>Ga0265324_10000462_pt1 | contig 28594 bp, 53 predicted proteins | sample 41419metaG_FD_198634 | JGI IMG/M metagenome (GOLD analysis project Ga0265324, IMG submission 198634) | Rhizosphere microbial communities from Carex aquatilis grown in University of Washington, Seatle, WA, United States - 4-14-19 metaG | ecosystem: Host-associated > Plants > Roots > Rhizosphere...
GCATCGTCCGCCCGCATCGTCCGGTCGACTCACTGCTGGCGGATCTCTGCGCGAGCGCTACGCCTGTCGCGAACGGCGGCTGCGGCGTGCCGAACGTGGCCGCGGTGCTGCGCACCTATGCCGCCGCCGGCCAGCCGATGGCCGTGACCTCGAGGGTTGAGTTTACGCCGGGGGTGCCGTTCGCCGGCTGTACTGACATGACCGGCCGCCCAGCGTTCTCGGCCTATTCCGATACGCCATGGCTTACCTGGTCGCAGGTCGGCTCGCAACTCTGCTGGACCGCTACCCCGCCCGCGAATGCGACGGCGGCTTCACTCACCATTCGAGGGCAATGACCATGAGCGCCATCGCAAGCGTCGAAAACAACGTGGATGATCCGCCGGCGCCGTTCGTCGAAGCGCCTGAGGTTCCCGATCCCACCGCGCTGCGTACGGCGGCCGAGGATCTCCGGGCGACCATTCGCCACATCATCGACTACGGCCAGAGTGGACCGGAGATCGATGCGGCCGTCGCTGGCATCGTTACGGCGGTCAAGGCACTCCATGATCTGACGGTTCCGGCACACGCGGCATTCGCCACCGCCCATCGGGCGTGGCGCATCGAGGTCGCACAGCGGCAGGCCGATCGTGCACAGGCGGCCGTCACCGCCATCGCAGGGGAGGGCTGATCCATGGCCACGCTGACTACCGGCATGCCGGTCACGTACAAGGAAGCGATCATGCGCGGCGAGATCCTCGCCGCCGACACCTTCAAGGCGATGCTCTTCCGCGCGAACGCCTCCCTCGGTCGCAGCTACGGCCCGACCTCGGGCGTGAAGTACACCGACATCACGGCGGCGACGTCGGATGAAGTGGCCTCGGGTGGCGGATATACCACCGGCGGCAACACACTCGCCAGCTTCGTCTCCGGACCGAACAACGCCACGCCAACCGTCATCACCGGCACGGGCGCGTGGGAGAGCTGGGCCACGCTCACCTGGACCTCGGCGACGTTCGTGACTTCCGGCATGGCGATCTACGACAATACCCACGCCAACAAGCTGATCATCGGCGTCTACGACTTTGGCGGCGACAAGACGGTGACCGCTGGCACGGTCACGGTGACGATGCCGACCGCTGGCGCTGGCACGGCGATCGTGTGCGTGAATTAGTGGAACGCGACACGATGGAGCGCCCAACCTTTCGGGGTCAGGCGCTCGTTCCGAGTGGGAAAGGGTTTCGACTGCCGCCTCCGTTGTCTGTGGCGGCACCGAGCCCGGTGGATGCCGCCATCCGTCGGCAGATGGTCGGCGCATTCGATCCGTGGGTCGGCTGGGCGATCGTGAACGAGGGACTGCTCTGCTTCTCGCAGAATGGCCAGTCGCTGACGTTCGTGACGAAGGCGCAGGCGCAGGATGTGTTGCAACAGATCGGCAACCCGGCCGGCTATGAAGTGGTGGAAGTGCTCGCCGTCGATCGTTCGAAGGCGCCACAGGTTCTGGGATGATCCGGCGCGCATTGGTGCGCGTCGTCACGATTCGGTAGGGGGAACTCATGTCGCTCGCCACCTTCATGGAATGCCTCGTCGCGCAGCAGGCGGACGGCACGGCACTCACAGCATCAACCACGCCGACGTCGATCATCCACCCCGCCGCGAAAACGACGCTGCCGGCAGGCAACTTCTTCGCGCCGGGCAAGAGCTTGCTGGTGCGCATCGGCGGCCGGATGTCGAACATCGTCACCACGCCGGGCACGCTGACCATCGACGTGCGGTTCGGCTCGGTCATCGTCTGGACGAGTCAAGCTCTGCCACTGAACGTCGTCGCGAAGACGAACGTGAGCTGGTGGGCCGACATCGATCTGGTCTGCCGAGCCATCGGCCAGAGCACGAGCGCGAACATGATGGGCATCGGGTTGTTCACGTCAGAATCAGTCATCGGCTCGCCGGCGAACTCTGCGGGCGGCTCCGGCGCCCTGTTCATGCCCGCCACCGCTCCGGCAGTGGGGACCGGGTTCGACTCGACCGCGGCGCAGACGGTGGATGTGTTCGCCACGTGGTCGCTGAACAACGCGAACTCGATTCAGACCCACATGTACGAGCTCTGGGCGAAGAACTAAGGCCCCTCACCGGGTCGGGCATCTGCCCGGCCCGGGCTTCCCCAAGGAGTTCCCGATGGCGCGAGAGATCGTCCTGCTCGACCTGCAGCCGAATCTGACCCTGCGGGTCGCGTTCCTGTTTCCCATTGCGTCAGTGACACCGCTGACGCGCACGCCGGACCCGCAGAGCATCAGCGTCGCGGTAGCGAATCAGGGACTCATTCCTGCCCTTCCGGTGCAAATTGCCGCCAACGTCCCGGCGCCACTCACGGCGGTGACATACGACCCGTTCGGAAGCGCCCTGAAGCCGACGAGCCCGACGGCGCTCGATCCGCTCTGTGCGGCGGTGCTCTCGAATCTTGAGCTCGCGGCCTACGCCGCCGGCATGCTGGTGGTCACCGTCAACATCGTACAGCTCGACGCCATGCTGGACACCCCAGCCACCTTCACCGCGAAGACGGCGCCGGGCTATATCCAGATCCAGGCCATGTACACGCAGCAGAAGAACGACCTTGCGACGAAGTACGCCACACGGAGCAAGTACATCGGCGTCCGACTGGACGCGAACTAGGTAACCGATGGCGTTCGCCTATAAGCGCGCCTTCACGATTCTTCACGGCCAGGTCGGCTCCGCAGACGCGACGAACTTGGCTGTGCCGATTGTGGGCACGTATCCCTACTTCGCCGACGTGGGCAGTAGTGGCAAGTGCCAGACGGCCTACGATATTGGGTGGTACGCCGATGCCGCCCTGACGACGAAGCTCGACTGGAAGCTGGTGAGTCGGTCGGGCGCGACGGGTGCGGTCGATTTCCGTGTCCGGGTGCCCACGATTAGCCATACAGTCGACACCGTGATCTATGCGGCGTACGGCGACGCTTCGGTCGTCAGCGATCAGTCGAACCCCACCGGCGTCTTCCCGAGCCCGGATTCCTCTGCCCACGACTTCGGCGACGGCACCACGCTCTCGGTCGCCGACTCGACGGTCAACGCCAACGCCGGCGCGAACCATAGCGCGACCGCTAGCACAGGGCTCCCTGGCGGCGGCGGCGCCGCGCATTTCAGCGGGTCGTCGCAGTACATCTCCGTCGCGCACGCGGCGAACATGGACGCGACGACTGCGTTGACCGTCCGCATTATGGTCAAGACGAGCACGACCGGCCGGCAGATGATCGTCACGCGCGACGACAGCGTGGGCAGCGCCCGGACATGGGGGCTCTATTCCGGCGGCGTAAGCAATGGCAATCTCGGCGGCTCGGTTTTCAAGGCGGGCGACACCGAAACCTTGCTCCAGAGCGGTACATCGATTTCCGATGGGAACGTCCACGTCATCCACCTGAAGTACCAGTACGTCACTGACGGCACGTCTATCCTCGGGCTCTACGTCGACGGCACGCTGATCCAATCCACGTCGGCCGCGGTAGGGCCGATCCAGACGACCTCGACCCAGCTCGACATCGGGCGGCGTTCGTATTCGGGCTTCAACGATTACTTCACGGGCGACCTCGACGAATTGCTGATCGTGCTCGGACTCACCTCCGACGCGCAGATCCTCGCCGAAGCGAATGCCTACCTCTCCCCGTCGACGTTCTACACGATCGGGTCGGAAATCGGCAGCACAGTGGTGCAGGTGCCGACCTCGCGCCCGCCGCAGTGGAAGCGCCCCGGCTCGCCGGGCGCGCGCCGGCGCCTCTATGCCACGGTGCCCACGGTCCAGGTCACGCCGACCGGCGTGTCGGGGACCGCCATCGTCAACGCGCCCACGGTGCGGGTCGACTGTACCGTCACACCGACCGGGGTCTCCGGAAGCGGTGTCGTCCATGCCCCAACCGTTCGCGTCGATTGCACCGTCACGGCGCCCAGCGTCGCTGGCTCCGCCGCCGTCCATGCCCCAACCGTTCGCGTGGACTGCACCGTCACGCCGTCGGGTGTCGCGGCGAGTGGTGCCGTCAACGTACCGACCGTGCTGCCGAGTCTTTCCGTGGCTGCGCCTTCGGTGGCCGCGACGGCTGTCGTCAACGCCCCAACCGTCAAGGGTGATTGCACCGTCACCCTGACCGGCGTCAGTGGCGCGTGCGTCGTGAACGCGCCGAGCACTCGCGTCGATTGCACTGTGACGCTGACAGGGGTTGCCGGTACCGGCGCCGTCAATTCGCCATCGGTGGCGGCGAACGGCAGCGCGTCGGTCACGCTGAGCCCGGTCAGCGGTTCGGCGGTCGTGAACGCACCGTCGGTGCGCGTGGATTGCACGATCACGCTTGCCCCGGTCTCTGGGTCCGCCACGGTCAACGTCCCGACCATTCGGGGGGACTGCGCCGTCACGCTCACCGGCGTCGCTGGGACGGCGACCGTCAACAGTCCGTCGATCACGGCGGGCGGGAATGCCTCGGTCACGCTGAGTGGGGTCGCTGGCACCGCGGCGGTGCACGCGCCATCCGTTCGGGTCGATTGCGCCATCACATTGGGACCTGTCAACGGATCGGCGACCGTCAACGCTCCCTCGGTGCGCGGCGATGTCACGATCTCCATCGTTGGCGTGTCGGCGTCGGGCGCCGTCAATGCCCCATTCGCCCAGATCGGCGCGCCGTTCGGCCCCTCGTTCCTTCGCAATGTGCGCTTGACCTCGCCCGCCCTCACGAGCGCCACCCTCACCGCGTCGAAGCTGAACAGCGTCGACTTCGACAACGCATGACCTGGAGTAACCGATGAGCACCACCACGCAGGGTTATCTGACCGTCGTCACCGACCTGACGCCCGAGGGCGTGACCGCCACGATCACCGGCACGATCAAGGACACGTCGACGCCGCCCGTCGCGATTCCAGCGGCGTCACTCGCCACCGTCACGCTGACGCTCTACAACAAGAGCAGCGGCACCGTGCTCAACGGTCGCAGCGAGACGAATATCAAGAACGCCAACGACGGGACCGTGGATAGCAACGGGTTGCTGGCGCTGACCCTCACGCCAGCCGATAACGCGCTGGAGGCACAGTCCGGGTCGAAGGAAACCCACGTCGCCCAGATCACCTGGACCTACAACGGCGGGGCATCCACCGGCCGGGCGCTGGTGGAGTTCCCGGTGGCCAACCTGCGGAAGGTGCCATGACCGCCGCGCCGCCTCCGTCTCCGAAGCCGAGCTCGCCGTCCTGGTTGACGGCGCTGCTCAACGCGAACGCCGCGACGGTCGTGCTGCTCATCACGATCGCCGGGCTGGTGTTCGGGCTGGTGCAGAGCCGCAACGCCGCGCGGACGAACGGGCTGCGCGCCGACTCCCTCGCCGCGGTAGCTGATACCGCGAAGGGCGATCGCTCGGCCGCGCTGAAGCGCATCGCCCAGGCCGAACTGCATGCCGACTCGCTCGACCAGCGCCTCAAGCTCGCGCCGAAGGTGAAGATCGTCGCCGCGATCCCGCTGCCGCCGGTGCATGACACGGTGCATGACACAGTGAAGATCGTGGCGGCCGCGGATGGGAGCGACAGTGTGCGGACCGGGCACTTCGTCGATCGACACGCGCCGATCACCGCCACCGTCGACGTCGCGCTCCCGAAAGTCGGGCTCGGCACCATGGTACTGGACGCGAAGCTTGACACGTTGCGCGTCGACGCCCGGATCAGCTGTGGCAGCGCGACGGGTGGCATTCATTCCGCCTATGCCGTGCTCTCCTCGAGCATGGGACCGGTCGGGCTGCAGCAGGTGTCGGCCGATCCGAATGTCTGCAATCCGCCGCCGGCGTTCGCGATGCCACATAGTCTTCCCGCCTGGACCCTGCCAGCGGCCGCAGTCATCGGAATCATCCTCGGGCGGATCCTGTGAGCCGGCCTCTTCCGTGGGGCCGCGTCGTCGCGGGTGCGGTCGGCTATACGATCGCCGGGTGCGTGGTATTCCATTTCCTCGCGCACCGAGAACCGTACAACAGCGGCGATCTGATCCTCGCCGCGTTCGGGATGATCGGGCTGAATCTCGGCATCGGCAAGAGCGTGAACGACGGATTGGATGCCGTTACCCGCTTCGTCGGAACCCTGCGGTCGGGCTGGGCGAAGTCGCGGACGACGGAGCATCCGGTCCCGCTCTTTCCGGACCCGTTCGTGCTCCATCGCGAGCCGGCGGTTCCTGAATCGGTCCCGGAAAAGCGGAAGCGGGCGAAGCGTCCGCCGAAGGGATCGATTGCGCATCGATCGAGCGCGAAGGGAAAAGCCAAGACCAAGGCAGCGGCTCGGGTCCATCGAAAGGATCGGGCATGACGAAGACTGGCGGCTGATGATCAACCGATCGTCAAATCATCGACCTCATCGCTTCGTGCGTGCCGCGTGCTTTCGAATGACACCAGCCACCCTACGCCCGGGTGGCGCCGCCGAGCGGGTGAACGTCATCGTCGTCGTTTGCTCAACCTGGGCGATCTTCGGCCCACGCTTCGGCCGGTTCGCCAGGTAGGTCGCGAGGACGTGCCGCGCGATCTGCCAGGTCTTTCCGACCTTCCGGCCCTCGAGGGTGCCGGCGGCGAGGAGGTTCTTCAGGCTGCCCGCTGAAAGCGGGGCCTCGCCCGGTTCGATCTCCCGCTCGGCCTCCGCCAGCGTCAGCCATTCCACGGGCGGCTCGATGCCGGCGAGCGAGGACTTCGGGTAGTGCGTCGACGCATCGAGCACCTCGAGCCCGACCAGCGTCTTCCGGCTGTCGAAGTCGAGGAAGATCCCAGGGCCGACCTCTCGGGTCATCACCTTCCCCTTCGCCGGCCCCAGCGTGATGTAGAGCGCGTCGACGCTCTCGTCGTAGGTGGCCTTCATCGGATGCTCCCTCCCTCGACCCACATGATGGTGATGATCAGAATCTGTTGCGCATTCTCGGTGTAGATGATCGCTGCCTCGTCCCGGCCGAGATACCCGCGTTTGCCGAGCCGGAGGTCGGCGCCGTCCCGCTGTGCCGCCGCGAACGAGATGCCATGTGCCAGCAGCCACCGTACATCCGACCGAGTGATTCCCCGGCCCTTGATCCGTCCCTTGGCGTGCGGAGCGAAGACGATCAGCTTGTATGTCATGTGATAAATATATGCGCTACCGCATGTATTGTCAAGGGGCACAGGGGGGACGTTTTCGCCGGTCCGCCTTCGGCGACAGGGGGGCGAGCGCCGGCATCTGGTACGGATACCGATTCACGCCGGCATGGCCCAGATTTCGCACCATGTCTCCGCCAATGACCTGCACCATCTATACGATAGGGTACGAGAAGCGGTCGATCGACGAGTATGTCGATCTGCTCGTCGCGGCGCAAATCGCCGCGGTAGTTGACGTGCGCGAGACCGCCTGGTCCTATAAACCTGGCTTCTCAAAGACGGCCTTCGAGGCGGCGCTCGCCGCCCGGAACATTAGGTATGTGCATGCGAAGTTCGCCGGCAACCCGAAGGAGTTGCGCCGTAACGCGGCGACGCATGACGCTTGCTTGGCGGCCTACCGTAAGTACCTCGGCAGGACGCCGGATGTCATCGACCAGCTCGATGAGGTGATCCTCGAGCTGCATGCTGAGGGGCGCCGAATCGCACTTACCTGCTTCGAGCGCCATCCCGGTGATTGCCATCGGAGTATTGTGGCTGATGCCTGGGCGCGGGTGAAGAAGTGGCGCGTGGAGCATCTCGCCGGCGACGGGTGCCGTAGGCTCGCGACTGCCTAAATCATCGGGATCTGTTCGCGAAGTTTCGGGTACCAAAGCCCGATGACAACGAAGGTCTGCGGGTGCGAGACCATGTTCCCCATGAACAGCCGAAAGTCGTGCGTGTCGAGATCCGCGAGATCAGCGAGATGTGCCCGTGCCTTCTCCCATCCTTCCCGTCGGCCGAGCTCGATCAGTCCCCAGTCGATGACACTGACGTTGTGTGGCCGCTTTCGGCATCGGCAGGCCACCATGTCATGGCATTGCCATTCAATGCGAATCGTGACCGGGATGAATTCAAGCTCGCGATATTCCTTGCGGAAGAGTAGATCGTGCTGTGCCGTGACCTCGTCCCATTTCCGCTCGTGATCCGCTGCATCCTTCGCCGGCTTCGGTCGGATCTTCACTGATACGATGGAGCCAGGTCGAATGACGCCCATGGAGTGCGTGCCGGCCTCCTGGGCCGCTTCGAGCGCAGCCATCGAATCGAAGTGCCATCCCTGATCGGCGAAGATGCGTCGACGACGCTCCGCCCATTCTTGTCGATCGGTCTTGATCGTTTCAACCTTTACCAGCGAATCCGCCTCGACTTTGTAGCTCTCTGGACGCGAATCCTTCGGGTTCTTAATGATGTCGACGTCGTAGACGTCGTAGAGCGAATATTGCTGCGACTCTCGAAGGTACCGAAGTGGGACCGGATACAACCGCAGCGGCGCACCGGTCATCATGTCAACGGCGCCGGTGCAGACTGTTTCGGTGTGGTGAGAGCTGAGCTCGGGATAGGTCTTACCCCAGATCATCACCCGACGCCGTTCGTAGCCCGGCTTCACTTCCCCCTCCGCATTGTGCGCACCACCCGCCCGCACCCGCACGGAGTAGCCATCTACTCCGCCAGTCGCTTCGCCCGGTCCAGCTGCTGCTGCGCCTCTTCGACGTCCCGCTTCGCGTTTACGACCTCGACCTGCGCATAGGTCGGGTTGCTGGGGCCGTGGCTAATGGCATTGCGCAGGTGCTGGTTGGCGTCGTCGAGCGCACTCTCGAGCCGTCGAAGAATGCTCGTGAGGTCGCTCACCGTTCCTCCTTCCCTGCAGACTGAAGGCGGTCATTCGCGCGCTTGTTGATCCTGCCCACGATTTCTTCGGCCTTGTGCAGAATCCGATCGAAGTGCGTGTCACCGAGATCCCATACCTTCTGGCCGGCAAGAAGTGCCGCCGTGATGGTTGCGATCATTTGCCGCTCGGCCAGCTCTTTGGCGTTCATCTCAGGGGTCTGCATCATGTTCTCCGGCGTTGTGGTGAATGTTGACCTACCTCCCTCTCCGTCTCGTCCGCACCGGCCGCTCGGCTTCCCGGAGCACGGTGATGCCGTGTAGCGCAGCGAGGTGCAGCGTCGCCGGTGCCGGCTGCTGCGCGACGCGCACCTGGTATTCGGTGTCGACATGGCGCACCTCGACCGCGATCGCGTTCTCGAGACGGCCGACGGCACGCCGCATCTCGACGGTCCAGATGATGCCGAGCTTCTCGCTCGCCTGAAACCCAATCACCGCGATCCCCCCGGTCCGCGGCACACGACCGTCGACAACGCTGCCGGCGAGCGCGTCCTCTTTCGGGTCGTAATACCCGACATAGGGCCCGGCCGCGAACTGCAGCTGCTGGCCGAGGTCGCTCACGCTCCAGCGTTCCTTGGCGAGGGGACGGAGGGAGCGGGTCATCCGATCTTCGTCCAGCTCCCGCAGCCGCTGGAATAGAACTCCACGTCGCTTGAAGGGATCGTCACGATGGCAGGCGATGGGCCGAAGTTGTTAGTAATGATGTCGGAGGTGAGTCCGGTGAACGTCCGGGACCGTTGCCAATAGCAATTCGGGAAGCCCGCTGCCGCGCTCCAGGTTCCTGCGGCGATGTCTGTCCCGACGATGAATGCGCCTGGACCGAATGGCGCGGTGGGTGACGTGGTGATCGGGCCGACGACTGCGACCCATGTGGCGCAGCTCGAAGACATGAACCCCTTATCTCCGGCGGCGATATCGACCACCGCCGGGCCGCTGGCGTTGTCGTTGGCGATGATCTCGCCGAGCGTCCCGCCAAACCCGGAAAGCCGAGCCCAGTAGCAGCTGGTCACTGCGGGATTGTTGCTGCGGTACCGACCCGCGGGAATCGCGGATCCGATCGCGTAGGTGCCGGCGCCAAACGAGAATGGCGTGACCGTCACGGAACTGGTACCCGGGACGCCCTCGCTGGTTGCAGTGATCGTGACCGGTCCGCCAATCGCGAGCGCAGAGACCAGACCGGATTGCGACACCGTGGCGAGGGCGGCGTTCCCGGTCGACCAGACGACCGCGCGATTGTTGAGTGCGTTCCCGTGCGAGTCTCGCGTGACGGCGGCGAGTTGAACCGTCGTACCGACCACGAGCGATGGGCTTCCCGGCGTCACCGAGACCGACGCAACGGCTGGGACGACGACCGTGAGCACGGCAGATCCCTGCACGGTTTCGCTCACCGCCGAAATGGTCGACGTGCCAGGGGCAACTGCGGTGAGCAGCCCGGTGGTGGCGTCGATCGTTGCGATGCTCGGTGCGCTGGAACTCCAGGCAACTGCTCTTCCGCTCAGCGCGGCACCCGATGCGTCCTTGACGGTGGCGGATGCGACTTCGCCAGCGCCCGCGTTGAGCGGGTTGGTCGGCAACGTCACGACAACCGATGCCACTGCTGGCGGTGGCGGCGGCGCGGTGGTTGTTCCGGACGAACTGCAGGCGACCAGCAATGCGAAAACGAAGGGGGCGTATCGCACGTTGTGCTCCGATTTGAGGATTCGTTGAGGGTCTTGCGCGAAGCTGTTCCGGACCGTATTTCTACTTCCCTTCGGGCGTCTTCGGGTGCCCGTTCCCCGGAGAAACGTATGGTGCGCCATCTGCGGTGCGTTCGTTCCGTTCCCGAGTTTGGCCTGATTGCTGGTGATCTGATTGAGATCGACTTCTCCCGAGAGCATCCCGTCGTGGCGACTCGCGTGCTGCCCCCAAACGCCGGGGCGTTCCTCGGATTGGAGGCGGACGGCGCGCTTATCCCTCTCGACGGCGTGGTTGGCGTGCCGGGCCGTGCTTCTCGACCAGCTTCCGCGAACGCTCCGCATCTTCGCGTGTGGCGGGAGGGGGAGCCGGCCTAACAGCTTCCTCCTGTAATCCAAGCTCCCGGGCGCCGCGTAGGGCTGTGATCGCCGCGTCAAAGCCCATCTGATACCCCTCAGCCCGCGCGGCCTCCAAATCCGGGCGTAGGGCCTTCGAGTCGCGATCCCCCTCCCCGGTCAGGAGCCAGTGGCCGGACACCTTCAAAAGCCCGGGGAGTTGGAGCATCAGCGCCCCTTCTGGCAGGGTGCGGCCGTTCTCCCATCCGGCGAGCGATTGCTGCTTCACGCCGAGCCATTCGGCCATTTCCCGTTGGGTCATGTTGAGGGCCGTCCGGACGTACCGGAACCGGCCCCCGAACAAGGCCCTTGCGCGTAACAGGTTCACGCTGTACGTTCGTTGAAGCTGTACGTGTCCCCCATAGGAGAAGATAATGCCGGAACCCACGCCCGTAGTCGAAGACCGGGAAGCGCAGGAGTCTCGGCGCCTCTCCTTCGACGTGCCCATGGCGCTCTGGAACGACGTCAACCGCGCGGCCGCCGAGTTCAGCATCGCCGAGGGCCGCAGCGTTTCGGTGTCCGAGATTGCCCGGCGCGCGGTGTCGAAGTGGATCGAGGAACGCCAGCAGGTCGCAGCATGACCGCAACGATGCAGTCGCGCACCGCGCCCGTCGAGCGGGCGATCTATCCTCGCCCGCAACACGTTGGCGGTGTCGCGCGTGCGCTGGCCGGATTGCTCGGCCTCTCGCCGAAGCACGCGGAGCGCCGTCTCAGTGAAGCGCGCAAGATCGTGGATCGCGTCGTCGAGGCGGCCCGTCGTGCCGGCAAGCCGGAGTACGTCGCGGATTTCTTTAGTCACGCCGACTCCGCCCGCAAGATCGACGGCGCCCCGCTGCCGGTAGATGCCAACTTCGCCTGTCTCATCAACCGGGATGTCTTGGCCGAATCGCAGTGCCTCGCCGAGTTCCTCGCTGATCGGACCCATGACGAACGAGCGGCCCTCCTCAAGCACAGCAAGAAGCTGGCGACGGAAGTCGCCGAGCTGATCGCTGGACTGGAGTCCTAATGTTCCAGCTTCTCTCGGTCGCATTCGTCGCCGGTCTCGTCGGCTTTCAGGTCGGCAAGGCGTCGGCGTGGTTGGGCTTCCGGTATCGGTTGGGCAAGCTCCGAAAGAAGATGCGCGGGACCGGCAAGCTGCGGTTGGTCGCATGAGCCCGATGCTCACATGGCTCCTCATTGGCGGCGTCGCAGCCTTTGTCGGCAGCGGCTTGCTGATCTGGCGCGACATGGAACGCCCGAAGCGCGCAAACACGGCGCTCCGTGGCGGCGGCAAGGCAATCCGCGAATACTGCGAATCGCTCGGGACGCTGGATTGGCCCAAGTGAAGACGCTTGCCATCGTAGCCGCCTCGCTGATCGGCGCCGGCGTGCTCGCGATCATCGCGGCGGCAGTCTACAGCGCGATGTTCTGCGACAATGAAACCGATGGAGCGGGCGAATGAGAGACTACATCGTCGTCGTCGCCTCACTCGCTGGCGCGGTCGGCCTCGTGCTGATCGGTGCTGGCGTCGTCGCGTGGTTCCTCGGCGCCTTTCGCGGGATCAACAAGTCGCCGTATCGAGGGGTGCTGTGAAGTCGTTCGCGATCGCGAAGCTGCGGAATGACCTGCTGCGGCGAGGGCTCGTGAGCCCGCTTCCGGTCTGCCCGAATTGCGAGCAGCCGATTCAGGCAAAGCAGTGGGACGCGCACCGGAAGGAATGTCGGGAAAAGCAAACGCCCCGCTGATACGGGGCGCGCTCTGAAGAGTAGCCGTGGCGGCTGCTCTCAATCTAACCAGAAACCGTTGAGGGCAAGACCATGACCGCCGTAGCGACTCTCGAAACCAAGCCGGAACTGACCGTCCATAGCGGCGGCGCGATGAACCGCGAGCAGCTCGAGCTGCTCAAGCGCACCGTCGCCAAGGGCACCACCGACGACGAGTTCAAGCTCTTCGTCGCCGTCTGCGAGCGCACCGGCCTCGACCCGTTCTCCCGCCAGATCTTCGCCATCAAGCGGTGGGACGGCAAGGAAAAGCGTGAGGTGATGCAGCCGCAGACCAGCGTCGACGGCTTCCGCCTGATCGCGCAGCGCACCGGCGAGTACGAAGGCCAGGTCGGGCCGTTCTGGTGCGGCGAGGATGGTCAGTGGGTCGACGTCTGGCTCAAGACGACGGCACCCTCGGCCGCCAAGGTCGGTGTCATGCGGAAGGGCTTCCGGGAACCGCTCTTCGCCGTCGCACGCTTCGGCAGTTACGCCCAGACGAAGAAGGAGGGCGGCCTCACTGGCATGTGGGAGAAGATGGGCGACCTCATGATCGCGAAGTGCGCCGAATCGTTGGCGCTCCGAAAGGCGTTCCCGCACGAGACCAGCGGCCTCTATACCTCCGAAGAGATGGGCCAGGCGTCGAATGCGGCGCCAGTCGCGCAGGAGACCGTCGTCAACGTGAACGCTGATGGTGAAGTGATCCTCACCATGCCCGGCGACAGCACGAAGTGGGGCGGTCAGGGCGGCAAGCCGTTGACCGAAGTGCCGACCTCGGCGCTCAAGGCATTCGTCGCCTGGGTGGCGAAGGATGACGATCGGGTCGCGAAGTTCGACGTGGAATCGCAGGAGGCGCAGCGGATCGTCGCGGAGCGCGCGACGGTGACCGAGGAAGCAGCCGGAGCCGCATCGTGACCACTGCGCTCATCGCACTCGATGTGCCGGAATTCCAGTCCCTCTCTCCGTCAAAAGCGGAACAGATTCGGAACACGTTCCTCCCGATGGCCGAAACCCTGGCCGAGTTCGAGGTGGCGTTTACCGACGTGACGCAGCGAGCAGCGAACGGCATCACTAAAGAGATCTCGGCGGATGCTCGCCGTGTCCGCCTGGACATCGCGAAGATCCGCATCGCGGCCGAAAAGGCGCGCGTGGAGATCAAGGCCGAGTACGTGCTCGGCGGCAAGGCGATCGATGGCGCCAACAACATCCTGAAGTGGGCGATCGAAGGGAAAGAGCGGGCGCTCGAGGCGATCGAGAAGCACGCCGAGCGCGAAGAGGCGCTGCGCCTCGACGCCCTGATGCAGGAGCGGACGCAGGTGTTGGCGGCGCTCGGTGTGGTCGCTCCCGCCGGCGTGGCCACGATGGACTCCGACGTATGGAACGTGTACCTGCGCACGAAGCAGGCCGATCACGCCGATCGCCTCGAAGCGGAGCGGGTGGCTGCAGCAGAGCGCGCGGAACAGGAGCACCGCCGAGCCGTCGCGCTGGAGCGCACCCGCGAAATCGCGAAGGTGTACGACTTCGTTCCGGCGGATGTGCGCGAGGATCCAACGTCGCTGAGCGATGATGTGTTTGCCGATGTCATGGCGCTGGCCAGCGCTGCCGCACTGGCGCGACAGCTGGAGCTCGACAACGAGCGCATCCGTGCCGCCGAGGCCGCACGCGATGTGGCCCGCTTGGAGGCGGAACGGGCCGAGGTGCAGGCGCGGGCCGACGCAGAGGCCAGAGCGGAACTGGCCCGCGCTGCGGAATCCGATCGCATCGCCCGCGAGCAGGCGCAGGCGCCCGTCAAGGCGCGACTCCGGGATTGGGTCGCATCGTTCGCCCTGCCCGCGTTGCCAGGTGATGCCCATCCGACCGAAGCCGCCATCCGGAAGAGTTTCGAGGCGTTCCGCGCCTCGGCGTTGCGATCGGTGGAAAAGCTCGGTGAGGTGGAATCATGAGTCGCCTCGGCCTCTCCCTCTCGCGCATCGGACCCCGCGGCAACGTGGCGCTCCCGTTCAACGAGCACACCGCGACCCGCGAAGAGCTCCGGGCACAGCTGCGTCGGCAACGGGGAATGCTCGTCACCTCCGGCCGGCGGATCACCGAACTCCGGGAGGCGCGGAACGACCTGCGGTATGCCCTGGCTGATGCGCTGGAGCGGAACCGGAACATGGAGTCCGCGCTGGTCCGGAGGGACGAGGTAATTACGGCGCTGGAAACCGAAGTCGCGGCGTTGAAGGGCGGGCTGTGAGCCAGGCGTCTTTGTTCGACTTCCCCATCGTCGCGCCCGCCACGGCGGAGCAGCGCGCGCTCTCGATTCAGGGCACGCTCCAGGGCGCGTATGACGTGTGGCGCCGCACCCCGGAAGGGATTCAGGTCTGGCTGGCCGTCCGGGGCGAGGCGCTGACGGAGGCGCACGCTGGCGCCCGGAGGATTGGCGTCAAGGCGATCGCCGAGCGGGTGCGGGCCGAGTTGAAGGTCGAGGTGAACAATTCACTGGTGGCCCTCATGGCGCGCGAGCTGGTGGACACCGAGCCGGCGCTGGCCGGGTTGATTGAATTGCGACGGAGACACGCGGCATGAAGGGACTGGACTACGTCGCCATCAATCGCGGCATCGCCGATGATCCAAAAATCATGACGATCGCGGCATCGATGAAGAAGGATCGCTACTGGATTGCCGGACACTTCCCGATGTTCTTCGGGAACGTCGCCGAGCACGCCCCGGACGGCGAGCTCCGGTTCTTCACGAACCAGCAGCTTGACGCATGGGCGGGTGGGGTCCGGGGGTTCGGTTCTCATGTCCGGGAACATCTGTGCGATGCCACCGGAAAGTTGTCGGCGTGGTGGAAATACAACGGCCGCGCGCTCCAGAAACTTGAAGGCGACCGGCGCAGGAAGCGGCGGAAAGACGATGGAAGTTCCACGGAGTTTCCGGGGAATCTCCGCGCCGCTTCCGCGCCCTTAACAGTTACCGACACCGTAACCGACAAGGAAACAGAATCACCTCCGTCGCCGAACGAGGTGGCGCTGCATCGGCACCTCCCGGAATCCTGCTGGCCGTACCTCCGGAGCGTCCTCGTCCGAGCGCGGGAAGGCTCTCCCGGTGTGGCGTTGAGCATCTTCCAGCGGCTTGGACTGGACCCGAAAGCCATCCCCACCGGGCCGGGCATGACGTTCGCGACCGCGGAAGAAATGGCCGAAGTCCTCAAGCGGGTGGCGGGGTCCAAGGGTACCGGCTGGTCCGAGCCGTTCGTGAACGGCATCCTCGTGAAGCTGCGGCAGGTGCCAAGCGCCGCCGGAAAGCCGTCCGGTGACGACGTGTACGCCATGGCGATGAAGGCGGCATCGTGAGCCCCGCCGTCTTCGCGGAATGCGTGGCGAGCCTCGCCGTCCTGTTTCCCCATCCGGCGATGAACGATCAGCGGATGGCGCTCTACCGGCGGTTCCTGATCGACCTTGAGGACAGCGAAATCCAGCGCGCCACGGCGACGTACATCACCGAATCGGCGGGCAAGGAGTCAGTATTTTTCCCGACGATCGCTGCGCTCCGGAACCTCGCCCGGCCGCTGCCGACTGACGTGGAGTTGGCCCCGATCTTCCGCGACATCGAGCGGCTGAATCGCTGGAGCCCGGAGGGGCACTTCATCTCGCCGCGCGAAGTGCGGGACCGGCTCGGCCCGTTCGCGTTCGAAGCGTTTGTCGCTGTCGGGGGGGATTCGGTGTTCCAGCGGCTCGACCTGAAAGACAACCGGCCGTTCGTGATGAAGAAGTTTTTCGAGTGCTACCGCGAAGCGCAGAAGAACGGCGCGCGGGTCGAATTGCTCGGCCCGATCCCGGATCGGATGCAGCAGATCGTGGCGGCGACGGCGAAGAAGCTCACCGCGGGGACGCCATGAACATCACCCCTGCCATCGTCCTCGCAGCCATCCAGGCACACCCCGGCAAGACGGCGCAGGAGTTGGGCGACCTGATCGGCGCGAGTGAGACGTTCGTGCGGCGGACGGCGTTGGTGCTTCGCAATGAAGGCGTGGTGCGGATCGTGATCGGCCAGCGCCCACAACGGAAGATGGCGGGACTGTTCGGAACGTCCGCGCGCACGCTGCCGGACAGCGACCCTCGCTCCTGGACGTTCAAGTCCTGCCATGAGTTCTACCCGGCGGAGGCGGCGTGACGCTCGAAACCTTGGAAAGTGAACTGGCGAACGACTCGATGAACTACGAAACCACTCTCGCGCGCAGGCTCGTGAAGTTTCGGCACGAATGGGCCAAGTCCAGGGCGGCTGATTTCTTCGGCGCATTTCGAGTGAAGGGGCCGCAGCGCCTAACCGATCGCGAACGTGTTGAGATGGAAATCGTACGGCGCGCTGCGGCCTTTGCGACGATCGAGCGCGACTACTACGAGACGCATCCGACCGCCGTTGTCGGGTCACCGGGGCATGGTCCGATCGCCGATTGTCCGGTGATTGGCGGCGGCGATGCCCCAGCCGGAATTATCTACGGTCTCGTCTCCCAAGCCGAGCCGGAGCGGGTGCGGTATGTCGGGCAAACTGTTTGCCACCGATGCCGCTACCTCGACCATTCGACCCGCTGGCCGTGGGCGAAGATGATACTGCTTGAGGCGGTCCCTGCAGTCGACCTTCTCTCGCCGCGAGAGGTCTTCTGGTTCAACTTCTTCCGCGTGAAAGGTGGATGCGACCTCAATCGTGTTGCTCCGCCGGCGGCCAGACTATGACACTGGAAGACGTGCTCGCCAACGAGCGGGGCGAAGCAGCGGTGCTGCGCGCGCGCAAGCACGGCGCCGAGGCCGATGCCATTGAGCGGGTGTGTGACCGCGTGAGCGCGGCGCTGGCGCACTACCTCACATGGCTCTCTGAGTCCGAGGCCGCGTTGCGGTCGAGCCGGTCCCGCGCGTGGCTGCGTGAGCACTTCGCCGGGATGGCCTCGAAGGGCGACGCGAAGCGCGAAGGGCGTCACCGTCTCTACCGCGCATCGGGGCTGCCCGAGACCGTGAACCCGCAGGACGCGCGGCAGCGCGGACGGAGGTTGGTCGCATGAGGGTCCGTGTGGAGGAATGGGGAGTCCGCGGTCAGGGGTTGGTCGCCCTCTATCACGAACCGGCCCGCAAGCGGTTCACGGTGGAGGTGTTTCGGGACGGGAAGCCGAAGCGGGAGTCTGTGGCCTACCGCAAGGGCGGCCTGACGCAGACGCAGGCGCGCGCCCAGGCGAAAGCAATCGGTCAACAGGCGTTCCTTGCCCGCGAAGAGCAGAAAACCGTTACGCAGCGCCTCGGGACGACCAAGGAGCTCTATGAGCGGTATGTGGTCGCGATGGACTCCGCCTGGCGTCCGGCGACGCGCACCAGCAACGCCTACCGATGGCGCTTGTGGCAAGCATTCATCCGACCGGAGAGCGACCCGGACGCCGTGACGGAAGACACGCTCGACGACTTCGTGCGGCAGATGCGGAAACTCCAGCACTCGCCGAATCAGATCGGGCACACCATCGCCCTCGTGCGCGCCGTCTATCGCCTCGGGTTGCGCCGGAAGTGGGTCACCGAATCCGCGCCGATTACCTACGAGTTTCGGAAAGCGAAGGATGACCGAAAACTGGAACCGGAGGAGTATCACCCGGGCGAATGGGAGCGGCTGCTCAAGGTCACCGAGGACTCGCCGCGGCGGTGGCGGCTCCGGGCGATCCTCCTGGTGCAGGGGAGTCAGGGGATGAGGATCAATGCCATCCTCCACCTCACGTTCGCGGATGTGGACCTCGAGCGGGGCCTCATCACCTGGCCGGCGAAGTGGATGAAGCAGGGACACGACTTCGTGCAGCCCCTCACGGCGGCCGGCCGCGAAGGCGTCGCGCTGGCGCTCGCCTGGCGCGCGGTCGATCGGTACGAGGGGCCGTGGCTCTTCTACTCTCCGGGCCGTGGTGGCGTCGTGGGCCGCGGTACGGGGCCGACGCACTACCAGACGATCCACACCGCGCTCCTCAAGGCCGAGGCGCGCGCCGGGATCACCCACAAGCCGTACCGCTCGACTCACGGCTTTCGCCGGATGGCGGCGGAGAATGTCTACACCGCGACAGGCGAAGAGTTGACGGCGGCGAACTGGATCGGGGACAAGGACGTGAAGCAGCTGCGGAGCTATCTCAAGCGGGACACCGAACGGCTGGCGCGGGGATCGGTAGCATCGGCGAAGGCGACAGAGGGGAGAGGCGCGTGAACGACCATACCTGCGACCGTATCCGGGGAACCCACACCAGCGGCAAACCCGCGCCAACACTAGAGCCACTGGTCAGATTTGAACTGACGACCGCAAAGTTACGGCATAGGGCCGAAACCCCGCAATACCGCACCACTCTGCACTCCAGTCGTCGGATTTCCGACTATTCGACCCCGAAAAGGGGCCGAAATCCACAACTCGACCATACCCGGGACCGTACCTGCGAAACGCCCCAGTCGTGGCGCGGGGTCATAACTGACGCCGCCCGGCTTTTCCACACCTCCGACACGCCTGTTTTGCGTGCCGTCCCCTCCTCACGCCCGAGCCGCGCGTGAGCCGTGACGTCGTTCACGCCGATTGCCTCGACGCGCTCCGGGTGGCGGACGCGGAAAGCGTCGACGCCATCGTGACCGATCCGCCCTATGCGCTCACGGCAGGAAAGAAGGGCGGCAGCGGGGTGGCGTCATTCAGCGACAAGACGCCGCAAGGCCGAGCGCGCATCGGCACCGGCTTCATGGGGAAGGCGTGGGACGCCGAGCTGCCCACGGTTGCCATGTGGGCCGAAATGCTCCGGGTGGCGAAACCCGGCGCGCACCTTGTCGCGTTCGGCGGCACGCGGACACATCACCGGCTGATGGTGGCGATCGAGGATGCCGGGTGGGAGATCCGCGACTGCCTGATGTGGCTCTATGGCTCCGGGTTTCCGAAGTCGCTGAATATCGGCGACGGCTGGGGCACTGCGCTGAAACCCGGCTGGGAACCGATCGTCCTCGCGCGCAAGCCGCTGATCGGAACGGTCGCTGTGAACGTCGCGCGGTTCGGAACCGGCGCGCTGAACATCGACGGGTGCCGGATTGGTGAGATGACAGCCGAAGAGGTCGCCCGCTCGGGGAAGAGCACGCCCGGAATGTTCAATCGTGGCAGCGTATCGTGGAGGGATAGCGATCGGGAGCCGCTGGGCCGCTGGCCCGCGAACGTGGTGCTCGACGAGGAAGCGGGCGAACAGCTCGACGCCCAGAGTGGGAAGCTGTCGAGTGGCGGCACACCTGCTCGCCGATTCGCCGACAAGACGCGCAACACCTTCGGCGCGTTCAACGGAGAGGAGAATCCGGACGGCATCGGATCGTCGCAGGGTGGTGCCTCTCGGTTCTTCTACTGTGCCAAAGCAAGCCGCAGCGAACGCGAGGCCGGACTCGAGGGCGCGGAAAAGCGGCTACACGGGTTGAGTGCTGCTGCTGCTAGGGGCGACGACTACGACAACGGCGACGGTGGTTTCAACAAGACCGTGACCGTTCGGAACGTTCACCCGACCGTCAAGCCGGTTGCGCTGATGCGCTGGCTCTGTCGGCTCATCACACCACCGGGCGGCCTGATCCTCGACCCGTTCACCGGCAGCGGTTCGACCGGCGTGGCTGCCGCCCTCGAGGGCTTCGCGTTTCTCGGCTTCGAGCGCGAAGAGGAATACGTGACCATCGCCCGCCAACGCATCGTCGCAGCATCCGCGCAAACATCGCTCGGACTCGGTGCCGCATGACCCACCCCCACGCCCCGGAGTCCTGATGATTGCACACACCGATTGCCTGATCTGCTCCTGTGACCACTGCCGACTCGTTCGCATCGAGCGGAAGCTCGACGACGCGCTGGCCCGGTTCGCCACCGTCGCCGACCTCACTGCCAAACTGCAGGCCGGTGGGCGTGTGCTCGCCGACGCCGTGGCTGGCGCCGAGAAAACTGAATAGTCCCCGCACGTCCCGTAGGCCAACGCTCAACCCAGGAACGACCATGACCGCTCCATCGATTTCGCCCGACCTGCAGCCCCTTGCCGACGCCGTGACGGCGGAAGTCACGCTCGACGCGTCGGCTGCAGCTCTCATCACCGGCCTCGCCGGCAACCTCACGGCCGCCTCCGCGCGCGCTGATGCCGCGATCGCGGCTGGTGCCACGGTCCAGGCGGCGTTCGACGCTTTCAAGGCCGACGTGAACAGCCAGGCGACCGCCCTGACCAACGGCGCAACGGCGCTCTCCGCTGCCGTCGTCGCCAACACTCCGGCTGCTCCGCCGGCCGCAGGCTGATTCGTGACGCCACGGAACGCTGCCGAGCGAGCCGGAACCCGGGCGCAATCCCCGGGGGCGTTTTGCCCATGCCCAAAACCGAAACCCCGCGTGAAGTCCCCGCCGCGGTTGCAGCGGACGAGCCGACCGAAGCGGAGCCGGTTCACGGCGAGGAAGTCGGTCTATCTGCATCCCGAGTGGGCGAAGCTGCGGCGGGAAGTCATCAAGCGGAGTGGAGGATTGTGCGAGATGGACGACTGCCACGCGACGGCCCACGAGATTCATCACCAGGAGTACGGCCCGAAAGGGACGTGGCGCAAGCTGATCGTGCCCGCCCACAAGCTGATCCATTTGTGCGTTGCCCATCACCGGGCCGCGCATCCCCCGAGGCAGCCCTCTCCCCCACGGAGCGAAACACCATAGTGGCCGCCATTGCTGACGGATTCGTGCCTAGCCTACGCCGCGATCCGTTGTGGCGAGTCCGACACCTTTGGCGGCACTATAACCGCCCGGGCTCCGATGTTCTGGGCCGCGTTGACATCGGCATGGGCCGAGTGTCCGCACGCAGCACAGGCAAAGGTGGCCTGATCGGGTCGGTTCTCTCGGTCGCAGTGGCCGCAGGCATGGCACGTCTGAGACGTGTACGCTGCATTGACCATCACGAACGGAATCCCGGCCCGCTTCGCCTTGTAGGCGAGATGGCCTTGCAACTGGCCGAAGGCCCAGCCGCCCATCCTGGCGCGTTGAGCTTTGGCAAACCGTATCCGCGCTCGGATGTGCGTCAAATCCTCGACGGCAATACCGCGCTTCGTGTCTTGGGCAAGGCCAACAATCTTCTTGCTGATGCAGTGATTTTCATGGGCGCGAAACCGCGCCTCTTTCCGGCCGAGTCGTTGCTGCGCTCGGCGTACTCCACGCGGGCGCTTGCCGCGCTTCTGCTGGCGCGTTGCTTCACGGTTCAACCGCTGCCGGCGCAGATGACAATGAGCGCGAACAACATCCACCCGATCGCCAACGAACGTCTCGCCGTCGCTGGTGGTGGCGAGATTCACGACGCCCATATCGACACCAACGAAGCCCGAGACGGTAACGGGCGCGGATTCTGGCACTTCGATGCAGGCGTCGAGGTAGAACGCGCCTTCTCTGTAGATCAGATCAACGCAGTTGCGTACCAGGTGCCATCGCTCGCGCTGATAATCCCCGATGTTGAGTGGCACCAAGGTTCGGCCGGAGCGCGTCAGGATGCTGGCGAATGCGTCGCCTTTGAAAGAGAACGAACGCTCGTCGTAGCAGGTCGAGCTTGTCGGCCTGAACACTGGAGCAACACGTCGATCTCTGGCAAGGACTCCAGCGGCCTTACGAATGGCCCGTACCGCGAGCTGAGCGGAAAGACCGTATTGCGTTCGGAGTCTTGCGTAGCAAAGTCGATGGATAGCAAAGGCACTCGACACGCCGAGGGCTGCCCCAACGGAGGCCGCATCGGTCGCGGCAGCATTGAAAGAAGCCATCACGTCGAGCAGCAGCAAACGCTGTTCGGTGCTGGGGTTCAGCGCGATTTGCAGGGCCAATTTCACGCCGGAAATATAGTCCAGGGCCGAGCCATGAACCAGAGTCCACCTCCTTCACCGATAGGATGACCATGAGCGACGCAAAGCTGACCCCCACCGCCCGAGAGCGTGCCGCCGAACTGATCCGCAAGACGATTGGGCTGGACGACGCGCACGCTGTCTGCAACTTCGACAAGAAGGTGGCGCACATCGTCGCGTGTCTCTACCCCGATCCCTCCGAGCCCGAGGGAGCGCGGACGCAAGCGCGGCTTGTCGTTGACCCCGAAGGCGAGAATCAAGACGGTCGCCCGATGTTCTGGGCGGTAATCGACGGGACGGTGCGCTACGTCTACGACGACACCTCGCGCAACACTGTGAAGACCCGAGACTGGCTGCAACAGCACGGCGGCGGTGACAACCTCGGAACGCAGATCAGCAACCGCAACCCTCGCTTTCATCCGACGATTGCTCGTTGTGCGGTATGGGCGGACTTGCTGGCGAATCCCACCGAGCCCGCTCCCCCCGAGGAAGTGACGGGGCCGAGTGGACGCTCTTTCCGCAAGCGTGGCGATTCGCTGGAGGTGCTGGGTGGTTTCGTGCCGTGCTGGTGCCCTGTTGGATCAATGATCGCCCTTGATGACGTGCCCACCGTCGCGGCGCTCCTGGCGACCGGAGCGACCACGTGAGCGAACAGAAGAACGCAAAGATTCGCAGCACGGACCTCGGATTCCATGACGGGTTCGGCTCTATTCCGAATGCGTGGCTGCATCTGGAATACGATCACGCGGGACAGGGATTCGGCGGGTACGCGCTCGGCGGGGCATTCACCCACGAGTTCATCTACGGCATCCTCAACGCGCTGGAGGTCGAGCGGTGGGAGAAGCTGCCGGGAACGCCAATTCGGGTGCAGGTCGAGGACGGACTGGTGCGGCGGATCGGGCACTTCATCAAGGACCAGTGGTTCGACCCGAAGGCCGTGGCGCTGCGCTGCGAGCGTGCCCCATGACCGCCGCCCCGCAGGACGCGAGACGGGAGAAGCTGGAGCCCGACAACGAGGGTGGGACAGTGGTGAAGGTCGCCTGCCCCTACCCATTCAGCCCATGCCGTTGCGGAACGTGCGCGACCCGCGAGAACGGCGGCATCGGCTACTACGTGGCCCAACTTGCTCCCGGTGAAGTCGCACGGTTGCGCGCCCTCTTCGCGGCCCCGCTTGCCGCCCCTCCAGCCGTCGCGCCGACAGAGGGAGACGTGCTGCACGACGAGGTTACTGCTGCGATGGCGCGATCCAACGGGCGATTCTGTGAGTGGGGCGAGCGGGCACAGATGGTTGAGCAGATGGTTGATGAAGCGTTAGCGAAATACCGAGCTACCCGTTTCCCCGCTCCCCCGCGCCCGACGAACACGGAGGCAGAATGACTAAACGGGAACTAATGGGCTACTCGATTCGCTTTCCGAGCGGGACCGTCGGGAGCGTTCTCTTGAAGTCTGTCCGTTCGGCAGAGCGCCATGCGGCCTCACTCGCCCCGTGGAAGAAGCTGGTGGGACAGGGATACAAGATCGTTGCGGTAGAATGTCGCGTCGTTTCCCCCTCCCCTTCGAGGCCAGCCCCATGACCGTCCCGCTCTCGCCAGAGGAAAGAACGGTGCGGAAGAAGGCGGAACGTGACCGGATCATCATGGCGCTAGGCGAGGCCGTGATCGCGGAGGAAATCGCCGCACTTGATCCACAAGTGAACACGAGAGGCATGGCCCCGTACATGCGAGCGCGACAGGCAGCGACCGACGCTGCGCTGGAAATCTGCTGGCCGGAGGAACCGTATGATCCCGTCTGAACGTATCGCCACGCTGATCCAAGGAGCCAATAGCGCCAAGCTGTGCGGCTTTCCGGTGGTATTCGATGCGACAGAAATGCTCTTGGCATTGAGCGAGTTGCAGCGTCTCCGCGTTGCCGCGCCCAGCGGAGGAGAACAAAAGTGATGGCCACAACGAAGACGACCGAGGAGCGATTCTGGGGTAAGGTAGACCGCAGCGGTGGCGCGGATGCGTGCTGGCGATGGACGGGTCGCCTTGACAACGGTTATGGCCGCTTCCACATGGACAGCCCGCGCCTAAATGCACGCGCCCACCGTGTCGCGTACGAGATGTCAATCGGGCCAATACCCCTGGGGCTGACGCTCGACCACCTTTGCCGCAACCGAGCGTGTGTGAACCCGTCGCACCTTGAGCCTGTAACGTGGGGCGAGAACGTACTGCGGGGGTCGGGCCCAACTGCTCGCCACGCGAAAACTACCCACTGCCCGCATGGGCATCCGTATGACGCAAAAAACACCTACGTCAGCCCCAAAAACGACCGCCGATGCCGGGAATGTGACCATGTGGCGAAGCGCGAAGCGCGGCGGAAAGCGAGCGCGGTAAGATTGGCCAAGGCCGCTGCCGCCCTTGCTGCCGGGGACGCGGAGGGCGGGACCACATGACACGACGTTTCGCCGACTGCCGAGGGTGCAGGATTCACTGGTGGACGGCCAAGAAGTACCGCGACGAACCACTGATTCACTGCGGAGTATGCCGTGCTCCGCTCACAACGGCTAGAAACAGTCAGGGATGGGCCGACATTCGGGAACTTCATCCTGATCCGCCCACCACCGCCTCCCCGGAGCGGCCCAATGGGTGAGCGGAGAAACGGATTGCGCATTGTAGGACGCGTCCTCATGGCGCTGTCGGTTGTCTCTCTCGTCAACACGACGAGACGCCTAGACAACGTGCAGTCGGTCTACTGGTGCGCCAACATCATCCTTGCGGCAATTCTTATGGAGTCAAAGCCCACCCCCACGCGCTCGGAGGAGGAATGAGTCTCGCTATTTCTTGCCCGCTTTGTGGTTGCGTCCACGGTTCGGCGTCGTGCCAATACTCGCCAAACGTGAGCGGCACGTTCCCCACCCCCACCGCCCGAGAGCGTGCCGAGGGAGAGAGCCAGTGAGCGCGGATCTTGTCAACGGACTGCGGTTCCGTGGCGTGTTGCAGCTTCTCGTTCCTGAGCACCGGGCGACGATCTTCGCGTTGACAGCGGGCGGTGAACTCGGCGCACCGATTGGGCAGCCGGATCGCCCGCGCACTTTCTTTGTGCGACTGATTGAGGATCGCCCGAACCAGCACACGCTCGACTGCGTGATCTTTCGCGAAGGCATTGAGACGCCAATCGTCACCGTCTGGTATGAAACGCTCTCGACTCCTGCACTCTGGTGCCTACTTGGCAAGTATGGTCTGAACGCGGATCAGCGTGCGATTGAGCGACTTTTGGCCGCGCCTGAGCGGAAGGAGGGCGTATGACCGGAGTGCGCGTTTTCGGAACCCATGAAGCGAACACCATTCGGCAGGCCAACGAGGTTGCCGCCCATGCTGAACACATGGTCCTGATGCCAGACGGGCACTTCGGGTACGGGATGCCGGTCGGAGGAGTGGCGGCGTATCGCAATCAGGTGAGCGGCGAAGGGGTGGGCTTCGACATTGCCTGCGGGAACGCGGCGATCCTGACCGACCTCACGGTGGATATGCTCGGCGACAACGCGACGAAAGGAGCCATCGCCGACGAGATCCAGGCGACGGTTTCCTTTGGGGTGGGGCGGTCCAACAAGGCCGACGATGCACCAACCGACGATCCGCTCTTTGACTCTCCGGCGTGGGACATTCTCGATGGTCTCGCGGGAGTTGGCGCGGGCGCGTCCCTCAAGCAGAAGGCCCGGACGCAGCTCGGCACCGTGGGGTCAGGCAACCACTACGTCGATGTCCTGAGCGACGAACAGGGTCGGCTCTGGGTCGGCGTCCACTTCGGCTCACGCGGATTGGGCCACACCATCGCCAGCGGCTTCTACGCGCTCAATGCGGGCGAGGCGTGGGGGTCGAAGGTGAAGGAGAACGGCGTGCTCCTCGGGCTCGATACGGAGCGCGGGCAAGCCTATTGGGAACTGATGACACTGTGCGGGCAGTACGCCTATGCCGGTCGGGAGTGGGTGACGCGCAAGGTCGTCGGGATACTTGGCGGCAAGGAACTCGACTTGGTACACAATCACCACAACTTCGCATGGAAGGAACAGCATTTCGGCGAGGAGTTGGTGGTGGTTCGCAAAGGAGCCACGCCAGCGTTCCCCGGACAGCGCGGGTTCGTCGGTGGCTCGATGGGCGACATCTCCGTGATTCTGGAGGGCGCGGCGTGGAGCGACAGCCAGCCGCAACAGGAGGCGATGCTCTACTCCACCGTGCACGGCGCCGGGAGGGTGATGGGCCGACAGGAAGCGATCAAGGGTCGCGTGACCCGAGACGAAACCGGCAAGCCGATTGGCGAGCGAGACGAATCGAGCAAGATCACCCACCAGATGCAACGCGAATGGCTGAACCGCGAAGGTGTGATTCTACGCGGCGGCGGGGTGGATGAATCGCCACACGTCTACCGTCGCTTGCCGGACGTGCTGAGCGCAGTCGGGCCGACCGTGAACATTCTCCACGAACTCCACCCGCTGATTGTCGTGATGGCCGATGGACGCACCCGCGACCCGTATGCCGACTAAGGGCTGGGTAGCTGGCCGTCCTGACGGACACCCCGCAGGAGACAGCCAGTGAGCTATAAACAGTACCTTAGCGCCCCTAAAGTACGATATATGATACTTTGGGCCGCCCTGACGGGGGGCGCGTGAAGGGTCGCGCCCGCGGTCGCCACGTCCCCGGACGGATGAACCAGGTCGAGGCGCGCTTTGCCGAACGGCTGAAGCTGGCCGGCCGCTGGTGGATGTTCGAGCCCTTCAAGCTCGCCCTCGGCCCGAACACGACCTATGCCGTCGATTTCGCGGCGCTTGGTGCGGACGGCATTCTCGACTGCTACGAAATCAAGGCGCACAAGTTCAACAGCGATGAATCGCGGGCCAAGTTCAAGGTCGCGGCGAGTCTCTTCCCGTTCCGCTTCTGGTGGTGCGTCGAGCAGAAGGATCGCAGCTGGGAGATTTGGACCCCATACGCGGAGGATCGGGCCGCATGAGGTGGACCGTGGGACAGCCCTTTGGCACGAGACGGACGCGCGGAACCTTCTGCTGGTTGCCGTGGTCATTCGGCTTTCCAATCCGGCGCAAGATCTGGTTGGAGGCGATTGCCGTAATAGAGGAATACCAGGAGTATGGTCGCTGCACCGCGTACGGCTTCGAGCCCGGATGGGTGCGTGTCGCCGCGTTCGCACAAGACGGCGAAGTCTTGGAGGACCGTCGATGACCGATCCTCGCCGCGGTCGCCCACCTCGCGACATGGCCTCCGTGCTGGATCGCGCCCTGCAGCGCATCGAGGCGCGCTATCAAGTCCGACCACCGACGCGGAAAGCGCCGACCGTGCGCCGGGCGACGGCCTTGAGCTTCGCCCGGGTGATTCCGGAACCGCCGCTCGCTGGACTGTTGCGCCGCTGCCACGCCTGCCAGCAGCGGACCACCGAAACGCCGTGTCCGTGGTGCGGAGCCGTCCCATGATCGAATCCGGCAAGCGCGTCGTCTGGACCATGGTGGTCAAGATCCCACCGGGCATGGAGGACGCGAACGCGCTCCAATTCGTCGCGTCAAACCTGATGTGGTCGGAGTTCTTCCGGCAGTTCATCGAGCAATCGCAAATGCAGGTCGCCCATGTGAAGCTCCCGGATGCCGGGAAGATCATTCAATAACCCTGACCGTCTCGCGGCGGGAGGAAGCGTGCCCAAGAAGATTCCGGCTCTGTTCAACACCCGTGCCAGCGTCCTGGCGCTCCTCAAGGAGAAGGACGACGAGATCGCCGCCATCCAAGCGCGACATATTGCCACGGTCCACGCGTTTGGTGAGATCCTTGGCGCGATCGGACGCATCTACGTCGAAGGCGACAAGTGGATGCGCGAGAACGGGTATGTGAAGCCGGCGAGTGAACCAGAGACGACCCAGGAGTCCGCCCCGCAGGCCGTCGCGTGACGGCCCACGACTGGAAGCGCCATTGCGGCGAACTCCTCCTTTGCCCGCAATGCGGCGAGGCATATCCCCTCCTTCTTGGGCGCGATGTCACGGTCGACGTACGCGTGCATCCGATGGCGCGGAGGGGCGACAAGGCGAAGCTCAAGCCCACAGAACCGGAAGTCTCTGCGCTCTTCCACTTCAAGTGCCAGACCGC
>Ga0265324_10000471_pt1 | contig 28353 bp, 30 predicted proteins | sample 41419metaG_FD_198634 | JGI IMG/M metagenome (GOLD analysis project Ga0265324, IMG submission 198634) | Rhizosphere microbial communities from Carex aquatilis grown in University of Washington, Seatle, WA, United States - 4-14-19 metaG | ecosystem: Host-associated > Plants > Roots > Rhizosphere...
GCTTCTTGGCTGCTGCTTTTTTCGCTGCCGGTTTCTTGGCGGCTACTTTTTTAGCGGCTGGCTTCTTGGCTGCTGCTTTTTTCGCTGCCGGTTTCTTGGCGGCTACTTTTTTAGCGGCTGGCTTCTTGGCTGCTGCTTTTTTCGCTGCCGGTTTCTTGGCGGCTACTTTTTTAGCGGCTGGCTTCTTAGCTGCTACTTTTTTCGCTGCCGGTTTCTTGGCAGCTACTTTTTTTGCTGCGGGCTTCTTTGCGGCAGCCTTCTTGGTCTTGCTTTTTGCTTTGGTTGTTGCAGCCATTTTCATTCCTCTTTAAAAATTGATGGACTAACCAGTGACTACATTGCGTGCATCATCTGCACTCCCGATGCATCTTTCTGCTTCTTGAAATCTCCCAACACGCACGGTGATCGCATTCTATGCGCGATTAAAAAAAATGCGCAACACTTTTATGCATATTTTGCAAAATAATTTTACGCGACGATTTTCTCTGCAGCGTAAAGCTGGCGCACTGTTTCGCGTTCCCGGACCAGATGAACTTCTGCTCCATCCACCATCACTTCGGCTGCCCGCGGACGGGTATTGTAGTTGGAGCTCATGCTCATTCCGTACGCTCCCGCCGACATCACGGCCAGCGCATCGCCTTTATCCACGGCCATCTCGCGGCCATGACCGATAAAATCTCCGGTCTCGCAGATCGGCCCAACCACCTCGTAAAGCTGCTTCGCCGACTCCCTTTTCTGCACCGGCAGGATGGTGTGCCAGGCATCGTAAAGTGCCGGACGCATGAGGTCGTTCATCGCCGCATCGACGATGGCGAAGTTCTTTTCTTCCCCATGCTTGAGGTATTCAATGCGGGTAAGCAGTACTCCGGCATTGCCGACCAGCACCCTGCCGGGCTCAACAATGATCTTCTTGGAACGCCCGGAAAGCGCCCCCAGCAAGGCTTTCGCGTACTCGGCGATGGTTGGCGGCGTTTCGTCGTCGTAGCGGATACCGAGTCCACCGCCGAGGTCGAGATGCTCCAGAACGATGCCTGCGGCAGCCAATTGATCGACCAGCGCCAGCACTTTCTCCGCCGCCGCAATAAACGGGCTGGTTTCGGTGAGCTGTGAGCCGATGTGGCAATCCATACCGGTAACACGTATATGCGGCATGGTTGCCGCCTTGCGGTACAACGCCAGCGCCTCGGTGTAGGCCACGCCGAACTTGTTCTGCTTGAGACCGGTGGAAATGTAAGGATGCGTTTTGGCATCCACATCGGGATTTACACGCAAGCTGATAGGTGCCACTTTGCCCATGCTACCGGCCACTTCATTCAAACGATCCAGTTCTGACGAAGATTCGACGTTGAAGCAAAGAATCTCCGCTTCCAGCGCTTGCCGCATTTCAGCTTCGCTCTTGCCCACACCGGAGAACACTACCTTGTTTGCCGCACCGCCCGCCGCCAGCACACGCTGCAGTTCACCGCCGGAAACAATGTCGAACCCGGCGCCCAGGCGGGCAAACAGGTTAAGGATGGCAAGGTTGGAATTGGCCTTTACCGCGTAGCAGATGAGGTGTTCGCGATCTTTGAAAGCTTCAGCGAACTGGCGAAAGCCGTCAGTCAGCGCAGCGCGCGAATAGACGTAGCAGGGAGTACCAAAGCGTTGCGCGATATCATTCAGGGAGACGTTTTCGACAAATAGCTGGTTTTGCTGATAGTGGAAATATTCGTTCATGGTGACTTCTTGCTCTCGGGATTTTCGGGAGTGATTGGAGCTGGTGTTGTATGTGGAGTCGCGGTCGGCAAGGGCGACAGAATCAACGGACCTTTGCGTCCGCAACCTTGCAGGATAATGGTCAACAGCAACATAATGCAGAAAGTAGTACGCATGGTTTCTTCTTCCCTGGTATTTGGATCGGGCGTGACAATCAGAATGGTCGGGATTATATGACGGAAAGCCCAGGCAACGAACCGGGCAGCGCGCTGTTTGCACGCATTCAGCAGATGGTCAGCGAACGCGGGGTGGACATCCGCCAGAGCCTGAACGGCAATGCCCTCAAGCTGGAATTCGCCGATGGACAGCGCATCCTGATCAACTGCGATGCGCAAACCAACAACGTGTGGCTGGCGGCAAGCTCCGGCGGTGTCGAATTCACCCCCGAAAACGGCATCTGGCGCACCCGCGACCGCAGCGAATTGTTCGCCAGGCTGCACGAGATCATGGAACAGACCATCGCCAGCAACCCGCTCAATGCTCGCCCCCCCAGTGAGTTGCTACGCCAACCCGATCACCCCGCCCCCATCATCGTCTACCGCAACACGCAAGAGAGCCATGGTCTGCGCAATACGCTGATTGTGCTGCTAGTGGGAGCAATCGGCTTCTGGGCTGCGCAACGCCAGAGCCCCCCGCAGGAAGTCAAGAATGCCCGCCCGCAAACCCAGACCTTGTCACTCGACAAACGACACTACCCATGCGAAGGCGGTTTCCCCGTCAACGGCAACGTCACCGTCTTCCCCGGAAGTACTCTGCATGCCGACGACCCGAACGACCCCGAGCTCACACTGAAAAACGATCATGCCTTCCCCGTGCTGATGATCCTTTCCGCTCCGCAGACCGCAATCCCGTCTCTGTCTGTGCTGGTTCATGCAAAACAAAGCGTCATCGCGCACCTGCCCGCCGGGCAATACGACATGATGTTCAGCGTCGGCAACACCTGGTGCAACCCGCGCAGCGGCTTCTCCGAGGGACACCTGCTGAAATTCGACAAGCCACTGGTCATGCAAGCGGACAAACCGACCCAGCTTGCCATTCAGACTTCCGGTGCAGGCATGGAAGACTTCCAGCTTTTCATCAAAACCGCCCATCCCGAGGCCTCCCTCCCTCCGCCGACATTCACCGGCGACGGCAGCATGGAGGTGCAGCGCCAGGCTAATGGGCACTTCTACCTGCCCGGTACCATCGAAGGAATCCCGGTCACTTTCATGGTGGATACCGGCGCCTCGGTCACTTCCATCTCCAGCGACCTCGCGCGGCAGGCGGGCATCCGCAATTGCAAGGCAGTGCAATTCCAGACCGCCAACGGTGAGGCAACCGGCTGCATCGCCCTCCTGTCGCACATGACAGTAGGTAATTTCGTGCTGGAGAACATCACCGTCGCCGTGATGCCCAATCTGGAGACCAACCTGCTCGGAGCGAACGTGTTGCGCAATTTCCAGGTAAGCCAGAGCGACAGCAGCATGCTGTTGGGTCGGCGTTAACAAGAGGTCCCATATGACTGAAAGCGAATTCAACGAAGTAGCCAATGCCGTGTTCCAGCGCATCGAACAGGCAATAGATGACTCAGACGCGGACATCGATTACGACAGCAATGGCTCGATACTGGAAATGGAGTTTGCCGACGGCAGCAAAGTCATCGTCAACCGCCATGTTCCCAATCGGGAGATCTGGCTCGCTGCCAAGTCCGGCGGCTTCCATTACGCGCTGCAGGATGGACGCTGGTTCAGCCAACGCGAAGGCAGCGAGCTATTCGCCAAGCTGGGCGAGCTGGTACAGCTCGGATCGGGAAACAAACTGGACTTCTAGAAAAAAGGAAGGGGCCAGGCGGAAGGCATCTTTCATCTGGGAGGAGACTACTGAGAACCGCGTGTTGTCCGCCTGGCAGGACGAACTCTATAGCCGATCAGAACGTTTGGGAATGCGGCATATTGTCGCAGGCAACAACGGCTATTCCGCCACCCCATAGCCGCGCAATTCCGTCCGGAACTGCTTGTAGTCCGGGCAGGCACTTTCCACCACGCGCCAGAAAGCAGGTGAATGGTTCATCTCCACCAGATGCGCCAGTTCGTGTACCACCACGTAGTCGATCAGGTGTAGCGGCATTTTCACCAGTTGCCAGTTCAGCCGCACCACGCCGTGCACGGTGCAATTGCCCCACTGGGTACGCGCCGCAGTGAGCTTTATTTCCCTCGGCGACACCTGCAGCAAGGGGGCGAAATGCTCCACGCATTCCTTGAAGACTTGCAGTGCCTCATTGCGGTACCACTGGATCACCGCTTTTTCGATGTGCACCCCCTCCGCTTCCAGACCCACCGGCACATGCAGTATCTCGCCGTGCAACTGCGGCACGGCCCCGCGCACTTTGGGGGTCAGTGTCAAAATGAATTCCTCGCCGCGGAACGGGATGCGCGCGCCTTCCGCCCAGAATATCGGCGGGGCCTTTTTCGATTGCCAGCCATCCAGCTGCTTGACCACCCAGTCGGCCTTGTCCTGCAGGACGCTGTGCAGCCATTTTTCGGAAGCGCGCAACGGCGCATTGACGGTGAGGCCGCGATCATCGATGCGCAGGTTGATGCTGCGGCGGTAGCCGCTGCGTTTGAGGGTGTAGCTGATTTCTTTTCCGGACAGCTGAATATTGCGTTGTTCAACTACAGGCGCAGGTGCCTTCTGACGTAATGCCCTGAACATCAGGCCAGCCTGTTCATCTCGCCCTCGATCCATTCCTCCACACGGCGGCTGATTTCTTCCGCCTTGAGCCCCTTGGGATCGATGGGTTGACCGATACTCATGACAACGGTGCCGGGGTGCTTCAGGAAAGAGTTGCGTCCCCAGTACTTGCCGGCGTTATGCGCCACCGGTACCACCGGCGCACCGGAACTCTCACCCAGCAGGGCGCCGCCAATCTTGTATTTGCCATGTACTCCGTAAGGCATGCGCGTACCTTCGGGAAAGATCACCACGCAGAAGCCGCGCTCCAGCCTGTCCTTGCCCTGCTCCAGCAGTTGCTTCATCGCCTGCTTGCCCTTGCTGCGGTCAATGGCGATGGGACTGGTCAGCGCCAGGCCCCAGCCAAAAAACGGCAGAAACAACAGCTCGCGCTTGAGCACCCACACCTGGTCCGAAAACACCCGCTGCAAAGCGAACGTTTCCCAGGCCGATTGATGTTTGCACATCACGATACAGGGTTCTTTCGGGATGTTTTCCGCCCCGCGCACTTCCATGCGGATATCGCAGATCACGCGCAACAACCACATCGTGCTGGTGGAGATGAAAGTGGCAAAACGGTAGCGCGTGTGCGGCTTGAGCGGGAAAGTGAACAGCACCACTGTGGCAAAGATGGGAACCCAGATCAATTGCGCAAGATAATAGAGCAGCGAACGAATAAATATCATACCAATGTCGCCGTCACCGCCGCCAGGTCGGGATAAATTAAAGTACCTTCGGGCAAACCGCCCTTGGCCTGTGTCCTGGTGCCTTTTCCGGTGAGTACCAGAATGGGCTGCGCGCCCATGCCCACCGCCACTTCCAGATCGCGCAAGGAATCGCCCACCGCGGGCACGCCTTTCAAGTTGATGCCGTAGCGCGTCGCAATCTCCTCCAGCATGCCAGTCTTGGGCTTGCGGCAGCCGCAGTTCGAGTCATTGGTGTGCGGACAGAAAAACACCGCATCAATACGCCCGCCCGCCGCCGCGCAGGCCTTGTGCATCTTGTCGTGAATGGCATTCAGCGTCGGCATGTCAAACAGGCCGCGCCCGATGCCGGACTGGTTGGTCGCCACCACCACGCGGTAGTCTGCCTGGCACAGCCGCGCGATGGCCTCCAGACTGCCGGGTATGGGCTTCCACTCCTCCGGGTTCTTGATGAACTGGTCGGAATCGAGATTGATGACGCCGTCGCGGTCGAGAATGATGAGCTTGGTCATGCCGCCAGTTTCGAGATGTCCGCCACCTGATTCATCAGGGTGCCAAGCTGTTTGAGCAGCAAGGCACGGTTGATGCGCAGTTTCTGGTCTTCCGCCATCACCATCACCTGATCGAAGAAATCGTCGATGAACGGCTTGAGCGTCACCAGCGTCTTCAGGTTCTGTCCGTAATCGCCGCGGCTGAAATAACCCTGCGCGAAAGGCGCGATATCCTGCATCGACTGATGCAGATTTCGCTCGGCATCGTCCGTCATCAGATTGGCATCAAACACCGCTCCCGCCATGGCTGCGCCGAGTTCTTCCATGTTCTTGCGCATGATGTTCTGCACGCGCTTGTTGGCTGCAGCCAGATCCTTGGCCGCATCCAAAGCCGCAAATCCGCGCACGGCCTGCAGGCGCGGCAACACCTCATGCAGACGGCCGTTCAGCACCGCCAGCACCGCTTCGGTATGCGACACTTCAAAGCTGCGATCGCGCAGATAGCCGCGCAACCTGTCCATCATGAAGCCTTCCACATCCGCAGCCACCGTGGCGCTCAACATCCCCTTGGGGAAGTTCTCCGCCGTGGCCTTGAGCAGGGCGGGCAGCGGCAGGTCCAGCGGCGTCTCGATCAGGATGCGCAGGATACCCAGCGCCTGACGGCGCAGACCAAACGGGTCTTTGTCGCCGGTCGGCACTTGGCCGATGCCATAGATGCCGATGATCGTTTCCAGCTTGTCTGCCAGTGCAACCGAGCAGGCTACTGCCCCCAACGGGATCGAATCTCCGGCGAAACGCGGATGGTAATGCGCCTCGATGGCATTCGCCACTTCCAGGTCTTCGCCGTCGTGGAAAGCGTAATAGCGCCCGATGATGCCCTGCAATTCGGGGAATTCGCCGACCATGTCGGTCAGCAGGTCGGCCTTGCACAGGCGCGCCACCAGTTCCGCCTTGGCCTTGTCCGCCTGCAGCAAACGCGCGATGGTTCCGGTCAGCGTGGTAATGCGCTCGACGCGCTGCAACTGCGAACCCAGCTTGTTGTGATACACCACATTGCCGAGTTTCTTGACACGCGACTCCAGCTTCTGCTTGCGGTCCTGGTTAAAGAAGAAACGCGCATCGGACAGGCGCGGACGCACCACGCGCTCGTTGCCCTGCACGATATGGCGCGGGTCGTTCACCTGCATGTTGGAAACGATGAGGAACTTGTTCAGCAGCTTGCCGGTACTCGCATCCAGCAGCGGGAAGTATTTCTGGTTTTGTTGCATGGTCAGGATCAGGCATTCCTGCGGCACGCCGAGATATTCTTTCTCGAACTCGCCAACATACACCTCCGGCCATTCGACCAGCCCCGCCACTTCGTCCAGCAACGAACTCAGCACGCTGCGCTCTTCATTGGACATGGACAGCAGTTTTTCCAGGTCGAAATTGGCATGTCCCACCCAGATCGCGCTGTTCTGTTCGGACAGGTCGTCCAGTCGTGCCACGATGCTTTCGCGCCTTTGCGCAAAGCTGGCGACCACGCGTCCATCGCGTGCCAGCGTGGCTTCGTAATCGTCCGCATGGGTGATTGTCACCGGCTCGCTGCACATGAAACGGTGGCCGCTGGTGACATTGCCGCTGGTCAGCCCCAGCACTTCGGCCTTGATCACGCGCTTGCCGTGCAGGACGATCAGGCCGTGCACCGGCCGCACGAACTGGTGTTCGGAATCGCCCCAGCGCATCACTTTCGGCACCGGCAGCTTTTTCAGTGCCTGCGTCACGATGTCCTGCAGGTATTCGTCCAGCGACTTGCCCTTCTGTTCGATGCGCGCCACAAAGCATTCGGCTTTGCCCTCGCCCGAGCGCGACAATTGCGTCATGACAACGTTGGCCGAGCGCATAAAACCTTCCAGCGCCTTGGTCGGCTTGCCATCGGCATCCAGCCCCGCCGCGACAGCCGGGCCCTTGCGCTCGACGATGCGGTCGGGTTGTTGCTGCAATACCTCGGTGATGCTCAGTGCCAGGCGGCGCGGTGTCGCATACGGTGTCAGCACACTGCCTTCACTCAGCAAGGCCTGTTCTTTCAGGGCGGCTAATACTTCGTTGGCAAACGTCGTGGAAAGTTTTTCCAGCGCCTTGGGCGGCAGCTCTTCGGTGAGCAGTTCGATCAGTAACGTTTCTTTGACTTGTTTCATTTCTTACCCCCGACCTTGGTCATCGGGAAACCCAATGCTTCGCGTGAATCGTAATACGCCTGCGCCACCTGGCGCGCCAAAGCGCGCACCCGGCCAATGTAGGCGGCGCGTTCGGTCACCGAAATGGCACCGTGCGCATCCAGCAAATTGAAGGTATGCGAGCACTTCATCACCATTTCAAAACCCGGCAGCGGCAAGCCCAGATCCATCAGACGCTTGGCTTCGCTCTCGTATTCGTTGAAATGACGGAACAGCATCTCGACGTTGGAATGCTCGAAGTTGTACTTCGACTGCTCCACCTCGTTCTGGTGAAACACATCGCCGTAGGTAATGACCGTGTTGCCGTGTTTCGCCCAGGTCAGGTCAAACACGTTCTCCACACCCTGCAAATACATGGCCAGACGCTCCAGCCCGTAAGTGATCTCGCCCAGCACCGGCTTGCAGGTGAGCGAACCGACTTCCTGGAAATACGTGAACTGCGTGACTTCCATACCGTCCAGCCACACTTCCCAGCCCAGCCCCCAGGCGCCCAGCGTCGGCGACTCCCAGTCGTCCTCGACAAAGCGGATATCGTGCTCGTTGGTATTGATGCCCAGCGCGCGCAAGCTATCAAGATACAGTTCCTGGATATTGTCGGGGGAAGGTTTCAGCACCACCTGATACTGATAGTAATGCTGCAAGCGGTTGGGATTCTCGCCGTAACGCCCGTCTTTCGGGCGGCGCGAAGGCTGCACATAGGCCGCGCGCCAAGGCTCAGGGCCGATTGCGCGCAGGAAAGTGGCCGTGTGAAACGTACCCGCGCCAACTTCGATATCGTAGGGTTGCAACAACGCGCAGCCCTGCTTATCCCAGAATTGCTGAAGCGTCAGAATGACTTGCTGAAAAGTGAGCATGTACTTAAAACCCGCAGGATTTGCGAAAGGCCGCATTTTACGGGTTCGGAGGGGTTACGTCACCCTGAAAGGCCCTGTTTTCCGACGGGTGGCGATTTTCCCTTTGGAAGCAACAGCGCCCGCAAAGCCGTCAATTATTGCGGGGGAATCCCCTATCACTTCTTGCCGCGAGTCTTGCACAGTGCCAGTTTTTCGCTGCGCAGCAATTTTTTGATCTCCATCTCGCGTTTCAGGGCGGTGGATTTGTCGGCGCAGGGTTCAGAATATTTCAGTTTTACCGGGGTACGGCCGCGGGTGTATTTGGCGCCTTCGCCGGCGTTATGGGCGGCGAGGCGTTTTTCGAGATCGTTGGTGATGCCGCAGTAGAGGGTATTGTCGGAGCATTGGAGGAGGTAGCAGGTCCAGGGGGTGGTGTTCTTTGATTTCATTTTTGTGGATTACCTGATGACCGTTCGTCCTGGACTCCTCTTGTCCCCTCGCCCCTTGGGAGAGGGCTAGGGTGAGGGAGCACTCGTTGCATACCCTCTTCCTTTCAAACCCAACACCGTCGGGGGTAGCCCGACAGCTAGTCACTTTTTCTTGCTTCGCCAAAGAAAAAGTAACCAAAAAGAAGGCGACCCCAGCGCGCCGCCCCTGCGGGGTTCCCTGCGTTGCTCAACTGGTCAGGCCTCCTCATAAACTCGCACGATCCGCTACGCGGCCACGTGCTCAAACATATTCGTCAGAATTCCCTGACCAGTTTCCGCTACTCGGCGGCGCACAGGGGAAGGAAAAGTCAAAACCACAAACCACTGTGTGGGCACTTCGTGCCCACGCTACTTGCTAGTGGTAGTGCCATTTAAATGGCACCTTTTTCCGAAAGTCGTCGTAATAAAGTACATAGCCGTCTTCGTTGTAACCGCTACTCCAAAACAGTACTTCAGACTTTCCGTCTTTATCGTAATCGCCTACGTCCAATAACATCAAACTGTCTCCTATGAACTCAACTCTTGAATTCCGGATATAAAACCATTGACTGCTCCACTCTGGCCCTAGTGGCCCATCACAATGATAATTGTCAGAATTTAGTCCCATTGAAATTAGTACTCCACCATCTTTTGATCGATACCCTTTGAATATCTTCAATTCCTCAATACCAAACACATAAGGAGTAGCCTTTTCCTGTTCAGGATTTGTGCAGTTAACAACTTTAGACTTTTGTAACTCTCGATTAAGCGAGTCGAATAACATCTCTTTGTATTCCGAACCAACCTTGAATGGTTTCCAGTCCGCCGGATCTTTAACATTTGGTTCCGACACTATCACGAGCGGTCTCGATTTCGGCTCGCCACACCAACCGCCAAATGACTTAGATGTATTTCTAACTATAGGATACTGCCCTGCTGGGGCCAGCAGCACTTCTCCCGCGGAATACCCATCCGGGCGCCTTGGATAGGTTGGTGAAGAATTGGTCAACCTCAAGGTTCCAAGCAATTTACCATCGAAGCCGACGGTCCACTCACGATCCCAGGCAACCTGAATATCAGGTGAATCAGGAGAATCCATACCTATCCATCCATCTTTGGTTTTTGCATACATGATGAGTGCACGCGTATTCACGTCCTTAGCACATTGCTTTTCATCCAATACGCCAACGAGGATTGGTTCAGCACTAAGGAAAGTATCTGCAAAAATATTGGCCGTCGACATGAGCAGAACTATGAGTACCAACACATTTGTTTTCTTGCTCATATTCAATTCCCTTCTTTAAATGCTCCACCAGCCTAGCAGAGTGGGCACGAAGTGCCCGCTTTGTGGTTTTGAATTTCGTTTTTCCTTCCCCTGTGCGCCGCCTCGATATTTCGCAAACAAGCGGGGATTTAGGCGAGCACTGTTTGAGCTCCGCAGTGGGGCACGGGGTGTGTGCCCCGCCAGGGCGAGTTGCGCAGCCCCGCTTGTTTGCGAAATATCGAGGGAACCCCGCAGGGGCGGCGCGCTGGGGTCGCCTTTTCTTTGGTTACTTTCTTTTGGCGAAGCAAAAGAAAGTGACTAGCTGTCGGGCTACCCCCGACGGTGTTGGTTTTAAGATAAGTGAAAATACAACGTGCCCTCCCTCACCCTAACCCTCTCCCAGAGGGCGAGGGGATCAACCCCGCCGTCCTTGCCTCCAAACAAACCCCAGCATCAACCCAACCAACACCAACACCCCCCCATTCCCCCAAACCACATACATCGTGCTCCCCGCATATCCTTTCACTTCCGCCGTCAACACCCCCTCCTCATGCTGCGGCAGCATCGCCTGTATGCGCCCATCCACACCAATCACAGAGGTAACACCGGTATTGGTCGCCCGCAACACCATGCGCCCCGTTTCCAGTGCGCGCATCTGCGACAACTGGTTGTGCTGAATTGCGGCGAACGAATCCCCATACCACGCATCGTTGGTGACGTTCACCAGCAGCGTGGCTTGCGGCAAGGCGTGGACGATCTCTTCGCCGAAGGCATCTTCGTAGCAGATGTTCACCGCGACTTTTTGCCCGGCCACATTGAGCGGCGGCTGGTTCGCGCCGCCGCTGGCCTGATCGCCCATGGGTATCTGCAGCACTTCGTTGACGAACCAGCCGAGCACAGAGCGCAGGGGAATGAATTCGCCGAACGGGACGAGATGGTTCTTGCGGTAATGCTGGCTTTCCGAGGCACCCAGCGAATAGACGCTGTTGTAGTAGTTGCCGTTCTCTTTCTCGAACGCGCCGATAAGGATGTCGCCGCCGTTCTTGCGTGCGTGGTCGCCCAGCATGGTCTGGTAAAAATCCGGCACGTTGCTGCGTAGCAGCGGCAACGCGGTCTCTGGCATCACGATCAGCCGGGCATCGCTGCTCTGCGCAAGGCGGCGATAGGTTTCCAGCGTGCCGATCAATCTTTCTTCGGCGAATTTTTCGTCCTGCGCGATGTTGCCCTGCAGCAGGCTGACCTTGAGCGGCTCGCCCTGCGGCTGCGTCCACTGGATGCCGCGTAACAGCGCTCCGCCCAGCCACAAGACCAGCAATACGCCTACCGCGACCTTGACCTGCTTGGCCCGGCGCCCGCTCCACAAGGTCAGCACCAACCCGGCACTCACCGCGATGATGAGCGATACGCCGAATACGCCGAGCAACGGCGCGTAGCCCGCCAGCGGGCTGGATGGCACTTGCGAGTAACCCATAGCCAGCCAGGGGAAGCCGGTGAACAGCAGGCCGCGCAGCCATTCGGCCAGCGTCCAGATCGCGGGCATGATCAGCAGGATGCGCCAACTGGATGCCGGCTTGAACTTCGCCTGCACATACCCCGCCAGCGCGGGCAGAGTGGCATTCACCGCGGCAAACAGCGCCGTTGCCAACCCCGCCAGGATGGGGTGCATGTAGCCATAGATATGGAGTGCGACATAGATCCAACTGATGCCGACACAGAACAGGCCCATGCCGAACGCGAATCCCAGCCAGGCCGCCTGCGCCGGACGTTCGGCGCGGCTCCACAGCCAGAACAGCACGGCGAGGGACAGCACAGGCAGAGGAAATAAGCCGACGGGGGCGAAGCCGAAAACGGCGACGGCACCGGCGAGGAAGGCTTTCAGGTAGGGCGAATAGATGAGTTTTTTCACGAATAGCGGCGATAAAGTTGATTCGACAGATTATACGGTGTAACTTCCGCCGCACGTCACCGGTAACCCAATCCGCATCATGTTAAACCATTCAGAATTGCTCGAAGAGATCAGCTCCATGCTGCTCGACAGCGAACTGTTCAACCACCTTACCCCGCCGGAGTTGCGCGCTGCCGCGCGTTATTTCAGCATCAACAAGATCGCCCAGGACGAAACCGTCTTTGACGAGGGCGATATCGGCAATTTCATGTGCATCGTGCATTCCGGCCGCATTGCAGTGATCAAGGCAAACCAGAACGGGGAATTGGTACAAGTCGCCACGCTGCATCATGGACGGTCCTTTGGCGAAATGGCTGTACTGGATGGCGAGCGCCGCTCCGCTGCGTGCGTGGCTGCGGAAGACAGCATTTTGCTGACGCTTTCCAAAGAGGCGCTGGACAAGATGCTGGAAGAACATCCTCGCATTGGCGCCGACGTCATCCGCGCCATTGCCGTCAGCCTGTCGCGCAGGTTGCGCATGGCGGTGGGCCAGTTGGTCGATCACCTCGTTTAAGGCGAACCATGCTCGACTTTACTGAATACACCAAGATTTTTATCAGCCTGTTCGCGATCATCGATCCGTTCGGTATTATTCCCATCATCATCGCTTTCACCGCCGGCATGACGGCGCAAAAACGCGATCGCGTGGGACGTATCGCTTCGCTTGCTGTGCTGGTGATCCTGATCGCGGCGCTGCTGCTGGGTGAAGCGATTCTTTCATTCTTCGGCATCAGTATCCATTCGTTCCGCACCGCAGGGGGCATCTTGTTGCTGCTGATGGCGATCAACATGCTCATCGGCGACAAGCCAAAACTCTCGCCGGATGATACCGAGGGCGATGCCACCTCATCCGTCGCCATCGTACCGCTTTCCACACCGTTGCTGGCCGGGCCCGGCGCGATTAGCACGGTCATCCTCGATGCGCACAAGGGCAGCAACGTGGGACACTACGGCGCGATGGCGCTGGTGCTCGTCGTGTTGAGTCTGATCGTCTGGATCACCTTCCTGATCGCCCCGTGGGTCTCGCGACGTCTGGGCAAGATCGGCAGCAGCATCGTCACCCGCATGATGGGCTTGCTACTTGCCGCGATTGCGGTTGAATTTATCGCGGGCGGGCTGCGCGGCCTGTTCCCGGCGTTGGGGTAAAATGCGAACACTTACCTCCACCCGTTCGTCCCGAGTAGGCGCAACGCGCCGTATCGAGGGATGTTCCCCGACTCCAGATGGTTCGATACGGCCTACTCACCACGAACGGGCCGGTGAAACACCAACCTATTGGCAAATAAATCATGGAAAAAATACGTTTATCTAAATTAATGTCCGAACAGGGACTCTGCTCGCGCCGCGAAGCGGACGACTACATCGCTAAAGGCTGGGTGAAGGTGGACGGCGAAACCATCAGCGAACTCGGCACCAAGATATTGCCGACGCAAAAAATCACGCTGGAAAAAGCTGCACAGGCCAAGCAGCAAGGGCGCGTCACCATTCTGCTGAACAAGCCGGTGGGCTACGTTTCCGGGCAAGCCGAAGAAGGCCACAAACCCGCCATCGTGCTGATCGACGCCGCAACGCGCTGGGAACAGGATAGATCGCCGCAAAAATTCTTCCGCAGCCAGATGCTCGGCCTCGCCCCCGCCGGCCGCCTGGATATCGACTCCACGGGTTTGCTGGTGCTTACCCAGGATGGCCGCATCGCCAAACAACTCATCGGCGAAGATTCCCCGATTGAAAAAGAGTATCTGGTGCGCGTGCAGGGTAACCTGGTCGGCAACGGATTGAACCTGCTCAATCACGGCCTGTCGCTGGATGGCAAAAAACTCAAACCCGCCAAGGTCAGCTGGCTGAACGATGACCAGTTGCGCTTCACCCTCAACGAGGGCAAAAAGCGCCAGATCCGCCGCATGTGCGAATTGGTGGGACTGAAAGTCACCGCGTTGAAACGCGTGCGCATCGGCAAAGTGAAACTGGGCGATCTGCCGGTGGGGAAGTGGCGGTATCTGGGTGAGGACGAGAAGTTCTAATTGCCGTAGCTTGTGCGACACTCTAGCGAGTGACAAATCCTACGTTGATGCTCGACGTTCAAATTCAGATCGGATTCCGCGTTTGTATCTCGTCAACACAAACACGAACAGCGCCGAACAGGCACCCGCAAGGTGGCTCACGGGCACCGGAACAAACGGTTGGGATTCAGTCATTGACAGGAATGTCTGCCCAAATGCAAATTCAATTCCTATCTTGACCGCAATAAGCGTCAATCCAAAGCCACACAGCCAGCGCCAACTGCCCGGTTCGCGCAGCCCATCCACACACAAATAGACTACAGCAGCACTGACGATACCAGACAGTCCCCCGTAAAACCGCAGCTCGGGGGACGTTATATAGATCGTAAGCCCAATTACCGCACTAGCAAGGCCATATACCAGCCACAAATACCGGTCGCCTCGCAATTCGATAACGGCACCTATGACCATCAGGGCGATCACGTCGTACGTAAAGTGCATTACCGACAGGTGCACCAGATTACCCGTGATGAGTCGCCACCATTCGCCACCTTGAATCAAGTCGCGGTCATAGATTGCCGCATCACCCAGCGCTGGCACGAAAAACACGACAGTGGCGATACCGCACAGCAGCAAAGTCACCACTGGCGTTTTCATTGCGGCAAGGCACGACGTTTAAGCCACAGGGAAGCTCCTCCCAACGCAAGAATCAACGCGAGCCAGGTTATGTCGAGACTGCCACCACCGCTGCGGCTTTGATACTCAGGCGTTCTCACCACCTTGTATTCGGCGGGACGCTCCTTCACTTTATCCTTGAATAGCGCCAGTTGCTCATCAAGATTCTCAACCATTAGTTTCGCCGCCTCACCATAACTGGTTTCGCTATCGAGTCGCAGTTGCTCGCTCAAATTTGCCGGTGTGGCACGTCCTTTGATTTGATGCACACCCGGCGCGCGAAACAGCATCTTCCTGCTCTTGATATCAAAGACCACGGTATCGAGCATTGTGTTGGTGTCATTCTTCTCGCCGGGTATGACATAAGCTCCGACTATCGTCCAATATGTGAGGCTAAGAAAATCCTCGTCGGTAAACTGAACCTGGTCGTACGACACCAGCGCAATCACGTCCACTCCGTACATCGTCCGTATCTGGTCGAGATTGGAAAATCCGCCCTTGTTCCTCAGGTAGGCAGTGGGAATCAGCTCGATATCTTTAACATAAGGATATTTTTTGAAGTGATCCGCAACCAACTTCATGAGGTCCATTTTCTTTTTTTCAGTCAGCGAAGAATTGCCGTAGCCGCTACCCGGCACAAATGCGATTCCCACTCGAAGCGGCAAAGTCAGCAGGGGTATGCCGGGGGTCACCACCGGACTTTTGGAATCCGGGTAAAGAAAATCAACGACACTCGCTGCATTGTGTCGATTGGCATTCGTCGCGCAACCGACAAATGCAAGCGTCATACATACTGCCGCCATCGCGAGAAACAGAAAACGCCATTGCTTTCGAATTTGCATGATTCCTCCTTTGAATAAATTTACTTCATTCCACCACTACCCATAAAGAACAATCACGCGTTAGGGCACTTGCACGCGTTTCATCCTGAACATAGTCAATGTCCCGATGAATAAAATCAAGATTACGCCGAATCCAATAATGGACATCGCAACCGGCACGCCCATCGTTGCCGCCAAACTGTACCCGCCCACGAGCAGAAGCATGGCGATTCTCTCAGCAACATTCTGCACTGCAGTCCAAGAGTCAGGCCATAACTGCTATGGCCCCGCCGTCTTCTGAACAAGCATTAAGATGCCTATAACTGGTGCGGCGATGATGTATCCGACTGCATCGGCTACTACCGCAAACGGAACGAGAAGATAGAAGATTGGCCTAGCTTCCTCTGGCTTTGCCTTGCGCTGAAATTGCGAATAATTAAGCGGCACATTGATGGCGTGTGAATCTTCCAGGATCGGCTTTGCCGATACGTACACAATTGATATTGGCTTTTCCTGCCGCATCTCGACGTAGGCTACTTCTGAAACTTTGCTGTTAAATGCTTCCACATTTCCACCCTCTTGTTCCCAACGAAGTTTCGCGAGTTGCTCCTCTGGAAGCTGCACAAGGAGAAGATCATTCAGATGCGCTGATGGGCATTCCGGACTTAAATCGCCCACCCCTGGCAAATACTTAATGTCGGTTACTACTCTTCCTATTCCTCTATTGAATCTGTATCCAGACTCCCGTACGCTCCATTTTTCTTTATGATTCAAAGGAACGTGCAGGGTATTATCCTGCGCGCGGCCAGTTTCCGGATCGAACACCGTCACACAGAATAATGCCTCAGTGCCATCCATGCTCTTGGAGGCTTGTTTGATTGTCTGCAGCTCGAGTGCAACATCTTCTTTTTCAATTTTACCCTTTGCCCGATCAAGCACCTTAGTGGTTGCACACCCAGTTACCAATAGGCTCATGAGTAAAACGGTAGCAAAAAAACACATGCGATTGGCAAACATTAAATCCCCCTATAACCGGCCTAACAAAAGCACACATTAGTTGCACTATTCCGCACTCCCGCATCTCATCTATTTCACCCGCCTCAATCTACACACGGCAAGCGTTCCAATCACCGCCATCAAAATCACACCGAAGCCGACAATTGACATCGCAACGGGTACGCCAGTTGCTGCCGCCCAACTGTACCCGCCCACGAACACCAACATTGCAATGTTCTCCGAAAAATTCTGTACCGCCAGCGCATTCCCCGCTCCTATGCTTTTGTGACCTTGCTCTTGCAGTAAAGCATTGAGCGGCACAACAAAGGAACCGCCGCAAATACCGATGGCTACCATCAGCACATAAGCGAGGTTAAGGTCGTGAACTAGAGCCAGCACAAGGATGACGGGACCGAGCAACAGACCACCAGCCAATGCTCGATTAACGTTGGCCAGCGATATCCACAAGCCCGCACCGACTGCACCCAGCACGATACCGATGGAGACAGCGCCCATCAGGTTGGCTGGCGTCTGGTTGTCGGTGATGAGCAAGGCGGCAGGTACCCAGGCAAACAGCATCAGCCGCAAGGTGGTACCGCTGCCCCAGAACACGCTGGTTCCCAGCAGACTGAATCGGGAATCCGGGTTCTTGAACAGTACAGCTAACGAGGTCATGAATTGCTTGATCAGTCGCCATGGATGGAAATGGGCCCCTGCGTTCTCGGCGGGCAGCGCGGGAATGAACAGGTTGGCGAATGCAGCCAGGCTGTACGCCGCCACTACGCCGGTGAATGCCCAGTTCAGCGAATGATCCGCCAGCCAGCCACCCATGATCACACCGAGCAGGATGGCAACGATTGTCGAGCCTTCCATCATCCCGTTCGCGCGCACCAGTGAGGAGGGCCCGAACATTTGCGCAAGGATGCCGTACTTTGCCGGCGAATACATGGCCGCGCCGATGCCAATCATGCCGTAGGCGGTGAGCGGATTAACACCCGCCAACATGGCGATGGCGCCAGAGAGCTTGATCAGGTTACCCACCAGCATCACACGGCCCTTGGGAAATCCGTCTGCAACTTGCCCCACGAAGGGCGCCAGCAGGATGAAGGGTACAACGAATGATTCCTGCAGTAGCGGTACCAGATTGGGCAATCCCTGTGATTTAACGATGGCGATGGCCGCGATCAGGATGGCATTGTCGGCCAGTGCGGAAAAGAACTGCGCCACCAGCACGGACATCATGCCCAGCGACAGCAGCGGCATGTCCAGCGTATTTCTTTCGTTCGTCATACTGCCTCCGCCATACGTTTAAGCGTTACGTGGTCGGTCTTGCCGGTGCCCAGCAGCGGCAGCGCGTCCACACGCTGTATCTTGCGCGGTACCGCGATCTCCGGGATGCCGAGCGACTTGGCGGATGCGGACAACGCATCGCGCGTCAGGGTAGCATCGGTGGTGAACAGCACGATGGCCTCGCCGCGTGCGCCGTCTGGCTGCGTAGTGGCGCCGTGCATTGCACCGGCCGAGGCCTGTGTTGCCAGCTTCTCCACCACTTCCAGTGACACCATCTCGCCCGCGACCTTGGCAAAACGTTTGACGCGCCCGACGATGGAGACGAAACCGTCATCGTCGATGCTCACCACATCGCCCGTTTCATACCATCCCTCGCCTGCTTCGGAAGAAGGCGCTTGCAGCACACCGGGATTGTCATAGCGATAGTAGCCGGACATCACGTTGGGACCGCGCACGTGCAGCATGCCGCCCTTCTCGATTCCCGGAACGGGGATCAAGCGATGTTCGATGCAAGGCAGCAACTGCCCGACCGTGCCGCTGCGATAGGCCATTGGTGTGTTCACTGCCAGCACCGGGGCCGTCTCGGTCGCTCCATAACCCTCCAGGATGCGGATGCCGAATTTCTCGAACCAGAGTTCGCGCACTGCGGTGGAAAGTTTTTCTGCACCCGCTACCACATAGCGCAAGCGGAAGAAGTCATAGGGGTGCGCGAACTTGGCGTAGTTGGCGAGAAAGGTGCTTGTGCCGAACATCACGCTGCAGTTGCGGTCGTAGGCTACTTCCGGAATCACGCGATAGTGCAACGGCGTGGCATAGAGGAACAGGTTCATGCCGGTCATGATGGGCAGCAAGGCACCGCCGGTCAGGCCGAAGGAATGAAAGATCGGCAGCGCGTTGAGCACTTTGTCTTCGGAAGAAAAATCGATGATGGAGCGGATCTGCGCAATGTTGGACAGCAGCGCACGATGCGACAGCACCACGCCTTTGGGCTTGCCTTCCGATCCTGAGGTGAACAGTACGACCGCCGTGCTTTCTGGATCGCTGCGCTGTTCCATCATGCGAGGGAACAGCATGCCGAACAGCACCCACAGCTTGTCGCCCACACTCATTTTTGGACGCAAATCTTCCAGGTACAGAATCCTTACACCCTGTATTCCCGCCACATCGGCTTCCAGCTTTGCCTGTTCGATGAAGGCATGCGAGGTAAAGATGGTGCGTATTTTTGCCGCAGTACAGGCATCCTGCATGCCGCCGGAACCCGCCTTGTAGTTCAGCATGGCGGGCACACGACCTTGCGCACCGGCGCCAATCATCATGCACACTGTCGCGGCGAGGTTGGGCATGAGGATGCCGACACACTCATCCGGCTCACTGTTTCTGGCCACCAAACGCCCCAGTCCCAGTGTCATCTTGAGCAGTTCGCCGTAGGAATATTCAATTTGCTTGACGTCTTCCAGCACACGACGGTCGCGGCCGTAGATGTCCATGGCATCCAGCAAACCCGAATACAGCGTCTGTTTCGGATGCGATTCAAACAGCATCTTTTGCATCAGTTTGCGCATCGCCTCGCCCGCTTTGCGGCGGCGCTGCTTGGTCGTATCGCCCTCCGGCATGTCAATGACAGTCGTGGGTTGTGCCGAAATGGTGACGCGCGGAAACATGCGGCGCGGATATTTGCCGGAGATACGGCTGAAGTAGGAACGTGCGGGGCCGTCCAGGCGCACAGGCAAGATCGTTGCGCCGGTCTTGGCGGCGACGAATGCCGGACCTTCGTACACCTTCATCAGCGAGCCTGTCACCGTGATGCGCCCTTCGGGGAAGATCACCACCGGACGTCCGGACTCGACCAGGCGAATGATTTTCTTGATTGCCATCGGGCTGGTGGGATCGACCGCAAGATAGTCCACCATGCTCAATACCAGACGGAAGAAGAAATTGCGCGTTACGCCCGTGTGCACCACGAACACCGGATCGAAAGGCAAATTCAACCCCAGCAGCAACCCATCCAGGAATGACTCGTGATTGGCAATGACCAGCAATTTGCTGGTGTCGATGTTTTTATCCAACCCCGTGGTGCGAATGCGGAACAGCAGCTGGAAAACATGTTTCAGAACAAACCGGATGATGCTTCTCATTTTGCAAACTCCCCTTTTATTGCATTTATCGATTCGACTAGTCGGCTTGTCCATCGAATACGACCCGCATTCTGCCATCCTGCAGCAAACTTGCCGGTGTAACCGTCTCACGCTGCCACGGAATGTTGCCAAAATACCAAACCTTCCAGAACGTCTGATCGGCCTGCGGATTGTGTTTCAGCAGGGTGGAAAAATTCTCCACCTCACCCAGCTTCACGCCCGCGGCTTCATCCAGCACTTCGCGCACATAACGCGAGCAGAATTGCCACTTCGAATGCAGATCGAACCCCGTGTCGTAGATGATGCCGCGTCTTGCTGCCACTGCGGCCCTGAGCTTGCTTTGTTGCTGCTTATCGAGAGGAACCGGGAGCCGGGTTACGGCAACCCGTCCGTTGTCCGAGCGTTGCACAAATTTTGACCAGCTGGTTTCGCCAGAAACCGGCACCCTGCTTTCCGCGATTACCGGTTCTTTTCCGGAAATGTCGGACACTATGCCGACATGGTTGGTCCAGCTTGATGTCGTATCCGCCACTTTGGTAAATGGCGGTTTGGGGATGCGAATGAATACGACGTCGCCGACTTGCAGTTCCTTGCCCAGTTCCAGAATGCTTGTCTGTGGACTGTTCGCCGCCTGCGCTTCCGCCCAGGCGATACCACTCAGCAGAATTGCTCCCGCCATGCACGCCTGTGGCCAGCGAAGGTTATTGCGTTGTGGCATTTCCGTTCTCCTTTGTGTTGATGAAGTGGCGCCACAATAGCCAGGAGCCTCAATAAATAAAACCATTGACTGCTTTGGCATCGAAATATAGGCTAGCAAGTATCGTAATCCGATACCTTCGCCATGACAGAAGCTGACCAATTGGTTTCCACGCTGAAGAAACAACTCAAAACCCAGGGAATGACTTACCGCGATGTTGCCCGCGCGCTAAAGCTTTCCGAGCCCAGCGTAAAAAGGTTGTTTGCCTCCGGTCGATTCACCGTTGAGCGTCTGGTACAGATCTGCAATTTTCTGGGGTTCACGCTGGCCGAGTTATCCAAAGAGGCGCTTGCAGGTCAGACACACCTGAGCACCCTTACCGAGAAACAGGAGCGCGAAGTGGTATCAGACCCAAAACTATTATTGATTGCGGTCTGCGCTTTGAATCACTGGACGATGGACGAAATCATGGAGCTCTACGACGTGAGCGCTCCCGAGTGCATAAAATACCTGCTGCATCTCGACAAGTTACGCATCATCGACCTGTTGCCCGGCAACCGCATCCGCCTCAATGTCGCACGCGATTTCGACTGGCTGCCGTCAGGCCCAATCAGGCAATATTTCAAAAACAAGGGGATCAGCGATTTTCTGAAGAGCGACTTTGCGCATGAAGATGAAACCATGACTTTCGTGCACGGCATGTACACCGATCAGGCGCTGGCGCAGATCCTGGATGAACTGCGTCGCCTGCGCAAGAAATTTGCCGAGTTGCATGAGGAAAGTCTGTCCGCGCCATTGAGCAAACGGCGCGGAATAGGTTTATTGCTGGCAATGCGAGGATGGGAACCTGCCGACTTTACAGCGTTGCGGCGTTAACTCGTCTGGTCCGGCGTTTCGATCAGGTTACGCTCCGCAAGCAGCGAATAGAGTCTTCTGCTATCAGCACGCAGTACCGTGAATTGCCATTCGCCGATCTGGAAGCGCTCATTGCGCTTGGGAAGCTGGCCTGCCGCCTTGAGCACCAAGCCGCCGACGGTGTCGTAGTCCTCGTCACTGAAATCCGAGCCGAGTGCTTCGTTGAAATCGGCGATTTCGGTATCTGCCTTGATGCGCCAGTGGGCGTCGTCCTGGCGAATGATGTTGTCCTCGTCCTCGTCGAAGTCGTATTCATCGGCGATGTCACCAACGATCTGTTCCAGCACGTCTTCGATGGTAACCATGCCGCACACACCACCGTATTCGTCCACCACCAGCGCAATGTGGTTGCGGTTGCTGCGGAAATCGCGCAGCAGCACGTTGAGGCGTTTCGATTCGGGCACGAACACGGCGGGACGCAGCATGTCGCGCACGTCGAATTCTTCGCCCGCGTAATAACGCAGCAAATCCTTCGCCAGCAAAATGCCAATGATGTTGTCCTTGTCGCCGTCGGTAACAGGGAAGCGCGAGTGCGCGGTATTGATGACGTAGGGAATGAATTGTTCGGGCGGGTGGCTGATGTCGATGACATCCATTTGCGCGCGCGGAATCATGATTTCGCGCACCTGGCGCTCTGAGACCTGGATGACGCCTTCCATCATGGACAGGGCGTCGGCATCCAGCAGGTTGCGCTCGTAGGCGCTGTGCAGCAACGCGATCAGTTGCTCGCGATCTTCCGGCTCCCGCAGCAACATCGTGGAGAGTCGTTCCAACAAAGTGGGTTTGTTACTGTTTTCTGAACCGTCCATTACTAAACATCGCGAATGAGATAAGGCGCAGGATACCTCAATTTAAGCATCAACGCAGTCTCGCGCGCCTCCATCTTTTCTGCATCGCGTTTTTTTTCATGGTCGTAACCCTGCAAATGCAGGGCCGCATGAATAGTAAGATGCGCATAGTGCGCGAGCCAGTCCTTGCCCTGCGCTTTCGCTTCGCGCATCACTACCGGCGCACAAATCACCACGTCGCCATACAGCGGCTCGGTGTCGTCATAGACAAAAGTAAGCACGTTGGTGGCGTAGTCCTTGCCGCGATAACTCTGGTTCAGCGCGCGCCCTTCGATCTCGTCCACGATGCGCAAGGCCATCTGCACATCCTGTTCCAGCGCGACTTTTACCCAGCGGCGAATTTGTTGCCGCGTCGGCAGTTTTTTGGCGTTGGTGGCGTATTGCACCGACAGCGAAAGTTTATAGGTATCGGTCATTGTTTCGGTTGTTCGAATTTTTCGTAAGCGGAAACGATCTTCTGCACCAGCGGATGGCGCACCACGTCTTCGGCGAGGAATTGCTGGAATGCGATGCCGCGCACATCCTTGAGCACGATGCGCGCATCGTTGAGCCCGCTTTTCTGGCCGCGCGCCAGGTCGATCTGGGTCACGTCGCCGGTGATGACCGCCTTGCTGCCGAAACCGATGCGCGTGAGGAACATTTTCATCTGTTCGGGCGTAGTGTTCTGAGCCTCGTCCAGAATGATGAAGGAGTGGTTCAGGGTGCGGCCGCGCATGTAGGCCAGCGGCGCAACTTCGATCATGCCGCGCTCGAATGCCTTGGCCACTTTATCCAGCCCCATCAGGTCATACAGCGCGTCATACAAGGGCCGCAGGTAGGGATCGACTTTCTGCGCCATATCACCGGGCAGAAATCCCAGCCGTTCGCCCGCCTCCACGGCCGGACGCACCAGCACCAGGCGCTTCACCGTCTCGCGCTGCAGTGCATCCACGGCGGACGCAACGGCGAGATAAGTCTTGCCGGTTCCGGCGGGGCCAACGCCGAAAGTAATGTCGTGTTCCTGGATGGCCTGCAGATATTCATTCTGGCGCACGGTGCGTCCGCGCACTTCGGCCTTGCGCGTCATCAACAACGGAACCGACTCGCTTTGCGCGTCGGGCAGGTTGTGTTTCATGCACTCGATCAGGCCGAGTTGCAAGCGCTCCAGACTGATGTCGTGTCCGGCTTCGAGATAGAAACGTTCCAGCACACCGCGCGCCATATCGGCCTGCGCCCCGGTGATGGTGAAACGCTCGCCGCGCCGGACGATGTTGACTTCCAGTGCGGTCGCTATCTGGCGCAGATTCTCGTCGAAGGCTCCGCACAGGTTGGACAACCGCACATTGTCTACCGGTTCGAAAGATATGTTCACTGCATCGTTCATGGCTGCGTCACCAGTTCGCCGCGCAAGGTGTGCATGGTACCCGACAGGATACGCACATCCACATAGCGGCCCAGCATACCGGGCGATCCGGGGAAATTCACCACACGGTTGTTTTCGGTGCGCCCCGCCAGCTCATGTGCATCTTTGCGCGAGATGTTTTCCACCAGCACGCGTTGCACACTGCCGCCCATCGCATCGCTGACCTGCCGTTCCAGTTCCGCGATGCGGGTTTGCACACGGTGCAGCCGCTCCATCTTGGTTGCATACAGCGTATCGTCCGCCATTTCGGCAGCAGGCGTACCGGGGCGGGCGCTGAAAATATAGCTAAAGCTGGCGTCGAAACCGACATCGTCGATGAGTTTCATGGTCGCCTCAAAATCAGCATCGGTTTCGCCCGGAAAGCCGATGATGAAATCGGAGGTGATCGAAATGTCTGGCCGCGCCGCGCGCAATTTGCGCACGACAGATTTGTATTCAAGCGCAGTGTAACCGCGCTTCATCGCCGCCAGGATGCGATCCGAACCGGATTGCACGGGCAGGTGCAGATGGCCGGCCAGCTTGGGCTCGCGGGCATACAGATCGATCAGGCGCTGCGACATCTCGCGCGGGTGCGAAGTCATATAACGCAACCGTTGTACGCCCGGCATTGCCGCTACCGCCTGAACGAGAAAGGCGAAATCAACGATGTCCCCCTCCTCCGTTACCCCTTGATAGGCATTCACGTTCTGGCCCAGCAGTGTAATTTCTCCCACGCCCTGCTCAGTCAGGCTTTCCACTTCACGCAGCACATCGGCAAATGGTCGCGATATCTCTTCGCCGCGTGTATAGGGCACCACGCAATAGGTGCAGTATTTGCTGCAGCCTTCCATGATGGAAACGAAAGCGGAACCGTGCGTCGTGTGCGATGTGGGCACGTGATCGAACTTCTCGATTTCCGGAAAACTGATGTCCACTTGCGGCTTGCCGCTGGCGCGCCTCGCGGCAATGAGTTGCGGCAAACGATGCAAGGTCTGCGGGCCAAACACCACATCGACATAAGGAGCGCGTCTGATAATGGTGTCGCCTTCCTGGCTGGCGACGCAACCGCCCACGCCAATCAGCAAATCGGGATTCTTCTGTTTCAAGGCACGCGCGCGTCCCAGATCGGAGAAGACCTTCTCTTCCGCTTTCTCGCGGATGGAACAGGTGTTGAACAAAATGATATCCGCCTCTTCCGCTTTGTCGGTGAGCACCATGCTTTCACCGGCGCGCAGCACATCGGCCATCTTGTCCGAGTCGTACTCGTTCATCTGGCAGCCATAGGTCTTTATGTAGAGTTTTATTTGCACACCGGGTACCTGAATGCCTTTTTCTGAATATCAAAATTACGTCAAGCGAATGTTAAGGGAACAATAAGACCTTATTATTCTAAGCCCTTGAAAAGATGTGGGAATGTCTTTCAAAAAAAACCAATATAATCCGCCAAGCTTTAGTCAATTACTGTAACAAGAACTTCAACCGACTAGAGCCATTATAGATGTCATCTAAAACTGATTCATCGGGGAGAGAAAAATATGTCATTCATTGCAGACGTAATGTCGATCGGTACCGCCATACTTTCAGTCTGGTTTGCTGTCTGGATCACGATCCAGTTGTTCAAGAAACCCGCCTACTAAGCTAAGACCGGCGGGAAGCATGCAGCACTAGCTTCCCGCCACTCCGGCTGTAAGCCTCTCATTTGCCTACGGGATTTCCCGTCGGGCTTTTTGCGCTTGCAAAAATACTTGTCATTAAAAATATCTGTGCTAGCATTCGATCACCAGTCTCGTTGGTGTGATTAATCTAGGTCTCTTAGGAGGTTCAAAATGTCATTTGTCGCAGATCTCGTCGTAGCCGTATCCGCTGTTCTGTTGGTTGGTTATTCTCTGTGGATGGTGAAACAGCTGTTCGCGAGCAACTAAGTCGCAGAATTCAGGACAAATAAAAACTCCAGCCGCGGCTGGAGTTTTTATTTGTCCTGCGTTTGGTGGGATAGGTGCCATTGAATCATCATATTTCAATGGCTTTCACAAGCTATCCAGCAACCGTTACTCACACGATTACTCACAAACCCAGTACCAGCAACCCCAGCTGCCTGACCACGTGCAGCATACAAGCCATTTCATTTTATCCTGGCCATTTCCCCGTTCATACCTATGAAACGCTAATTACCGCTTTCTCGCCACAGCCACAGCTTCCGAAATTTCACTTTCGGCAAACTCCATGGACTCACTGCGAAATGCGTTAGCTAAATCCGCTGTCAGTCGTTCTTCATCAGCGCAAGCATGAATTGACAAAGACTCGATAACTGAACCAGTAGCCACATCACCCGCACCTGCCGTTCGTTCCTTGGAATTCATTACCCGCACCTCACTTTCGATTTTGTTGTTGATATTGTAGCCATCTACAGCAGACGACCTCAAGCCACGATCAGCTTTTTGTTTGAACCAGTATCTTGGGTTGAACAATGACTATATTGTCAGGCTCGCCGCTCAGCAACATGAACCTTGTGCTTAACTGCGCCAGCGCCTCAAACTCGCTTAGTTCAAGTGGCATAAGTGTCGATGAATAATTCCCATCTGCTGGATCGAGTTGGTATATCGCCACGACAGGAATATCTAGCTCAGCAGCCAACCGCTTCAACCTGATTAGGCTACCTCGTGGCTTTTCCTGTCTGCCATCACTGCCAATAATTTTCTGCACGCAATCGACAAGAATCAGGCCAACTCCGCCCGCAATCTGGAATTGTTTCTGAGTTGCTTCGCTAATCTGATCAATCGAAACTGACCGGCTCGGATTGATATGAATGTGCGACCTGCTCAATTTCCACAAAGCGGATGCCAATCGTTGTAACTCGACTTCATTCAGCAGCCCGTCATATATCCCTGCATCAGAAGGAATCTGTGCGAGTTTATCAATCAACTTTCGCGTGAATCGCAAGTAGGACTCAGAAATGCTGTAGAACGCAATCGACTGGCTTTTCCGCAATGCGACATGCTGAACAACCTCAAGACAGAAAGCTTCTTTCACCCCTTTATCCCGAACGGCAACAACCAATAGCTCACCCCCGCGCATTGAATCAATTTGCTGATTAACAGCATGAGAGCCAGCACTGATGGTGAAGCCTGTCGGGACTTCAATGCGCCGATGGTAAATTTGCTCAATATCGCGGAATAGCTCAGAGGCAATTGATGACACAGACTGTAGTGCGACATTTGAGCTTTTCGTATCTGATGTTTGGATGTTCATTTCTTAGCCCCCTCACTTGTCTGATTTCCAAATTGCTTCAGCGAATATTCGTTGTACCAATTAACAAGAGCCTCAATAGCGATAGCCAACGGGTCTCCAGCCACATGAAGCCTATGCATCAACTCACGGTTTGCCCCGCCCTTTAGTTGAACCAATTTCCATTGACCTGCTTGGCACGATAACTCGGCGGTAGCAAAACGAAGATTGCTGCCCGCATCGCGTACTGAAAAAATCCGAGTTCCACCTTCAATGCAATTTTCGATATAGGTCACTACACAGTGGCGCATGGCTTTCGATTCTTCCAGCATTTGTTGCGGTGTGGTCAATGGAACAATCCTGTACGGACTTTCTTTGGGGAACGCTGCCATCCATGCATCCATGCCTGTCTCAACGATGCAATGCCAACTGGGATAGGCAGAAATATCAACCTCAACGTATTCGCCTGTCCCGATACGCTGATGCCATGCCTCGCTTGCTCTCTCAAAATATTTCCAGCCTTGCCTAATTTGGTTTTTGTCGAAAACAGGCTTGGTAGCGACAAACCAATCCAGTACTGGCTGTAGTAATGGCAATTCGTCGTAGGAGGACTCGAAAGGCATATCGCGAATAGTTTCCAAGAACGACTCTCCATCATCATCCATCCAACTGAAATTCCCGCTTTCAATATCATGGAGTGCAAACTCATCGAATGTTTTCTTGGTCTTGATGCGCGGCAACGCAATGAGGTCATCACGATAAAGCGCCAACAACTGAATTGCAGATTGAGTTGGGATTGTCCAGGTCGATGCGGGAACGGGGCCATCCTGCTCTATTTCAAAAAACAGTTCAAAAAACGCTGGCCCAACACTTTGCAATAGCAGGGCCCGCACTTTTCTGCCGATTTGATTTTTGAAACCGTTATTGAAAAGATGTTTCAGGCTCGACAGCTTGCATATCGTGGCAGCGAGTTCCGCCGTTATTTG
>Ga0265324_10000474_pt1 | contig 28263 bp, 29 predicted proteins | sample 41419metaG_FD_198634 | JGI IMG/M metagenome (GOLD analysis project Ga0265324, IMG submission 198634) | Rhizosphere microbial communities from Carex aquatilis grown in University of Washington, Seatle, WA, United States - 4-14-19 metaG | ecosystem: Host-associated > Plants > Roots > Rhizosphere...
CCGAGTTTGCGCGAGTTCGAGGCGCTGCTGGCGCAGGAAGAAAAAGTTAACGCCTGAAATAATTTTATGTCCAAAAAAGTCCGCATCCCCACGCCGCTCCGCAAGTTGACCAACAACGAGGAGCTCGTCGAAATCACCGCCGCCAACATCGGCGACGCCATCACCGAATTGCAATCCCGCTTTCCCGGCATCGCCGAGCGCCTGATTGACGAGAAGGGCGAGGTCCGCCGGTTCGTGAACGTCTATGTGAACGAGGAAGACATCCGGTTCCTCCAGAACAAGGCCACACCGCTCAAGGATGGCGACGAGATCAGCATCATCCCCGCCATCGCCGGGGGCTAGGCCAATTTCAAATCTGAAATTTCAAATTTCAAATTCAAAACTTATGGCCACGCCCAAGAAAAATCCCGCCGCCACCAAGACCTCCACGCCGGTGCAGCAGCGTTTGTGGCTCATGTATCCGCCGAAGCTGATCAAGAAGCCGTTCATCTGGGAGGTCGGCCACAAATTCAAGATCACCACCAACATCCGGCAGGCCACGGTCACGGACGAGATCGGCATCGTCTGTCTGGAACTGGTCGGCACGCATGGCGAAGTGGCCAAGTCCATCAAATGGCTGGTGAAACAGGGCGTGAATGTGGAGCCCGTGGAGATCGGCGTGATTGCCGGTTAAACTTTTCGTGGGGACAAACGAACGGCGCGGATGTATTTCCGCGCCGTTTTTTATTTCGACGTAGCGGCTTTCGGCAGAAAGCCGCAATTTTGAAATTTCAAGCTTGCGGCGCTCTACCGAGTCGCCGCTACAAACGCACAGGTTTTTGTCGCGCCAAAAAAACTTTGGCTTAAACTGCGCCGCGTGTTGAAGCCGTTTCTTCATTGGATGGAAAGTCAGGGCGCATGGACGCCGTGGCTGTTCCTGGCGCTGTTCCTCGTGGCGTCGTTTCTGATGATCTGGCGGCTGGAAGCGATGAGCGCGGGCGGTTTCGAGGGCACCGTGCTCGGCACGCTGGTCATGCCCTACTGTTCAGGCATGGGCAACATCCTCTTCGCCTTCATCCTCGGCCAGACCGGTGGCAACGGCCGGGACGTGATGGTCAATTCGCTCGTCAATAATATCACCAACATGACGCTGGTGCTCGGCCTGCCCGCGATATTTTGGGGCATGCACATTCTGCCGCAGAAAAAAGCCGCGTCGGCAAAAAAGAAAAAATCCGAGGTGAAGCTTTCCGCCAAGGCGGAGGCCAAGGTCGGCGGCAAGGGCGGCCAAGAACACGAGCTGAACCGGCTCTCCCTCCTGCTGACGCTGACGGCGGTCTTGTTTTTCACCGGCGCGGTCTGGGCGCTGGGCCGCAAGGGCAGCTTGAATTTCAACGACGGTCTGGTGCTGATCGGGTTGTTCCTCTTCTGGCAGGTGTTTCATATTTATGAAGTGCTCAAGGCCAACGTGCGTTCGGGCAAATCCCATTTCAGTTTCATGTTGCCCGTGAATCTGGCACTCCTCGCCGTCGGTGCCTACGCCATATATTTTAGCACGGACTGGCTCGTCGCCTGGTTGCAGCAGCGGCACAACGGTTTCGTCAGCGCGAAACATCTAGGCTGGCTCAGCGGCTGGCTGATGGTGCTGCCCAACATGGTGCTGGCCTTCTACTACGCGTGGCGCAAACAGCCGGAAGTGGTTTATACATCGCAGGTTGGTGATGCGCACATCTCCATTCCGCTGTGCCTCGGCATCTTCGCGCTGTATCACACGATGCCGGTGCCGGCGTATTTCCAAACCGCGCTGTATCTGCTCCTCGGTGCGACGCTGGTGCACATGGTCTGCGTGGCGCTGTTCGGCAAACTGCCGCGCCTCGTCGGTTTCGCGCTGGTGTTGGCCTATGGCTACTTTCTGAAAAAGGGATTGCTGGGATGAACGCCGTCCCCGGCCCGGCGAATGAAGGATTGAATTCAGCCGGTCTCCGACGATATAATACGATCACACTGATGAGCGCGTTTCAAATCATCTTCACTCCGACCGCCGCGTCCGAACTGGCGCGGATGCCCAAGGAACTACAATTGGAGATCCTCGGCGACTTTCGCGGCCTGCCGCAACACGTCATCGGCAGTGAACTCGACGATTTCGGTAAGCTGGAAAGCGATGGCCACACGCTGCACCGCTTTCGCATCGGCGATTACCGGATTTATTTTGAACGGCACCCGCTGGGCGTGCTCGTCCACCGCATCCTGAGCCGACACACGCTCAAGGATTTCTTTTTCCGCTCCGGCATCAAGACGGGCGAGGACCAGGCGTTGCAGGAAAATCCGAAGTTCTGGGAACTCATCGAGGCCGCCAAAAGCTCGGAAGCGAAATAAGTTTCCCGCGGATTGCCGGCGGCCGAATGTTTCCCGGCTTGCACTGCAACTAATTCAACATATTATTTTCGCGCTCAATTTTATGAACTACAAAATCTCCCAACGCGCCGCGTCGCTGGCTCCATCCCTCACTTTGGCCATTGATTCCAAGGCCAAGGCGATGAAGGCCGCCGGCGAAGACGTGGTCGGCTTCGGCGCCGGCGAACCGGATTTCGACACGCCGCAGCACATCAAGGACGCCTGCGCCAAGGCGCTCGCCGCCGGGTTCACGAAATACACCCCGAGCAGCGGCATTCCCGAATTGCGCGAGGCGATTGCCGCCAAGTTCAAAAATGAAAACGGCCTGACCTACAAACCGAGCCAGATTATCGTGAGCTGCGGCGGGAAACATTCCTGCTACAACGTCATCCTCGCCACGTGCGAACCCGGCGACGAAGTGATCATCCCCGCGCCGTATTGGCTGAGCTACCCCGAAATGGTCAAGCTCGCGGGCGCGAAGCCGGTGATTCTCCAGACCACGGACAAGACCGAATTCAAGGTCACGCCGGAACAGCTCCGCGCCGCCATCACGCCGAACACGCGCTTGTTCGTCCTCAATTCCCCGAGCAATCCCACCGGCTCCGTTTATACGCCGGAAGAAACCAAGGCGCTCGGCGACATCTGCGTCGAGAAAGGCGTCCTCATCATGAGCGACGAGATTTACGAGCACCTGCTTTATGATGGAGCCAAGGTGAAGAGCGTCGCGAGTTTCTCGCAGGCGCACTACGATCACACGATCATCGTTCACGGCTTGGCGAAGGCGTATTCCATGACCGGCTGGCGGCTGGGTTTCCTCGCCGCACCGGAGCCGATTGCCAAAGCCATTGACGCCGTGCAATCGCACAGCACCAGCAACCCAACGAGCTTCGCCCAAAAGGGCGGCGTCGCCGCATTGACCGGTCCGCAGGATCATCTGAAGACGTGGCTGGTGGAATTCGACAAGCGTCGCCGCTACGCCCACACCAAGCTGAACTCGATGCCCGGCATCACCTGCGTGAACGCCAAGGGCGCGTTCTACCTGTTCCCGAACATCTCCAAGACCGGCCTCAAGTCCTCCGAGTTCTGCGCTAAATTGCTGGAGCAGGAAAAGGTCGCTGCCGTCCCCGGCATCGCGTTCGGCGCGGACGACTACATCCGCCTGAGCTACGCGACGAGCATGGCGAACATCGAAAAGGGCTTGGAGCGCATGGACAAATTCTGCCGCTCGCTGGTGAAATAATTTCCTTTCGCTGAAATATCAAGGGCCGCGAGTGATCGCGGCCTTTTTTATTGGGTCATAAAAAAGATGGAAAGAATTTTTCCGCCCGGTAAATTGTTTTCATGTCCGAACCGCAAGACCAGACCATCGCGCTTGTGTCCGTTGATAAAATTCAGCGGGACTGGCGCGACCTGACGCTGAAGGTGGCGCAGGCGGAGACGGAACGCGCCGCGCTGGAACAGGAAAACAAGGCGCTGCGCTCGCTGCTGGAGCGCACCATCGAGCACCGCCAGAAATCCCACGCGGAACTCGTCACCATCCTCACCACGCTGGTCAGCAAACTGCCGCTCAACGACCTCGGCGTCATCATCGCCCGGCTCGTGGAGCACAACCAGCACGTCACCGAGATCAGCGCCAGCCTCATCAAGGGCAAGCTCGAGGAAGGCGTTTTGCAACCCGCCCTGCTCAAGTCGCTGGACAAAACCAAGCGCGACCTCACAGAGGCGTTCAAGCCGGAGGTTGAAACCCTGCTCAAGCTGGACACGCCCTACGAGGCGGACGTGCTGAAGTCGCTGCTAGAAAAGCCGGACAATTTTTTCAACCACGTCACCGCCCGCGCCAACCGCGCCTTCGTGAAAGGCCAACTGCCCCGCGAACGCATCTTGAAGGAATTCGGGGCGGACGCGCTGAACTTCTTCAAGGACGTGACGACCGACGTGAAGTTCAACCCGCGCCCCAAGCCGGAGGAAATCATGCTCGTGTTCAAGGCGGAGTTCGCCGAACTGCTGGCGCAGAATCCCAACGCCGCCGGCGGCAAAAAGGCGGAGCTAGAGGCGCTTTACCAGAAAGTCCGGCAGAGCCGCGAAAACACCGAGCACTCGCGCGCCCAGAAAAACGCGTTCCTGCGCCTCTCCTTTTTCCTCGAATTGCTGCACTACTACGAGAACCAGAGCACGGAATCGCCCGACGTGGTTTTTGCGCAGCGCCTGCCGCCGCTAATCGAGCAGCTCGTCATCACCGGCGAAGGCAGCGCGCTGGACGAGAAGCTGATCGTGGCGGCGGAATCGCTGCTCGCACTCATCATCAGCGTGGATCACCGGAAGGCCGTCATCAACAACATCGGCAAGCCTGGCGGCCTGCCACGAACGCTCCGCTATACGCTGGCATTCCGGCTAGAAAAGCTTTCCGACAGCGACCCGCTGATCGTCGAGTGCATTAAACATTTGATTCCTCAAGGCAAGGCCCCGGAACCGTCCGCGCTCGGCGACGTGCTGCGGCTGTTCAACCCGCATATGCAGCAGGCCGTCATCCGCGCCATCGCTGTCACCGACCGCTTGCGCAAGGAAGACGCGGAAAAACTCGCCAAGTCCGTCGCCCAGGAACTTGGTCTCAAGGACGTACTGAACCGCCTGACCGAAAAATCCGTCCTCTCGCCCGAACGCGAGCGCCAGCTTGCCTGGGACAGCATCAAGGACATGATTGGCAGCCGCGCCGCACCGAACGAAGTCATTACCGCCATCCGCAAACGGCTCCACGGCAAATACGAATCTGACGAGGTGAAAGCCTGCTGGCTGGTACTGACCGAGGCCGACCCGATGGTCTTCGTCCGCGTGTTCTGCCTGTTCCCTTATTTGCCCGACGGTCAGGCCGACCCGCTGGGCCGACCCATTTTAGAAACCTTCGTCACGCGGCTCACTCACGAGAAATACGCCGCTACCTACGCCAAGACCGTTCATGCCCTGAAAAATATGTTCAAGGTCAAGGCCGACAGCCCCGCGCTGGTGAATTTCCTCGCGCTGGTAAAGTGGGTAGATGCCAACGCCGCCGAAAAAATCGCCAAGGACATCGGCATGATCGCCTGAAATCAGCGAAGAAAGTCCCGTTCCAACCGCATCATCAAATCATTGACCGCCAGCATCAGTTCGCCGTGCCGGTCCGCGCTGCCCTCGTCTGACAGGTCAATCGGCGCGCTCATCGCCCCCGCGTAACGATGCGTCAAAGCCATCTGCTCATCGTGCTGGCCGAGCAGGCGCAGCAGGGCGCGGACATTTTCCGCCTGAATTTTCGCCGCTGAAATTTTCTTCAGCGCCGCCTTCGCCGTCAGTTCACCGGCCTCGACGCGCTTCAACAAACCGCAGTCGAATTTCCGGCAGCGGTTTGGCCGGTCGGCGTAAATGCGGCAGAGCTTGCCATCAAAACACGCGCACGGCTGGACAAACGCCAGCCGGGTTTTGGTTTTTGAAAAAAGCGTCAGCCCCAGTTTCTTCAACCGCTTCGCGTCGTCGCCCGCGCGCAGTTCCACATCGGCGAACAGCGTGCTGTCGCAGCACAGGCCGCAGTTGGGGCAAAGTTGCTCAATGCTATTCATCGCCATAAATGTTTCGGATATTTCCGCGCCAGCTCCGATTTTATCTTCGGATAATGCTCGCGCCAGAAGCTCGCCAAATCCTGCGTCACCTGGATCGGCTTCATGCCCGGCGTCAAAATGTGCACCGTCACCGGCACGCGCCCCAGCGCGATTTTTGGCGTCTGGTTCACGTCGTAAAGTTCCTGGATGCGCAGCGAAATGAATGGTGCCCGACCCGGCTCGTAATTCACCTTCGGCGTGCGCCCGTTCGGCAGCGTCAATCTTTCCGGCGCGTGCTTGTCCAGCAGTTCGCGCTGCGACTGCGAGAGCCACGACATCACCACCGGTTTCACCTCGCGCTCCTTGATGTCCTTGTAACTCACCGCGCCGTGGCACAGCTCGGCGATGATGTGCTGCTTGTCGTCTTCGTTGATGGCCGGCAATTGCAAATCTGCGCACTGCTTGCACAGCAAATCCAGCCGCGCCAGCCATTGCTCGACGTGATGATCCCAGTTCGGCAACAGCAGCCGTCCCGCCAAAACCTCCTCCGCCAGCAACCGCGCCGCCGCGTCCGCCGGCGGCGGGTCAACGCGTTTTGCCGCCAATGCCAGATCGCGAAAGCGCAACAACTCGGCGGCCAAAACGCGTTTCTCCCGCGCGTCGAATTGCACATGAACATCGCTCTTGATGTCGTCGGGAAACAATTCTTTCAGCCAGTCTGTTTCAATCGCCGTGGCGAGCGAGAGGATGGTGTTCACCTCGCGGTCGCGGCCTTCCACCTCGCGGATTTCGGCGACGACGAGCAGCGGACTTTGCTGCACCTTGCTCTCGCGCGCCAGCACGCCGCGCCGGCCGTGAACCAGTTCACAGCGCAAAGTTCCGTGATCTAGGCGCCGCGTCACACGGTCGCTGAAGCCAATGAGAATGCACTTTTGCAAATTTTCGTCCTTCACCTCGTTGGGCTTCGTATCGAGTCCTTCATCCTTGGCGATGCGGAGAAACTGATCAAACAGCGGCCCGACCTGTTTGGCCGTGACGGCGTGGATGCCCAACTTACGGCAGGCGTCCATGCGGAACTGGTTGTTGAACGCATAACTCCACGCGCGCATGAGGATCCAAAAATCGGAAGTGGATTTCTCGCCCAGCAAATCTTCGCGCAAGGTTTCCACATCCTTGCCGCAGTTGCGCAGCAGCAAATCACGCCCCTGCGTCAGCGCGGCGACGAGGCACGCCTGATAGACGCAGCCATATTCCTGCGCCGCGAGCAGCATCCGCGCATAACGCGGGTGCAGCGGAAACGCCAGCATCTTGCGGCCGGTGGCGGTGATTTTTTTGTCGTGACCAATCGCGCCCAAGTCTTCGAGCAGCTCCTCCGCGTGCGTCAGCGAAATTTCATCCGGCTTTTCCAGCCAGCGGAATTTCCGCAAATCATCCACGCCCGCCGCCTTCAGCGTCAGCACGACTTCGGACAAGTCCAGTCGGCGGATTTCCGGCATCTCGTGCGGCACACGCTCGTCATGTTCCGCGCGCGACCAGAGCCGGAGGCATGTTCCCGGCGCGGTGCGGCCAGCGCGGCCAGTGCGCTGGTCGGCGTTCGCCTGCGAGATTTTTTCGATGAGCAGCGTGTTAATGCCGCGGTTGGAATCGTAGCGGGCGATGCGCGCGAGGCCGGAATCAATCACCAGCCGCACACCGTCAATCGTGATGCTCGTTTCGGCGACGTTCGTCGCGACGACAACTTTGCGCCGGTCGTAACGCGCCACGGCGGCGTCCTGATCTTTCGGCTGAAGTTCGCCGTGCAACGGCAAAACGATGAAGCCGTTCGCCTCGCGCGTGTGGCGGATGGCTTCAATCGTCTGCGAAATCTCGAAGCCGCCGGGCATGAACACCAGCACGTCGCCGTCGCCGCCGCCGTTGACGTAGCGGGAAAATTCCTGTGCCGCCAACTCCCAGACCGGCGGGCCGTTGAGGCCGGTGCGATGCGGCAGGTATTCCACCTCCACCGGAAATGTCCGGCCTTCGGAGGCGAGGACGGAGCAATTGATTTCCGATTTCCGATTTCCGGTTTCCGATTTTGAAGAAAGATACCTTTCCAGCTCGCCCGCGTTCAGCGTGGCGGACATCACCGCCAGCATCAGGTCGGGGCGATGCTGCTCCTGCTGGTCGAGCGCGCGGGCAAGCGTGATGTCGCCATAAAGATGCCGCTCGTGAAATTCGTCGAAGAGAATCGCCGAGACGCCGCGCAGTTGCGGGTCGTCAATCATCTGCCGCAGCAGCACGCCCTCGGTGACAAAGCGGATTTTCGTCTTCGCGGACGTGACATTTTCGAAGCGGATCTGATAGCCGACTTCCTCGCCCAGCTTCACGCCGAGTTCCTGCGCGACCCGTTTGGCGAGCAGGCGCGTGGCCAGCCGGCGCGGTTGCAGCACGACAACCTGGCCATCGCCGAGTAAACCGTGTTTCAGGAGCATCTGCGGCACCTGCGTGGATTTGCCGGAGCCGGTGGGCGCGGAAAGAATCAAGCGCCGGTCGGTTTTCAGCCGCGCAATGAGGTCGCTTTCAATATCGTAAATGGGCAGACGGTCAGCCATGAAAGCGCACAGCCTAGCAATTTTGACGCAGCGGAAAAAGCAAAACGGTCAGGACAAGACTATTTTGCCATAAGCGGAAATCCCCTGCGCGGCTTCGACGAGTGCGCGGATGCGTTGGGCGTCGGCTTTGCGGTGGCCGTGGCTGGCAAGCGGATCGGAGCCGCCGCTGGACTCGATCAAAATGTCCGACCAGATGATGCCGGTCTTGATGTGGACGGAGGCGACTTTGGAAATGGCGATGCTGATCTCGTCCTTGCTGAACCACGAACGCTTGTGGCGGACGACCGCCCGGTCAGTCACTTCGATGACCGTGGGAAAGAGAAAATTTCCGCGCGTCCACCGGCTTGCTTGAAATGTTTCCGCAGCCATGAACGCATCATAGGCCAAGCCTTTGACGAAACAATGAATTTCTAAAGCCGCAGAGAGGATCAAGCGCGGTTCAGGTTTTCTCCAGCGGCACCTGTCGGTAATCGTTGCGCAATTATCAAATAGCTCAACGGCCCGAGCATCGAGCGGAAGTTAAAGACTTTGACTAAAAGGCCAGCGGCAATCACCCGCAGGCCCACGCCGCCAGTTCCGCGCGCAGTTTTTCCACCGGCAGTCCGACGACGTTGCTGAACGAACCGGAGATTTCGGAGATGATGAATTCGCCCGCGTCCTGGATGGCGTAGGCACCGGCCTTGTCGAGCGGATGAATTTTCTTCAGATAGTCGCGGATTTGATTATTGGTCAGTGGATGGAACAGCACGTCGGTGCTGACGGCAAAAATCCGCTCACGATGGCTGCGCAGGTGCATCAGGCAGACGCCGGTGACGACCTGGTGATGGCGCCCCTGCAAACTCAAAAGCATTTTTTCCGCATCCTTCAGGTTGCGCGGCTTGCCGAGAATTTCGTTATCGAGAAAGACCAGCGTATCCGCGCCGAGCACCAGCGCGTCGGGATATTTCTTGGCCACGACGCGCGCCTTGCGGTGGGCGTTGAGCTGGCAGACTTCCAACGGCGAGAGGTGATCGTGCGAAACTTCCTCGGCGGTGCTGGGCAGAACCCGGAAGTCCGCCGCCAACAGGTGCAGCAGTTCCGCGCGGCGGGGTGAGGCCGAAGCCAAAATGAGCGGCGGCAATTTCACAATATAATTCTAGCAGAAACCGGCGGCCTGTCGAGTGCGGGAAAAGTTCAATTCAAAAAGTCGGTGGGGCAAGCGTCTACGCGAGCCGCTTGGACAAGGCAACGCCCGGCTCGCGCGGACGCCCCCCACCAAGTTCATTCAATGCCACCTCAAAAAATTGAAGCGTGCGTCCACCGCCGTTTTCGGCTAATTCATCGCCATGCAACCGCCTCGCCGCCTCGTCAATCTCGCGCTCATCGGTTTCATGGGCACGGGCAAGACCACCGTGGGCCGGCTCGTCGCGGAGCAGCTTGGCTTTGAGTTTCTCGACACCGACGAATTTATCCAGGCGCGCACCGGCCGCACCATCGCGGACATTTTTGCGAAGGAGGGTGAATCCGCCTTCCGCGCACTGGAACGGCAGATGGTGCAGGAACTTTCCTCGCGCGAAAAAACCGTTATCTCCACCGGCGGCGGCCTGCCGACCAATCCCGAAAACCTGGCAGCGCTGAAATCCTTCGCGCTGGTCGTCTGCCTCTGGGCCTCGCCGGAAAAGATCTGGGAGCGCGTCAAGAACCAGTCGCACCGTCCCCTGCTCCACGATCCCGACCCGCAGAAAAAAATCCGCGACCTGCTGGCCGTGCGCGAACCGTTCTACAAACAGGCCGACGTGCTCATCAACACCGACCTCCGCTCCGTCCGCGAGGCCACGCAACAGATCGTGCTGCAGTTCAAGCTCGGCGGTGGGCAAAAATGATGAAGGAACACATCCGTCAACGGGCGGCGGAACTGGGCTTTGACGACTGCCGTCTCACCACCGCCGCGCCACCCGCCAGCGCGGATAATTTCCAGCACTGGCTCGCGCAAAAACACCACGGCGAAATGGCTTGGTTGGAACGCAACGCCCAAAAACGCGTGAACGTGCAGCAAGTTTTGCCCGGCGCGAAAAGCGTCATCTGCCTCGCGGCAAGCTATCAAACGGAAAATCCATCCTCCATCTTCCATCCCCCATCCTCCGGCTTGGTGGCCCGCTATGCACAGTTCACCGATTACCACGACGTGATGGCGGAAAAACTGAAGCTCCTGGCAAGCTTTGTGAACCAGCTTGGCGGCGCGGACACAAATTCGCTGTGGTATGTGGACACCGGGCCGGTGCTGGAGCGCGATTTCGCCCAGCGCGCCGGGCTGGGCTTCGTCGGCAAGCACACCAACCTCATCAGCCGCCGGCTCGGCAACTGGATATTTCTCGCGGAAATTTTGACGACGTTAGACCTGGAACCCGACGCGCCGGAGAAAAACCATTGCGGCACCTGCACGCGCTGCCTCGCCGCGTGTCCCACTCAGGCCATCACCGCTCCGTTTCAACTGGATGCGCGGAAGTGCATCTCCTATCTGACAATTGAACTGAAAGGTTCCATCCCCGAGGAATTTCGCCGCGCCATCGGCAACCGCATCTACGGCTGCGACGACTGCCTCGCCGCCTGTCCGTGGAACAAATTTGCCCGCGAAGGAAGCCTGATGCAGCCGCACGCCCGCGCGGATTTGGCCGCACCGAACTTGCTGGAATTACTGCGGCTGGACGACGTGCAGTTCAAGGCGCGTTTCGCCGGCACGCCGATGCTGCGGACGAAACGGCGTGGCCTTTTGCGCAACGTCTGCGTGGCGCTGGGAAATATCGGGGATGAAACCGCGCTGCCGGATTTGGAAAAGGCCGCAACCGACCGCGAGCCGTTGATCGTCGAACACGCCCGCTGGGCGATTTCTGAAATTGAATCGCGCCGGAAGTGATTATTCCGGCATGGCTTTCAACTGCTCGCCAGTGTAAGGCTGCGGTGATTTGCCGATTTCCGAGCGGACCTTTTTTACGTCATCGGCGGTGACAGCCTCGGCCTTGTTGCCCCAAGAAGTGCGGATGTAGGTCAGCACCGCCGCCACGTCTTCGTCCGGCAACGCCGCGCCCATCGCAGCCATGTTCAGGTTCCAGTCCTTGCCGCCAACTCGAATCGCGCCGGTCACGCCCGCGAGCGGGATGTGCGCCAAGCGGTTGATGCCTTTGGCCGTGACCCATTCGGAACTGGCGAGCGCCGGGGCCTGACCGGGTTTGCCGGTGCCATCCGAGTTGTGGCAGATGCCGCAGACGCCTTCATAGACCGACTTGCCGCGCGCCATCGCCGCCGCCGCGCCGGACTTGGGCTGAAATGATTCCAACTGCGCCGACGACTGGTAGGGCGCATAGACATTTTTATCAAACCAGCCGCCGTGGCTGTCGAGGAACAGGCCGCCGGTGAACAGCAGCGCGAGCGTCACGACGATGATCCACATCGGCGCGGCGGAACGCGTGGCGGTCGGCTCGCCGGTTTCGTTGCTGCAACAGGATTTCTTTTCGTCGCTCATTTGGCTGCGGTGATCGGGGTGAACGGCGCTTCGTAGAGCGGCGCGTTATTTTTCAAGCTCACGAGATATGCGGCCAGTTGCTTCGCCTCCGCCGTCGGCACGACTTCCAAATTGCCAGCGGGCATGAATTCTTTCGGCAACACCAACGCGTCGGGCGAAGATTGGCCTCCAACTTTGGCGCGCACGGTGAACAGATAGCGGAACGCCGGCATGGAGGAATTGGGCGTAATAGATTTCGGCGCGTAAAGGTGCTGCAACTGCCAGTTCAAATCCGGCGAGCGGACGCCGATGTTGGCGAGGTCGGGCCCGGCGCGCAAGCTGCCGAGCTGCACCGGCTGGTCATACAAATAATCCGCCGCGACGCTCTGCCGCACGCCCCACCCCATCCGCGCGATATCCGCGCCGGTGGCGACCACGCGCGCCTCAGTCTTCACACCGACGGCCTTGAGCTTGTCGCCGAGCAGCGAAATCACGGTGTCGTCCGCACCACTGTAAATCACCTTTGGCAGTTTGCCATCCCATCCGGCGAGGTTGCCGGCGACAGCGTTTGAAAAATTCATCAGCTCCGGCATCGTTCCCAAAAGCGACGCGATAAAATCCTTCAAATCCGCCGCCTGATGGACGCCGAGGTTGACGAGGGAAAGCTCATTCGCCGCGCCGGTCTGGCGGATCTGCTCGGTGTGGCAGGCGGCGCAGCCATTTGCGCGATAGACCTGCAAGCCGAGCGTGGCGTCGCCCGTGCGCTGCACGGGCCACTTGTCGTCGGACTGGAGAATTTTCGTCTCGGTGGCCACGCCAAGCTGTTTCAGCGGGCCAAAGACCAAGCCGAGCCACGACGCGCCAAGCGCCACGAACGCGGCTAGAAAAACACAAAAACCGGTTTTCATGGTTTGACCTCCTCGTCGCGCTGAAGCGTGGCGCAAGCGGACTTGTCGCACGGCAGCGGCTGATAGGCTGAGCCTTCCACCAGCGAGTCCTTGACCACAACTACAACCGTTTTCAACAAACCGAGTTTCCATTGCAGCGTCATGACAAAAATGTTCAGCAGCAGACACAGCGCGCCCAGCAGGACGAGCAACTGGCCGGTGGTGCTGATGCGGAGGAATTTCAAGGCGACCGCGCTGGCGTCGGCGAAAGGAATGTTGGAGTCGCGCAGCTTCATCCCCTGCTCCACGCCGCCGATGAGCAACGGAATCACGAAGAGCAGCGTGCCGCCGGCGAACAAAAAGAAATTCAGCTTGGCCAGCTTGGCAAACGGCAGTTCGCGAGCCATCACGCGCGGGAGAATTTCATAGATCGCGCCGCAGAGGATCATGCCGGCGAAGCCGAGCAACTGCCATTGCGTGACGCCGGCGTTGAACCAAGTGAAGTCCAGCACGCGGCTCGCACGCGGACAGAATTCGCTGATGTAAAGCAAGTTTGCTGCGACGAAGCTTAACATGCCGAATCTGATGAAACAAAACGGTCCGCCGAAGCACGGGACTTTGGCTCCCCAGACGGTTTTTCTGGCGAGGATGCCGAGGGCGAACACCGGAATGACACTCAGCAACGCGCCGAACGCGCTGACCGTTGGCAGCCACGCGGGCACCGGCGCGCCCTGCGGAATGCCGACCCACGTTCCGAAAAACACCAGCGTCAGGAAACCGAACAGCGCGTAGCCGGAGCTGGCGAGCGGTTTGCCGGCGATCTTCGGCAGGAAATAAAACGCGATGCCGACGCCGGCAAGCGCGAGCCAGACGAAGATCAAATTGTTCGTCAGCCACCAGCCGATCACCGCCTGCACCACGCCGCGCGGCGGATGGTTGCAGACCAAAAAGAGATTCGCGGTGCCGTAACTCCACACGAACCACAGCAGCGCGGCGAACAAAAACCAGTGCGACGGATACAGTTCGCGATTCAGCCGGAAGCCCATCGTCGCCACGGCGCTGACCGCTATGAGCATGAATGCGGCAAACAGCAGCACGGAAGCGCCGCGCGGATATTCCAGCCACGGATGGCCGGTGCTGAAACCGAGCAGAATTGAAATTGTTCCCACGAGCACGCCGACATGCCAGAGATTCGCGGCAACCACCGGAACGATCGGCAGCGCGAGCTTTGCCTGACTCAAGCGCGCAAAAATCCAGAGCGTCACGCCGAGCGCGGCGGGAATCGCGAAGCCGTAAAGCAGCAGATCGTTCGCCGCCGCTTGCGCGTGGCCAAAGGTCAGGAACGGACAATCCGCAAACATATCGGGCTTGTGAAACGACAGCATCGCCACGATGCCCAGCGCGAGGCCGAGCACCAGCCAGAGCGCCGCGCCGCCGAACAGCACGAGCAGCGGCACACGACACGAGGCGTCAATCTCGTTCGGGCAAACTGAATTGTTTTCAGCAGAGTTCATTCAAAAGATTCGGTCTTCACGGGGGCAACGGACTTTTCCGCGCGGTCGTTCAGGTCTGCGCGGGCGGCGGACGGGTTCTGCCACTTCTGCGCGGCCAACGCCAGCGCGGCGTCAATCGGCAGGCGGACGGTGCCATGCTTGGCATCAATCACGGCGGCGGTGGTCAGGGCGGTTTCCTCGGTCGCGCGGATTTCCGCAAGCGCCTTGCTGCGTTCAGAAGCGCGGTCGGCGTCAATCGCCGGCGCGTTCAAGGTCAGTTTCACGGCCACGGCCAACACGGCGAAAAGACCGGCAACCGTGAGGAAGCCGAGCGCGGCGGCGGTGGCGCGGTTGGTGCGTTCGATGCTCATTTCGCTCCTCCGGCGTTGGCGTCAACGAGGTCGTTGACAACATTGTGGCTCATGCCCATCGCTTCGAGCAGGCGCGGGTCGCGCTGCGGATACGGCGGGTGGGCGTTGAATTTGGCGATGAAAATTTTTGCGAGCACGCCGCCCATGAACAACACGGTGCCGAGGTGCAACAACAGCCATTGGCTGTGATGCCGGCCGGGATGCCACGCGGGCAGAATGTTGAACGCGAGGTCGGCGTAGTGCATCACGGCGATGAGCAGGCAGACCGGGATGAGCACCTTGAAATTGGTCTTGGTGTGGATCGGCAGCAGCGCGAAGAACGGCACGAAAAATTTACCAACAATCAGCAGCATGCTCAACCACCACCAGCCACCCTCTTCGCGGCGCAGATACCAGAAGGTTTCCGTCGGCATGTTGGCGTTCCAGACGACGAAGTATTGCGCAAACTCGGTGTAGGACGCCAGCAGCGTGAACGCGAGCAGCAGCACGCCGATAAAATAGAAATAATTCTGCTTCAGCACCGGCGTCAGGATGTTTTTTTGCAACAGCGCGACGGCGATGACATAGATGAATGCGAGCGCCGCCCAGACGCTGCTGGCGAAGAAATACACGCCATACATCGCGGAAAACCACTGGTAGGAAGTCGCCTGCATCCAGAACACGCCGGAGAAGGTCAGAGTCAGCGCAAACGCGACGATGCCCCAGCCGGAGTGGAAACGCATCTTGCGCGTGCATTCGACAGCACCGGTTTCGTCCTGTTGCAGCGAGAGCGAGCTCAAGCGCGACGACAGCAGCCACCAGATGGCGAAGAAAATGGCCGACACGATCCAGAAACCGGGAAGCGTGAACACCGGATATTTGGCGGCGATCAAATCGTTTGTCGCCGGCGTTCCGGCGGAAAGCCACTGGTAAATCTTGGGCGCAAGCAAACCAACCGGCAGGAACATGATAATCAGCGGCCAACGGAGCAGCGACGCGAGGTGTTCGCAGAAGCGGCGGATGCCGACGGACCAGCCGGCGTCGGTCAGATGATGCACCATTACCATGAACAGCGCACCGAGCGCGACGCTGTAATAAAACATGAACGCCAGCAGCCAGGAGAAACCGAATTCCTTTCCGTCGTTGCGGATGAAGCTGGCCAGCGCGCCGACGACCGTGAGCGCCCCGCCGATGAATATCATCGCGCCGGGCAGCGTGCTTTTCAGCGCAGGCGTCGGTTGGTTGGATTGCGGCAAACTCATAAAATCATTTCAGCGTCGCCTGTTGCGCGGGCGTCAAATCTTCCTTAGCGCCGAGCCAGCTCAATTGCAGCGCGCGCAGATACGCGATGACCGCCCAGCGGTCTTGCGTCGGCAGCAGCGGACCGACCGCGCCCATCGTGCTTTTGCCGTGCGTGATGGTGTCGAAAATCTCGCCGTCGGTCAGTTCGACGATGCGCTTGTCGTGCAGGTTCGCGACGGCGGCCATGACGCCAAGCTTCTTCGTGACGCCATTGCCGTCGCCGGTCCGGCCGTGGCACGGCGCACAATAAATGTCGAAGCGGTCGCGTCCGCGCTGGAGCAACGCTTCGTTCACCGGCAGCGGATTCGTCTCGACAAAATTCGTCGTGCCGGAAACTTTGCCGGTGTTTACCGGGGAATCTTCAAACGCGTAAACGTCGCCGTTCACAGTTTGAATCGGCTGACTGCGCGCCACGGTGCCGGCGGGCGGCAACTGCGAACTGATGCCGTTCGCGAAAAAGTGGTTCGGCTCCTGCGGACGAAGTTTCGCCTGGCGATCCATGTCGGGGAACAATTCAAATGGCGGCTTGCGCATCTGGCTGCCTTGGAAGCCGAGGATGCCAAACGTCGCCGCGCCGATGGCCGCGCCGATCAAAGCGATGGAGAGTAGGATGCGGATCATTCTTGGTCCTCCACAATTTCGACATTCACGCCGCCGATGGATTCGAGCAGTTGTTTCGTGCCGGTCGCGCAGAATTTTTCGTCGTTTGCGCCGATGACAATGATGAACTTGTCGCGCGTCGCGCCTTCAAACCGTTTCTTAAAGAACAGCGGATGATGCAGGCGCGGAAGCTGGTTGAGAGCGACCATGCCGATAAGTGCGCCGCCCGCGCCGCCCATGATCATCATGATGTAGGACGGCACAAAGGTCATCGGCGCGCTGAACATCGGCTTGCCGCCGACGATGAGCGGATAATCGAACGCATTGCTGAACCAGATCAGGCCGGCGACGTTCAAAAACATGAACGCGCCGCCGGCGAGCGCCACCCAGCCAACGAGCGAGTTGCGGTAGCCCATCACCTTGTCAATGCCATGAATCGGGAACGGCGTGAAGCAGTCCCAGCGGCGGTAGCCCGCGCCACGGATTTTTTCCGCCGCGCGCAGCAGGTCGCCGGGCGTGTTGAATTCCGCCATGAGGCCGTAGATTTTTTCGTTCATCAGTGGCCGCCTTTCTGCGCGCCGCCGTGCGGATGATGCGGATCGCCGTGCGGCACCGCACCCTTGACTTCGGAAATCGCGATGACCGGCAGGAATTTCACGAACAACAGATACATCATGAAAAATGCGCCGAGCGTGCCGACATAAAGGCCGATGTCCCACATGGTCGGATGATACAAACCCCAGTTCGCCGGCAGAAAATCCTGATTCGTCGAACCGACGACAATCACCATGCGCTCGCTCCACATGCCGAAGTTGATGAACAGGCCGATGAAAAACAGCGCGACCATGCTCGCACGGATTTTTTTGATCCACAACAGTTGCGTCAGCAGCACGTTGATACCGATGAGCATCCAGCCAAAGAAGGCGTAGTTGTGGCCGAAGAAACGGTGGCCGAACACCCATCGTTCATACGGGTCACCGCTATACCACGCGATGAAAATTTCCATCAGGTAGATGTAATTTATGATGAGGCCGCTCACGAGGCAGAGCTTGGCGACCTTGTCAATATGGCTCTTGGTGATGATGGTTTCGAGTTTGCAGAGTTTGCGCAGCGACGTGAGTAGCACAAGCATCATGCCGAAGCCGCAGAACACCGCGCCGATGACGAAGTAGAGCGGGAAAATCGTCGCGTGCCAGCCCGCGAGCTGCGAGGTGCAGAAGTCGAGACCGACGATGGAACTCACCGTGAACACCAGCAGCGTGCACAAACCGCACAGCACGACGTAAGCCTTTTCGTAGTTATGCCATTGCCACGCGGAACCGGTCCAGCCCATCGCGAGAAAACTGAAAACCGCCTTCCGCGCGCGCGTGGTCGAACGGTCGCGCAGCACGGCGAAATCGGGAATCATGCCCATGAACCAGAACAGCGACGACACCATCAAATAGGTGTTCACCGCGAACACGTCCCACATCAGCGGCGATTTGAATTGCGGCCAGTTGCCGTTGGAATTCGGAATCGGGAACATGAACCAGTCAAACCACGCGCGGCCGACGTGAATCGCCGGATACAAACCGGCCATCATCACGGAGAAAACCGTCATCGCCTCGGCCATGCGGCCGATGGTCGTGCGCCAGTGCTGGCGCGTCAAAAAGAGCATCGCCGAAATCAGCGTGCCAGCGTGCGCGACGCCGACCCACCAAATGAAATTCACGATGTCCCACCCCCACATGTTCGGGTGATTGTTACCCCAGACGCCGACGCCGGTGAACACCTGATAGAACAGGCAGATCGGGAAAATCACCGTGGCCGCGAACGCCGCCGGCACGAACGCGATCTTCCACCACAGGGGAACCTTGGCTTCGGCGAACGCGGACAATTTGTCCGTGAGCCAGCCGAGGCCCTGATTGCCCTCGACGACCGGCGCGCGACGCAACTCGGCGGGCGGAGCCAGCTTCTTCAATTCTTCGATGTTCGCGATTTCAGACATTCGTCGTTAAGTTTTTTGCGTCAGCAGCGTGCCTTCGTATTCTTCCGTGCTGAACGGCGCGTGATAATCCGGCATCGCGGGATTCGGGTTGCGGACGCGCGCCAGATAGGTCGTGCGCGGCTTGGTCAGCAAATCGCCGAGCACGGAATAATTCAGCGGCGACAATTTCTGCTTCGAGACGGAACTGCTCGCGTCGCTCACGTCGCCGAACACGATTGCGCCTGCCGGACACGCCTGCTGGCACGCCGTTTTTGGAATGTTGCCGGCGACTTCCGTGAGACGCACGTCCCCACTTGCACCGGCTTTCGCCTTTTGTGAAATCTTCGCGTGCTCGATGCGCTGCGTGCAGTAAGTGCATTTTTCCATCACGCCGCGCATCCGCACCGTCACGTCGGGATTCTTCGAGAGCTTGATCAGATCCCATTCGTCTTCCGAGCGCATGCCGCTGTTCGGGTCCTTGAACCAGCGCAGCAAATCCCATTCGCCATCCGTCTTGTGCGTGAGCGTCGTGGAATACAGCGTGCCTTTGAGTTCCGTCAACGGGCGCTTGTTGTAATCGAGGAAATTGAACCGGCGGACCTTGTAAGGGCAGTTGTTCGAGCAATAGCGCGTGCCAATGCAACGGTTGTAAGCCATCACGTTCAGGCCTTCCTGGTCGTGAACAGTCGCGGCGACGGGGCAGACGTTTTCGCACGGCGCGGACTCGCAATGCGAGCACATCATCGGCTGGTTCACCGCCTGCACGTCGTCAATCCACTCCTGAAATTGCTGCGCGTCATCGCGCTGGTTCATGTCCGCGTTCCAGTCGAACCGGCTCTTATTATTTTTGCGCTTCGGATCGGTCGTGAAATAGCGGTCAATGCGCAGCCAGGACATCTCGCGGCCGCGCAATACCTGATCCTTGCCGACAATCGGAATGTTGTTTTCGCTCTGGCACGCCACCACGCAGGTGCCGCAGCCGACGCACGCGTTCAAGTCCACGGTCATGCCCCACTGGTGCAGCGCCGTCTTCTTGGCCTCGTCGAGCGGATTCGGATAAAGCGATTTGACGATGGGCGGCTCGACGCCGTGGAATTTTTCCTCGCCGATGTTTTCCTTTTTCTCCACCGCCTCCACCGCGTCCGACAAATTGAATTCGCGCACCGCCGGCCGGCCTTCCATGCTCCAGTGATGCTGAGTGCAGGCGAGAACGTGCGTCTCGCCGGTCTTCTTCACCATCGCGCCGGTCTCAATATATTTGCCGGAGAAAATCTTGTAGGCGTTAAAACCGACGCCCGTCCCGACGCGCCCTGCCCGCTCGCGTCCATAACCAAGCGCGAGGCCGAGCGAATAATCCGCCATGCCCGGCTGCACCCAGATCGGACCTTGCACGCTCTTGCCGTTCAGCGAAATCTCCACGATGTCACCGTTCGCCAGGCCAAGCTCTTTCGCCGTCTTGCGGCTGATAAGCACGGCGTTGTCCCACGTCATCTTGGTGATGGGATCGGGCAACTCCTGCATCCAACCATTGTTCGCGTAACGGCCGTCGTCCACCTTCGCATCGCGGAAGAAAATGACTTCGAGATTAGAAGCTAACGGCGCATTAACACCGGAAATTCTCGGAACTGAAATGGAGAAATTCGACAGTCCAACTGTAGCTGGAGCAGAATCAGCAACGAATCCGTTGAACAACGCTTTTTTCCAAGACTCATCGGAGCCGCCAAACGTTGCCCGGACTATGTCGTGCGGATTGCTTTGCGCTTCACCCGCGATAAGCGCCAGAAATTCCAATTCCGTGATTCCGCCAAACAACGGCTGAATCAACGGTTGAACCAAAACCGTGGTTCCATCGGCGACAACCACGTCGCCCCAAGATTCCAAATAATGAGTGGCCGGAAAATTCCAAGCTGCTTTCTCTGCCGTTTCGTCCTCGTAATATCCCAAACGAACAACCGCCTTGGCTTTCTTCTGCAAGTCCGCCCAATTCATCTGGGCGGGAATGTTGTAGATCGGATTGCCGCCGAGGACAACCAGCGTATCCACCGCGTTTCCATCCAGATATTTTACCAAATGGCCGAAATCGCCGCCGGCATTCTCCACTGCGGGAACCAAAGTCACCGTATTGCCAATCGCGCCGAGCGAAGCATTAATTTGCTGCGCGAGTAAATGAATTTCAATCGGCTGGCGCTGTCCAACAACAACCATCCCCTTACGGCGGTTGTTCATCAAATCTTTGGCGCATTCAGCAATCCAAGCCGCATCCACACCAGCGGGAACTGAAACCGCCGCGTGTGAAATCGTGGCGGAAATTGCTTTTGCAACTTGCGCAACCAAGCTCGCATTGATACGCAGCCGGTGATCCGCATTCGCGCCGGTGAGCGTGAACAGCGATTCGACCGCGTAAAGGCGGCTCATCCCCTGCTCTACCTTGCGGCCGGCGGCAAACTTGCGGATATGATTATGCGAATCATCTTCGCCGCCGAGAAAATCGCAGTCGAGCGACAGTATGACTTTCGCCTTGTCGAAATGGAACACCGGCTTCACCGGCTGGCCAAACGCCTGCGTGGCCGCGCGCTGGTGGATGCCGGAATCAATCGCGTCGTAGGTGAACCACTGCGCCTTCGGAAATTTCTGCGCGATGATCTTTTGCAGGCGCGCCCGCGACGGCGAGGTGCTGCTTTCGGCGAGAAACGCCAAGCCTTCGCCGGAGTTCGCGGCAAACTTCTTGGAGAGTTCGTCAAGGAAGCTCAAGGCTTCTTCGCGCGAAACCGTTTTGCCGTCGTGCTTGAAATGGCGGGCGCGGTCCACGTCGTAGAGGTCGAGAATGGAAGCCTGAGCGTAGCGATCGGTGCCGCCGTTGGCGCCGGGAAACAGCGCGTTGCCCTCAATCTTGACCGGACGGCCTTCGTAGGATTTGACGACCAGCGGAATCGCGCCGGTGCGCGTGGGCATGGCGGTCGCAAAATACTGCGCCTCGCCGTAGGTGAAATTCTCCGGCTGCTTGCCGTAGGGAACGAGCTTTTCTTCCGGACGACGGCAACCTGCGCCGAGCGTGGCCACGCCCGCGAAAGCGAACGACGCGGACATGAGCTTGAGAAACTGGCGGCGGGTAGAACCATCTTCCACCATCTCGCTTGCGCCCACGGGAAACTCGCGATGCAGCCAGTCCTTAAACTCCGGCGTGTCGGCCATCTCATCGAGGCTGCGCCAGTAACGGCGGCCGTTCGCGGGCGTTGAATTGGTCGGATTCGGATTCATTTAACGGTGGCAGGCCGAGCAGCTTTGCAGCGATTCGACGCGCATGTGTTCCACAAGTTTCTTGCCTTCGACGGTCTGCAGTTTGTCGGCTTCAGCGGCATTCGTGCTCCACTGCCAGTCCAGCTTCGTGACCTTGTCCGTCGGGCGGATGTTCGCCGCCGGATTACGATGGCAATCGAGGCAGAAACTCATGCTGAACGATTCCACATGACGCACCTCGTCCATCTGGTCAATACGACCATGGCATTTCACGCAGCCGATGCCGCGATCCACATGGACGGAGTGGTTGAAATAAACGTAGTCCGGCGTCTTATGCACCTGCACCCACGGAATCGGCGTATTGTTCGCCGCGCTGTCGCGAACGATCTGCAAGCGCGGGTCATCCTTCAGGACAACATTGTGGCAGTTCATGCAGGTGGACGCACCCGGCAGATTGGCGAACCAAGAACGTTCCACGCCATTGTGACAGAAGCGGCAATCGAGGCCGAGCTGGCCCGCGTGGATGTTATGGGAGAACGGCACCGGCTGCACCGGCTGATAGCCCGCACGGGTGTATTTGGGCGTGAGATAGATCGTCACGCCCGCCGCAATGCCGGCACCGGCCAGCGCGGCAACCGCGCCGAGCACTAAAGGCAAACTATTTGTCCACTTGGGGAAAATCACTTCGTCTAAAAGTTAAAACCGCAGCCCATTAAAAGCTGCGCTGCTAAACAAAAATCGTCCGTCTTATTTATCAATCCAGCACCGGCACCGCAAGAAAAGTTTGTGAAATTTTTCACTTGGCGCAAAAAAAACGCCGCCCATACAATCCGGCGGACGAAACAAAGAACAAATTGTCGGGACGGTCAGCGACGCCGTCCCGTTGATTTAGAAAAGCCCTTTGCCAGATTGTCGTCGCTGCTGACAAAGGATCAGTTGGTCAGATACGTAGAGTTTGACTGCCGGGCCGGCCTTTCGTTCAAACAATTTATCCTGGAAATGGCTCACCCTTTCGCCAAGAACCGAACGCGCCCGGTGGCCGGCACACTCGGAACTTGCACCCTTGAAAACCGGCGGAACCGGCCTACATTCTATCAGGCCGATGAGACTCAGGCGGGAAGCAAAAGTGACCCATGCGGATGCCCGATAGCCTCACCGGCCGATTTCTTGTCCGCCGCTCTGATGTCGCCAATCCGTCAACTGCCACCCAGGGAAGTGATGGGCGACGGCAGATGCAGTGTCCGCCCCGCCACCATGAACACACCTTCGCCCTGATGATGGATGGTGCGCGGCCGTTTCCGCGCCGGGTCAATCCACGCCGCCACGACTTCGAGGATAAAGAAGTTGTATTTGTTGACGAGCTTCGCGTCCACAACCTTGCATTCCAAACTCGCATAACATTCGGCGATGAGCGGCGGCCGGACACAAGTCGCCGGCACGGGCGTCAGGCCGACGGCGCGGAGCTTATCCGTGTCCGCGCCGGAAAGATTACCGCACGCCACCACCTGTTTTGCCAGCTCCACTGTCGGGATGTTAATCACACATTCCTTGGTGGCCTTGAGGGTGGCAAACGAATAATTCTGCTCGCTGACAACGCAGCCTACCAGCGGCGGCCGGAACTCCAGCATCGTGTGCCACGACATCGGCATGACGTTTCCCCGACCGGCGCGGCTCGTGGTGAGCAGCACCACCGGGCCGGGTTCGAGCAGCCGATAGACTTCCGCGAGCGGGTAAGTTTTTTTCTTCATCGTGGAGCCTCGGCAAATATATTCCACAACTTCCGACCGGTGGACAGAAAAATGACTTCGCCAAATGGAAAAATGGTTTGGCCTTTGGAAATACCGATCTTCCAAATGGCGGCATGGCTCCGGCACCGGCAAAACACCGGCCGCAACGGTCCCGGAACACCCGACTTCCACAACAATTTTTCACCGGCGGCGGAGTGACAAGTCTCCAAGTATATTTATACAATGAAAATAAGTTTGAGACTCACCACGTCGTCTCCTACAAATTAAACGTGAACTGGATGAAGAAATAATCAAAGTCGGAGACACCACACGTCGTCTCCGGCCAAATATAAAATTGAAACCGAAAACTTTCATGCTCATCGCCGGGGAGGCGAGCGGGGATCTCCTCGCATCGGAACTGGTGTCCGCCTTGCGTGACCAGCTGCCGGACGCGAAGTTTTTCGGCGCGGGCGGCGCGAAGATGGCCGCCGCCGGCGTGAACATCGCGTTTGACCTGACCCAACATGCGGTGCTCGGCCTCACGGACGTGCTGAAGAAATATTTCGAGTTCCGGCGACTGTTCAACCAACTGCTCGCGCTGGCCATCGAGCGCAAGCCGGATGTGGTCATCGGCGTGGATTACGGCGGGTTCAACCTGCGCTTCGGCCACGCGATCAAGCAATACCTCCGTGCGAATCCATTCTCCCAATGGAAACCGAAGATCGTGCAATTCGTCTCGCCGCAGGTGTGGGCGTCGCGACCGGGCCGGGCGAACCTGCTGGCGGCGAATTATGATTTGCTGTTGAGCATTTTCCCGTTCGAGCAGGAATGGTATGCCAAACGCGTGCCGAAGCTGCGGGTGGAATTCGTCGGCCATCCGATGATCGGGCGATTTACGATTGACGATTTACGATTGACGCACGGATCGGGAGGAGGCGCGTCAATCGTAAATCGTCAATCGCAAATCCTCCTGCTGCCAGGCAGCCGGAAGGCGGAATTGAAACATCATCTGCCCGTGATGCTGGCGGCGCTAAAGCTGGTTCGAAAAGAATTGCCGGACGCGCGGGCAAAAATGGTTTTACCCAATCCAGAGCTGTTGGCGCTCGCAAAATCGCTCGGCGCAACCAACCTGGAAATCCAGATCGGCGAATTGCCGTGGGCGCTGGCGGAGGCGGACGTGGTGCTGTCCAAGACCGGCACGGTGACAATGGAGTGCGCGTTCTTTGGCGCGCCGACGGTGACGCTCTACAAGAAATCGCTTTTGGGCCTGGCGATGGCGCTGCGCATCATCACGGTGAAATCGCTGACGATGCCAAATCTGCTCGCGGGCGAGGAGGTGTTCCCCGAATTTCTCCAAAAATCGGCGACACCGGAAAACCTCGCCAACGCGGTGCTGGCGTTGTTGCAGGACGAAGCGCGCCGGGCGCAAATCAAGGTGCAGCTCGGCAAAATCATCGCCTCGCTCGGCGAGCCGGGCGCGCCGAAGCGCGCGGCGGCGGCAGTGTTGAGCTTGTTCACATGAAAGACTTGTCGAATCCATTTTGGATCAAGTTGAAGGGGCTGCTGTTCCTGCTCATCGGCCTGGTCGCGGTGGTCTTGCTTTTTCTCGACAGCCCGACGTGGAAGACCGCCGGGCTGGTGGGGCTGGCCATCTGGAGTTTTTGCCGCTTTTATTATTTCGCGTTCTACGTCATCGAGAAATACGTGGATCCCAATTATAAATTCTCCGGATTGATTTCGTTTGCGAAGTATCTGCTTCGGGGACGGAAGTGATTTTGGCTTTCCTTATTCGCCCCGCGTTTTAACTTTTCCCCCATGGACTCACTCCACGCGCCGTGGCGCATCGAATACATTTTGTCGCCCAAGCCGGAACTCAAGGAAGGCTTGTTCGCGCGCATCGCGCAATCGTCCGATGACGTGGAAAATCTCGTCATCGTGCGCGAGCGCACCTGTTTTGCGCTCCTCAATCGTTATCCCTACAACGGCGGGCACCTGTTGGTCGTGCCTTACAAGGAAGTGCCGGATTTGAACGGGCTGACGGACGAGGAACTCACCGACTTGTGGAAACTCGTGCGGCGTTGCAGCAATGCCCTGTCGGCGGTGATGAGACCGGACGGATTCAACGTGGGCATCAATATTGGCAAAGTCGCGGGCGCGGGCATCGCGGAACACCTGCACGTCCACATCGTGCCGCGCTGGAATGGCGATACGAATTTCATGCCGGTGCTTGCGAATACGAGCGTCGTGCCTGATGCGCTGAAAGAGATCGCGGCCAAGCTGCGGGCGGAACTGGCAAAATGATTTTTTCTTGTGGCCACTGAAACCCTTCATTACGAAAACGCGCGGTTCGCGCAGCAACTGTTCAACCACGAACCGCGCAACCTGGCGCTGCTCGAAACGGAACTCGGCGTAAAAGCAACCGCGCGCGAAGGCTGGATCAAACTAGAAGGCGCGGCCGCCGATATCGAACGCGCCAAGCATCTGTTCGCGTCGTTGGAAAGTTTGCTGAAAGCCGGTTCGCCAGTGAAGAATCGCGAGTTTCTGCACGCGCTGAACGTGGTGAAGCACGAAGGCGGCACCACGCTCAAGGACATGGTCAGCGACCGCGTGACGACGCACGAACGCAAGCCGGGCGTGACGGCCAAAACCGTCGGCCAGAAAAAATATCTCGACGCCATCCGCCAGCACGACGTGACGTTCGGCATCGGTCCGGCAGGCACGGGCAAAACGTATCTGGCCGTGGCGATGGCTTTGTCCGCGCTGCGCGAAGGCACCGTGTCACGGATCATTTTAACGCGCCCGGCGGTCGAGGCCGGCGAGGCGCTGGGGTTTTTGCCGGGGGATTTGCTGGAAAAAATCACGCCGTATCTGCGTCCGCTGCACGACGCGTTGCAGGACATGATGCCGACGGAGGAAATCCTGAAGCTCACCGAGCGCGGCACGATTGAGATTGCGCCGCTCGCCTATATGCGCGGGCGCACGCTGAACGGCGCCTTCATCATTTTGGATGAGGCGCAAAATTCCACGACGGAACAGATGTTGATGTTTCTCACGCGGCTCGGCCACGGCTCCAAGGCGGTCATCACCGGCGACGAATCGCAGGTGGATTTGCCGTCGCACAAACACTCCGGCCTCGCCGAGGCGCACCACGCACTGCACGGCACGGAAGGCATTGGCATCATTGAGTTTTCCAAGCGCGACGTGGTGCGGCATCCGCTGGTGCAGCGCATCATCGCGGCCTACGAAAACCATCGCGGCAAGGCCAAAACCGAGTGATTTACTTTACAATTGGCGATTTACGATTGGCGTGCCTCGCTTGAAATTACCGACCTACTCGTAAATCGCTTATCGTATATCGCATATGGATATTTTAATCGCCAACTGCCAGCGGACGAAGAAGATCAACTCGCGTTTTCTGAAGCAGGTCGTGACGGAGCTTTTCACGGATCTGGGAATCACTGAGGCGGAACTTGGCATCCACCTCGTCGGTGTGGTGAAAATGGCGCGGGTGAACTGGCAGTTTCTCCAGCACGAAGGCTCGACGGATGTCATCACGTTCGACCACTCGGAAAAGCGGAAAGCGGAAAGCGGAAAGCAGAAACAATTGCAAGGCGAGTTGTTCATTTGCGTGGACGATGCCATCAGGCAGGCAAAAGAATTTCGGACAAGCTGGCAGGCGGAAGTGGTGCGTTACGTCGTCCACGGCGTTTTACATCTGCTCGGCTACGACGATTTGAAGCCGGCGTTGCGCCGCGAAATGAAGCGCGCGGAGAACCGGCTGGTGCAGCGGCTCGCCAAAAGATTTTCTCTCGCACAACTGTCGCGCCCGGCTAAACTCCGCGCGTGAGAAAAACATTTTTTGCCCGCTGGCGCCGCGGTTTCCTGACCGGACTGGCGGTGTCGCTGCCGGCGTTACTGACGCTGGCGGCGGTGAAGTGGATTTTCGGAACGATCTCCAGCTTCACCGACACGCTACTGTTTTTCCTGCCGTATTGCCTTGCGCCCAAGCTTATCTACGCGAACGGCCAGGACGGCGCGATGTTCTGGTATTGGAGCCTGTTGGCGCTCGTGCTGGCGGCGGCGCTGATCACCGCCGTCGGCGTCACGGCGCAATATTACATCGGCCGGCGGATGCTCGAATGGCTCGACACGGCGATGATGAACGTGCCGGTGATCAACAAGTTTTACGGCGCGATCAAGCAGGTCAACGAGGCGTTTTCCGGCAACAAGGATTCCTTCAAGACCGTCGTGCTGGTGGAATTTCCGCGCGAGGGGATGTATTCCATCGGCTTCATCACGAACGAGGAACGCGGCGAGGTGCAGCAGAAGACGAAGGAAAAGGTGGTCGCCGTGTTCATCCCCACGACGCCGAACCCGACCTCCGGCTTCCTCGTGCTGGTGCCGGAGGAGAAAGTCACCAAGCTCGACATGAGCGTGGCCGACGGCATTAAATACATCGTCAGCCTCGGCTCCATCGTGCCGGAACTTCCGCCGTTGGCGGAAAAGCGAAGATAGCAGATGGAGAATAAAGAATAGCTTGGAACGCGCGAACCACATGCCATCTTCCATCCTCCATCCTCCATCCTCGTTTTCCGCATGATCGAGTCCGCCAGCGGCCTGATCCTGCGCACCCGTCCGCTCACGGAAACCAGCCTCATCGTCCACTGGCTCACGCCGGATCTTGGCAGCATCGCCA
>Ga0265324_10000475_pt1 | contig 28206 bp, 33 predicted proteins | sample 41419metaG_FD_198634 | JGI IMG/M metagenome (GOLD analysis project Ga0265324, IMG submission 198634) | Rhizosphere microbial communities from Carex aquatilis grown in University of Washington, Seatle, WA, United States - 4-14-19 metaG | ecosystem: Host-associated > Plants > Roots > Rhizosphere...
GCGCCAACTCAAAGGGGGCAAGCTCCGCTCGTGGGGCGCGAAGACGCTTGGCGAATCCGGCAAGCACGGTGAGCCGCATCTCACCGGCGACGGCTACGCGCGCATCGGCGAAGGCAGCGGCACCACGAACGTCCTCACCGGCAGCGGCGTAGACGAAGCCTGGGCCACGGGCACGCAACTCGCCGAGGCCGTCATCGAATTGCTCAAGGCCAAAAAACCGTTCACCAGGCAAAACCTCGATGAAACCTACGTCAAACGCCGCTGCGCCAGCTGGGTGGAAGCCGAAGGCCGCATCGCCGAAAAATCCCGCGACGGTTTTCAAAAAGGCGTGGCCACCGGCATGATCGGCATGGCGCTCACCGGTTTGACGAATGGAAAATTCTCGCTCGGCAGCGCGCCCGTGCAACCGTGGAAACGCATCCCGACGGTGGAAAATTATTTCGCTGGAAAAATTTCCCGCGGCGACATCGCCAAGCTCCGCGCCGAGTGCAAAGTGAAAAATATTTCGCTCCACGGCGCGTTGATGGACAAAGCCGGCTGGCCGGCGATCCCGTTCGACGGACAATTACTCGTGTCACATCAGGACGCGCTGCTCATGGGCGGCAAGGTGCAGGCCCCGCACGGCTACTCGGACCACGTGGTTTTCCTGCATCCCGAACTCTGCGAGAAATGCGGCGCGCGGATTTGCATCGAGGCGTGCAGCGGACAGGCCATCACGCCCGGCGAAAACGGCGTGCCCGCGTTCGACCGTGAGAAATGCGTCCACTGCGGCGTGTGTCTGTGGAACTGCTCGCAGGCAAACCCGGAAAATCCCGAGCGCATGAACATCGCCTTCCGCGCCGGCACGGGCGGATTGCATTCGGCGGAGAATTGAAATTTATGAGCACAGCCTATCAAATCGTTGTTTGCGGCAGCATCGTTCCCGATCCGCTGCAAACCTTAGAACCCGTCGCTTCGCCCACCGGGCCGGCGTTGAAAAATGAAATGATGCTGCCCGCCGTTCTTGATCCGTGGGCGGGCCACGCGCTGTTCGAGGCGGCGAACCTCGCCAAAAACACGCCCGGCAGCAAAGTCTGGCTCGTCGCGCTCGGCCCGAAAGCCAAGCTTCAGCAGGTGATGATGACCGTCGCGCAAAAAGTGCCGTTTGAACTCGTTGCGCTCGACGGCCCGGCCAGCGGGTTCACCGACGCCACGGAAACGGCGGCGGCGCTGGCCGACGCCATCGCGGCGATTCCCGGCCTCGAAAAATCCAAGCTGCTGGTCTTTGGCGGCTGGGAATCCGCCTCGCGCGGCGCGGGCGCAACGATGCAAATCGTCGGCGAACGTCTCGGCATCGTGGATCAGTTTCAAGGCGTGGATCAGCTCACGGTGAACGCCGATGGTTCGCTGGAAATTCTGGAGCGCATTGAAGGCGGCAAACATCAGGTCTCGAAATGCGCGGGCGCACCGGCGTTGCTCGGCTGGGCCACCGGCAATCTGCCGGAACCGAAAAACAATCCGCAGGTCGGCATGGTCAACATGCGCACCGTGATGCCGGCGCTGCAAAAGGCCAAGCCGGTGAAATTTGCAGGGGAAGGCCTGGCTTTCGCCAGCGTGGCATTGCCGAAACAACTGCGCGAAACGCAGATCGTGAAGGACAAATCGCCGGATGACATCGCGAAGGAAATTGTCGAGTGGATCAAGAAATAGGAACCACGAAATACACAAAAACACGAAAACATTTCAAATTATGGAAACGATTCTTGTTCTCGCCCACACGGAAAACGACGGTTCGCTCGCCAAGTCGGTGCGCGAGGCGTTGCACGCGGCGGCGACGCTGCACAAATCTCTCGCCGGCTCGAAACTCGTCGTGGGCTTGATCGGCGATCATGTCCAGGCGGCGGCCAACTCCATCGCGGCATGCCCGGCGACAAAATATTTCGGCGTCACCGGCGCGGAGTTTATCCAGTCGCGCTACGCCACAGATGCGGCGGCGGCGGAAGCCGTTTGCAAGGCCGCGCAGGCCACGGTGGTGGTGGCTCCAGCCACTTCGCGCTGGGCGCGCGTGCTGCCAGGCGTGGCGCAGCGGCTCGGCGGACGCGCGGACACGCACGTCACCGGCGCGGCGGCGGCGGACGGGAAAATATCCGTGAACCGCTGGTATTACCGGCAGCGCATGGAAAGCACGCAGACGCGCACGCAGCGTCCGTGGATTCTCGGCATTGATCCCGGCAGCCAGACGCCGTGCGAGTGCGGTGCGGGCAGCGCAATTGTGGAAATGGTGACAGTGAATCTCACCGATGCCGCCAAGCGCACGGCGGTGGTCGGCGTGCGCGAGCCAAAGGCCGACGCGCAGACGATTCGGCCAGACGCACAGTTACTGTTCGTCACCGGTGCCGGTTGGACGAAGAAACAGGCCGACGGCCAGACGCATGTGCCGGAGGCGGAAAAGTTGATTCTCGGTTTCTTGAAAGCTGCCCGCGCCTCGCTGGGCAGCAGCAAATCGCTGGTGGATTTGGGTGGCGAAGGCCAGGCGGTGCTGCCGTTCCTGTCGCATCTCAACCAGGTCGGTCAGACCGGCGCGACACCGCGTCACGCGAAAGGTTTGAGCACCTGTTGTCACGGCGAGGAACCGCACACGGTTGGCTGGCGGTTCATCGGCGAACGCCGCGCCATCAGCCTCGATCCGAATTGCGGTTGGGCGCGCGGCAAGGCCGATGTGCTTTATGTCGCAGATGCTTTTGCTGTCGTCGCCAAAGTTAACGAACTACTGGCGGTCTGACCGGGTCTGGGCCGCCGGCGAAATCCGCGAGGTGCGGCACCTGCCGGATTCTTTTTCCTTGAGCAAACCGTATCGTTACGCGTGAGGCGACGGTTGGTGCGTCATTCGCCGGTCAAAGTCATTTCACCATATCTCAAAAATGGGCTGATATCGGCATATAGCACAAACACGGAAAGGGAAATGACCAGCAAGATGCCCAGCAGGAAAATCAGTTGCCGGGCGTCCTCGGAAATTTCCTGGCGACTAAAAAACATCAGGGCTGTCAGCAGCCAGATGATGGGAATGGAAAACCACAGGACGCCGAAATCATAAAGTAGCGTTGCTGGTAATGGCAGGGTCATGCCGATAGCCACGCAATGTCTATGGCCCAAGCCCGATGCCAGCACGCCGGCGACAATCACGCCCACCTGCATCAGCGCCACGAGGACGGTGTTCCTGATGGTGAACATGGCCGAAAATTTCCCTCACTTCTGCCGCGTGATCCGGTCGGGATGCCGCGCGCGGCTGATGGCGGTGTCGTAGGAAATGGCGCACTTGCAGTAGAGGTCGTAGAGATAGTTGTCCATGAGCACCATGCCGTCCTTGCGGCTCATCTGGAGCGTGTTTTCCAGATGGTGCAACTGGTTTTCGCGGATGAGATTGCGCACTGCGCCGGTGGCGACGAGCAATTCGTAAGCAAGGATGCGCCGCGAGCGGTCGGCGCTCGGCAGCAAATCTTGCGCGATGATGCCCTGCAAGGAATTGGAAAGCTGCAATATAATCTGTTTCTGCGCGCTGCCCTCGAACACGCCGATGATGCGCTCCAAAGCGTTGGAAACATTGGGCGAATGCATGGTGGCGAGGACGAGGTGGCCGGTTTCCGCCGCCGTGAGCGCGGTGGAAATCGCCTCGTGGTCGCGGATTTCGCCGACAACGATGACATCCGGGTCCTGCCGCAAAACATTGATGAGCGCACGATTGAAAGAGCGCACGTCGGTCAGCACTTCCTGCTGCACGACGATGGCGCGCTTGTTTTCGTGGACGAATTCCACCGGGTCTTCAATCGTCACAATTTTGCAGCGGCGCTCATTGTTGATGAGGTCCACGAGATAGTTCAGCGTGGTCGTCTTGCCCGCGCCGGTCGGGCCGGTGATGAGGACGAGGCCGTTGGGCTTGCGCGTGAGTTCGTCGAGTTTTTCGGGCAGGCCGAGTTCCGCGCGCGTGGAAATCTTGTCGCCGCAGATGCGCAGGCTCATTTCAGGATGGTTGTTGCGCCGGTAAAACGTCGCGCGCACGCGGCCGGCGACGCTGTGCAAAATGGAGATGCACAGTTCCCAGTCCGCGTCGAACTTCGAGCGCTGCTGCTCGTTCATCAGGCTGTCGGCCATCTCGGTGATGTCGTTCTCGGTAAGCGCGTCCTCGTCGGCGATGATGATTTCGCCGTTCACGCGGAAAGCAGGCGGCACGCCAGCGACGAGGTGGAGGTCGGACGCGCCGAATTCGTGGACGGCGGCCAGGAGGCGATTGAGGTTGTCGGAGTTGATCATTTTCTGAAAAGTGCCCGCAATTTCCCGTAGCTGCGCGCAAACCAGCCGGTCTGCGAAATCTTCAACAGCGCGTGGTCGGCTTCGAGGCAATTTTTATTCAACTGCCGCGCCTGCGTGAAGGAATGTTCCGCAACGGAGATCAGGCCGAGCCCCTGCTGGCAGCGGCCCTGTTCCAGCCAGAGCAGAAAATGGCCGGGGTTCAGCTCCACCGCCTTCTGGATACACTGCAGGGCGAGGATGAACTGCTCGTAATAATAGCGGATGCGCGCCGCGAGCCATGCGACAAACCAGTCGTGCGGCGCGAGCAGCATGGCCTTCTCGAAGCAGTAATCCGCGCGCGATTCCTCGCGGGCGAGCAGCACGTCGCCGCGCGCGAGCCAGACGTAGGGCGTGTCGCCGCGCTCCTCAATGGAGGCGTCGGAAAAGGCGAGCGCGCCCTGCAAATCGCCGGCGCGACCAAGCGCGACGGCCTTGGCGGCGAGCAGTTCGGGTTCGTTCGGAAAACGTTCGAGCGCCTTGTCGGCCCAGAGTTTTGCCTCGCGATATTCGCCCAGTTCGATGAGCATCCGCACCTGGCCGGTCCAGGCGACGGCACTCTTGGGATTGAATTCCAGAACTTTTGAATAGAACCGCAGCCCCTGCTCGTAGTTGCCGCCTTCAAACGCGGCACGCGCCTCGGCGAGGTAATACGCCTCGTCTTTGGCCAGCGTTTTTTCGCCGGTCGGCCATTGGTTGTCCGACTCGCCCTCGAATTCAAGGTTGATGAAGCGGCTCATGGTAAAATTTGTTTCCGCCAAAACCATTGGCGAACCGGTCGGCCATAAAAATTGGTTTCGCTCACGTCGGCCAAGCCCATCAAGGCGGCGGTGACGCGCGCGGCGCCGACATCGCCATGTCCGCTTATATCAAGGTTCGGCCAGATGAACCAATGTTTTTCCGGCACGACGACTTCGCCGGTGGTCGGCATAAACGACAAGTTGGTGTGCCAAACACCACCGTTGATGGCAAAGCCGTTCGTAGAAAAAGTCACGGTGTCGCCCGCCACCGCCAGCACCGGCGCGTAGCAAAGACCGCTGCGCAGCCAGACGGTGCCGCCGTGATAATTTTCGCCCATGTCGTTTTGGTCTGGCAAGTAGGCCACCCAATCGCCGCGCTGGACCGATTGCTTTGGCAGGAAGCGTTGCACCACGACGACGTGGCCGTGCATCCGCAGCGGCGTGAAGAAATGGTTTTGGACAAAGCTTCGTGCTGGCCAGTAAAGCAGCAGCATCATGCCGAGCAGCACCAAAATTGTGAAACCAATCCGTGAATGAAACGGCTCGCGCGCCAGGAGTGGGTTGCAGTAATAGAGAAAACCCGTGGCATGAACCGAAACCAAAAGCCCGAACGCAAAGTTTGCTGCCGGGTAGCCGAGCCAGACAATATAAACCATCGCCAGCAGCGCGCTTGCCGCCAGTGCCGCGCGTCCCCAAAGCCGCGGTCCGCGCAGATACACTGCCAGCCCCGGCACGAGAAATCCCAATGCGAGGCCGCTCACGTTCATCTCGCGTGGCAGCGCCAGCCGGTCAAGCGCGAGCCGCCGCCGGACGGCGTTGCCAAAGTAAAAAAACACCGAATGCCACCGCGCTCGGGGCGGGTAGAATGGCGACGGCGATTCGGGTATGAATTTTCGGCCCACGCAAATCAATGCCGCTGGTCAATGCGATACTGCACCTGTTCCTCCGGCTCGTAAAACTCGCTCGTCTGCTGCTGCGACTTCATTTCGCCGACGATTTGCTCAAAGAGCTTCACGACTTCGAGGCAGCCTTTGCCCTTGAAGCCCTTGACGTGCAGTTCCACCTCGCCGGACTTGCCGATGGTGATGTCAAATTCGCGTTGGGGCATAAAATTATTTTTGCAAAGTGATTTCTGGATAATGCTTGGGCAAGCGCCGTTGCCAATGATCCCGATTACGAGAGCAAATATGCTGCGAAAGCTTTTGCGCCTGTTCGGCAAAATCTGCTGGCGGCGCCCCAAGCTCGATGAGGCGATTTATGCAATTCGTCGCATCAGCGGCGACCCAATTTAGGAATTTGGAATCGTCCCACAAAGCTGGGTGTGCACAAATCAAACCCAGATGTTTGCGCAGCACGGTCTCTGCCAACGGGTGCTTCGTTGCCGCAATGCCTTGAGTGAAATTGGAGCAGCGACCGATTTCCGCCTTTTGCAAGGCTTGGACAAGAAAATCAAAAGCTTCCTTTTGTGGAAGCTCATCGGCGACGATCATAGCAATGCTTGCCCAATGATTTAGTTCACCTCGTTGCATAACGAAGTGGAGCATTTCTAAATAATCTGACTGGTGGAACAGATAGCGAAGCTGCTGGCAGAATTCAATCTGCAGGTTCTTCGGCCAAGTGTCCCAATCCCGCTCCAGTTCGGCGGCGGTCATTGATGCGGAACCATCCGCAAAACGAGAATGTTCATAGGTCGTATTGCGCTCAACAGAATGGTAACGGCGCGTGAAGCGGCTCTCATTCTGCAACGGCACGCGCATACCATCCGCAATTATTTCGGCGGGATATTCTTCTCTGTGTCTCTTTTTGCCATCGGTCGGAATCATGCGTTGAATTTCCAATTTAATTTTCCCAGTGCCGCACCTTCAGCCGGATGGAGCGGTCTTCATTCACTTCCTCCTCGACCACGTTGAAGCCGCGCGTGCGCATTTCGTCCATCAGCTTTTGATAGACGTAGCGCTGCACGACGGCCTGGCTCAATTCCTCGCCCAGCGCGCGCAACGCCGCCTCGCCGTGGCCGCTGCCGGTCACGCACAGCGACGCCTTGCCGCGCGCGTCGCGCGAAAACGTGATGGTCACGCCTTCGCGCGTCACGGAAATCCGCTGGTCGCGGCCAAGCTGGTTCGTCACCACTTCGCTGCGTTCGATTTCGAGTTGCACGCCGCCGGTTTCCTTGCGGACGGTTTCGCCGGGGCGCTGGCTGTTGATTTCCGCCGCGACCTGGTAGCCGAGCGAACTCGCCGCCGCCACCACCGCCGCGCTGAAGGCCGGCCACGCCATGATGACCACCGGAGTTAAAATGCAGACTGCGCTCATAATATTTCAACGTTTGTTCGTCATCAGTTTTGACCGGGCTTTGTTCAATTCGTCACGCGACATCGGCGAAGATTTATACCGGTTCAGCCGCTGCGCTCGTATTTCCCTAAAACCGCGCCAGATCAGCGCCAGCAACACCAGACCAATTGCCCCCAGAACTACCGGCCATTCGCTCAGCAAGTTTTGAAAAAAGACGGCAACCAGCACGAGGATGCCCAACACCACTGCGAGGATGCTAAAAAACATCGAACCCAGCCGCCGGTCCTTGAAGTATTCAAAAATGTTGCCCCAGAAAAAATCCATAGAGGTTCAGGTCACAGTTCCATCCGCCGCACTGTGCTGGCCTTGTGCGCCTCGCGCGGCACGCTGGCGTTGCGCGCGCGGCCTTCCGCCCAGCTCCGCAGGCGGTTGATCTGTTCGTCCATCGTTTTCGCCAGCGGCACGGTTTGCGCGAGCGCGGCGAGGATGGATTCGGTCGAGATGTCGCCCTTGTCGTAAAACGCGTCGTAAAGCGCGCTGTTGATGGCCTCCTGAATTTCCGCGCCGCTGAAATCCGTGCTGGCCTTTCCCAGCGCCGCGACATCAAATTTTTCCACCGCGCGATTGTGCCGCGCGATGTGGATGCGGAAAATTTCCTGCCGTTCCTCCAAACTTGGCAAATCCACGAAGAAAATTTCGTCGAGACGGCCCTTGCGCAGCAGTTCCGGCGGCAGTTGAGAAATGTCGTTCGCCGTGGCCACCACAAACACCGGCGCGGTCTTTTCCGAAAGCCACGTCAAAAATGTGCCGAACACGCGCGCCGTGGTGCCGCCGTCCGTCGCGCCGGAGCCTTGCGAGCCGGCGAACGCCTTGTCAATTTCGTCCACCCACAAAATCGCGGGCGCGACCGATTCCGCTACGGCGATGGCGCGGCGCACATTTTCTTCCGACGAGCCGACGAGGCTGCCAAACATCCGCCCCATGTCGAACCGCAGCAGCGGCAATTGCCACTGGTTTGACACCGCCTTGGCGCACAAACTTTTTCCGCAGCCCTGCACGCCGAGCATCAAAATCCCTTTCGGCGCGGGCAAACCGAACGTGCGGGCCTCGCTGCTGAACGCCGCCGCGCGCTTGTCCAGCCAGTCCTTCAGCACGGCCAGTCCGCCGATGTTCGAGAAGCTGTCCTCCGTGGTGTAATATTCCAGCAGCCCGCTTTTGCGGATGATTTGCTGCTTCTCGGCGAAAACTTCGTTTACATCATCGCCGCTCAATCGCTCATCTTTGACAATGATTTTGGCGAAAACGTTTTCCGCTTCGCCCAGCGTCAAACCCAATGCCGCCGACAAGAGTCGTTCGCGCCCGGCGTCATCGAGATCAATTTTCACCTGTTTGAACTGCACGACATCCTCGATGATTTTGTCCAGCAACCCGCTCAAGTCGTCGCGCGACGGCAGCGGGTAATTCAGCACGGTGACCTCCTTTTCCAACTCGGTCGGGATTTCCATCGTCGGCGAAATCAGCACGATGGTCTTGAAGCTGTTTTTCAGGTGCAGCGCGATTTCCTTGAGCTTGCGGACGATGGCAAAATTATTCTTCGTCAGGAACGGGTGAAAATCCTTGAAGATGAAAATGGCCGGCTCCACCTGCTCAATGACCTGTTCCAGCGCCATCAACGGGTCTTTCGTCGCCGCGCTGCGATTTTTGTGCGACTGGATGGACGTGCCGGCGGGCACGATGCCCGTGCTGTAACTCCACTCAAAAACTTTTTTCTGCCGCTTTTTGGCGATCTCCACGATCACGTTTTGCACGCGCATTTCCTCGCTGGAAATGATGTAAAGGATGGGGTAGCGCGCCCGGATGAGCGTCTCGATTTCAGCTTGGAAGTTCATTATCTTTGGAAATTATTTTCGGGTTCGCACGCCGGCGCATCGGCTCGTCGTCAGGATCCAGTTCGGACAAAATCTTCGCCATCGCCGGCGTGATGTTGTGCGCCAGAATTTTGCCGCCGGGCAAAATTAAAAATTCGCTGTGCTGGTTGGCGGTTTGTGCGGCCATGACGATTTTGGTTCTCATGGAATTAAATTGATTCCGAGTTCACGCGCCAGCCTAAAAGCCATTTCGTTTTCCCCCATTGAAATCGGGTTGATGAGTTCGCCATGCCGCCGCGCGTGCCACGCCGGCCAGAAACCGGAACGCAAGTTCACCTTCACGCCCGGCAGATTTTCCGCCAGCCACTCCGCCACCGGCTGCCAGCAACATTCGACGTGTCCCGGCATCAGCAAATGTCGCACGATGAGTTCGCTGTGGTCATTCGCCCAAAGCAGATTTACGCGCACGACTCGGACGTAATCCGGCGTCTTCGCCAGCCGCTGCGCGCAGGCGTCGTTGCCGAATTTGAAATCCGCCAGCCACACGTCAAAAATTCCATCCAGCAGTCCGCGTGCCTGCGCCGAGCCGTGCGCGTTGGTTTTCCAAATCAACTTTGCATCGGCCGGCAGATGCGCGACAAATTCCAGCGCGGCGGGCAGGTGAATCGTCGGTTCGCCGCCGAGCACCATGATGGATTTTGCGCCGTTCGCCAGGGCGGCTTCAGCTTGCGCCGCGATTTCCACCGCAGAAAATCCAGCGCCGGCGCGCGGATTCCAGCTTTCCTTGCCGGTGATGCAAAAATCACAGCGCATATCGCACCCGCTCAACGCCACGGAAAAAGTCGGCATCAATTCCAATTCATCCGACACTTCCGTTTGCGCGGAGAAAAAATGCACGTCCGCGCCCGCGTGGCACAAGCCGGTCTCGCCCGCGAGCCGGTTCACGCCGCAATTGTGCGCGCAGAGCCGGCAGTCCGCCAAAAGCCCGCGCGCGCTGCGGGCGCGTTCACGCGCAAGCGCCGGGCGCGATTGCGCATGCGTGGAAAACTTTTCTGGCGCGGCGCAAATCATAATTCCAGCCGGTTGATGCGGCTGGATTCCACGGCGCGACCGGAACGCGACATGAGCCATTTGTGCCGCAGCCACAAATACAGCCAGCCGGTAAATCCGCCCGCCGCCATGACGGCGGTGCGCACGAGGCCGGCGGTGAAAAACATGATGGCCACGCTGACAAGCGCAAAAATCAAGACCATCTGCCGCACGGTCATTTCGCCGAACAGCGGAAATTGCGCGGGCTGGTGGCCGCATTCAAACGCCCACGCAATCAGCAAACCGAACATCATCGGCGCGGCGCCGACCATCGGCATTTGACTCAACAAAACATGCGTCAGTCCCGCGCCGGCGGCGGCCACAGCGCAAAAAATCCAGAGCCGTCCGCGCGTCCAGTGGCGTTCCAGTTGCGCGCCGAGCAGCACGAGCGCAAAGCTGTTCATCAGAAAATCCAGAATTCCATTAGGCAGCAGCGCATAGCTGACAGCGCGCCAGATTTGTCCGTGCCAAAATGCCGGCGCGCTCGCAACGAGCCGGTAATTCAAATCAAATGAATGTGTCAAATCGCCAATGACGGCAGCCACATAAATGCCCGCCAGCAAAATAAGCAGCTCGCGCACGCCGGGCGTGAGCAGGGCGGTGAAGCGTTGCCAGAAAACATTCATGTGGTCATTGGCCGAGCAGGTTTTTCCACCACGGACGCCGCGCGGGCGCGGCGTTTTGCGCGGAACGTTTTAGCCGCTCCGCGATTTGCGGCGGCACGGAAGTTTGCGCAGCGTCGTGGCGCAGGAGTTCTTCGGCACTGGCGAATTCCTGCCCGGCCTGTGCCGGCGTCTGGTGCGTTTCCGCGTGTTGTTGTTCCTGCGAAAGTTTGGTTCGCTGTTTCATAGGCGTCAGGCGGTTTGTTCAAAACGGGCGGCAAAGGTTTTTCGCGCGCGATGCAGCTTGCCGCGCACGGCGTCGGCGGACTGGCCGAGCAGTTCGGCGATTTCGTCGTAGCTCAATTCCTCGTCGGCGACGAGCAGCAAAAGCAAACGGTATTCGTCGGATAGGGTGTCGAGCGTTTTTTGGATGCGCTGGCCGAGTTCCTTGGTTTCCAAGACGCGCAACGGCGAATCGGTTTTCGCGGCGGCATTTTCCCAAAGCGCGTCGTCGGCGCTGGACACATGGCGGCTATGCCAGGACTGGTTGAGGTTCTGGCAATGGTTGATGGCGATGCGGTAAAGCCAGGTGCGCGCGGAGGCGTCGCCGCGAAACTGGTCGAGTTTGCGGAACGCCTTGAGGAAAACGTCGTGCGTGGCGTCCTCGGCCTTTTGCGGTTCACCGAAAAAGCGCAGGGCGAGGTAAAAAATCGAGCGGCTGTGCTCCTCGTAAAGCGCGGCGATTTCGTCCGACGGCCAGCCGGCGGGCGGGCGGCTGACCAGCGTGGAACCTTCGGCGGGTTCGTTCATAAGGGCTTTCACCGGCGATTAGACAACGACCACGCCGGAATGTCACGCAAACTGGAAAATAAAAAACGCCGGGCGCGTGGCCCGGCGTTTGGCGGAAAATCTAGCAGCTTACCGTGCGAGCTGGAGCGCGATCTCCTTTTCGAGCTCGTGCGACACGTCCAAGTCGGCGTTGCCCCAAGAGCCGAGCGCCTGCACGCTGACCTGCGCGGTCCGAGGGTCAACCTGCTCCACGCTGATATAGACATTGCGCTGGTTGACCTTGCCTTCGAGGGCGCGGACGGTGTTGGTGCTGTTGTGCGGGATGAATTCGCGGATCAGCACGCCGTTCTGCTGGATGACGGCGACGGACGCGGCATAGACCTGGTCGGCGGTGCGGTTGTAGCGGCCGGCGATGATGTCCTTGGTCCAGTTGGAGCGGAACGCGGTGGTGTCGCTGACGGTGTGGACGCAGCCGGTGGCGACGACTGCAACCCCGGCGAGAACGGCGAGAAAATTCATTTTCATATGCTGACAATGCAACCGAAAACGGCGCGCGCGTCAAGCAAGATTCGCGGCGGACTCGCCGGCGGGGATTATTTGCAACTTTCAACCGTGGCCGGTTTTGAATAAAGGTCTATATGCCGCAGTTTTCCTACAAGGCCCGCAAACGTTCCGGCGAACTCGTCGAGGGCGTGCTCGAAGTGCCCGACCGCTCCGCCGCGCTGGCGCAAATCCAGCGGTCGGGGCTGTTCCCGCTGGCCGTGACTGACGCGAAGGCCGGCGCGGCACCCGCCGCGAAGGGCGCGGCCAAGGGCGTGGATTTTTCCTCGCTGCTGCCGCAGTCCATGCGCGCGCAGTTGAACCAAAAGCGAAAGCCAAAACTGCAGGAGCTGGCAACCTTCACCACGCAGCTCGCGAATCTGCTGCAATCGGGAATGCCGCTGACGGTGGCCCTGAACAGCATGACACACCTGGAAACGAAGGGCATTCCCGCCGACGTGAGCCGCGAGCTGAAGCAGGAGGTCACCGAAGGCCGCGGCCTGTCGGACGCGATGGCGCGGCAGCCCCGGATTTTTTCGGAACTTTACATCAACATGGTCAAGGCCGGCGAGCAAAGCGGTTCGCTCGTGCCGGTGCTGCGGCGCATGGCACAGCATTTCCAGCAGTTCGCCGAGGTGCAGGCGAAGTTCAAGTCCGCGATGATTTATCCGATGATGGTGATTTGCGTGGGGCTGCTGATCGTGGCGTTTTTCATGTTTTTCATGATGCCGCGCTTCACGGAAATTTTCATGGGCTTCAACATCCAGTTGCCGCTGCCCACGCGCGCGCTGATGGGCGCGAGCCATTGGTTTTTGGATTACTGGTGGCTGCTCGGCCTCGTCCTCCTCGCACTGTTGATTTTGTTCAAGCGCTTCCAGACCAGCGCGGCGGGCGCGCGGAAATTGGATGAATGGCGCATGAAAATTCCCGTGTTCGGAAAAATCGTGAAGCTGAATCTGTTCGGCCAGTTTGCGCGGACGCTCGGCACGTTGCTGCAAAACGGCGTGCCGGTACTGACCGCGCTGAAGATCACCGAGCAGGTCATGGCCAACGTGCTCATCCGCGAGGCCATCGCCAAGACGCGCGAGGCGGTGACGGACGGCAAGACGCTGGCGCAGCCGCTGGCGCAGAGCAAATTGTTTCCGCAGCTCATGGTGGATCTGGTCCGCATCGGCGAAGAAACCGGCGATGTGCCCGGCTCGTTGAACAACCTCGCCGACACCTACGAGGGCGAATTGCAGATCGCACTACGCGTGATGATGAACCTCATCGAGCCGGTGCTCATCATCCTCATGGCGGTGATCGTGGGGTTCCTGCTGTTGAGCATTTTGCTGCCGATGTTCAACTTGATTTCGCACATCAGCACCAGCGGCGGAGGACATTGACGTGCGGATTTCAAATTTCAAATTTCAAATTTCCCGGCGCGCCTGCTCTTGGAAGAAGCTGGCGGCGGGCAATTCGCCGTTTGAAATTCGTCATTCGAAATTCGGCTTCACGCTCATCGAGATCATGATTGTGGTCGCCATCATCGGCCTCATCGCGGCGATGGGGATGCCATCCATCATCAAGGCGGTGCAGAAGGAAGGGATGCGCAAGGCGGTCAGCGATTTTCAGGACGTGTGCTTCAACGCCCGCCAGAGCGCCATCATTCGCAAGCAGAAAACCGCCGTGCTCATCCATCCCGGTGCGGGCGATTTCAGCGTGGACGGCGCGGCGGCGGGCAGCGCCAGCCAAGGCAAGGTCGCGGCGTCCAAATTGCCGGATGGCATTCAGTTCAAGCTGCTCGACATTTTCCGGCAGAACTATCTCGAATCGGACTGGGCGCGGATTTTTTTCTATCCCGATGGCACCTGTGACGAGGCGGTCATTGTTTTTCTTGGCCGGGGCGAATCGGAAAAAATCACCTTGGACTATGTCACCGGCACGCCCATCGTCAGCGACGTGAACCGATGAAAATGGAATTTAAATATTGTCTTTGTCGCCGCCGGGCTTGCCGCGCCGAAGCGCAGCGCAGGCGGGGCTTTTCGCTCTTGGAAGTGATGATCGCCATCGCGATTTTTTTCCTGGCCGTGTTCGCGATCCTGAGCCTCGTGTCGCAATCGCTCGGCAATGCGCGGCGGTTGCAGCGTCCGCAGGTGGACGCCAGCCCGGTGCTGGCGATTTACGCCGCCACCAACATTCTGGTCGAGGGCAACTACAACGGCAGCCTCTCGGATATGCTCGGCGAAACTTACCGCAATTATTCTTGGACGGCGGAAGTCACCGAGGTCGCCACGAACAAATTGTTCAAGGTGGAATGTGTCGTGCAGGAGCGTGGCAACCGCGAAATCATCTCGGACCTATCCACGGTAATGTTCCGCCCGCAGTCGCCCGCCGGCAGCCTTGACGGTGGCAACTTCATCCACAAATGAAATTGCGAATTGCTCATTTCAAATTGCGAATGAAGCCGCCCACCGCCGGCCGCCGGGGTTCGCCATGCGCCATGCGCCATGCGCCATTTGGGTTCACGCTCATCGAAATCATGATCGCCATCGCGGTTTTCAGCCTCGTGCTGATGGCGATTTACCAGACGTGGGGCGCGATCATGCGCTCGACGCAGGTGGCGCAGGACGTGGCCGCGCAGGCGCAGCGGCAGCGCATCACGCTGCGCACCATCGAAGATTCGCTGATGGCGGTGCAGTCGTTTCAGGCGTCGCCGGTGTATTACAGCTTCGTGGTGGAAAACGAACAGTCGTCGCTGTTGAGCTTCACCGCGCGCGTGCCGGAAATCTTTCCGCGCAATGGAAAATTTTTCGACCCGAACACCGGCCGCGATTTCAATCTACGCCGGCTGACCTACTCGCTCGAAGCCGCCGAGGGCGGCACGAAAAATCTCGTGTTGCGCCAGAACCCGGTGCTGATGGATTTGGACCAGGACGAGCAGCAGTTCCCGCTCGTGCTCGCGCGGAATGTCCGCACGTTCGCGGTGGATTGCTGGGACACGAACAAGCTGGAGTGGGCGACGGAATGGCTGGACACCAATTCCATCCCGACCTTGCTGCGCGTGAAGCTTGTGCTCGGCGGCAACACCGCCGCCGGTTCCGCCGCGCCGGACTCCTCGGCGGTGATGCGCGTGTTTTCGCTGCCGTCGCAGACCATGCCCGCCGGTGTGCAGAACGGCACCATCGGCAACAACGGCGGCGGTCCCGGCGGCCTGCTGCAAGGGCTGTTGCCCAAGCCCGGTTCAAACAAGTTGAGGAACGGTGGCTGACGCATGAAAATTTCCCCGCACACATCCCGGCGCGGTTTCGCCGTCATTGTCGCCCTCGTGTCGGTGGCGGTGCTGGCAATGCTGGCCGGCGCGCTGGCGCTGTTCATGAAGGTGGAAAATCAGCTCGCGCAAAACGGCAACGACGACGAAAAACTGCTGTGGCTTGGCCGCGCCGGCGTGGAGCGCGCCTGCTGGGTGCTGGCGCAGGAACCGTCGGGGCCGTCGTCATTGAAACAGATTTGGGCGGGCGGTGCCGGCGACGGCCCGGAGACGAATAGTCCGCTTGCCGGCATCACGCTGGACAATTTTCCCGTCGGCGACGGTGCCGTGTCGCTGAAAATCACCGAGCTGGAAAGCAAGTTCAACATCAACCGCGCCAACACGCCGCTGCTGACGTCTGTCCTCACGGCGATGGGTGTGGACGCCAGTTCCATTTCGCTGGTGTCGGATTCGATTCAGGACTGGATTGACACCGACGATGCGACCAAGCCCGCCGGCGCGGAGAGCGATTATTACCAGGGATTGACGCCGCCGTATTATGCCAAGAACGCACCGATGGACGACATCGAGGAATTGCAGCTCGTCAAGGGCGTGACGCCGCTGATGTTCAAGGGTGGCACGGCGGCGGACCCGAATTCGCCTTTCCAGCACCACAAGCTCGGTTTCGGCAATGCGCCGGGGCGCGAGGATTATCCCTTCGGCTTGCGTGACGTGTTTACGCCGTTTTCCAACGGCAGGGTCAACGTCAACACCGCCGATGTGAATGTGCTGCAATGCCTGCCCGGCATGGACGCCAACTCGGCGCAAAATATTCTGACCCTGCGCACCAGTGACGGCGGTATGAACAACAACAACGGCGTCATTGGCAACCTCGGCCAGTTGCAAACCGTCGTCGCCAACCCGCAGGCGTTCCAGTCGCTGAACAATTATTGCACCGTGCGCGGCGACACCTACGAGGTCCACGCCATCGCCCGCGTCGGCACCAGCGAGCGCGAATACATCGCCATCGTTTACCGCGCCGGCAATCACGCCATGGTCGTCGGCTTCCACCCGAAATGAGTTGAAATCATTGCGCCGCCGGCTATCGTTGCCCCATGCGTGCGACCCTGATTTTGCTGCTCCTGCTTGGCCTGTTTTCCGTTCCCGCCGCCAATGCCGCCACCGGCAAGGTCGTCAAGGTGTTGCCGCTGTTGCTCGACCAGAAAGGCCGCGCCGCGCTGTCGCCAAGCCTCTTCGACCGCGACGCCTACCAGCTTAAATTGCATGACAACACCAACCTCGTCTCCGCCGTGCGCTACGACATCCAGTGGTCGGCGAAAGACGCCGCCGGTGAAAAACTCAAGCTCCGCCTCGAACTGCGCGGCGTCAGTGCCACCAGCCTGCCAAAGTTGAAAACGCTCGAAACCGAGGTCAGCGCCGGGCGGTTCAGCCAGTGGACCTCGCTCCCGCTGGCCGGCGACGACTACAAAAGTTTTGGTGCCGTCACCGCGTGGCGCGCGACGTTGTGGGACGGTGACTTGTTGCTTGGCGAGCAGAAATCATTTCTCTGGTGAACGTGGTCAAACGCATCTCATGCCTTGGTTTTATTTTTTTGCCCGGCGCGCTGGCGCTGCGGGCGGCGGATTTTTCTGACGGCACGACCAATGCCGCCGGCACCAATCTGATCGCCGCCGCGCCGACGGTGATTTTCCAGGCCGCTTCCAATTCCGTCGCCGCCGTCACCAATTTTGTTTCACCCGTTGTGGCCGCGCCCGCCACGAATGTCATCGTTGCCGCTGCCGCCCCGGATTTGCACGCCGCCGCGCCGGCACCGGATGTTTTGCTTTGGATCGGCCTGGCGTGCGTCACCGTGCTGTCGCTGTCGGCGATGGTTTTTTCGTGGAGCGTCGCGCGCCGGCGTCCGGCGGCGACCCCGACGCCCGCGCCGCTTGAAAATCTGCCGGTGCCGGTTTCGCATTTTCTCCCGCTGATATCGCTCACCGTCAAGGAGACGCTTGCGCACGAACTCGCCGCACAGCGCCGTGAACTGCTCGCCGCGCAGCAGGCCGCCACGCTGGAGCTGGCGCAGCTCGCCCGCCGGCTCGAAGCCATCCAGACGCCGTTGTTGGAGCGCCCGACCGCCCCACGCCTTGGCAACGGCCACGCGGTCAATGGCCATCGTGAAATCACAGTGAAAATTTCCTGCGAGTGCGGCCAGAAATATTCCTTTGAAATCCTGCCGGCGGACGAGCGGATGCCGTTTCCCATCGCCTGTCCGGCGTGCGGGCACGACGGCACCGTGCAGGCCGACAACTTTCTCGCGCGGATTTTGCACGTCACCTCCCAGCCGCTGCCACCGCCGCCCATCCACGCGCTGCTGCAATCCAGCCCGCCCGGTTTCGCGCCGCAGTTCGTCGAGGCGATGAAGGAAGCCGCCGAAAAAACTTCCGCCGGTGACCGTGAAAAAACCAACGGCGCGGCCACGCCGGCAAACCACACGGAAGCCTGCGTCGCGAATCTGCTCGCCGAGGGCGGGCATCTTTTGGAGGCCGGCAAATACGATTCGGCGTTGAAATGCTTCGACACCGCGCTGGCCTTGCAGCCAGACCACGCCGATACGCTCGTGAAGATGGGCAGCGCCTTCGACCGCCTGGGTCGCACGGACGACGCGCTGAATTCCTTCGACCGCGCCATCGAGCTGGACGACACGCTCGCCGCCGCCTATTTGAACAAGGGCGGCATTTACAACCGGCTGGCCCGCTACGACGAGGCCTTGCAATGCTACGAGCAGGCGCTGCTTAAACAGAAAAAATCCGCCGCATGATCCCCGTCAAAATCTTTTGCGCGTGCGGCCAGAAATACGCCTTTGAAGTCGAGCCGGCGGAGGGCGCGATGCCGGTGGCCGTGAACTGTCCCGTGTGCAACCGCGACGGCACCGAGCAGGCCAACCGGCACCTCGCGAAGATTCTCAAGGGCAAGACCCAGCCGCTGCCGCCGCCGAGCGTCAACACGCTGCTGAACTCCGTCCAGTCCAGCCTCGCGCCGCATCTCATCGAGGCGCTCAAGGACGCCGTGGTGCAGGAACTCGCCGCGCAGCGCCGCGAACTGCTCGCCGGCCAGCAGGCCGCCGCCGCCGAGCTGACCGAGCTGGCGCGCCGGCTCGAAGCCGTCCAGACGCCGATGCTCGAACGCCTCCGCGCCTATGAGGAGCGCATCGGCGAACTGGAAAAGGACCTCGCCGACCAGTCGAAGGAAAACCGCGAGCTGTTGAAGCTGAAGATTGGAATGTTGCGCGAAAAAATCGAAGCCGAGCGCAACGCCAGCCGCCGCGTGAATTTTAACTGACCTTTGCGCCGGACTTTTTCTCCTGCGCCAGCAGCGTCTGTTCAAAACAGTCAATCGCTTCCGCGTGCCGATTCAGCCGGTTCAGCAAACCGCCCTTCGCCAGCAGCGCCAGCGTGAACGCGCCGTTGCCGGCGAGCGCGCGGTCGCAGCACGTCAGCGCGTCCTCCAGCCGGCCCAGCTTTTCCAGCGCGGCGGCCTTTTTCACCAGCGCCTCCGCGTGGTTCGGTTGCGCGGCCAGCAGGCGATCCAAAAGGTCGAGCGCCTTTTGCGGCTGGCCGGCGTCGAGAAATTTCTGCGCGCCCGCCAGCGGATCGGCGGATTTCATCACGGGCGTCTCGGCGACAAGGCCGTGGCCGCTTTCGAGTTCGATGATTTTCTTCTCCAGTTGCCCGACCACGTCCAGCAGCCGCGCGTTGGAAACCTCCACCGCCGCGCGTCCCGGCGCGGCGAGCTGGTGCACCGCGCCCGCGTTGGCGATGGCCGCGTGCTGTTGCGCCGAAATCTGCGCGATCTGCGAGAACGCGCGCCACTGGAAATAAACCATCAGCAGCAGAATCCCCAGCCCGGCGAGACCGAACACGCCCGCCACCAGCAACGTGAGCTGCTGCGTTTTGCGCGCCGACTCCGCGTCGTTCGCGCGCTGCGCGGAAACGGTCTGCTCCAGCGATTGCAGCCGGGCGTTCAGCGCATCGGAGTTTTTCTTCGCGTCCTCGGCGGCGGCGAGGCTGTTCGCCTCGATGGCCAGGCGCGCGGCGTGGAGCTGTTCCTGGATCTGCAGATAGCCGTTGGCCACGGCGTCGTTCGTGAAGACGGTGGCGACATTGGTCTGCGCGTTCGCTGGCGCAACGGCCAGCCACGCGGCAACGATCATCAGCGGGAAAAGGGTGAATGATTTCAGTTTCATCCGGTCGCGCAGCGTGCGGCGGACGCGAAATGAAGTCAATTGGATTTCAAATCAAACTCCAGCCGCGTGCGCGAGTCGGTCTGAACGTTGCGGATTTCCATCTCCGACAATTCCCACTGGCCGTTGATCTTCTTGAACGACTTCGGCTCGAACTCCTTCAGCAATTTGCCCTGCGCATCGTAGGCCTCGGCTTCGAGGATGCCGCCACTTTCCTTATCAATCCACGACAGCACGCGCGAATAGCCGTTGGTGGCCGGATTCGGATTGGTGCTTTCCAGCAGCGTGTATTCACGTCCGCGTTTCAGGTTTGTCGTCTTTGGCAAAATCTTCTGCGCCGGCCAGTGGAAAAATTCCAAACCGAGGTCGCAGAGCCAGAAATCGGAATGGGCAAACGGAATTAAATGTTCTTGCAACAATTCTTGAATCGCCAATCCATGCGCTATGCCTTGGAAGCTGTATCCATTTGGAGTCCCAAGCGGGGCGTCTCTCAACCCGATAATGTATTGTCTGCCACCACTGCTTGGAAAATCACCTTCAAGCTGTGGCGGTTGATTCAGAGAATGGGAAATCACCATGGTTTCCGCACCGTTGGTATCAATTGTTTCGTAAATACTCAGCCAATTCGTTGGCGTGACCACGATTTCACACTTCATCGGGATTTCTAAGTGGTGGCCTTCTGCATCGCGAATTTTTAAGACCCCGGCTTGGGTGAGATTTTCAGTGGGACGTTGTTCGAGTAAATGCAAGGCCAGCTTGCGTCCTTGAATGATTGCTCCGACCGAATCATTCGTCTCCGCCCGCGCGCCCACGGCCAGAAACAAAACCAGCGCCGCAATCAAACGCGCAGAAGCCGATTTCAATTGCAGGTAATTTTTCAAATTAAAATAGTGACCGTGCGCCAGCACTTCATTTCGCCGCGAGCGCCAGATGCAGGACTTCGGAGATCTGTTTCACGAAATGCACCTTCAATTTCGCGCGCACTTCCGCCGGCACGTCTTCCCAATCGGGTTTGTTGCCTTCAGGCAAAATCACCTGCTTCACGCCGAAGCGCGACGCGGCGATCACCTTTTCCTTGATGCCGCCCACGCGCATCACGCGGCCGCGCAAAGAAATTTCGCCGGTCATCGCCGTGTCGGAACGCACGCGCCGCTTGCTCATCAGCGACGCCAGCGCCGCGCAGATCGTCACGCCCGCGCTCGGCCCGTCCTTCGGCGTGGCGCCGGCGGGAACGTGGATGTGCAAATCATTCTTGCCGTAGTCGTCGAAATCGAGGTCGAGCTTCTTGGCCTGCGAACGCAGATAACTCACCGCCGTCTGCGCGCTTTCCTTCATCACCTCGCCGAGCGAGCCGGTGAGGATTAGGCTGCCGCGCCCGCGCATCCGCGTGGCCTCGATGAACAGCACGTCGCCGCCGACCGGAGTCCAGGCGAGGCCGGTGGCGATGCCGATTTCATTGATCTTCTCCGCGCTTTCCAAAACGAACTTCGCGTGGCCGAGATAATCCTTCACGTCCTTCGGCTCCAGCTTGATCAACTGTGCCGTGCCGTTTTTGGCGACGATTTTGCGCGTGGCCTTGCGGGATAGCGCGGCAATCTCGCGCTCAAGCTGGCGCACGCCGGCCTCGCGGGTGTATTCGCGGATGAGCTCGCGCAGTGCGGCGTCGGAAAACTTCACGTCGCTGCGCGTTAGGCCGTGTTCCTCAAGCTGGCGCGGGACGAGGTAGCGCCTGGCGATTTGCAGTTTTTCCGATTCGGTGTAGCTGGGCAGTTCGATGACCTCCAGCCGGTCGCGCAATGCGGGATGAACCGGGTCGAGCCAGTTTGCGGTGGCGATGAACAGCACGCGCGACAAATCGAACGGCAGGTCGAGATAATGATCGGTGAACGTGTGGTTTTGCGCCGGGTCGAGTACTTCGAGCAGCGCGGACGCCGGGTCGCCGCGAAAATCCGCGCCGACCTTGTCCAACTCGTCGAGCAGGATGACGGGGTTGCGGCTCTCGACGCGGCGGAGTGTCTGCAAAATCCGGCCAGGCAGGGCACCGACGTAGGTGCGGCGGTGGCCGCGAATCTCCGCTTCGTCGCGCATCCCGCCCAATGAAATCCGCGCGAACTTGCGGCCGAGCGCGTCGGCCACGCTTTTGCCGAGGGAGGTTTTGCCGACGCCGGGCGGGCCGACGAGGCAGAGGATCGGGCCTTTGATTTCCTTGCGGCGCTGGAGGACGGCGAGAAATTCGATCAGCCGGTCCTTCACTTTTTCGAGGCCGAAATGCTGCTCGTTGAGGATTTTTTCCGCCGCCTTCAGGTCGAGCTTGTCCTCGGTTTCCTGCTGCCACGGCAATGCAAGAATCCAGTCGAGGTAATTGCGCGAGACGCCGTATTCGGCGGCGGCGGGCGACGTCTGTTGCATCCGGTCGAGTTCCTGGTTCGCGGCCTTGCGCGCCTCGTCGGGCAGCTTGGCCTTCTCGATTTTTTCGCGGAGCAGTCGGATCTCGTTCGCGTTCGGGTCGGCGTCGCCCAGCTCGCGCTGGATGACGCGCATCTGTTCGCGCAGGAAAAAATCGCGCTGCGTCTTGGAGATGTTGGTGGCGACGTCGTTCTGGATTTTGGAACTTAAATTGAGCACTTCCTGTTCGCGGCTCAACAGCGGCAGCAGTTTTTGCAGGCGTTCGCGGACGGAAATGGTTTCGAGCAATTTCTGTTTTTCGTCGAGCGGCAGGCCGAGGTTCGCGGCGATGAGGTCGGCGAAATGGCCGGGATGCTCGGTGTTCAGCGCGGCAACCTTCACCTGGTCGGACAGCGCGGTGGAAATCTTGGCAATCTCCTCGAACTGCTTGTGCGCGTTGCGCAGCATGGCCTGCAACTCGACGGAATCTTCGGTCTCATCGCGGAGCAGCTCGAACTTCGCGCGCAGATACGGCGCGGGCGCGGTGAACGAATTCACGCGGATGCGCCATAGTCCCTCGACCAGCACGCGCACGGTGCCGTCCGGGAATTTCACCATCTTGTTCAGCCGCGCGACGCAGCCGACGGTGTGCAAATCATCCGGCGTGGGCTCGGCGACGTCGGGATTTTTCTGGAGCACCGCGCCGAGTAGACGGTCGCCGGCCACAAGATCGTCCACGAGCTTGAGGCTGGGGCCAGTCTCGACGAGCAGCGGCACGACCGCGCCGGGAAAAATCACGATATCCGAGAGGCCGAGGATGGGCAGCAGTTCCGGCAGCGACCGCGCGGAGACGCGGCTGGGCGCCCCGGTCTTGTCGGTGGAACCGAGGATGCTGACAAATTCTGTTTCCTGCGTGCTCATCGCATGGCTTGACTGTTAATTATTAAACCACCGCGCGTCCGAAAAGTTCATGCGCGGTCAAACTCCTTCAGTGATGGGAACCTTGGTCGCCTTGCTCTGCGGCTTCTGTGCCGGCGGCACGTCCACGCGCAAAAAGCCGTTCATGTAAATCGCCTTCGCCCGCGACAAATCGTAGCCCGCCGGCAGGTCCAGCACCGTCTCGAACGGCCCGTAGCTGATTTCCATCACGAGAAAACTGCATTTTGGCGCGCGGCAGCAGTCCGGGCGGATGCCGTTAATGCGGAGGCGCTGGCCCTCCTCGACGGTGATCTCCAGGCTGTCGCTCTTCATCCCGGCCAACTCGGCTTTGATGACCAGGCCGGTTTCCGTGACGTAAATGTCCGTGTTCGGCGTCCAGCGGCCCGTGGCCGGCTCGCCGCTTCCGTGATGCTGGAAGAAATGGGTGGTGGAACTCACTTTGGTGACGGCCATGAGATGGGTTGGTTTTGAATGTCGTTCGGAATCGCGGAAAATCAGGGCTTGGTGGCTTCTTTCTTCTGTTCGTCTCCGTGGTCATGCCCGCAGCCGCAATGCTCGTCATGCACATGGGGCTTGGGCGTCGAACTACGCCACACGAAGACAATACCCACCGCCAGCACGATAACCACTGGAAGAAATTGCGACCAAGTCATGCCGGCAACATAGCCGCAAACCGCCGGGGCGCAAATGGAATTTTCGGTGTGAAAGCCCGCCAAAATCCGCTAACCTCCGCGCATGGCCGAACCGTTCCGTCACCACCACCGCGTCACCTACGCCGAATGCACCATCGGCGACCACATTTACCATTCGCGCTATCTGGATTTGCTGGAGGCGGCACGCGGTGAATTTCTGCGAACGCTCGGCCAGCCCGTTTTGGGTTTGCAGGACGCGGATTGTATTTTCCCCGTCGTCGAGGCCCGGCTGCGCTACAAGGCGCCGGCGCGCTACGATGATTGGCTGACGATTGAAGTCTGGACGACGCGGCTGCAAGGCGTGCGCGTGAACTTCGGCCACCGCATCTTGAACCAGCACGGAAAACTGCTGCTGGAGGCGGAAACCTTCCATTGCTGCACCAGTCGCGATGAAAAGCCCAAGCGCCTTCCGCCGGAACTGGTGGGAAAACTCCAGCCGTTTCTCGTGGAATGATTCCGCCGCCCGGTGGGCTGGTCAGTCCGGGGATTACATTGAAACCAAGCAAGCCATGAGCGCGCCGGAAAAAGATTCGCCGAGGCCAAATTACAAATGGCCGTGGTTCGTGCTGGCGGCAGTGCTGCTCGGCGCGGTGCTGGCGGTTCTGTGGGTGGCCTTCGCCGTGAAAAAGGTGGAATCGCAGCGCGATTTCGCGCCGTTGCCGGCCACCGCACCGGCGCGCTAAAAAGCGCGGTAAATCAGCCGGTCAGCCGGGATGTTCGTCCCCTTGTTTCCTTCCAAAACCGGCAGCAGCGAGATGCCTTCAAGTTCTTTCACCGGCCTCGCCCACGCGATGTCCAGCGCTGTCGGCGCGAAATCCACCGTGCTGACCGTCAGCGGGCAGACCTGCCCCGGCGGAATCCAACCCGGCCAGATCGCCAGCAGCGGCAGTTGGTGCGGCGCGGGAGTTTTCACGCTGCGGAACTGGCCGGCGGGCAGCAGGAAATTCAGGTTGGTGTCCGCGAATTTTTCCGGCGCGCAACTGCCGGCGAAGAAAATGGCGACGTTGTTGGTCTGCCGCGATTTCGCGAGCTGCTCGAACAGCCGGCCGATCCCATCGTCAATCCGAGTGATGAGCGCGGCGCGGTTCTTCGCAGCCTGCGGCCAGGCTTCCTCGGTGAACGGCGCGTCGCTCGGCACGGGGAAAACATCCGCGCCGGCCACGGCGGTGCGCGGCGCGGGGAAATCCACCAGCAGGAAGAACGGCTTGTAGCGGTTGGAATGGTCCGGCACGTTGTTCTTCACAAAGTTGACCATCATCTTGGAAATCAAATCCGGCAGGAACCGTCCGCCCACGTTGCCCTGCGCGTCAAACAGCGGGCGCTTGCCGATGAACGGCTCGGCGCGGCCGTTGGTGATGACACCCACCGGGTCGTAGCGCCAGATGGATTCGGGGTAATAATTCCGCCCCTCGGCGTCGTCCAAAAATCCCGCGAACTCGTCGAAGCCCAGCCGCCACGGCTGGCCGGCGAGGCTCCATTCGCCGATCAGGCCGGTATGGTAGCCGTTCAACTGGAGCCGCTGCGCGAGGTTCGGTTCGCCGGGCGCGGCGGCGGAAGTTTTACCCGTGAGCAATTGTGCCGTCGTCGCCGCGCTGTCCGCGCCGCCGGTGTAATGCGTGAAGTGGATGCCTGACGCTGCGAGCCGGTCGAGGTTCGGCGTCTGAAAATTCGTCTGGCCGTAGCAGCTCAAATCGCCCGGCGCGAGGTCGTGGCACTGGATGAAAATGATGCTGGGCAAACGTGGCTTGCCCGCGCGAGCGTTTGGCGCGACGTTGGTGAACAGCGACGCGAGGTCGGCGTGCGTGGTCGGTGCGGCGGCCAGCGCGACGAGCAAAAGGAACAGGCGGTTAAGTTTCATCTGTGAACTTGGATTGTGTCTGGCGCGGTGCGTTCAAAGCAAATCTTTTCAACGGTTGTCGAGGTGGACTTCGTTGGCCAGCGGCGCGAGGCAATCGGTCTTTGCGTCGTAGCTCCATGCGCGCACCGTCAGCGCGCCATTCGGCAATTCGGCGAGCGGACAATTCTTCTGCCAGCCGGCGAGCAAAAAATTCCGGTCGTGCAATTTCGCCACCAAGTCCAGCCGCATCAACCGCGAATCCATCAGCGCGAAAATCTGCGCCGCGCCGCCCACGCTTTCGCAAGTGAGTACGACGCAGTCCGCCGGTTCGGCTTTGGTCGCTGAACGCGCCCAACCGGTGAGAAAAAGATTGGTGCCGAGAATCTGGCTGTTTTCAATTGCGCCGGCTTGGTTTTCCGGCGACGGCGATTGCTTGAAATCTGCGAGCGCCCGCGTTCGGAGCAACGAGTCATTCAGCACGCCGGCGCGGTCGAGCGCGTCCGCCTTCGTCTTTACCTTGTCGTAGCTTGGACACAAATTTGCCAGCGTCGCCGGCTGCGGCGGCAGCACGTCCAGAAATTTCAGGCAGGCTTGCGCGTGGCGCAGGTTCAGGCTGAACACGCTCATGTTCACCACCGCCGCCGGCCACGCCAGCGCGTGCAGGCCGATGACCGCCGCGACGAGGGCCGCGAAGGGCGCGCAACTTTTCCAGCCCGGCTTTTCTGCTGGAGAAGAAATCACGAGCGGCAGGAGATAAACCAGCGAGACCGTAAGGCACACGCCGTAAATTCCGTAGCGCGGCGACAGCGCCTGTTGCGGACCAAACGCCGCGCGACCGGTCGTGGCCAGCAGCGCGCTCAAGATGCCGTAGCCGCCGAGCGTCAGCCACGGCCAGGCGCGATTCATCCAGGCAGAATCTTTTCGGCGGCAGAAAATCACACCAACGACCGCAACGAACAGCGTCAGTTCAATGCCGCCGATGGCGATTCCGGCGGTCACGGCGTGGTCGCTGTTCTGGTTCGCCAGCGGGTTGCCGAGAAACGCGCATGGATATTCCACCACGCGCAGCGGGTCGAGGCACAGCACGCGCCAGAATCCCGGCGACGGCGGAAACTGGTAGTCCTGAAAATACAGCGCGACGTTCGCCAGAAACGCGAACAGCCACAGCAGTGCGGCGCGGCTGTGCTTTTTCAGCCCGGTCAAATTTTCGGAAAGAAACAGCACCGGAAACAATGCGATCCATACGAGCAGGCCGTTGCTGAACGACAAGGCGCTGGTTACAGCCATGACGCCGGCGAAAATTATTTTTGTGCGCGGTGAAAAACCACTTTGCCAGAGCAACAGGCTGGCGAGGATGAAAACCAGCGGCAGATAAAGCGAGAATTCCATGCCCCACAACCACGCCTGATATTGCGCCGGCGAAAAAACCAGGAGGCTCGCGATGAACAACGCCAGCCAGGTTTTTACCGGGTTGCCGGCAAAAGTTTTCCGGCCCAGAAAAAAAACCGCCGCCGCCGCGCCGCCAGCGAGCGCAAACGAGAACGCCACCTCGCGCAAAATGTTCCAGTGCGAAAAACCGCCGAGCAGCAGGGAAATTGCGCGGGGCAGCGCGAACCGGCTTTCGTTGTGCTGCGCCCAAAAATCGCCGAAGCTCAAAGTGCCGGCGTGCCATTTCAGGAAAATGCCGGCGAGGTCGTCGTCCCACTCGTCCCAATAAGGCACGTCCACCGCGTTGCGTCGGAGCAAAACTGCCAGCGCCAGCGGCGGCAACAGACACACGGCGAACCCCAGCCAGTTCAGCCAGGCTGGAAATTGTTTTGAGCTTTGGACTTTTTCAGACATCGGATTTTTTGCCGAACTCCGCGGCCAGCGGAATTTTCAATGCGACGAGAAAACTTGGAATCGTCGCGAACAGCACCCATGCGAAAAAAGTCTTGTAGCCGAGTTGCGATTGCAGCCAGCCGCTCCACAGGCCGGGCACCATCATGCCGAGCGCCATGAAGCCGGTGCACAGCGCGTAGTGCGCCGTGGCGTGCGCGCCGCGCGCAAGCCAAATCATGTAGAGCATGAAAAACGCGAAGCCGAAGCCGTAGCCAAACTGTTCGATGGCGATGCCCGCGCCAATGGCGAAAATATTTTGCGGCTGCGCGGCGGCGAGCCAGACGAACACCGCGTCCGGCAGATGGATCGCCAGCAGCATCGGCCACAGCCAGAATTTCAGGCCGCGCCGCGCGATGGCAAATCCGCCGAGCAGCCCGCCGGTGATGAGCGCGATGACGCCGACGGTGTTATAGGCGAAGCCGACCTGCGCGTTGGTCAGGCCGAGGCCGCCGTGGGTTTTTGCGTCGAGTAAAAACAACTGCGTCACCGGCATCAACTGCGCCTCGCCGAAACGGTAAACCAGCAGGAACAGCAGCGCGACGCCGATGTCCGGCTTTTGAAAAAATGCGGTGAAGGTTTTGGAAAATTCGCCAGGGAAGTTTTTGCTGCCGGCGACAGCCGCTTGGTCGCCGGCCGGTCGCGGCAAAATCCAGCGGTGATAAATTCCCAGCAACAAAACGATGGCCGCGACGAGGCCGAAGACCAGCGACCACGCTATGGAAAAATTATTGGACTGCGCCGCCAAAATTCCCGC
>Ga0265324_10000483_pt1 | contig 27915 bp, 31 predicted proteins | sample 41419metaG_FD_198634 | JGI IMG/M metagenome (GOLD analysis project Ga0265324, IMG submission 198634) | Rhizosphere microbial communities from Carex aquatilis grown in University of Washington, Seatle, WA, United States - 4-14-19 metaG | ecosystem: Host-associated > Plants > Roots > Rhizosphere...
TAAACATATTTCATAATAAAAGATAACTATTTTCTTTTTAAAAATTATCCCCCATCCTACCTTGAGCAAAAGTGTTCTTTTGAGAATTATATCTTAATGGGATACCGTAAGATCATCTTGTCCGTCTATTTGCCAACCATTACTACCAAAAGGCTCTATGTACCAAACTGACTTATAATTTCCGTCTCCACCATTAGGGTTGTTCATCATTGTAGACATTTCATTAGTCCCAGACGGAGAATTAGAATAAATAAGAATACGGTTTTCTTTATCATGCGATATTGTATATTTGAATGTATCAACAAGTCCACCACGTGGGCCATATAATTCCCATTTAACTATATCTCCTGCTTTCCAATTAGAATCATGTCCAGAGAATAGTATTCTTTCAGTATCTTTAAAATTATGACTCCCGTTAAGTTTTTCATCATTCAGATTCAGTTCATAGAAACGCTTTTGGTCATTAGATTGTGCATATAAAGGGGCTGCTGCTATAGACAATGCAACTAATGGAAGAACAATTTTTCTTCCAACCTTATTTATTGTCTCTACCAGTCTGTTTTTCATAATAAATCAAGAATTCTTCTATTTATAAATATTATGAAATGTCATTACTAGTTAGTAAGAACTCCCCACACCCAGAGTCGAACTGGGGATCTCCCGGGTTCTGTTGAACTTGAACCAGTGCTTTTGGGGTTTCATAGTTATCATCAAAGATGAATCTCCACCTTAGACTATTTATCTACAGCCAGGCGCTCTAACCACTGAGCTATGCGGGGTTACTAAAGAGAATGTTGAGACATTTTTAAAGATTCTTATATACTTTTCAATAAGGTAGTTATAACATAATAAAGGTTAAATAGCCTCAATAATCAATTCTTTTATGGATGTAAACCTTGAAAAAGAGCTTGAATTGGCTAAGGATACCGCCATGGAAGCTGGAGAATTGCTGCATCTTGGCACTGACATGGATATAATGACCAATTACGGCAAAGATATCAAGGCGCAATTGGATTTGGAAATGGAAAATGAAATTCTTTCAAAATTAAGTCCCTTAGGATTCAATATTATAACTGAAGAGACTGGCGAGAGAGACAATGAAAGCCCCTACACATGGGTTATAGACCCAATAGACGGGACATTTAATCTGTCGAGAGGAATACCTCATTATTCTGTATCAATTGCATTGTTAAGGGGATTCAAGCCTGTTTTGGGAGTTGTTTACGATGTTGCTAATAAGGATTTATACTCCGGAATTGTTGGAAAAGGTGCATGGATTAATAATATTCCCATGAATGTAAGTGATACAGCTGAAAAAAATCAGGCAGTTTTATTCACAGGACTTCCATCACATTCTGATTTTTCGAAGAATGGTCTGGAAAAATTTGTAAAAAAGATTCAGGATTTCAAAAAAATCAGACATATGGGTTCTGCTTCACTTTCGCTTGCATATGTTGCTTCCGGAAAAGCTGATGCTTACTATGAAAAAGAGATAATGCTTTGGAATGTTGCAGCAGGACTTGCACTTGTTGAAGCTGCGGGCGGCAAGACAGAATTTACTTACCTAAAAAATCCAGAGAAAAGGTATCAATATGAAGTATTTGCTTCCAATGATAAGATAGAGCTTTAATTATTCTAAACTATACTTCTTTTCTTTGTAATCAATATCATCAAAATAAGTAGGCGGATGCACCCGCTCCTCGGGGGGTGGTTCGTCTTCAGATGCTGCTTGTTCTAAATTCATTTGTTGAATTAATCTTCCCTTCTGCTCTGTTCAGTTACAAGGAAAGCTTGATTTGATTCTGCTTCATGAGCTCTTCCATCTTTCTGATAAACAGCTCGTGTTGTTGGTAGGGCGAATCTTCCCAATACTCCAACCTTTGAATATATAATATAACTCAATACTCTTGTTTCCCCAGGCATCAACTTATCAAACTGCCATTCTAATCTTCTGCTCTTTTCATCCACTCTTGTTGGTCTTTCAGCGCCGAATTTTTCGTAAAGCTTAGCAACGAAAGGAAGTCTATCAACTATTGTTACTTTCTCAACGAATTTTCTTGCTGTTACTACAACTGTGACCTTCAATGCAAACTCTCCGCCTTTAGCTCTCAAGAAAGAAACACTCTTCTTAAGACTCAAATTAGATTTTGTGTATTGTGTTACAAGGAATACAATTAAACCGATGAATAAAACAACTAACAAAGGAAGAAGCCAGTTTGTTCTAGTCGTAATCGTTAATGTGTCTCCTGGCTGAACCTGATTTTCCCAAGTGTAAATAATTGAAAGTCCCTGTCTTTCAACGGTGTCTGGTGTTGGATTGAATGTTGTGAAAAGCCTTGATATGATATTCTTTTGAATTACTGTCTGGGAATCTGCAATTACATTTCCTTCATTTATCTTCTGAATAACATCGGTGTATATTAAAAATCCGTATTTGCTTTCGCTAACATTCAAAATATTCTGCTTCGAAAAGTCTATGTTTCCTGTGACTGTTGCATTTCCTCCGTCGGAGGTAACCTGAGCTGAAAGTGTGTAAAATCCTGCTAATAGGCTTTTGAAATCATTTTTATTCAAGCTGACATCAAACTGCTTCTGCTCATAAGGAGCCAGAGAAAATTGCTGATTTAAAATGAAGAAAGGTGAATTGAAACTTGCACTCATATTATCAAAGTTAAAGTTGACGGTATTCTTTATGAAGATTGTAATAGAATTAGATTGCGGATTTATCTGTGAAGCACCAACCTGAAGAGCATTTTGCAGGTTCATTATCTTAAAACTCAATGATTCCGGAAGCTGGTCACCAGCATCATTCTGAATTATATAATTGAAAACATAATAACCATTGTAAGTCAAGTCGCTTCGAGGGTAAATCATAACCTGAACATTCTTTGTTTCGCCTGTGTTAATGTGAACCGGGCTTGTAGGATTCATAACATATCCCAATAAATTGTAAATGTGAAAGTTGTCTGAAGGTCCGTTGTTTGTTATCTGCAAATTGAAAACTGCCGGTGCATTAACATTCGTAAGAAGCACTGCACTCGTCGTATTTGTTTGAACATTAAGATTCAATGCAAATATTGTTGGAAGAATGAAGATAGCCAGAAGCGAAAGTAAAATCACCTTTTTCATATCATCATTAAAAAAAGTTTATATTTAAGTATTTCGGTATGAGAAAATTTAACTTTTTCTTCCTTCCAAGTCGAGAAATGATTTTGCCTGAGTCAAAAACTCGTCGCAATCCGATGCCACTTTGCCTTTGAATTCTTTTATTGTCGACTGAATTATGTATTTTTCATAAAATGCCCTCAATGTTTTCTTGAAAGCAGTCATCTCGAACTTATTCTGATAATCTTTTACTATGAGCCCCTTGACTTTTATTCCTACACTTCCCTTATTGGTATCTATTTCTGTCCCCTCTTTTTTTATTTTGATTTGAGTCAGATTTTTTATCGTAAACGCAATTTTTATTTTGAATCTGAAATAATCAGTCATGTCTTTTGTCCCTGTCCATTCAAAATCAATATTTTTTGCATCACCTACAAGTTTTTCGGAGTATTTATCCTCTGAAAAATTAATTATTCCTGTTTCATCCCTGAGCCAGTTATAGCAGAAAGTATAGAAATCCTTGAATGAGAAAATTCCATTATAGCTAACACTGCTTGAAAAAACTGTTTCTTCTTCGACCATCTTTCATAAGATAGACAGATATTATTTAAATATTCTTCTTTTTATTCTCAATTACAATAGATTAAATCAAAGAAGAGGCATGCAGGAGGCACAAACAAGAGATCCATTGACACGATAGAGTGCATCTCTGTTGCCACATTCTTCGCAAATTCCGTCCCGGAATACAATTCTTTCTTTTGCATCCTCCAATCGTTTCATCTTTTCTGTTTCTTCTCTGATTGATTCAACTTCCTTGAAATGAGCATTAAGCTCCGGATAGAAATTCAATATGTCTCTTAAAGTTATCAAACCTATAACTTCTCCATTTTTAATCACCGGCAATCTATGGAACTTGTATTTTCTTATCTTCCATATTGCTTCTTCCAGATTAGCTTCTGGTTTTATTGTTACTATTTTGCGTGGAGAAATATCGGATGCTTTAATTTTTGACAGGTCTTCCTTGGATTTTTTTACAATCGCCCACAATATGTCTGGGGTTGAAATTAACCCTTTCAGGCTCTTATCTTTTATGAGGAGAAGACTGCCAATTCTTTTTCGAACCATTTTTTTGGCACATTCAAGCAGATTTGTGTCTGGGTCAACGCTCGCAATTTGCCTTGTCATTATATCGGAAACTAAAACGCGATTCACCTTATTTACCCCTATTATTTTAACAGCTCAAAACTTAATATAGTTTGCTATACAATATCTGGTATTAGCGACAGCATCAATGGTTTCGCTCGCCTGATTTTCCCTTATAATAGTCCAAAATCACAATAATTCTTATATATTAGAACGAGGATTTTCATTCATGCCAGACAAGCCAATCATGTTAATGCCTGAAGATATACAGAGACTTATTGGCAAGGATGCCCAAAGAAACAACATACAAGCGGCACGGATGGTTGCAGAAGTTGTGAAGACCACTCTTGGCCCAAAAGGCATGGACAAGATGATTGTTTCTCCTAATGATGAGATTATAATTACAAATGATGGCGTCACGATTCTCGAAGAAATGCAGATTGAACATCCTGCTGCCAAAATGATGGTTGAAATTGCAAGAACACAGGAAGATGAAATCGGCGATGGAACAACAACTGCAGTTATGATTGCAGGAAAGCTTCTTGAAAATGCAGAAAAATTACTTGACCAAAAAATTCATCCAACGGTTATCACAAAAGGATACAGACTTGCAGCTGAAAAGTCACAGGAAATTTTAAATGAAATTTCTTTCGCAATTACTCCAGATAATAATGAAATTTTAAAGCAAATCGCCATGACTGCAATGACGGGCAAAGGCGCCGAAGATTCAAGAGAAAAATTTGCAGAGATTCTTGTAAAAGCAGTAAAGCAAATCCAGGATAATGGAAAGGCAGACTTGAGAGACATCAAAATAGAAAAAATAAAAGGGGATGGGATAAAAGATACCGAGCTTATTTCAGGAATTGTTTTTGAAAAAGAAAAGATTTCACATGACATGCCTACTTTTGTAAGAAATGCAAAGATTGCATTGATTGGATTTCCCCTTGAAATAAAAAATCCAGAGATTGATACGAAGGTTTCAATTTCATCTCCTGAACAACTAAAGAGCTTCCTTGTGCAAGAAGAAGAATCAATAAAATTCATGATAGATACAATAAAAAATTCTGGTGCGAATGTTGTCTTCTGCCAGAAAGGAATTGATGATTTTGCGCAATATCTTTTATCAAAATCAGGTATTTTTGCATGCAGGCGGGTTTCCAAGGATGACATGGAAAAAATATCAAAAGCAACGAAAGCTAAGATAGTCAATAATTTGAATGAGATGACTGAAAGAGAAATCGGCAATGCTGAAATTGTTGAAGAAAAAAGACATGGAGAGACAATTCTGACTTATGTTAAAGGATGCCAGAATCCAAAGTCCATGACAATTTTAATTCATGGAGGAAGTGATCATGTTATTGATGAAATCGAAAGAGCAATGAAAGACGGATTGGGTGATATTGTCTGCTGCTTAAATTCCGGGAGAATTGTTCCCGGCGGAGGGGCTGTAGAAATTGAACTTGCAAGGAGACTTAGAAAATTCGGACAAACTTTGAGCGGGAGAGAGCAGCTTGCAATTGAAGAATTTGCCTCTGCTTTGGAATTCATTCCCTTAACATTGGCTGAAAATGCGGGAATGGATCCGATTGACGTTCTTACTGAATTGAAATCTTTGCATGATTCCGGAGATAGAAATGCCGGATTGAATCTTTTCAAGAACAGAATTGAAAATACCTTTGAGGCGAGAATATTGGAACCCATGAAAATCAAAAGCCAGGCAATAAATTCTGCAAGCGAAGTGGCTATAATGATTCTTAGAATAGATGATGTAATTGCAGGTTCAAAAAAGAACAATAATAAGTCTTCAATTCCAGGAATGAATTCTGATTATTGATTTTTGAATTTTCTTTTTGCAAAGACAAATATGATTATTCCAATAATTACAAGAACCAATAAAATCTCAAACAATAAAAATGCAAATTCCAATGAAGAATTTGAATTAACATTTTCTCCTGTAAGGTTTATGCCTTGATTAGTTCTATTCAACTGCTGGAGATACTGATTCTGATAAACATCAATATATGCATAATTGTTCCTTGAATTTCCATTATTGTTGCTGTTTGATAAGGAGATTGTTATGACTGTTGAATTTGAATTTCCTGCATTGTCGTAAGCGGTTGCATTAATATAATATGTTCCAGAATTGAGGCCAGTCATATTCACGACAAAGGGGGAATAGCTTACAGGACCAAATATGTTTATCAAATTTCTTGATGAATCGTAAAGATAAACGATTATATTCTTTAATCCAGAACCAGAATCGGAAGCCGTCACATTTATCGGAATCGAATTTTGTGATAGATAAGAATTATTTGAAGGAGTTTGAGGAACAAATTGAATCATTGGAGCAATAGTGTCTGTGGAATTTGTAGAATTTGTTGAAGAGGTATTGATGGTTACAATTCTATTAACAGGACTGAATGCACAATTTCCTGAAGTATCACAGGCACGGTAATTCCATGAATGGATTCCATTGGATAGATTGAATGTGAAAAAATAATTTGTGTTGTTCACTCCTGAAGCATTTGTTTGGTTTGTGATTCCATTATCAATATATAGTGTTACATTTGAAATTCCGGTATTGTCAGAAACATTTCCGCTGAAAGTTATTAATGAAGAATTGCTGAGAGAATTATCTGCTGGCAAATTTAAGGTTACTATTGGAGCAATAATGTCTGTGGAATTTGTAGAATTTGTCTGATTTGAATTAACTGTTAGATAGAGAGGATTGTTTATATTACTAAATTGATTATTTGCCGCATCATTTCCATTTAATATTAACTGATAATTTCCTGCGGAAAGATTTGAGATTTTATCTGTTAAATAATAAACATTAACTAAATTGGAGTATTGTTTTTGCCACACTAATTTATTTGTAGAATTATACAAGCTCGCAGAGATAGTAACAGGGAAATTTGAAGAGCCAAAATCAACTGAGAAATTAACTGACTGGTTGCTTGCTATTGTTATAGAACTTGCATTATTTTGCCAAAGTCCGGAAAGAACCATCGCGCTTGCACTATTTATCAAAAACATTCCCAGTGCAAAAAGCAATAATATTTTTGGAAATTTCATTTTAATTTTTTATTTACCCAATGGAAAAGAGATTCCAGCTTCTCCATAGAACTGCTTCATTGAATCCCAGCCAACTAATAATCTTAACATTTTTATTTGATATCCCAGATAAGCTTCTACGGATGGAGTAGCTTCTACTTTTTCATTGCTATTAGAAGCTACAAGATTATTATTACTGTCAAATAATTGTTCTAATGTTTTTTGTCCATAAACCCAAATATTTGGACCTCCTCCGAAAAATAAATTTCCATTCTTGTCACCTATTGACAGATTAAAATCCAAACCCAACTTTACAAGATTTTCATTTGTTACACTTCCAACAAAATATCTTCCTGTTGGACTTGGTTGTGATTGAACAGAATTTACTGCTTCTGAAAAACCATAAGCACCACTGACCCCTATTCCTCCTCTCGCTTCTACTCCGGAACCAAGGTCAAATAATTTTCCAGTTAATCCAACTCTTCCCCCAATCATACTTGGAGAAGCTAAAATATCAAAGTAAAGTCCTAGATTTGATTTGTTAACTTCAGAAGTTTGAGATTGATTTGAAGCAGACTGGTTTGTTTGATTTTGGCCTTGAGATGCTGAAGAATCTCCAGAGGCGGAAGGTGCATCAGGCAAAGTCGTAGGTTGTTTTGCGGGTTTAGGTTTTGCAAGAGTTTTAACTCCTTCAATTCCTAATGGTTTGGGAGTTCCTGCAACTGCCGTGGATTCTGAAACTGGAAAATATACCAGCATCGGGACATCATAACCCTGCCCATTGCTTTTCTTTCCCTGCTTATCAAGAACATAAGTAAAACCACCCAATATTCCTTCAAGTTCCTTGACTGTTAGAACATGGTCTGAAACACTAATTGACTTTGCAAGTTTTTCGAGTGATTTGTAATATTCAGGTGTTCTCTTCTCACTGGAGACTTTTGTCAAGAGCTGCTCATAAATGTTGATTAGTCTAAATCTAGCTTCTTCTGCTGCAGTATAAGTCACAGCATTTTTCTCGCTGTTATAGAAATTCTTAGGTCTCAGGTCTTTTTTCAGATAATTTAATTTTCCTTTAAGAACAGGAATTGGGTCAAGAACAGTCAAACTTGTAACATTTCCCCCTTCTATCAATGAATTAACATCAGTATCTTTGTCACGGGGAAGAAGATTAAAATAATTAGTGTCCAGAATTCCATCTGCGGTTTTGTATAAAGCAGGGTCTTGGGCATTGGAACTTTGTCCATATAATAGCCCTCCAACTGCTAAACCTATTATTGCTGCTGTCGTCCTAATCAAGGATGATTTCTTCATAGTTTTTCTACCTAAAAATTCTTTATAAAGATTTGTATATTGTTGTTATTATACAATTACGTCACTTTCTCTTTCGGGTTTAATTAAAGCTTTTTATATAGGAAGATTTTTAAGAATAAATACTTACTTAAGGGGAAGTCAAGCGAACGAAACCATTGGTGTCGTCGCAATTTTAGGGTCCTATAGTCTATCGGTAGAACACCTCGTTTACACCGAGGAAGGGGAGGTCCGACTCCTCCTAGGACCATTTTATTAATATTATATGCGCGGGTAGTTAATCGGTAGAATATCTCGTTGCCAACGAGGTGAGCCGGGTCCGACTCCCGGTCCGCGCATGAACACACTTCCACAAAGTTTTAAAAACAAAAACCGAGTAATTTCTATATGGCTGACGATAATAAAAATGATATTCCTGAAATGAATTTAGAAAACAATTATTCTCAAAACAAGCCTGTTCTTCCAAATCAATCTGAAGTGCAAAAAAATATGGAGAAAACCAGAAAAGAGCTGAACAAACTTAAATTATTTGCAACAAAAAAATATCCATTCATTGAAGCAATCGGTCTTTTGCCTCCGCAATCATTGAAGACTTTTATTGAAGAAGAAATCGGGGAAAATATCCCCAAGGAAGAATTCGAAAAATTGCACAAGAAGATGCATTTGTTTTTTATTGTGCCTGATGACAAAGCAAAAGAAATTCCAAAAATCAGAGAAGAGCTTGTAAAACAGATTGAAAAAGAAAAGCATAATGTCTGGCTTTATATCAAAACAAATTCTGATGTGTGGGAATATGGCATGGACAGCAAATTTGATATCCTAAGCGCAATAGCTATGTCTTTTCCATTGCATGATAAGGGTTTATTGAAATCATTGAGAGTTGCAGAAGTTCACAAGACGCTTGTTCTTCAAAAATTTGAAAGATATGTTGTCAGTTATGTTATTGCAGGAAGCTTGGTAAGAGGAGAAACAACAAAGACCTCTGATGTTGATGCTTTCATAATTATTAATGATACGGATGTCAAGAGAATGCCAAGATTGGAATTGAAAGAAAGATTGAGGGGGATTATTTACCAATATATTTCAGAAGCTCAGGCAATTGCAGGAGTCAAAGAGAATATTTTGAATGTTCAGGTTTATCTTCTTACTGATTTCTGGGAGAGTGTCAAGGATGCGCATCCTGTTATCTTTACATTCATTAGAGACGGAATTCCGTTATATGACAGAGGAACATTCATGCCATGGAAAGTTCTTTTGAAGATGGGAAAACTGAAACCATCCCCCGAAGCAATTGATATGTTTATTTCTATGGGAGACAAAACAGTCAAGAGAGCAAAAGATGCTTTACTTGATATTCTTGTTCACGATATTTATTGGGGAGTTATAACTCCAAGTCAGGCATTGCTTATGCTTTATGGTCTTCCCCCTCCAACTCCAAAACAAACAGTCAAGGAAATGAGAGAGATTTTTGTAGAAAAAGAAAAAATGCTTGAATTGAAATTCGTCAATATTCTTGAAAAAGTGGTGGGAAAGTATAAGGAATTTGAGCATGAGACTTTGAAAGAAATCAAAGGAACAGAATTGGATGAATTAATCAAAGGCACTGAAGAATATATCCAGAGATTGAAGGAATTAAGAGAACAGATTGAAAAGAGGGCGCAAGGAAAAACAATCGAAGAAATCTATAAACAGGTTTTTGACTTATTGAAGCCAGTTACAAACAAAGCTTCCAACTCTGCGATTATTGAAGAATTTGAAAGACTGATTAAAGAAGGAAAATTCAACTCACAGCATTCCAAGATTATCCAGAATATTATTGATGCAAAAGAGAATTTCAAGAAAGGGAAGACTAATATTAACATGATTGAGAATGTCAGAAAAGAATCAACATCATTAATTAGTGATTTGATAGAATACTCGCAGAGAAAAGATTTGATGAACTTTGACAAAAGAAGAATGGTTTTGAAATACAAAGAGAAGGACAAGGACAAAGCAGCTGAAATTTTAGCTTATGAAAAAGAAATATTTTTGTTCAAAGATGGCAAGATAAAAAGGATTACAAATAAAATTGAAGAATCTAACATGGACGAGGTTTCAAAAGCAACAGGACAACAGAAGAAATCAGCAAACATTTCTTCAGAGATGCTCACACTTTTGAAAAAAGAACTTGGGGATTTTGAGATTAGCTTATAATGGCTCTTGATTATCACGGTTTATCTGAAAGATATAGACCTTCTAAAATTGAAACACTTTTAGTTGGTGAGGCACCGCCACCATCGGGAGATAAGTATTTTTATTATCCCAAGGAAATGAATCCTGACAGATCCATAAGGGGATATCCAAGTTTGCCCGCAACTATTTTTTATCATCATTTTCAGAGAATTCCTCAATCAATAGGGGAGTATAAAGAATTGCTCTCGGAATTGCAAAAGAAAGGAATTTTTTTAATAGACATACTTGATGAACCTATCAGAGTCAGAGATAGAGTATATCCCAAACAAGTTAATCCAGTTCATCTTAGAAGAATAATTGATACAATTCCAAAATTAAGAGGCAAGATGAAAGACAGAGGGATAAAAGTTAATGATGAAAATATTATTTTTTTAGATCCTGGCCATGGTTATGAGAGATATGTTAGCATGGAATTTCCTTTATCTAAAATAGTAAAATGGGTAGACTACAGAATGTCTGCTGAAGTATGAAATATCTATTTATTCTTGGAAGAAACATTGAACTTTCTCTTGCTGAAATAAAAGCTTTTTTCAGAAAGAATGATATTGAATTCAAACAACTTGGTTTGATAAATAACGGATTGCTGATAGAAACAAAGGAGAATCTTCCAAAGAACATTATCGATAAATTGGGTGGAGTGGTTTCCATGGGAGAAGTTTTGGCTTCCGGAAAAGCAAAAGAAATATCCAACGAATTAGATAAGAGAACAATTTACCTTGGAGAGAATAACAAGCTCAATTACATAGTCTTCAATTTCAATGGGGTTGATCTTGAAGACATTTCTTTTTATCTAAAACAAAAGTTCAAGAAAGAGAGTTTGAAAGCAACGGAAAAGAGATTGACCGGAAACATAAGATTACAGGAAGGGGTATTTGTTCCTAATGTTGCATCAAGAAATATTGATGAGCAGTATTTTCTTTTTGAAAATAATTTCGGAAGAATAATTGAGAAAAGCAATTATGAAAAGATTGAAGAACGAGACATGAAGAAACCGGTCAGAAGAAATGAACTTTCTATTTCGCCACGTCTTGCAAAAATCATGATAAATCTATCTGAGATAAAAGAGAATGAAACGCTTCTTGACCCTTTTTGCGGAATCGGAGTAATACTTGAAGAAGCCCTTATTCAGGGAATAAAAGTTATTGGGATAGACAAAGACAGAGGCGCAATTGAAAACGCAAAAAAGAATCTCAAATGGTTTGAATTTAATTCTGAGAATTATAAATTGATGAAAGATGATTCTTCAAAAATAAAGATTTCAAAAGTTGAAGGAATTGCAACGGAGCCGGAACTTGGAGAATTGCAAAAAGGCATGCCTACAAAAGAAAAAGCAATGGAAATAACAAGAAATTTTGAGAGGCTTATGGTTAATGTCTTAAAAAATCTTAAAGCAAATATTCAAGGGAATATTGTTTTTACTGCCCCCTTGATTTTTACAGGAAAGGAAAGAGTTTCCTGCAATTTCAAAGACATGAGCCTGAAGGCAGGATTAAGAATTGTTCTTGAGCCGATAAATGAATTTCGAAGTGACTCCATTATCGGAAGAAGCATTGTAGTAATGAAGAAATAAGAAGTTTTTTAAACTATTTTTCTAACTTATTAAAATGATAAAAGTAAACCAAGGGTTTCCAATCATTTATCACAGGAGTGCTAAATGAAAGGGAGAGTATTGCAATTCAGACGTGGAAATCATACTGTTCATGAAAGACAGTTTCTTATAGAAGTTTCTGGAGTTAAAACAAAAGAAGAAGCCGACAAATTCGCAGGAAAAGAAGTTGAATGGAAATCACCAGCGGGAAAAATCATCAAAGGTAAAGTTTCTGCAGCTCATGGAAACAACGGGGTTATGAGAGCAATCTTCGAGAAAGGACTTCCAGGGCAGGCAATAACAACCGAAGTGGAGATAAAATAAATGGGATTAAGAAAAGCATCAGCATATTCAAAGAAATTGGTCGTTCCTTATACTAGAAAGAGCAAGAAAAAAAGCAAGTCTTATGTTAAAGTAGTTCCACCTTCGAAAGTTGTCAAATTCACAATGGGTGACGAGAAGGGATTCAAAGAGGGGAAATATCCTTATTTGCTTACAATTGTTTCAGCTGAAAGAGTCCAAATAAGACATAATTCTATGGAAGCCTGCAGACAGTATATCAACAAGAAATTGGATGAATTGCTCTTGGGTAAATATGTTTTCAAGATTCTTCCTTATCCACATCATATTCAGAGGGAAAATAAAATGATTACTGGAGCAGGTGCAGATAGAATGCAGACTGGTATGGCCCTCTCTTTTGGCAAATCCATGGGAAGATCTGCCCTATTAAAAGCTGGTTCAAGGCTATTCTTCTTCGCTGTAGCCAATGAGAATGGAATAAGGATTATAAGAGCTATTCTTAAAGAAATAAGGTCTAAGATGCCAGGTCATATAAAGGCTATACAAACAATGACTCCTGGTTTCAAGCTTATGGAAGCCATAACTGAACCTACAGCCTAATTTCTATAACTATATAGTAGTAACAATCATAAGGTTTATAAATTAAAAAAACAAGAGATTTCTATGGAAAAGACACAAACTGGAAAACCAAAAATTAAAGATATTTTAGAACTAGCTGTAGGTAGTTTTGTAGGCAGAGCAGATTCAACTAAAACTTTGGAAATTCTAGAGAAAACCAGAAGAGACTATGAACTAAGTGATAACAGTCTCTTGAATATCGCTATTATTCCTGCTGGAGACAATAAATATGAATATATTGTTTATGCAAATCTTCCAGGCGCACCTTTACCTTTAAACTACCAGAATCAAAAGGGACTTATACACTTTATTGGAGGTAAAGTTCTTTGGCCAGTAACAGTTCCTGAAACTATGAAAAACAGACAGAACTTTGAAGGATTATTCGCTCCAACTCCTGAGCAATATAATGAAGGCACAAGTTCTCCAAACGAAATCGAATTTTATGGAAGAGATACTAGATATATTCAGCACACTGTAAGTTTGAGAAATAAACATAAATATAGCAAATAATTTTACAAAATAAAATGAGACAAACAATTATTGACGGAAAGAAAATAGAAATGATGCCACATAACATAAAGATAACTCCGCTTGAAGCACCAAAGAATAATTTCTTTAGAATGGACAGCAGGTCAAATTATGCATTTTCAAGGGATACTTCTCCTGAAGAAGTAAGAAAAGTTTACAGAACAATGACAAACATGACTTTGCTTGAAAAGATAGCAGATACTATCTCTGGTATATTCAATTTCCCAGAAGGATTAGACAGATTAAATATGCCTCAGAGTTATACAGATTCTTTTCCTTTACCATTTATACCCGAATATGCTTTTATAAGATATGAAGAATATAAAACGGAGGTAGTGAAACAATAAGATGGCAGACGAAAAGAAACAACCAACAAAAGAAGAAATTGCAAAGAAAAGAGCAGAAGTAAGAGAAGCAGCTCTAAAGACATTCAAGGGAAAGATGTTAGACTTAGCAACTGCTTTTTATGTTGAAAGTGATGAAGGATATGGCAAAAAAGATAATGCTGCTGTTGATGATTATCTTTATTCCCCTGCAATGGGAAGCGACGAATACAAAAACCTCATGAAGGCATCAAGACAAGGCGGAAAGAGATATACTGGAAATGAATATGGAGTAATCCAAAGTGCCGCAAAAATTGTCCAAGAATCACTTATGTCATTAACTGTTCAAGATATTCTAAATTTGATGGGTTCAAAAGTAGAAGTAAGAAAAGAATTTGAAAAAGGTTATCTAGCTGATTACATGCAGCCCGGAAATGATGATGCAAAGAAATTTGCTCAACAGGCTATTGGAACCTATCTAAACTATCTAACTCAGACAAAAGTTGCTGAAGCTTTGACAAAACAAGCTCAAGCAGGAAGGGCAAGTCTGGAAGATATAGTCAAGAAAGAAGAGCCGAAGAAAGCTGAAGCTCCTAAAAAGAAATAAAATGACAATTAAATTATTTAGACAAAGAAAAGAGAGAGAAACAGAAGCTCTGGAAGTTCTCAGGAAAATAGAAAATTATGGTTCTTTTGGATATCCTTTATTTGGGAAATTAGCAAGTGTTAATATTCAAAGAGTTGCATCTGGAGAAGATACTCCAAGAAGAGCATTAAGAAAATTAGATGATTCCTTGAAATATAGAGATTCATCTGTTGATGAAGTGCTTAAGGAGTCTGAGGCATTTGAAAAATTATCACCTCAAGACCAAAGAGTGTATACAGAACAGAAACAAGCAGACTATCTACATTATTTAAGAGTAATTCGATCTAAGAAATTTCAATCTGCTTTGGAAAGATGGGTGGCAAATGCAGAACCTATATTGACAGACATAGTAAAAAATAATATGTCTCAAATGATTGGTCTAAAATATTATGACCATTTTAGCGGCGGAAATGGTGAAGGAGCGATACATATGAGAATTGATTCTGAAGATAATTTAACAATGTTCTCAGCATATGGGGATATTGATTCAGAAGGCAAGCCCAACGCTAAAGCGATAGCTAATGGTGTCTTGAAACAAATTTCCCTACAAGGGAACTTATCTTACGAAAGAATAGGCTGTTACGGACAGCTTATGAAATTTAATCACAAAAGAAATGAAATCGTAAAAGATATTCAAAAAAGAACAGGCAGAAATTTGAAGAGAGAAGTTATGGAGATGAATAAAAAAATGAAAACAGATAAACCACAAATTCAATATAGAAATTCTAACAGATGGGTTCCACGAATAGGTCAAATTGTAGATGATGCTCGTGTTAACGGACATATGGTTATTTATAGAGACTTAATTGAGCCCCCATATGAAAGCTCTTCAGATCCAATGTTAAAGGAGATTTATGAGCAAGCCACTCCATGGAATGGAAGGACAGTTATTGTAGAAGGATACAGACATACCCATTGGATTGGAAAAGAAAAAGTCCAGATAATTCCCGAATTAGAAAGAGAAAAGGTAGAATCTGAATTAAGAGCCATTATAACAAAAGAAGATGAACGAATAAATAATCTAACATTATCAACCCCTCCAATAAGGCCTGTCAAAAAATTTACTTTCTGGAATTAATTATTCTTTCTGATTTTCGTCTTCCTTAGTTTCTATATTAATAGTGCTTCCATTAGTTATTGTATCATCAACTAATTTTGCCATTGTTCTTATGAATTCATCAGTCCTGTCCTGCCACATATCAATATCAACGCCTCTTATATCTTTCAATTCTCCGTGGGAAATTTTTTTGTAAAGGAAAAGCAAATCTCTATACCAGATTACATATTTCATGTCGAGATATTTATTATCAACAAAAGTTTCTCTTAAATTCAAGGAGATATGTTCTGGTGAAGGAGGAAGAACATTTCTTGAAATCAAAGCAGCATGAGCAGAATCAACCATCGCCCAATACAATCCTTCAATCGCACTCAATTGTGCGGTCTTACTTCTCAGAAAATGCTGGGGAGCTCTTTCAAGGCAGCTATAAACAGCTTCGGGAGTTGATTTTATTTTTCCTTTCAATAACAAATATTTTAGGGGCTCAAAAAATCCACCGAAATCAATCAATGTTTCCCCATATCTTATGACATTTATAACCATTGGGTCTCCCCTCATCAAATCATCCCACCATGTGCTCAATTTTATTGTATTAATATGAAGACTTTTCTTGTAAGGATTTCTTTTTACCAACTTGTCAAGCTCTTCCCTGTACCATGCAATTAATTCCTGATCCCAATCAATTGAAACATCATCGATAATTATGATAATATCAATATCAGAACCCGAGACAGTTGTTTGCTTCGCTGTCGAGCCGAAAAGAACAATTGACTTTATTATCTTATTAAATCGTTCGTAGGTCTTAGTCGCAAAGTCCATTGTTATATCCAAATCTTTTACAATGTTCAATGTCGGAAAATTAGAGGGACTTGGCATTTTTTGAGCGGACTTTTTCTTGACTTTTAGAGGAGTAACATCTGCTTTAGTTATTCTCTTCTCTTTTGCTTCAATTTTTTTAGAAACTCTTTTTTTCTTCACCATCTTTTATACAGTGTAATATATATTTTAGTTTTTAAATATTTTTGATTGACTTCTATCATCTCTTCTTTGAAGAAATCAATAATAAAACACAGGAGAAAATTATCAATATGGTTCCCAAAAATCCACCAGCGAATTTTGCGGGAGTCCCAATTACTGCTCCAGTCATTCCCGAATTAATGATTAATACTATCAATCCGAGAATTCCAAGGATTAGAGGAGCTATTTTTCCGGGAGTAGCATATCCCCTAATTTTCTCAACTTCTCTTTCTGCAGCTTTTACTACCTGCTTCTTAGTGCTATTATACTCGCCTTTAGTCATCAAGCCATTATATCTCATCTCATCAAATATTACATCAGACCACCCTAAACCTTTTAGATTTCGAGCGGATTCCAGAAGTTCCGGTGGCATATTTCCCATATTACCATTAGCTGCATATCCTTCCAAATTTCTAGCAAACTGAACAGCTCGCCCAATGTAATCTTCTCCTAATAATCTCCATTGAGAAATGAAACCAAAGGGCTTCTTGGCTTTATCTTCCAAACTTTTTTTCAGTATTATCTCTTTTCCTTTATCTTCAAGTCCACCACCATTAGCAATATATTTCGTAAGACCTTCAAGGAGATAATTAGTAAGCTGATTTTGGTTCATATTAAGATTCTGTTTTGCATAGCTAATCAAACCCATTTGATGCTTCTGCAATGCTCCTTTATCAATATAGTTTCTAATTACACTTTCACGACCTTCAAATTTACGATGTCGCTTTACAATCTCCCCTATTCCATCTTCTATTGCTTGATCAATTACCGTCTTTTGTTGATGTGGCATTTTTATTATTAGTATATTATTATTTTTAAATATTGTTGAAAATATATTTTCTACTCCATAGGTTGGCCGCCCATTCTTCCTCTCCCTGTTTGCTGTCTTTGTCCACCCAATTCAGCAGGAAGAGTTGAAAATCCTGAGCCAAATGTTTCATAATTAATTTGCGGAAGCATTTGTCCATAACCACTGAAATATCCCTGAGTTCCCACCGCCTGCGTCCAATAGGGCTGCATTTTTATTCCATAAATAGGAGAACCGAAAGCTTCAAGTGTCTGCTGGAAAGGCGATGTCTTAAAATGTTCCCACCAATTTCCCGCTTCAATAATTTTTCGGGCTTCAAATCCTTTTTCTCCTAATTTTTCCATAATTGCTTTAATTGGGACATTTCCCATTCCCATTGGCAACTCGGTATGCTCAAATCCAAAATTATCAGATAGATGAACATGCTTGACAAGAGGGGCAACTTTTTCAGCTTCTGCTATGACATCTTTTTCACTATAACCATATTTTCTAAGCATGTTAATATGACCAACATCCCAAGTAATTCCGATTGTTTTGCTTGCAGCAGCTTCAGCTTCTCCTCTTTTCATTCCCCCTTTTACTGCAGTTTCAACAAATTTTTCTCTCGCCATTTCAACTAATTTTTTCAAATCTTCTGCTCTCGAAAGTCCGCCGCCTACAGGAGGATTTTCAATGCTGATTATAGGAGATTTATCCCCGAATTGTTTATAAGAATTAAATGCTGCATTTGCAAAAGTTGTCGCTGAACGCTCAACTGCAAAATCTTCAACAGGCTTGTAAACTTTCGGAGCTTCTAATGCATCAAGATTCTGCATCAGTGAATCCATTGCCCGTGATTGCGCTGCTAAATCCCATGGACTTTTTGCTTCACCAAGGGACTCTCTGAAATCTTTTGATATTTCTTTCAATTGTTTTTGGCTTGCTTCATTATTCTCTGCAAGACTAATCTTATATGCTTTCTCAAATAAACCTGAAAGGTGCTTTTGTATCTCTCCCAGTTCAAGACCCGCATTATGATGCCTGCTGGCTTGGCGTCTTTCTTCTGGTCCCAAACTTTCAAGACTTGAGCCTGTTTTTATTTTTTCCTGGATTGAATCAGCAAAAACCTGTGTTTCATTTATCATTCTGTCAGCCCTTTCTTTGATTTGAACAAGATTTGTGATTGAATCACTCCATTCAGTTTCATTCCTGACTTCAATTTGTTTCTCGGCACTTTCCCTCATTCCTTTAATCAATTCATCTTCAGACATTTTAGGAGAAAATCTCTGTCCTGCTTGTACCATTGCCATCTGCCCCGTATCCTGATTAATTATCGGAATTCTTGCTTTCTCTTCTCCTTCCTTTAATCTTTTATATTCTGGACCCTGCCAGGTTACAGAAGAATGAAATGTTACGGGGATATTCCCATTAGGACCCATCTCATGGCTTTTTTCAATTGCTGAAAGCATTTGTCTTTCGGCTTCTTCCCTTGCTAACTCACTGTATCCTCCCTGCTGTGAAATTCCAGAGGGCTCTATTAAGGGAGCGTGAACAGAAATATCGACACCAGTCAATTCGCTTAATCTTTTTACTTCTCTTAATTGTTGAGTTGGAATCGATTCAAAAGTGCCAGGCTGTATCGTAGAAATTTCAATCTGCTTTGCGCCTGATTTTAACTTTGTAGCAACTTCTTGAACTATATTTGCTGTTCTTGGGTCAGTAGCTATTCCAAGCTGTCCTGCAGGAATTCTATATCCTACAAAACCCGTATCTGGATTTAAAGTAGAATACCCGCCCTGATAAATATCTTCAAGATGATAGTTGTCGTCCATGTGCCTCTTAATATTTGAGGAGAATTTAATTTATTAATTTATTGATTTGATGAATCTTCAGAAGGAGCGGGAAGAGGTTCTACATTTGCATATTCATCAGGAGTTTTTTCACCATATTTGCTTCCCACATAATTTGTTTCATATTTTGTTTCAGAATAGTTTTTTCCTTCCTTTCCCTTTTCTTTTATTCTTGGCGCAAAAGCCAACCCGCTTTCAAGCGAGCTTCCGACAGGCAGATTTTCAAGACTTCGTTTTGTCGAAGAAGCCGACCTGAATCCAGGAGAAAATTCAAAATCTTCGTCCTCCTCTTCATTTTCCAAATCAATCTTTTCTGGTTTCTTTTCTTTGACCTCTTCAAATCTCTTTTTATGCTCAAGAATTATAATTTTCCCTTTGAATTTTTTAGAGATTAGTCTCTTGCTTTTTTTTGCGGATTTTATTTTTTTCATTTCAATCATCAAGTAAAACTTTGCATTCCATGAGCTTTCTTATAGATGTCAAAAAGATTAAATGAAAGTTCTTTTGCAGCTGCATCAGCAATCGGCCTCAAATATGTCTTCTCAAGGAAGTCCTCTGGCTTGGTTGTCTTTGGAGGTTCTGGTTTGCCGCCTGATTTTCCCTCGCCTTTTTTATTGTACATTCCGAAAAGTGCGGAGAAAGGATTGTAAGTATCTCTAACTTTTTCTGCTTTCTTTTCGGCTTTATCCTCTTCTTTCAAAAACATGTCAATATCTCCTTGCAAATCTTCTATGCCCCCCGTTGCTCCCTCGATTAATTTTAATGCATCTCCAATATCAGATTTTGCAAGTTCTTCATTGACTTTTTTTAGTTCATCACTATTCAACGAATATCCTGTAAAAACAATGTCTGTTCTTCCACCAAATACATAATGCTGCTGATAAGCGGAAGTCTTTTGGGGAATTCCACGAAAGTTGAATTCAACAACAACACAACTGAAATAATCTCTTTTTATGCTTCCTTTTTTCTGCAATTTAATGAAATCCCTTGGGAGTTTCATATCTTCAACGCTCCCCTTGATGTCCACTTTTGATTTTCCGAGAAGAGTTAATTCAAGAAGAATTGTATTGAATGTCGTTACAAGAGAAGGATTCCTCGAATTCTCTTTCATTTCAAGCTGTTGTGCTGCTCTCATGTATGGCTTTGCCCAACGTGAATAAAGCTTCACGCTATTAACCTGGCTCTTTAGATATTTTCTTTCAAGTTCATATCTCTTTCTCAATTCTTTTTCAGATTCAACAACCCATAGGTTAAATTCATAAATTCTTTGTTTTACAATCCGTTTAATCTGGTCATTCAAATCAATCTCTTTTCCTCCCGGTCCTTTCAAACTTTCGTCTTTTGTAAATAAGAATGCATCAATCAAAGTCTGATAACCCATCCCTCCGCCTGAAACAGCCATTCCTTTAATGCTTGAATTTCCCTTGTTGATATCAACTCTATCCATCCATATTTGTTTCAGTGAAAGCATCGCTGCTTCGCTTTTTTCCCTGTTTGAAGATTTTACATCATTATAACTTTCAAGCCTTATTTTGAACTCTTTCAAATCATAAATCAGATTCAAGATGCTTCTTACCACATTATTGATATCTCCGAGAATTTTTGTTGCCTGTTGTTGCATCACAGTTGCTCTCTGACCTAATTCTGAAAAGTGTCCGCTCCCTGGAGAGGAGGTAAAATTATCTGTTATTTTTTCTGGAGCCAACCTCATATCATTCATCAAATCAAGAATAAAGAAATAAATCGGTTCCAAGGTTTCGGAAGAAGAATCATAGACGATTGTATGCTGTTCCAATGGCTTTGGTTTCACTTCATCAGCAGGGATTTTATCAGGACTATGATATTTAGTCAGCAATTCCCTTTTATTTTCAGCGTAAAGATTTGGATTGACTTTTCCAATAATCTGATGGATACTAGCCATGTATAAAATAATGATTTAGAGTTTAAAAAATGTTTTAATGCATCCTCAATAATTTTAAAAAGATTATTCATATCTATATTCATGGGACTATTTGGAAAAAAAGAGAAAACTGTTGATTTGACAAACAGATATACTCGGCAGGTAGAAAAAATGGAAAACATCAGGGGACTTGTCAATAAAGCGACTAACACAAATAAAACCTCGCCACAAAAGATTCAGACTCAAACTCAACCTGTTCAAACACAAAACAGCTTTGGTTTTTTGAGAGATATGGCCTCTTCTGCTCCTGTAACTTATCCCGAAAGCGAAGATAGTGCAGATGACAAGAGAAGAAAACTTGCAAAAAGACTTGCAGACTTAACTGAAAGGCTAGAAGATTTATCAACACAAATTTATCATCTCTCACAAAGAGTTGAACTTCTTGAAAGAAAAAATAAGATGGGTTTTGAGAATTAATCTCTAAAACGGATTCTGAAATTAGATTTATAAATTAAATTTCCCTTAGCAGTTGATGAAATCTACAAGAAAATTTATATTTGATATCTTCAAGAATTACAAGAAAGAAATCTGGTTCATTACAATTGTATCTATCATTGGCTCCTTAATCACGGCTGCAATACCTTACATTTATGGAAGACTTTTTGATTCGGCTATTATTCCAAATACTTCAGTAACTTTCTTATTATCCCTTATTCTTATCTGGTTTGTTCTTAGTATCATCTCTAATTTCATCTCCAATCTTGTCTCATTAAGAGGGGGGATTCTCGGACTGAAAGCAGCATTAAGCGCAGAAGCTGAAGCCTATTCTCATTTCTTAACTCTGCCCGTGCCTTTCCATAAAAAGCAGAAGAGAGGAACAATCTTAAGCAGAATAGCAAGAGGGGCAGGAAATCTTGAACACACGACAGAAATTTTCTCAAATGTTCTTCCACAATTTTTAACTTTAATTTTTTCCGTAGTTGTAATGTTCATTCTGAAATGGCAGCTCGCATTGATACTAATCTTTTCTTTCATTATTTACTCTTGGATTACAATAAGAATGACTAAATCACTTATGAAGATTCAGGACAAGGAAAACAAGGAATATGACAAACAATATGGCAATGTTTATGACCGACTTTACAATATTTTCCTTGTAAAAAATTATTCAATGGAGAGTGTAGAGAGGGAGAGATTCAAAAAAGCCCTTGTCAGCAAATTAGTTCCAATGTCTGAAAGAACCAGCAAGAAAGATACAAGATTATCCAATATCCAGGGATTCATCTACACTTTAAGTTTTGTTCTTATTCTTGGAATTGCAATTTTCTTCCTGAGCAATAAGATTATTTCAAGTGGAGAATTCATCATGTTCTTTGGATATGTAAATCTGGCGTTTACACCATTCAGATCAATAGCAAGTGTTTATAGGAACCTGCAGAAATCTTCTGTTGCAATAAAGAGATTTGTAAAATTAGGAAAGCTTGCTCCAGAGCAGATGAAACATGGCAACAAGACTATTGAAAACCTAAAGGGCGAAATTGATTTCAGAAATGTAAGCTTTGAATATCCCGGAAGAAAAAAGATTCTTAATAACATCAGCCTAAAAATCAAAAGCGGAGAAACCGTCGCACTTGTGGGAAAAAGCGGAGTAGGGAAATCCACTCTTTCAGAATTGATTCTCGGATATTACAAAACCAAGGAAGGACACATTTACATTGACGGCGTTGAAATTTCTAAACTTGATTTAGGATGGTTGCGGGACCAAATTGCAATTGTTCCGCAGGATTTGGAATTATTCAATACGAGTCTTTTGAAGAATCTGAAATATGCAAAACCATATGCAACTCCAGATGAAGTCATTGAAGCATCAAAGGCAGCATCTGCCCATGATTTCATTTCAAAATTTCCAAAAGGGTACAATTCAGTTATAGGGGAACAGGGATTGAAGCTCTCAATGGGACAAAGACAGAGACTGGCAATTGCAATGGCTTTCCTGAAGAATCCAAAAATCCTTATTCTTGATGAACCCACTTCTGCACTTGACGCTGAATCAGAAGAAAAAGTCCAGCAGGGAATAAATCATCTAGTTAAGGGAAGAACTACACTTATTATTGCACACAGATTCTCAACAGTAAAAAAAGCTGACAGAATTGTTGTATTAAATGAAGGAAAAATTGCTGAAGTTGGAAATCATGAAGAATTGATGAAAAAGAAAGGATTATATTACAAGCTTTATTCTCTTCAGTCTGGAATTAATTAATTTAAATATATTTATTTTATCGATTACAAAAAGAAAACAAAGGCAATAATCCCTTTTATTTTATAACTGAAAAATTTATTAATATCCAAATATTTTTTATTATATGAAAAACCTTGATGAAAAGGCGAGAGCCTATGCATTGAAGAATGCGATTTCTCATGAAGGAAAAGCTGTTCAGGGTTCTGTAATTTCATCTTTATTTCATGAAGGATTGAAAAATGAGGACCTAAAGAAGTATATCAAGGATATTTCAAAAATAATCAGCGAAGTTAATTCTCTTTCAATAGATGAACAGAAAAAAGAATTTTCAAAACTAGAAAAATATACTAGTGAAAGAGAGGCAAGAGAAGGACTAGAAGAACTTCCAAATGCTGAAAGGGGTGTGGTCATGAGATTTGCTCCTTCTCCTTCAGGACCAATGCATATCGGACATGCTCTTACTTTCTGCCTTAATTTATTATATGTCAATAAATATGGTGGCAAGATGTATTTGAGAATAGAAGATACTAATCCCGAAAACATTTATCCAAAAGCTTACAAGATGCTTGAAGAAGAAGCAAAATGGCTTTCAGATGGAATTGCAAAGGTAGTGATTCAATCGGATAGAATGAATTTCTATTACAAATATGCTGAAACATTAATCAAAAAGAATGCTGCTTATGTCTGCACCTGCTCTTCAGAAAGGTTCAAGGAATTTGTAATGCAGCAAAAAGATTGCCCATGCAGAAAATTATCTGAAAAAGATAATATGGAAAGATGGAACAAAATGCTTGACAAAAAAGGATTTGGAGAAGGAGATGCTGTTTTGCGTTTTAAATCTGATATGAAAAATAAAAATCCTGCTTTCAGGGACTTTCCCCTTGCAAGAATAAATCTTACAAAACATGCAAGGCAGGGAAATAAATACCGCATCTGGCCTTTGATGAATCTCTCAGTTACAGTCGATGATATTGAAATGGGAATGACACATATCATCAGGGGAAAAGATCACAGAGACAATGCAGAGAGGCAGAAAATGATTTACAAAGTTTTGGGAAAGAAATTTCCATGGACAGCATTCCTTGGCAAGATTCATTTCAAGGACATGGAATTATCCATGACAAAGATGAGACAAGAAATTGACGAGGGAAAATATAAGGGATGGGATGACAAAAGATTGCCGACGATTGCTTCATTAAAAAAGCAGGGATACAAGCCGAGTGCATTCTGGAAATTCGCAGAGCAGGTTGGTTTGTCCGAAAATGACAAGATAATGGATAGAAAAGAATATTTCCTTTTGCTTGATAACTTCAATAGATAGAAATATTTTTAAATAAGATCGAATTTAGATAAGGAGTACAAAAGAGGACAATGAAAAACAAACGAGGAATTTCTTCAATCATAGCAACATTAATTTTAATTCTATTGACAATAGTTCTTATTGGAATAGTCTGGGTTGTTGTCAGCGGCATTGTTACAAATTCAACAAAGCAGGTTAATTCAGGAGCACAATGCTTGAATTCAGGGGTTCAGATAACTTCTGCGAGTTGCACACAATCAGGTAGCAACTGCAATGTAACAGTCCAGAGAAATTTGGGAACTGATACTATAGGTGGAGTAAGACTTATCTTCATGAATGCAGTATCAAACAGCAGCATTAATGACACCATTGGAAACATACCAACACAGGGTTCTGCACAGGCTCAAAATTGGAATATGGGAGTTTCAAATATAACTGAAGTTGATGCAGCTATTTATTTCACAGATGCTTCAGGCGCTAAGAGTGTTTGCAGCGGCGCAACAAAGTTCACAACAATTTCATTAGTTTAACTATGAGTAGAAAAAAGTTTAATTTATTTGCTATACTCTCGATTATATTTTCATTTGTATTCTCTCCTCTTGGATTAATTTTTGGGATAGTGGCTCTCAATCAAATAAAGAAGACTAAAGAAAAAGGTAAGGGACTTGCTACATTTTCAATTATTTGGGGTTGTTTTGTTATACTTATTGTGATAACCAGTATTGTATGGGTAACCATTAATGGACTAACTATTAATATAGGACGAATCTAATGTACTAATGAGAATATTTTTATAGTGTTTCTTCCACAAATTTATGACACACTTAAGGGAAAGTCAAGTTGAACGAAACCGTAGGTGTCGTTGCATGGCGACTGTAGTTCAGTGGCAGAACACACGACTGTGGCTCGTGGAACGAGAGTCCGATTCTCTCCTTTCGCCCTTTTTCTGAAAAAATTTATATAGTAATTATTTCTTGATTAATAAAAGAGATGATAATACGAAAAGCGCATTCTAAAGATGTAAGAGATATTGCTGAAATTTACAGACGTGTATATTCTGAAGCGCCATATCATGAGAGGTGGAGTAAAAAAACGGCTCTTGGAAGAGTTCGTGATGAATTGGAAGACGGGAAGATTTATGTTGCTGAAGTCGAAAAAAAAGTTGCAGGCTTTATTGCTTTCTCAACTTATGAATGGTTCGATGGTAAATGGGGTTACATAGATGATTTTGGGATGCTGAAAGAATATCGGGGCAGGGGAATCGGAAAGATGCTTATGAAAAAAGCAGAAGATGATTTGCGGAAAGCAAAGGCAAAAGTTATTGACCTTCGTGTTCACAAGAAGGCAAAAGCATTTAATATGTATAAAAAATTGAAATATAAAGAGAATGGATATATAGATATGGAAAAAAAATTATGACAGATGAATTAGTTAAGGGATTCAGGGATTTCACAGGAGAAGAAGCCGAAAAATTATCTGAAATAAAAAAGATAATCGTGAAAAATTTTGAGAAATATGGCTTCGAGTCAGCGGAGACTCCGGTAATTGAATATGAAGATTTCGTAAAAGGCGGAGACAAGAATGAAGATAAGGACGAAGTTATCTCTGATATTTTCAAATTGAAAGACAAGGGAAAAAGGAACCTTGCTTTGAGATATGAATTTACATTCCAATTAAAGAGATTAATGAAAGGAAAGAAACTTCCTTACAAGAGATTTGAAATCGGAAATGTTTTCAGAGATGAACCTGCTTCAACAAACAGATTAAGGCAATTCACTCAATGCGACGCAGATATTGTGGGGCTTTCTGACATTCAAGGGAGAGATGAAGCGGAGATTTTAAGCCTTACAAGTGATATCTTGAAAGAATTAGGAATTAAACCCCTCATTTTAATAAATAATAGAAAATTGCTTAATGAAATTCTTGACGACTTGAAAATTGGAAAGAACAAAGAGCAAGTATTAAGAGAAATAGACAAATTTGACAAGATTACTGAAAAAGAATTAAGAACAAATTTGAAAAAATTCAAAGCTGAAAAGCTGATGGATTCATTAAATCAAGGGGAAGATTATTTCAATAAATTTGAAAGCTACAAGGAAATAGTGAGTTTGATTGACTATTGCAGAATTTACGGACTGGAGGTTAAGTTTTCCCCCACGATAATTAGAGGACTTAGTTATTATAACGGAAATGTGTTTGAGGTAAAAGCACAGGGAATCAAAGAAACAGTAGTTGCGGGTGGAAGCTACAAATTCAATGATGTTCAATGCACGGGAATTTCTTTTGGTTTGGAAAGACTAGGGACTGTTGCTAGTCTTAAATCAGAGAAAGAAGAATATCTTGTTGTTTCACTTGGAGAAGACAAGAAAGCAATTAAGCTTGCACAGAAATTAAGAAATGAAAATAAGGAAGTTTCAATTTATTATGGAAAGCCAACAAAGGCACTTGAATATGCAAACTCTTACAAGATAAGCAAAGTTATTTTCATTGGAGAGAAAGAGACCCAATCTGGAAAAGCAAAAGTCAAGGACATGAAAAGCGGAAAAGAATCCGAAATTAAATTGTGATAATTTTATAAATAAATTAATCATATCTATACATGAAAAAGAGTGAAGAAAAGAAAAAAGAGGTCAGAAAAAAAGTAGACTGGAGAGATATTGGAGAAGAATTCAAATATGCTCTTTACAATTTGGGAAACTCGATAAACAGAGCTCTTGAGAAGGAAGAAAAAAAGATAGGCAAAAAGAAGAAAAAGAAATAATTATAATTTTACAAAATTCTCAATCAAATTCTTGTTTCTTACTTCTGGGTGAAATAATGTCGTATAAATATTTCCTTTGTTGTAGACTTCTGGCAAAACATAAAATTGGTGAAGATGATAGACTTGCATCTTTCCCTTCATTCCTAAAAATTCTTTCTT
>Ga0265324_10000488_pt1 | contig 27664 bp, 27 predicted proteins | sample 41419metaG_FD_198634 | JGI IMG/M metagenome (GOLD analysis project Ga0265324, IMG submission 198634) | Rhizosphere microbial communities from Carex aquatilis grown in University of Washington, Seatle, WA, United States - 4-14-19 metaG | ecosystem: Host-associated > Plants > Roots > Rhizosphere...
AGAAGAATAACCAGGGCCAGGGCAGCGTCGGCAAACTTGTCAACGACCAGGAATTCTACAAGAACGCCAAACTCACCTTGCAGAAAGTGGATAAAGCCACCGAAGGCCTCGAAGACTCCGGCCCTCTCAGCGTCCTCGGCATGGCCGTCAACAGCTTGTTCTGATTTACGATATCCGATTTACGATTTGCGGCCAATGGGTAGGGCGCGCAGTCCCCTGCGCGCCGCGAACATAGTGGATCGACCATCCTGTTCGCGGGAATTAATTAGTCATTAGAACTTAGCATTTAGTCATTTCCTTGCTGGCTCTTTGCACCATCTCAATGATCCCCGCCATCCGCCCATTCGTCTCAAAATCCTTCACCGCCACCCGCACCGTCCGCTCGCCCAGGTTCAGCCCCATCGACGACACATCGCGCAGAAACAACCCATGCCGCTGGCACCCCGCCACCAGTTCTCGCGCTGTCGGCCCGTGCTCCGGCAATTGACCCAGCAAAAAATTCGCCGTCCCCGGCACGATCCGCCAGCCCAACGCCGTCAGTTGCTCCCGTAATCTTTCACGCAAAATATGAGTCTGCGCATACCGTTCCCGGTAATATTCTGCGTCCAGCAATGCGACCGTCGCCGCTGCCTGCGCTGGCAGGCTCACCACCCACGGCGGTGTGATTGCCCGCAACGCCTCCAATTGATGCGTTCCCGCGCACAGATACGCCGCCCGCGCCCCGCTCAGTGCATACACCTTCGACATGGACTTGCATACGATGACATTCTCCGTCTGCACCGCAAACCGCTCCAGCGATTCCTCCGCTCCCGCATATTCCACGTACGTTTCATCCACCCACACCCGCGTCGCCGCCGGCACCTCGCGTAAAATCGCTTCGAGCGTCTCGCGCGGAATATGCCGCCCCGTCGGGCTGTTCGGATTCACCAATACCACCAGGTCGTAATTGTCCTTGAACGCGTTCCGCAACCGGTCCAGGTCCACGTCGTAATCATTCACCGGCGATAGCGGCAACCGGTCCACCGTGCAATCAATCACCTTTTCCAACACATGCGCATACTCGCCATACGTCGGGTCCAAAATCAACACGTGCGACTTCGGCGACAGCCATTGCCGCAACGCCCGAAAGATCAAATCCGATGACCCCGCGCCCGGCAGCACATTCATCGGTTTAACGCCACGCACCTCCGCGATCGTCTCGATCAATCCCGCGCACGCCGTCGGCGGCGATGTGCGCAACAGCCAATCCAGATGCTCCTGCAACGTCGCCACCACGCGCGGCGACGGCGGAAACCACGCATCTAGCACATCCGCGTTGATCACCATGTTGCGCCGTTCCAACGCCTCAAATTTTTCGCCCACCACCTTGAAGAACGCGCCGCCATGGAAGCACTCCGCCGGTTTGTAGAAACTGAAGTTCAACCGCCACGTTACCTTTCCCTGCAATCGCGCCAGCGTTCCGCGAAACGGCACGAACGTCTCGCGAATCTCCTCCACCCGCGCGTGCAACAAGTCGTAAGTCACTTGCCCGCTGTTCGCCGATTTCCCCACCGGCTTCAGCCCCACCTTGAGATACAAGTCCAGGATTTCCCGCCGTCCGATTGCGACTACATGTGTACCCCCGTGCGATTCCACCCAGCGAAACGCCGCGTACATCAGCAGCGCCGCCACGTCGCTCCCCCGATGCGTCTTGATCACCGTCAGCAATCGTATCTCGTAAAGGCCGCCGTCCACCGCGAACGGCAGCGCTTCACGAGTAAAATATTTATCGATGGAATACGCCCGCAACCCCGGCGGCGTCACACTCACAAATCCCGCAATCTGCCCCGCCATCCGCGCGATGAGATAGATGTTATCCGCATCCAGCGCATCACTCAGGCGCGTCGCGGCATTGGCCGGATGTTGCCGCAACTCCCGCGCATAGATCTCATGCCGGATGCGATAAATCTCCTCGCGCTCTGCCACATCCGCCACCGCGATGGAAAAACTCTCCGCCGTTTGCGATTTCCGCACTCGGCCCGTTTCCGCCACAGAAGAATTTGTATCCATGGCTCGACCCTACGCCCGCCCCGCGCCAAAGCGTTAATTGATAAACCTTCCGCTGTATCGAAAAATTCGATGGAGCCGCAATGCTGTAGCTGCGCTCTGTGGGCGGCGAAAAACCAGAAGATTGACCGCTGTATCCAAACTGCCTAAACAAAGGGACGATGACCGTCCAATCCGCCTATAACGATTGGTCCCAGACTTACGACACGGACGAAAACGCCACGCGCGACCTGGACCACACTGTCCTCCAACGCGTCCTCGGCCCATCACGTTTTAAGTCCGTCATCGAAGCCGGTTGCGGCACCGGCAAGAACACCGCTTTTCTTTCCGGCCTCGCCGATCACGTCCACGCCCTCGATTTCTCCCCCGGCATGATCGCCCGCGCCAAAGAAAAACTCGCGCACCGCCCCAACATCACTTTTGCCCAGGCCGACCTCACCCAGCGCTGGCCCTGCCCCGACCACTCCGCCGATTTCATCACCTGCAATCTGGTGTTGGAGCACGTGAAAGACCTCACCCCTGTTTTCGCCGAAGCCGCCCGCGCGTTGACCAAGGGCGGACAATTCTTCGTTAGCGAACTCCATCCCTTCCGCCAATACCAGGGTACCGTCGCCAATTTCCAGCGCGGCGACCAATCCACCCGCATCGAGGCCTACGTCCATCACATCACCGATTTTTTAAACGCCGCCAACGCCGCCGGTTTAAAATTAATATCCCTCCAGGAACACTGGCACGAGAAAGACAAAGACAAGCCGCCCCGCCTGGTCACCTTCCTTTTCGAACGCTAGACCAACGCCGATAAAGAAAGCGGGCTGAAGCGCACGCTCCAGCCCGCCACAACTGCATATCCCCACCTCAAGCCGCCATCGCTATTTCGCGCTTCTCTTCGGCATCCGGATTTTCCCGCTTCTCCATCGACGCGCGCATTTTCTTTAGCGCGATCTCCTGTATCTGGCGGATGCGTTCCCGCGTCACACCAAACTTCTGGCCCACGGTCTCCAGCGTTTCTTCCCGGTCATTATCCAATCCAAACCGCATGCTCAAGATGGCGCGTTCACGTTCCGGCAATTCCGCCAGCGTTTCCCGCACCAGGTCAACATCCGCTTCCCCGGCCAACCGATCTGCGGGCAACACTACATTCGGGTCGGCCACCACTTCCGCCACGCGAGTGGAATCATCATCGCCCAGCGGGGCATCCAGTGACACCGGCGCGCGCGACGCTTCACGATATTGCTTCACCCGCTTCGCCCGCATCTGCAACGCGTCGCCCAACTCTTCGTCCGAAGGTTCGCGACCGAGCAGCTCACGCAACTTCGTTTCCGATTTGCGGATATGCGCCAGCTTGTCCACCACGTGGATGGGCAACCGGATCGTCTTCGATTGATACGCCAACGCGCGCATGATGGCCTGCTTGATCCACCACGAGGTGTAGGTGGACAGTTTCGCACCCTTGCGTGGGTCGAACTTTTCCACGCCCTTCATCAACCCGATATTCCCCTCGTTGATGAGGTCGAGCAGCGGCACACCCAGCCCCTCGTAATCACGCGCAATCTTCACCACCAGGCGCAGATTAGCCTTGATCATCAGCTCCCGCGCTGCCTTATCCCCGCGTTTCACCTTGCGCGCCAGCGTGATCTCTTCCTGCGGCGTCAGCAATTTCACCTGGCCTATCTCCGTGAGATACAGGTTCAGGATATCGCGCTGCGGCGACTCCGCCGTCGAGGTTGAGACAGTTGGGTCTGCCTCGACCGGCGTTGTCCCCACCGCCTTGGTTTCTGTGAATGTCACCCTTCCACGACCCCGCGCGAGCCGTGGGCTTCGAACTTTCCCGCTCCCTCTACGGTTCAATGTCGTTTTCATAGCCTTCTTTTTAAAATGTTTGCCGCCCCCCCCCGGGCGCGGCGTTTCAGTTGTTTGCCAAAATTGCTTCCAAGGTGCCCACAATGTTTCGCTTGCTCGTCACCCCGATGCTCTGGTGCCGCGCCTTGCCGTTGGCGAAATACACCAGCGTCGGGATTGAACGCACGCCGAACTGCGCCGCCAGGTCCGGACTCTGGTCCACATTGACCTTGGCCACTTTCACGCGCCCCGCTTGTTCCGTCGCGATCTCGTCCAGCACCGGTGCCAGCGCCTTGCACGGCCCGCACCATTCCGCCCAAAAATCCAACACCACAGGCTCTTTGGAATTCAATACTTCAGTCTCAAAATTGGTTCCGTTGATTTCAATGGTTGCTTTCATCATTCAGACCTTTCTCATTTCAATTTGTTCAAGCCCACGCCAATTCCCGGTGTGGGCGACGCGCTTCCTGCTGGTGATGCCAGTTGATCACTTCCTGCGCCTTCTCCATCGCCAGCGTGGGAAACACCAGTTGTGGAAATTGCGTCTGGAACGCCTCCGCCTCCGCTTCATTCAACGCCACCCGGAGCAGATGCGCTTCCGCATGCAAAGAACTGTAGGACTCCGCAAAAATCGATTCCTTCACCGCGGTGAGCTGTTTCAACGCTTTTTGGCACGCGGCGATGCACGCATTCTTGAAGCCGCCACCCGTCTGGTTGTCTTGATTCAGTTTCATATCTCGCCCATCTTTCTATTTAATGTAACAACTACGGTTACATATTAGCCCAAAAAAAGAGAACGTCAAATAATTATTTTTGGTCGCAGCACCCGCTGGCTTTGACGATCTCGATCAGCCCGGCCAGCGTCGTTTTCTCCAGGTCCTGCTCCATCGCCGTCTGGGCCGACCTGAATATCTGGTCCAGCGCCGCCCGCATGCAATGCCCCACCGGACAGGCCGGATTGGGCTTCCCCGAGGGCCGGGAAAACGAGTCGCTTTCCTCAACTGCACGGTAGATTTGGGCCAAATTGATGCGTTTTGGCGAGCGGCTCAGTCTCGATCCCGCCCCCGCCCCCTTGCGTGTTTCAATCAATTTGGCGCGCTGCAGGGAGAGAAGAAGCCGGCGAATAATGACCGCGTTCGTGTTCACGCTATTGGCCAGCATTGCCGAGGTACAGGCGTCCCCCTCTTTGTACGCCAGCACCGCCAACACGTGGACGGCCATGGCAAATCGACAACTGGCTCTCATAGGTGTAATATTAGTAACCGCTGATATTACATTTGTCAACGCTGCCAATCTCCTAAGTTGCCTTCTTGATCAGTCCCGCTTCGCGGGAGAAACCCCTCACCCGCCTCGCTGTCGCTCCGCGCCCTTCCCGCAAGCGGGCGAGGGCATAAAAGGCAACTTAGCACCTTGGACGAACTACTTGTCGCCTCTCGCTCCTCAGGCTTTAATAGCCGCGTGCAGTTCGAGTTCATCCTGAATCCTTTCCGGCGCCCACCTGCAGATACGTTTCTGCAAGTGAACGACCGTCAGGTCCCGATGACCCTCGTCCGCAATCTCCGCGCCCGCCGTTACGTCCTCCGACTGCGCCCTGATGGCTCCGCGCGTGTCACCATTCCCCGCAGTGGCTCCGCCGCCGAAGCCCGCCGCTTTGCCGAACGCCAGGCCGATTGGCTCGCGCGCCAACTCGAGCGCCTCGCCACCCGTTCCAATCAACCCAAAGAATGGCTCATCGGCACTGAAATCCTCTTTCGCGGCGAACCGTTGAAGATCGAAGCCAGCGCAAACGGAACCATCCTCTTCGGCAACGAAATCATCAAAGCGCCTCACGCCACCAACCTTCGTCCCGCGATTGAAAAACATCTCTGGCGATTGGCCGCCCAAGAACTTCCCCCACGCGTTCTCGAATTCGCGAAGCTCCACCAACTTACCGTGCGCCGCATCACCGTGCGCAACCAGAAATCCCGTTGGGGCTCGTGCTCGCGTAGGGCCACCATCTCGCTGAACTGGCGCCTCATCCAAACGCCAGTGCACGTCCAGGATTACATCATCCTTCACGAGCTCTGTCATTTGCGCGAACTGAACCACTCCCGCCACTTCTGGCGCGAGGTCGAATCCGCCTGCCCCGCGTATGAAGTCGCAGAAACCTGGTTGAAGAAACACGGTTCGCTGCTCCGGTAAAATCGCCTCGGATAGCATCAATCCATTCGGATATTTGAATTCAAAATAATGCTACCCCCTAAAGTATAAGTAGACTGTAACCTCGCTCCCGTGATATTCGTCTCCCACATTCGATGAAGAACTGCACGAACATATCAGCCACGAGTTGGCCGACGAAGCGAGTCGCGAAAGCGACACGTCATAGCCGGTACAATATCGGTTGTGTGTACAGCCCTGGACTATCCATGGCGACCTCGGGACAACGTCCTGAAGGTAATTTGGATAGACTCGGTGTAAGCAGGTTCTGAAGAACGAATAATAATTTCTCTCACCCTGCTTACCGCAAGTAAGCAGGGTTTTTTATTTCCCGAAAACTGATGGTGAATGGCAGTAACGAAAGGTGAAAGCACTGTGAACCATAGCATAGCGACGTCTTGATGATGTCCGACCGCGCCAGACGAAAGATAGCGCAAGAGAGCCAAGGCTCTCAACCGGTGGGGTCTGCCCACAGGTCACTGACAGATGCGCCGGAATGGCCGGAAAATAATTTACATATTAAGGGCTTCGTAGGAGGTGTGCCCCTAAACACCGAAACAGCCGCCGTGAAACCGCGGGTTGGTAGCGCAAGCTAGCAAGGGGTGTTTGTTCTTTGTTGAAATGGCATGGGCCGGAAGCGCAATGACGCTTCCGGCCCTCTAATTTTCGCGGTTGTGATTTAACAGCAGAATGGCTCCTCGCCAGGGAGCTTGTCCGGGTGCGATTCCCGGCAACCGCACCAGCCTTCGCTTGCAGCGAAGCAAGAGCGAGGCTGCCGCGCCGTAGCATAGCGAAGGCGGGCTCACCCCTTGCAAAAACGCTTCGGCCCGGCAAGCCAATCCATTTAAAACCATTCCGACGCCTTGCAGCGCGATGCGCGCGAGCGTCCGTCAGGCCGCGCACCAGCTGTGCAGCCGAGTCTCCAAAACTCAGCTCGTGTGGGGCAGCACCACCGCGGCCTGCCATTCTAAAATTTCTGGGACCGTGGCTGAAAAGTGAAGCACCTGCCTTGCAAGCAGAGTTAAGCGGGAGCGTTACCCGCCGGATTCCACCATTTCTATTCGCGGGAAACTCGACCAAAGCACAGAGATGAGCTTCATAAACTCATTCAGGTGGGTGCGACTCCCACTCCCGCAACCAATCTCAGGGAAGTGATCCAGTTATCCGACTGTAAATCGGACGTCGCAAAACAATACTGGTAGAGACGGCTGGAGCGTAACCAGCACTTCCCACCATTTCTGGACTCGTAGCTCAATTAGAAGAGCGCCCCGTTGTCTGCGGGAGGGTTGAGGGTGCAAGTCCCTTCGGGTTCGCCAATTTCATCGGAGCGTAGCTCAGTCATTAGAGCGCCGGGCCTGGGCCCCGGAGGCCGCAGGTGGGAGCCCTGCCGTTCCGACCATTTTTCTAATTGCTGTCGTGGCCGAATACATGAGGCATCCGCCTTCTAAGCGGAATCACGCAGGTGAGATCCCTGCCGACAGCGCCATTGCTCAGTGGGATAATAGTAGTCCGCCCGTTTGTTAAACGGTCCGGTGCTGGTGCGAATCCAGCCTGAGCAGCCAACTTGCAAACCGGATTTGCCAAGTCGTGTCAAAGTAGTCTCGATGAAATCGGGATTAAACCACACGGTGTTGGTGCGACTGCAGTTCGCGACAGCGAACGTCTTTTTGTGGGCACCTGATTAGCAGGGCTTGGGAAGCCAATCCAGCCCTGACAGCCCATTTCGGAAGGCAGGCAGATATAAGCTGGCTGCACCTGTCTTGAAAACAGGGTCCGCTCATCCGGAGGTCGGAGCATTACCGACGCCTTCCGCCATCCTTCGCTCTGAGCTAACAGCCGTTTGGTCAGAGTGAAGGATGCCCTCCACAGCGCAGCGCGAAGGAGGGCTCACTAGCTATGGATGGCCAGCCAAACTTTTAACCCAATAACCCAAAGGAACACCCATGAACACGATCAGCTATCACTCAAGCCACTCATTCACCCGCAAGGGCCACAACTCTAATCGCGTATTCTGGGCCCGCACGACGGGCATGCAGAACACGCAGAACCGGCCAGCGCACTTCATACCCATAGGACTGTTCCATGAGTGCGCACCATTCACCTGACGATCCACCGCCCAGGCGGGACGTCAAAATTTCGCTGGCCAAAGTGCGCGTCTACGATCTCGAACGGCTCGCTTACACCGATGCCGCGAACATCGAACCACATCCACGTTTCTCGGTCCGCTGGCGCGCGCGAATAAAAGCAACCGCCGGCTGGTTCCGTTCGTGGTTCTGAAAATTTCATCCGCTGGATGAATCATCACCGTTAAAACCCTTAACCAAAGGAAATCCCATGAAGCCCGTTATCCGTTATCAAAGCCAATTGCTCTTTCGCAAGAGCTACAAGCCGACCCGGGTCCTCCGCATCCGTCCGGCGAAATTGAAATTCATTTTTCGCCCGGCCGGTTTCGGATTGAAACCACAGATCAAAACTTATGAATGCGATACAACTTGAATCAAAATTCGCCATGATGGGCGCACGCTTCAAAGTAAGCGTGTCGCCCGCGCAACGTGACCCGAACGATTACGCCGTGGATATCCAGAAGGATCGTCACGGTGAATTCTTCGAACTCCGCGTGCCTGCGCAATTGCGCGGTTCGCTCGATGTGAATGTGCTCCAGGCCGACAAGCGCGATCGACATCTGCTCCTGTTCGTCCGTCCGCCGGAAGGAAAACCCGCACGGTTTCTTTGTGGCCACGACGAGCGTGAATGGTTTGTCGCCGCGGTTCCGGGAGGAGCCTCGAGCGTCCTGCAGGCCAAAGAGGCCTTAAAGCCTCAGGCCGTTAGTCTCCGCCAGAACCGGCTCGAAGTCCCTAACCGGCTGCGAAACCGCCGCAAAAATGCAGCGTTCCGCCGCCAGGGTGAATGGTTCTTCGTGCCGTATTCGCTTTGGGAACACGACCCGATAAACGAGAAATTCGTCCTCGACAACGAGCCACTGCGACGCGGTGCGGGCAAGCCCCACATCGTCGAGCAGTTGTTTCGCGTGGCGGGCGAACTTGTTTACGTTTGTCCCAAATATCCCAATGGCGTAAGCGAAGCCTTCTACCAGCACCAGTTGCAGAACGTAAAGGGCTCTGCGCAGTGGGGCTGGCAGGCATTGCGACGCAATCCACGCGTTTACGCGAAAGGCCGCGTCCGTCACTCCGATCACGCCACCCTCACGCTGCCGTACTGGCATCGTGTGGTGCTGAATACGGAGACGGAAACGGACTCGATGCGCAACGTGGCGTTCATCGATTAACCATCAACCAACCTATCGGGAGACGTTAAAGCGTCTTCCGATTTAATTTCCCGTCCCCTAGCTCAAAAGCAGAGCCACCGGTCGATAACCGGAAGACCGCGGAGCGTTACCGCGGGGGACGACCAGCCTTCGCTCTTCGAGCTTCGGCTCGGCGAGCCATTTCTCCGGGTAGCTGAGACAGATTAGCGCAGCGCTGAAGCCGCTGAGACGTTGGCGCGATACCAACCCCGGGGACCAGCCTTCGCGCTTCGCGCTACGGCTCGGCAAGCCAACTAAAATCAATCCGCCGGTGCAAAACTATGGCGGGGACAAGAAGCAAATATGAACACCATGACTCCGAATCAAGTGCGCCTGTTCGCCTCGCCCAAAAGCTGGATCGAAGGTGAAGCCATGCGCCAGCTCTATGCCACGGCAAAGTTCGAAGGCGTTCGTCTCGCCGTCGGGTTTCCGGATCTGCATCCGGGCAAGGGCACGCCCGTCGGCGCGGCGTTCGTGACCGATGGCCTGCTCTATCCGCATCTCATCGGTGGCGACATCGGTTGCGGCATGGCGTTGTTCCAGACCGACCTTGTCCAATGTGATGCCAAACTCGATCGTTGGGCCGCGTTGCGGTTCAACCTCGAGTATCCGTGGGATGAATACGCAAGTGGTTTCCTCGCTGAACATGAACTTGATTCCACGAAGTTCGATCAGGTCCTGGGCACCATCGGGGGCGGCAATCACTTCGCCGAATTGCAGGCCGTCGGGAAAATACTGAACCCGGTCGAGTTTAAAAAACTCGGTCTGGGCAAGCAGCAACTCGTTGTGCTGGTTCACAGCGGTTCGCGTGGATTGGGTGAAACCATCCTGCGCGCCCACGTGGACCAGCACCGTGGCAATCGTGTTGGCGCGGAATCGTTCGCGGCGGAGGAATATCTGCGCGGTCACGATTTCGCCATGCGCTGGGCCAAGGCAAATCGCGAACTCATCGCGCGCCGTTTTGTCGCAGCGCTCGGTGCGCAAGCTGAATGCCTCTGGGACGGTTGCCACAACAGCATCACCGCTTGCGAGAGCGACGGGGAAACGGTGTGGGTCCATCGCAAAGGCGCCGTGGCTGCAGATGGTGATTTCGTTGTCATCCCCGGCTCGCGCGGCACATTGAGTTACATCGTGAAGCCGTTGAGCAACGGCGCGCACAATGCCTGGTCGTTGGCCCATGGCGCGGGCCGCAAATGGGCGCGCAGCGAAACCCGTTTGCGCATGCGCGAACGTTTCCGTGTGGCTGAACTCATCCAGACGCCGCTCGGCGGCCGCGTCATCTGCGAAGAGCGCGACTTGCTCTACGAAGAAGCGCCCGCCGCGTACAAAAACATTGAGGCAGTGGTCCAGGACCTCGTTGCTGCCGGACTCGTCTCCGTCATCGCGACCCTCCGCCCACTCCTCACCTACAAGACGCGTAAGATGCGTCGTTAGTGGTAACAGTGGCGGGTGGCATGACTGGTTCATGTCACTCGTCACTTATCCCATGTCACTTTCCAAGGTCCGTGAATGCAAAGCAGCTCGAGCAACCGGATTTTCAATCCGAACCTAGCCGGTGCAAGTCCGGTCACGGATGCCAATCTGCTCTCAAGGTGTAATTAGTTCTGCACGCCGCTCTGCGAAGGCGGAAGTTCGTGGTGCAAATCCACGTGAGAGCGCCATTTCTTTTCAGGATTGTGGTGTAACAGCAGCATTTCTCCCCGTGAAGGAGACGGTTCGGGTGCGAATCCCGGCTTCCTGACCAGTTAAAATGAAAACGCGTGACGAGCGCTCAAATGAGATTGGCCTTTTCCGCAAGCGGAATACTGCTCGATGAGCAATCCCAGCCCCGGCACAAAGATCTCAAAGCCGGAATTTGGATGCGGAGCTGTTCGTCACGCATAGATTTTGTCGCATACGATATCAAAATACGCAATCACGACTTATTCACAAATTTTCGATGGGCCGAACGTTGCAGGTTATCGCACCGAAACATAGGGGTGGTTGCTCACCGTGAGAGAGCCACCGGATGCAAGTCCGGTGATCCGGGTTCGAGTCCCGTTGCGAAGCCCCACATCTGCGGCAGCACTTGTCCATCGAGTTTATAGACGGGCCGTTGAGTTTGGGTTATCGTTAAGTCCTCTTTAGAGGATGAGTGGGTGCAAATCCCACACCATCGGGCAACCGATGTTACCCCAGTTCGCTCTTTGTCCGTCTCTCATTTCACGACGGGTCGCAGCATCGGGTTATCGCTCATAACGACGAGGTCGCGGGTTCGACTCCCGCCTCCGGCTCCAGTTGCCGGAGTAGATCAGTGGTAGATCGCGCAACTCCCGGTTCGTTTCTTATCCGTCGGTATTTGCGCGATTCGCCCAACCCAGTCCCCGCTGGACTTCTGGCCAGAAACGGCGTAAATGACCGCATCAAAGCATTCCACCAATTATGGGCAGCGTGGATCCTGCGGGTCGTTGTCATTTTGTTATTTGCGATCAGCGGTACGCTACAGGCAGAACCATACGCCTATGGGACGGTGCGGGAAATTTCGGACAAGTTCGGCCAATCGGAAGTCAAAAAGCTGCAGGACTTACTCAACACGCCACAGTTTCAGGCGCCCCTCACCAACTATAGTTGTGGCGAGCCGGTGCCAAAGTTGACGTTTTCGGTGTCGCTGCGTCCGAAGGGTTATGCAACCACGCGGGCGGTTAACATCTCCTATACGCCGGGCTTTTCGCCCTCGGACAACCCAAAACGTTGTCTGATGTTTGCCGTGGATTATCTGTTGGACATAGCCGTGGCCGGGTTGGATCCGGACCCGAAGGACGAGACTACCCGCGAGCCGCATTGTGATTGCTCTAAACGCGATGGCCAAACGGAATGGGTGGAATTTCCCGGACCGGATATCATCCTTGCCAGAAAGAAAGTTGCGGCCAAAAATGCCGCCATCAAGTCTGATGAAGACCAGCAGGTCAAAGAAGCAGACCTGCAACCGATCCGTTTCGATCCGACAGGTGTGCTGGTGCAACCGCCCGCAAATGAAATCCTGATGACCCATGAGACATATCTTGGCAGTTTGCCCGCCGATGCGGAAATGATTGTGGCCAGTCGCGATTTCACCCGCTGGGCCTGCGTCGTGAAACGGAATGGCAAAGAGTCAGTCATGTTGGATGGCGTGGAGGGTAAAGCATACGATGCGATTCCCTATCATCAGCAATTGGAATTCAGCCCGGATGGAAAACACTTTGCCTATGTTGCCAAATTGAACGACAAGATGACAGTCGTGGCCGATGGGAAGGAGGGAAAGTTCTACGCGGATGTCGAAGACCTGTTCCATCCCCGATACAGTCCGGACAGCCAGCACCTCGCTTATATCGTCAACATGCAGCCTATCACGTTCCTGCCGGAAAGAATGGCCATGGTGGTGGATGGGAAAGAAGGAAAAAGCTATGAACTGGTGGAAGGCATCCTATTCAGCCCGGACAGCAAGCACCTGGCCTATAACGCGGACAAAAGTTGGAACCGTGGCACGTCTGTGGTGGTGGATGGAAAAGAAAGCCCACCGTATGGCCAGGTTTCTGACACGCGCTTCAGCGCGGACGGCAATCGAGTCGGATTTGTGGCAATGGACCGCGGCGACGGAACTCCGGAAAACAGGCCAATGGATTTTGCAGTCGTCGATGGCAAGGAAGAGAAACATTACAAATCAGTTTCCGGGGTCCAGTTCAGCCCGGACAGCCGCCACGAAACCTACATCGCGGGCGTGGCCACCAGCAGCATGCGCATCCTGGTGCGGGATGGTGTGGAAATGAAATATGCGGATGCCGATCAGGGGACGTTCAGCCCGGACAGCCAACATTTGGCCTATGCGGCGCGATTCGGGACAAACTGGCTGGTATTAGTGGATGGAAAAAAACTGGACCCACAACCCCAGGTCGCAAGACCAGACCCGATGTTCAGCCCGGTTCGTGATTTGTCGTTCAGTCCGGATAGCCGGCATATCGTCTACGTCCGCTACCTTGAGACCAATTGTTTCGTCGTCGTGGACGGCACGGTGACGGCGACTTATAACGGGGTGCAGGTCGCCCCGCAGTTTACGCCCGATAGCCGGCGACTGGCATACGTCGTTGGGCAACCCGGTCAATCCGGCGGTGACGGTAAAGTCAGGCCAGTTCTCGGCGGGCTTGTAGGAAAAGCATACGACCAGATGCTGACGTGGCGCGCCGACATGGATGAAGGCGGCCAGACTTTCGGGTTCACCCTCGATGAAAATGGCGTACTCCACGGAATCGGCGTGCGCGATGGGGAGGTCTTGCGCATCGAGCTTGAGATCGTAAAAAGATAGCGTGCATCCGCATTAGCCAGATAGGTTCTGCCGTAAGCACTTCAATTTCAGCGGGCCGTAGATAGTGGGTTATCATTAAACTGCAGGTTGGCGGTTCGAATCCGCCTTCGCATCCGGTGCGAGTAGCTCAATTGGTTAGAGCAACAGTATATCCACCATCGCTTCTTGCCCGCTGCGTTTTTTAATTTCCATTTTGATGGGCCGAAGACATCGGGTTATCTGTCATTGGTTCGACTCCAGTCTCCCCGACCATATCGGGGAGTAGCTCAGAGGTAGAGCAATCCCGCGTCCACCTGGCCCATCTGTAATTTCATCGCCACCTGTATGTGGCGATGACCTTTTTCCGCACATAATTGCGGAGTCCGCACCGGCACCTGTTCATAGGTGGCCGGGCGCAAGCACTTCTGCGGGCCGACGAATGTGGATTATCAATACCATGACAAGTCCCCACATTCACCAACTTGTCCGCAGTTTAACCAACCAACCAAATCGTGCCGCGAGTTAGCGGCGCACCAATGAGAAGGAGGCCACCATGGCTATCAATTACGCAAAGCTCTTCAACCGCCGGGTCACGCCGCAGTCGCTGCCCATCCCGGGCTCGACCCAGGTCGCCAACTCCGCCGGTGGCTATTCCTGGCAGGTGGATGACTGGATGCGCCTGGACCGTTTCCTCATCCTCGGCGCCGAAGGTGGTACGTATTACATCGCCGAACGCGATCTCGTGAAGCAGAACCACGACGCACTCATCCGCTGCATCCAGGCGGATGGTGTTCGCGCCGTGAACCGTATCGTTGAGATCAGCCAGGCTGGTCGCGCGCCGAAGAACGATCCCGCCATCTTCGCCTTCGCGCTCGTCGTGACGCACGGCGACGCCCAGGCCAAGACGCACGCGTTCGCGAACCTGGACAAGGTCTGTCGTATCGGCACGCACCTGTTCCACTTCGCGCAACACGTGAACACGATGCGCGGTTGGGGTCGCGGTCTGCGCAACGCCGTTGGCCGCTGGTACATGGACCGTGATGCCGATGAGCTCGCGCACCAGGCCGTGAAGTACCAACAGCGTGATGGCTGGTCGCACTCCGACCTGCTCCGCCTCGCTCACCCGAAGGCTCCGTCACGTCAGCACGATGCAGTTTTCCGCTGGATGCTGTGCGGAAGTTCCGCCTCCTATGGCGCAGACTCGCTGGGCGAACGCGAAGTGAAGCGCAAGGTTCGCGGTGAGGACCGGGTCGCGAAGTACGCCGCTGTCGGCGAACTGCCGAAGCTCATCGAAGCCTTCGAGCGTGCGAAGCGCGCGGTGAAGGTCACCGAGATGGTCAAGCTCATTGATGAATTCGACCTGCCGCGCGAAGCAGTTCCGACCCAGTGGCTCAACGAGGCCGCTGTGTGGGAAGCCCTGCTCGCCCGCATGCCAATGACGGCGATGATCCGCAACCTCGGCAAGATGACGAGCCTCGGCCTGCTCGGCCCGTTCAGCGACGCGAAGCGGGAAATCGTCCGCAAGCTGCGCGATGAAACGGCGCTCAAGCATGCGCGCATCCATCCGCTGGCGGTCCTCGTGGCGCAGAAGGTCTACGCCCAGGGCCACGGCGACAAGGGTGCGCTCAAGTGGTCGCCGGTATCGGCCGTGGTCGACGCGCTGGACGATGCGTTCTACGCCACGTTCCAGAACGTTGAACCGTGCGGCAAGCCGGTGTTGCTCGCGCTCGACGTGAGCGGCTCGATGAGTTCCACCATCGCGGCCACCTGCCTCTCGGCGCGGGAGGCGAGTGGCGCGCTGGCGCTCATCACGGCGGCCACGGAGCCGGAGTATCACGTGGTCGGTTTCTCCGGCGGCATGGTGCCGTTGGGCCTCTCTCCGCGCATGCGCCTCGATGACGTCATGAAGCGCATCAGCGGATTGCCGTTCGACCGGACGGATTGTGCGCAGCCGATGCTCTACGCACAGCGTGAACGTCTGCGCGTCGCTGCGTTCGTGACCTACACGGACAGTGAAACGTGGGCGGGCAACATCCATCCGTCGCAGGCGCTGCGCCAGTATCGCAACGAGTTCGTCGGCGACGCGAAGGCTGTCGTTGTAGGCATGACCTCCAACGGCTTCACCCTCGCCGACCCGAACGACCGCGGCATGCTGGACGTGGTCGGCTTCGATACCAGCGTACCCGCTGTTATCGCAGACTTCGTCCGGTCTTAGTTGGCCGGACCGTTCAAGGGAAACAAAGCGGGCGGAGGCGCGAGCTTCCGTCCGCTCTTTTTAAATTTTTTAGTCAACCGACACACTCTATGTGGAGAATCATTATGAAAACATTATTGCCAGGTCGCCGCCAGTTTCAGCTCAGAGTGGTGTCTTACGGGAACTCGTATTACATCGAGCGCACCGTCCAGTTGGAACGGTTGCTCGCAAGAAAACCGCGCGAGGTGCAGATCGAACTGGTCGGCGTGGGCGAGATTCCCGCTGACTCAGCACTGTTGATCCGTTCCGTGTTGCTGGGGCGTTCGCCCAAAACGCGCATCATCACGAATGCGCGTTCCAGCCTGCAAGGCGGTTCTGTGCTCGTCTGGTTGATGGGCGATAGCCGCCTCATCCGCGATGACGCGCGGATATTCTTCCGCCGCGTGGAATTGCCGGCAGACAACCAACCGGATGCGTCAGAAACCTGGAGCGAAGCCGAACCGAAATTCTCGGATTCGTTCGATGAGATCGACCCCGAAGACGGCGACTATGTCCGCGTGCTGGAATTGATAAATGAATTCCTGCCCGTCAAAGAAATGGCGGGCCGCGTCATCAGCGTGCCGGCCCTGCGCCAGTTTGGCCTCGTGGAAAACGAGCAAGTGGACCAGTTCCTGGCCACCGCCTTCGGTAAAAGTCCCGGGCCAAACGAACCTTCCGTGATCGAACCGGAAAAACCCGCGAAACGAAACGCCAAAACGAATCAATCGCGCCAGGAAAGAAAATGACAATGCGGGCGGAGGCGCAAACCTTCGCCCGCTCTCTGATTTCACCGTCCCGTTGGCCGAGCAACCCAGGCATTGGTCTGCAAAACCATTCAGGCGAGTGTAACTCTCGCACGGGATTCCATTTCATCGGGCATAAGTGTTGAGAGACACACGCCGGTCTTCCAAACCGGAATAGTCGGCGCGCTACCGACATGCCCGTCCATTTTACGCGACGCGAAATCCCGGTGCCGGTCAGGACTCCACAGGTCTGGCTGCGGTGGTTCGACTCCACCTTCGCGTCGCGATCGGGTCGCAAACTTTGATAGTGAAGTCCCGGTTCTTACCCGGCGAGAACACGGTGCGAATCCGTGGCGACCTACCAATTTGCCGATGTGGCTCAGCAGCGACAGCACCAGTTTCGTAAACTGGCGGGCCTTGCCCCACGAGAGTGCGAGTCTCTCCATCGGCCCCATTTCTGCATCCGTGGTGAAATCATTATCATCCTCCGCTTCGAACGGAGAGTTTGCAGGTGGGAGTCCTGCCGGGTGCGCCAATTCACGCCGAGTTTGGCTTCCCAAGCCCGCCACAAATCAGTTGCCCAAAAATAAGAATTCGCTACGCGAAATGTGGTGCCCAACTACTAGAGGCGCTCCGCTCAGAACGGGGAGGTCGGGGGTGGAAATCCCTCACGCGGCACCATTTGGCCTGAGCCAGCATCGAGCGTTGATGACTCCGGCCAGGCGATAAGCTGGCTGGCAGTCTGACTGCAAGCTCGTGCGCTCCGGGCGCCAGCACCATTTCGCTCCCGTAGCCCAATGCAGAGGCAGCGGACTTAAAATCCGCACAGTGCTGGTGCAATCCCAGCCGGGAGCACTAACCGCGTGTAGCCCAATGAAGAGGCGCTCCGCTCAGAACGGAGAGGTTGCAGGTGCAAGTCCTGCCACGCGGACCAATTTTGGAATGTCCACCGGACAAGCGGGCCGGGCCTGTTTGCTAAACAGTGCGTGCCTTACGGCAAGTGGAGCATGTCCACGACATTCCGCCATCTCCGTTTCCTTCGTTTGCTTCTGTTAAATTTTCCGCAGTCGAGCCAGCGCTCAAGTGGGTTTCATAAGCCCGCCGCGTCCGGGGCGGCACCGGAGACTGCGATTCCCCTTCGCTCTTCGAGCTTCGGAGGAACAGGCCATTTTGGCCGGCTATTTCCGCCGCCGCCGACGTCCTGAGTGGGATGGAGAGGATGGGTTTCCCGCGCCTCGCAGCGCAGGAATCAATTGACGGTAAAGCGCGATGCCCACAAACGCGAGGATGACCGCTCCTCCGATGGCCACGGCAATTTTCGCCCGCGCCGCGCCGACTGATCCATAGTCCAACTCGTATTGCGCCTTCCAATCGGCGCCGAAGTTATGTTGGTAACGAGACTCTGTTTTCACTTCATTCCACGCGTAATAAGAGAGGCCGGCCACCGAAAGGACGGGCAGAACCAACACAAACGCCAACATCATGATGGCGTTAACGAATCGGCCGCCGCTGGTTCGTCCTATTGCGCGACCTATCAGGTGTCCGAGCATGGTTCCGGGATTCTGCCACTGTATCGGCACGGCGTCCAGCGCGACCATTTCGGCCTGCAAGCATTAAAGTGATGCAGCCCCGAATGCCTTCGGGGCAGAACAGGGCGCGTTACCCTGGCAGGCCACCAATTTAATGAAGAAGGCAGATTGCAGAATGAAGAATGATACGGATGGCAGTCCAATTTCGCCCGGTAGTGAAATAGAATCACGTCTGGCCTACACCCAGAAATCGAGGGGGCAGAACCTTCCCGGGCGACCATCTTTTGCCTCGTGATGTAACCGTAGCATACCGGGTTTTGACCCCGACTGTCCTGTTGCAAGTCCAGGCGAGGCAGCCAATTGAATGAAGAAGGTAGATTGCAGAATGAAGAATTCTTAATTCTGTTTTTTAGGCGGTATGCTTCGTCACAACCTTGTACCGGCACCACATGGCGCTACCGGGCATTGGTTTGTGCCAGAACAGGCGCAATATCGCCGCCGCGCGCTTCGGCGTCGCACCGGGAATATCGAACATACTGGCGACACCCATGCCGCCATCGGCCACAGGCACATTGATATGACTGATCTCATCCACCAGCCCGGCGCGCAGCATCGCGCCGTTAAATTTACCGCCGCCCTGCAGCATCAGCTTGCGCAGCTTAAAAGCGCTGCCGAGCTTCTGGAGCGTCACGTGGAGATCGATCGCTTTTTTGCCGCAGAACAAATAAGAGACGCCGGCGGATTGCAGATGCGCGAGGTAATCGTTGCTCACGCGCTCCGTGACGAGCAGCACCACATGGTCGCCGCCCACTTCATTGTCCTGGAAACGCAAAACGCCTTTGGCATCCGCGCCGATGGCCAGTCGTTTCGTTTTTTTGTTGGCGATATGGTCTTTGCGGACGATGCGGGTTTTGGCGCGAGGCAACTTAAGTTTTCGCCCGTCGAATTCCTCCATCGTGGTCGTGCCCACCAGCCACGCGCCGATGCCAAAGCTGGCGGCGGTGGTCTCAAAAAGCTCGCTCTCGTGTTGGTAGCCCGGAAGTTTGCCCCAGCGATGGCCGATGATTTTTCCATCCAGCGAGGTGCACATGTGGCAGATGACGTAAGGTCTCATACTTTTTTCCTTGGTTCGAATGTGGGCTGAAAATTACGCCAATATTTTACCGGGCGCGAGCCGAAAGCTTTTCAACGAAGAACGAACACCTTTCAACGGTGACCGGTGACATGTGACACGTGTCAGGAAAAAGAAAGCCTGCACGATGGCGAAGTTCTTGTCACATGCCACTCGTCACACGTCACTTTTTTATGACTGACATACTGACCAAGAACATTGTCCTGGTGCTGAACCGGAACTGGCAGGCGATCAATATCCGCACGCCGCAGGAAGCGTTTTGCCAAATGGCAACGAACGTCGCGACCGCCCTCGAGATCGAAATGGGCGATGGTGCCCGTGCGGAAGCACTTCGGCCCGTGACGTGGGCTGAATGGATCACGCTACCGGTGCGTCCGCAGGACAACGCCGTGCAGACCGTGCGCGGCGCCATCCGCGTGCCGACGGTCATCGTGGCCGTGAACTTTGCGAAGGTGCCCAGGAAGCGCCCGAAGCTCTGCGCCCGCACCATTCGCGAGCGCGACGGCAACCGGTGCCAATACACCGGCAAGTTGCTCAAACCGGACGAAGGCAACCTCGACCACGTGCTGCCCCGCTCACGCGGTGGCGCGGACACGTGGGAAAATCTGGTGTGGGCGAGCAAAGACGTGAATTCCCGCAAGGGCAACCGTCTGCCGCACGAAGCCGGCCTGAAGCTGCTCAACGTGCCGCGCGCGCCGAAGGAGTTGCCGGTAACGGCCCTCATCCGGAACACGCACGGCCTCGCCGAGTGGCGGCTGTTCCTCAAGGACAAGGCAGAGCCTTGACCCCATTGGGAGAGCGGGTGTGAAAGCCTGCTCTCCCCAATGATGCCGAACCTTAACATTCAGTATCCAACGGATAGTTGCGCGAGGTGATTTCAGGCGTTAATGTCGGCGCGGCTCGGAGGAAATTTATTATGAAAAACAACCAAGTAATAAAACTGTGTCCGGCACAGCAGGACTTGCTGGGTTCGCTATTGAGAGGCATGCAGATCGGGTCCATTTTCCGGGTTTGGGGCGGGGTGGGGCGGGGAAAGACCACGGTGCTGAAAGAGGTCCATAAACAGACCGGCGGGGCTTTTCTGGGCATGGATGATTTCGCGGCGGCTTCGAGCCTCAAACATCCGATGGCTTTGGAGGAAACGCTTTACAATCTCGTGCTGGACGCATTGAAATCGCACCCGGTCGTTATCCTGGATGATTTACACATGCTCGACCTGTTTTCTGGCGGCTGCCATTTCTATCCGCGTTCTGGTTATTTGAACTCGGTGATGATGGGGCTTTGCAATTACGCGCTAAAATCCGACCGCAAGTTGATCTTTAGCACCACGAGCCATCTGGCGGAGCCGGCTGCCCAACGCAGCTATTCGTTCGGCATAGACAAATTCAAAGTCGAAGATTACGCCGCATTGGCGAAAAACTGGCTGGGAAAGAAAGCAGCGAAATTGGATTTCGAAAAGATTTTCCGATTTGCGCCCAAGTTGAATGCCCATCAACTCAAGGCCGCGTGCCAGTGGCTGGCGGAGCATCCCTCCATGAACACGGAGGTATTTATCCACTATCTGCGCTCACAGCGGCTGGCGAGCAACGTCGACCTGGAGGAAGTGCAGGCGGTGGACCTGCGTGACCTCAAAGGCGTGGACGAAGTGCTGCAAAGCCTGGAGATCAACATCGTGTTGCCGTTGGAGAATGATGCGCTGGCGAACCAGTTCAAATTGCGGCCAAAGCGGGGGGTAATGCTTTACGGCCCGCCGGGCACGGGAAAAACCACGATCGGCCGGGCGCTGGCACATCGATTGAAAGGAAAGTTTTTTCTGATCGATGGAACGTTCATTGCGGGAACGAGCAGTTTTTACGAACGGATCCGGAATGTATTCGAGGCGGCCAAGGACAACGCTCCTTCAGTGATCTTCATTGATGATGCCGATGCAATTTTTGAGGATGGTGAAGAGCGGGGACTTTATCGCTATTTGTTGACCATGCTGGACGGCCTGGAAAGCGAAAGCGCCGGTCGAATTTGCGTCATGATGACAGCAATGAATGTCAGCCATCTTCCGGCGGCGCTGACGCGGTCCGGACGGGTGGAGTTGTGGCTGGAGATGAAATTGCCGGATGTGGAATCGCGAACGGCCATTCTTGGTCTGCGTATCGCCGAGCTGCCGGAAGAATTACGCAAGGTGAACATGGCGTCGCTGGTCGAAGCGACCGAAGGGTTTACCGGTGCCGATCTGAAGCGGCTGGTTGAGGATGGCAAGGCGATCTACGCGTACGACAAAGCAAGGCGACACGATCTAAAAGCACTTACGGAGTATTTTCTTAAAGCCGCAGAAGGCGTCCGGCTGAACAAACAACGCTTCGCCGAAGCCGAAGCCCAGGCGGCGATAAAACCGAAATTCCCTGGCGGGGGATTCGGCTCTTTCGTAAGAAGCTTCGTCAGCCACGGAGGTGAGGAAGAGGCCTGATGCCCGGGCGGGAAGATTGGATCAACAGATTCTTGGCAGCTGTTCGCCGCTGGGCATATCCAGGATGCGCGTCGCGCCGATGGCGCTCTTTAAAGTCACCAGCGGCGCAGACTTTTCCACGACATTGCCAATAGCCACTGCACCCGCGCTGACCAAATGCCCGCGCAGGATTTGCAACGCGCGCTCCGCATCGCGCGCCGCCACAAATGCTACAAACCGGCCTTCATTGGCAACGAACAGCGGATCGAGCCCCAGCATTTCGCAGGCGGCATGAACATCTTCCCGCACGGGAATCGTTTTTTCCTCCACAGCTATCTTCACGCCGGCAACTTCCGCGATTTCGTTCAGCGCACTCGACAGCCCGCCGCGCGTCAGGTCGCGCAGGCAATGGATCTCAACGCCGCCTTGTAACAGGTCCAACACGACTTCATGCACCGGCGCCGAGTCGCTTTCGATGGTGCTTTCAAATTCCAATCCCTCCCGAAGCGCCATGATCGCCATGCCGTGCCGTCCCAGATCTCCGCTCACGATCACGACATCGTCCGGACGCACATTCCTGGGTGCGATTTCCAACGACGTCTCAATGACCCCGATACCGGTGGTGTTGATGAAGAGATTATCGCCCTTGCCCTTGTCCACGACCTTCGTATCACCGGTGACGATCACCACGCCGCATTTCTTAGCCGCGTCGCGCATCGAACAGACCACGCGCCACAATGTCTCCATCGGCAGACCCTCTTCAATGATGAACGCGCAACTGAGATACAACGGCCGCGCCCCGCTCATCGCAAGGTCGTTCACGGTGCCGTGGATCGCCATCGAACCGATGTCACCACCCGGAAAGAACAATGGCCGGACCACATAGGAATCAGTCGTCATCGCGAGTGTGTTGGATGGCACTTTGAACTGTGCCGAATCGTGGCGCGCATCGAGAATGGGATTGGCGAACGCCTTCGCAAAGACGCTTTCGAGCAGTTGATGCATCAATTTCCCGCCACCGCCGTGGGCCATCAACACGTTCGGATATTGCGAGATGGGGATGGGGCACGACGCGTTGAAATCGGGTGTGTTCATCGGGCGCCTGCCATTTCCTTGTCTTCGCGCCGGCGATACCGGTAATACGCCGCGCATGCGCCTTCGCTGGAAACCATCGTGGCGCCCAACGGATGTTCCGGCGTACATTTCGCCCCAAAAGCCGGACATTCCAGCGGTTTTTTGAGCCCTTGCAAGACCAACCCGCTAAGGCATTCCTTCGGTTCTGCCACGTGATGCTCGGTGAGGCCAAATCTCTTCTCGGCATCGAACGCGGCAAATTCATCGGCCAATCCTAATCCACTCAGCGGAATCTCACCGATGCCCCGCCACTTGCGATGGATGATCTTGAAAACTTTTCGGACCAGCTCCTGCGCCGGTTGATTACCTTCGCGCCGGACGGCGCGCGCATATTGGTTTTCAACTTCAGCGCGCCCATCTTCCAGTTGTTGGATGGTCATCAGCACTCCGTGCAAAATGTCCAGCGGCTCAAAGCCTGTCACCACGATGGGCACCCGATATTTTTTCGCGAGCGGAAAGTATTCCTCATAACCCACCACCGCGCAGACGTGGCCGGCGGCGAGGAAACCCTGCACGCAGCAATCCGGCGACGACATCAACGCCTCAATGGCCGGTGGCACCAGGACATGCGATATAAGCATCGAAAAATTTTGCAACCGGCGTTGGGCGGCCTGATACACGGCCATCGCTGTGGCCGGGGCGGTCGTTTCAAAACCCACGCCGAAAAAAACCACTTCCCGCGTCGGATTTTGTTCAGCCACCTTTAACGCATCGATCGGCGAATAAACGATGCGCACATCGCCGCCGCGGGCTTTCACGCTCAGCAGGTCGGTGGCGCTTCCGGGAACGCGCAGCATGTCGCCGAACGACGTCAGGATGACCCCGGGCCGCGCTGCTATCTCGATGGCTTTGTCGATGATTTCCAACGGGGTCACGCAAACCGGACAACCCGGCCCGTGAACGAGCGTGATTTGTTTGGGCAACAATTCATCAATACCGAATTTCACGATGGCGTGGGTCTGTCCGCCGCAGACTTCCATGATCACCCATGGCCGCGTGGTGACGCGATGGATCTCCCGGGCGAATTTCTGCGCCAGTTCCGCATCGCGATATTCGTCGAGATATTTCATTTCGTTTTCGCGTTGGTTATATCCTCAAGGTCAGCCAGCTCATCCATCTGCTTGAGGTACTCGAAAACCTTGTGCGCCTCGTCCTCATCCAACCGGCTCAACGCAAAGCCCACGTGCACGATGACGTAGTCACCCACCTGGGCCTCCGGCACGTACGCCAGGCTGGCTTCTTTGAAAACGCCGCCGAAGTTGATGCGACCGACGCGCAACATCGGCTCATCACCGCTGATGCTTTCAATTTTTCCCGGTATCGCGAGACACATAAATTATTTCAATTGTAATTGCCATCTGGCGGCGAGCACCTGGCCGAGGGAGATGCCGCCGTCATTCGGCGGAACGCGTTGGTGCCAGTACGGCTGGAAATTTTCCTCACGTAATCGTTGGACGGTGCGTTCGGTCAGATAACGGTTCTGAAAACAGCCACCGCTCAACGCGACCCGTGGCTCGCCGATTCTTTTGGCTACGCTGACCGCTGCTTCGACCAACGTGTTGTGAAACTTCATCGCAATGATGCCGGTAGTCACCCCCGCTCGTACATCAGCCAATATCGCTTCGATCATCGGGGCCCAATCGAGCACGGCTGGTGATTTATCGCTGAAGGCAGCTGGATACGCTTCGTTAGTGCTGACACCTTCCATGGCGAATTCCAGGGCCATGGCGGCCTGTCCTTCAAAATTGATCTTTTGGCGCAGATTGATGAGCCCGGCCACGGCATCAAATAGGCGTCCGACGCTGGAACTCAATGGTGAGTTCAACTTTCGGCGCAGCATCGCTTTCAGTGCCGATATCTCGAAAACAGAAAACGTGGCCAGGAATGGCAGGTCAGTGCGACTGAAGGCCGCTTCACCATACATTTCAAAAGCCAGACCAGTGGCGGAGCGGCGTGGTTCTTTGACCGCTTTATCGCCGCCCGGCAAACGGAAAGGCCGCCAATGGGCGACGCGGTTAACTTCTTTGTCGGTGACCAGGAAAAATTCCCCGCCCCAGATGGTTCCGTCTGTCCCATAGCCAGTCCCGTCCCACGAAATACCCAGGGCCGGCAAACCAATTTCATTTTCGGCGATGCAGGACAGCACATGCGCGACGTGATGTTGCACGGAAAACTTATTCGCCCCGGAACCTTCCGCTTTCACCAATTCGTCGGCAAATCTTGTCGAGAGATAATCCGGATGCAGGTCCGCCGCGACGATGCGCGGTTTGGCTTCGTATAGTTTCTGCAGAGCCCCGGCGACGCGCCGGAACGCCGCATTGGCCTGTTCGGTTTCCAGGTCGCCGATGTGCTGGCTGATGAACACCTGTTCATCCACCGCGAGCGCGACCGAATTTTTCAGATGGGCGCCAACGGCCAAAACTGTATCGCGATTGGGGTTTGAGCCCTTCAGCGTGATGGGCAGCGGCGCATAACCCCGAGCACGGCGCAAAATGATTTCACGGCCCAACATCACGCGCACAATGGAATCATCCACGTGCCGGACGATCGGCCGGTCGTGAATAAGAAACAAATCGGCGATGCCTCGCAACCGGTCGAGCGCTTCGAGCCCGTTGATGCAAATGGGTTCGTCACTCAAATTTCCGCTGGTAGCTATGACGGGAAATTTCAGTTCGGCCATGAGCAGGTGGTGCAATGGGTTTGAAGGCAGCAGCGCACCGAGGTAAGGATTGCGTGTAGCTATTCCATCGGCCAGGCCTGTGCCGGGCTTCTTTTTGAGCAGAACGATGGGCGCTTCGATGGAACTTAACAGCCGCTCTTCGAGGGGCGAAACCTCGCAAACCGACTTTATCGCTTCGAGATTCGGAAACAATACCGCGAACGGTTTTTCGTGCCGCCGCTTCCGCGCGCGTAACTGAGTCACCGCCTCCGCGTCGCGCGCATCGGCCATCAAATGAAATCCACCCACGCCCTTTACCGCAACGATCTGGCCGGCCTGAAGAGCACTCGCGGCCAGCGTCAACGCGCCGTGATTTGATGAAATAGTCCGGCCGTCGGCATTCCACAATTCCAGGTGCGGGCCGCAAACCGGACAGGCATTTGGTTGGGCGTGAAAACGGCGGTCGCGCGGGTCCTCATACTCGGCGCGGCAGGCGGGGCACATCGTGAACGAATGCATCGACGTGTTCGAGCGGTCGTAGGGCAGAGCTTCAATGATGCTGAAGCGTGGCCCGCAATTCGTGCAATTGGTGAACGGATAGCAATAGCGCCGGTTGGCGGGATCAAAGATTTCGCGCAGGCAATCCGGGCAGGTGCCGATGTCAGGCAGGACGAACGCTGTCTTCGGGCCGCCCTTTTCGCTTTCGCGTATCTCAAACGTCAGATAGCCCACGCCATCGAGCCATGAGCTTTCGAGGCTTTGGATAGAACTACGCGCGGGTTTTTCGGTGGTGATGCGGGAAAGAAATTGGCCGAGCGTTGCGCGTTTGCCTTCGACTTCGATGAAAACCCCCTGCGCAGAATTATTTACCCAACCGGGTAACTGTAATTCCGTGGCCAGCCGGTGCACGAATGGCCGAAAACCGACACCTTGCACCGCACCGCGAATCACCACTTTTAATCGATTGACGGCTGGCGGAACAATTGCGGTTTCAGGTTTCGATTTCAAAGCCTTCAAGCACCATATCTGTCGAATTAACGGCCTTCACCTCCACCGAGCCACACTTGGGACAGACATCCGGAAGGTGATGACCGTGAAATTTATTGCCACATTTACAAAGTAAGAGCGGTTCGAGTTCGTTCAACTTCAACTTCGCCTTTTTCAACAGCGGGTTGTCCTTCTTGACGATGTCAAAACTGAACTGGACGTGGTCGGCGCTGTGGCTGGTGAGCGCATTGAAGCGGATCTTCACCCATTTGACGCGCTTGGCCTTTTGGGCGGTGGCTTGTTTGACGACGGTTTCAATGATGGCCTGGACGAGGGCGACTTCGTGCATAATTCAAATGTGTTGGTCGACATTTCTTGTCGAACTACAACAAATTAAGGCCTTTGCACGACCCCTGCTCAACCTAAGTTGCCGAGCACTTCACGTTTTTTGTTCCGCAAGAATGGCGTTTTGAGCGAGATTCTGGATGAGGGTCACCGCCGCACCCAGTCCGGCCCTGGCCAGGGGCGACAAACCGTCGCCGAAGTCCATGTCTTCGATGGGAATTGATAAGGTCCACCCTTCTGCGGCCCGCCCGTAAATCTTTTTGGACAAGGCCAGCAACGAGCGCGGGTCAACCGCGTGCGCGAGGATCTGTGCGATATCGGCAGGTTCAATCGGGTCCATATCAACTTCACGTTCCGCCTTTATGTCGGCATCCACAAATACCACGATGCACGCTTGAGAAACCGGTTCCGCGAGTTCCGGCACCAATTGATGACGGGTGATGGTTTCGACGCCGGGAAGATCTAACGCATCGACAGCCTCGGCTACTTTGACGCCAACGCCGTCATCGCGACGTAACGTATTGCCGTAGCCGATGACAAGCAGGTTGCACGGCTTCATAACAGACCTATCCTCGCGCTATCTCGTTCAGCACTTCGCCATCCGGCGCGACCAACTGGATGTGCAGCGGCATCTGGCCGATGGCATGTGTCGAACAGCTCAGGCAGGGGTCGTAGCAGCGGATGCCGTGTTCCACGCGGTTCAGCATCGCTTCGGGAATGGTGTTGCCGTGTATATAATGCCGCGCGATCTGCGCCACGGTGCGGTTCATGGCCAGATTG
>Ga0265324_10000489_pt1 | contig 27649 bp, 11 predicted proteins | sample 41419metaG_FD_198634 | JGI IMG/M metagenome (GOLD analysis project Ga0265324, IMG submission 198634) | Rhizosphere microbial communities from Carex aquatilis grown in University of Washington, Seatle, WA, United States - 4-14-19 metaG | ecosystem: Host-associated > Plants > Roots > Rhizosphere...
GTTGATAAAAAGAGAAGAAGTCTAAAAGAACCAGAAGAGACATTAGAAATAAAAGATCTCTACAACTCGCTTATGGAAGAAATCAAAGATGAATTGAGAGCTTCATTATCAAATCAAACACTGGCCGATGCGGTATGTGCCGTAGGCTGGCTCGGGAATTAGTGGTACGACTATTATGATGATCGTCTATTTGGTTCTTCGCAAGGTGAGCAATATAATTGAACAATGGAGGTCATGCACCAGAACATTTGGTATTGTATTGGACCATTAGAACAAGTACATTCAGTAAGATGCAAATACCATTCCTTTACTGAAGGTGCTCAGTCATTCACAATTAATGCATAAAATTCAGGGTTTTTTAAGACAGTCTTCTTTACCCAGATAAAATTTGGCAGTTAGCAAATGACATATCATCTTTCTTTTTTTTTGTTAGTGGATTCTTAATGTGGATTTCATCATTATGGAATAGTCTAGTTTTGATGTGTAGCTGATTTGTCTTTATTTAACAAGAAAATCCATATTTGCTTCAAGTTTCAGCATTGTTAGTTTCAACCACATTAAATCCTTTTATTTTGATGTTCCATTTTGACTGAATTCTTCCTTGTTTTCAATCTTACAATAAGAGAAAAGAGAGAAAAACATGAACGAAGTAAAGTATCCCTCGTGCATAGTGCTGCTGCTTTAGTTCTAGAATTTCTTCTAAATTATTTCACCTTAAAAGAGTCAATTATTTATTTGTGTTGTCTTTTTTGTTATGGAATTCAGATTTTTCATTCAGCTATGATGTGGGCACGCATGTAGCAAGCTGCAATTTCACTGGATATTTTTCCTAGCCGACGGGACGTTTTATTTGAAAAAGAAAAGGGCGTCCTTATTTACAATTTTCATGAGGTCCATTTTCGGGTGTTGCTAATTCAGAAACTGAACGTTGGGGAGCTATTTTCACTGTCCATAGATAAGTGACCTTTCATAGGGAACACCATTCTCCTTTAATGTTGAGCCGAATTAGTGACCTTTACAACATTTTTTTGACGTACGTAAAGGCACATCCAACAGAGTTTCAGCGTTGTAGAAGCAGTCCTTATCTACGTCATCTACGAGAAGTCCGTAATGGGCACCATATGTAAGGCCTTTCCATGAGCGTCAGGAAAAAGGACGTTATCTGATCTGCGTCGGGTGGTGGATTTTATTTCCTGAGGGTTGCGTTGGTAAATAACATTTTCTGGGTCTAAAAACTTGACTTGCGACCTCGGGATCGGGATCGGGACTCAACAGTACGACGTTTCATTAGCATACGAACCGGATCTTATACGTATCCATCGGTAAAGGGAATATGATGAACGGGAGATCTTGAGCGTCGGAATGGGAACTCTATGTAGCCGTGGGTCAACCGAATGTGTCGCAAAAGACGGCTTCGAACATTCTCATCCCTTTCCAAAAAAGTGCACTTGGAATTTTTATCTTTAAGCGTCGGTACTTATCATATTGACACTGTCGCATCTTATAGTCATTTCCCGTCGCAAGATGCATATCATTTGCGCTGGCCTTGGAACTTATCTGCACCCCGCCCGTCGTTAATGCGGACTTTGTACGGGTATTTAATAGCATTGTCAATGCGACCCAGCTTTGGACGTGGCTAAAGGGTCATTTAGTTCGACGTTTTTTCATGGCCGCTAAAGCAGACAATATGTGTTTTCTTCAGTCATGATCCTTTTATACAGCCTGTATGGAGATCCTATATGACACTTTTCGTGTACCAACACATTATCATTCCATTCCAGTAATAGTATACATATTTTGTTCAAAGAAGGTTTGACCCTCAGATGGAACTAGTACGAGTAACCACTAGAGTTCATGTGTCGTCGTTCTGCAGGAATTTCACTGTCTTAAGGATGCTGGTGTTATTCAACTGACGTCTTCAACGACGATTTTCAGTGTTGGTTTTTCTGGAATTGAAAAGATGTAATCTGTCAAATGTTAGATGCTATGTTTTCTTTCTAAAAAGGAAACAGGTAATCCAGTTAACTACTAAATTCAAGTAAACAAATCTTCATAAAATGGGTAATTCCATTAATGGCATTTGCACCAAACTGTTTATTCTGTTAATACCAAGATAGTTGCTTTACAAAGAAAAAGAATATACAAAGAAAGTCTATCACGATTATATCATCATCCTCCAAAAATCTAGATTCTGATGATAAATACAGTATTTTACAGTATGTTATGAGATAATGAAATGATATATGGTCAAAGTTGAAGAACTACATATTGTATTGTGCTTCAAACCAATCTCTAAATCAAACCATTTCTCAAGTCTGAAATATTACCTACCTTAGTACCAACTGAATAATAGCTCCTCCACGGCTGTCCAGAAAAGATGCCACTGCAACACCAAAGAAGGCATGATCCTTGAGAAAAAATGCTATTATCGTTAAAGAAATGTAAGTTGAAGATGAAAATACTAAAACACAGTAGGATTAGAACCTTTATATCAACATAATAATACCCCGTCCCCAAAAAGGTAGCACTGCAACTATCCTTCTTGTCCAGCTTACCTAGACAGCCACATGGATTCTAGGACTCTGGTTGAACTGAACAACAATACAGCAAAAGAAGTAAACCATCAAAATATTAATATAACGATTTTCTTAATAATTGAGAATTTCTCATAATTCAACCTGTCACCGATCATTTATTACATCTCAGAAGTTTCAAGTTTGAACTCAAGACAAACACAGATTCTCAAATAATAATATACAGGGTAAAGAAGAAAGACTATCCACAGCCACTGTTCTGAATGAAGATGAAAATTCCAAATTAACACGTAAATCAGTAAAAAAAGAAGAAAGCCATAATCTTTCTATGCCTAGAAACGGTGCGACTATATATGAGACCCCCACCAATAACTCAGGCCATTATGTTTCACTAGAGTAGCAGTGCTATATATGGTATAACTTCTATTATTTCATTCTCTTTTTTCAAAAAGACACAAACAAGAAAGTAAAATCGAAATAGGAAGCATACTTATCAATTCCAATGTCAGAATTTTTCTTAATGCTAACCATTGCTGCATATGAGAGTATCATACCATAAAATGCTTTGAATGTCAACCACCAATTACTTTGATGCCCGTTCTCTAATAGTGCTCTGCCACCATTGACTTCCTTTTGAATTTGTTAACGCAAAAAGTGAAACTAGAAACACATGTGTGGTGACCGAAAGGGAAAAAAGTGACTGGGAAACTAACAGGAATAGAAGAGCGGTGCCATGGATGGTGTGAGACCTGATAAATCTCCAGTATTTGTCTCTGAATTAGCAAGATGTTCCAACAGTACAGCCGGCCGCCTGTCCGCGCCAGTGCCAGCCTGAGAGCACACCTGTAATGTCAATCATTTAAGCTATGGTATAGTAGTGGCATTGGTATAGGTATTGGTAGTGGTGACCTCAAATTCAACATTCAGTAATTAAAAGAACTAATTAAGTATTCCGATTTCAACTGAAGCAAACAAATTAACTATTCTTTTTTTCGGGTGAAACAAAATCAATAATGAAATGAGCAACAAGGAAATTCAAGTCAAGAGGACAGTAAACTATTCATGAAGGGTATGTTTGGATTGTCCATGTAAATTATTCAACGTTATCAAATTCTTATCGTTCTTGTTTAATATATAATTGAGTATCATATTTTTTTAATGAAAACGAGAATATTGACTAATAAATATGTTAATTAACACAATTCTAAGGACAATTTCAAGTTAGTTAACTACTATAGCACTACTAGTGCATTTCTTAAGCTTTAAAAAGCACAGTCCAACAGCCAAGCAAGATTGAGGAAAATCAAATTGTTGATCCTTGTTATAGCTTTCGGTAAAAAGGTAAAGAAAAACAATCACCACACTGACTTCATTCAGTTTTAGCCTTTAGCAAAAACAACAAAATTAAGAAGAGGTGCACCATCATATAGCCATAAATAAAAAGAGAATATCTGAGTTCTGATAACCAAGATTTTTAGGAATTTCAGACCCTACAAATGCCTAACTCAAACTACCATTTCTAGTTGAAGAAAAGAAAGAGAGAAAGGCGCGCGCGCAGCGAAAAACAATACAATACAATTTGGCAATTAAACCCCCTTTTGCTTACCTTTCTTTAGCTCCGCCACTGGGACCAAAATGCCCATATTTTTCAGGCATCCGATGTATCCGGCAGTATTGATCAACTGAGAAAAGAAAGGACCATAAATGAACACAAATTCTATATATTCAAGATGGTCCGGCCAACATGCCACACACCAAACTTCTAAGTTAACCAGAATTCACATTAGTCTTCAGTCATATATTTTAGCACTCTCTTTTTTGTTCTATTTTGTTTGTATTTATTTTATAATGCACCTAAGATAAGTACCAATCATGTTGATTTCTTTAAGACTGCATAGAATTGGTCATGTAGGTAGCACATGAATTCTCAGGTTAAAACTCTATGAAAGAAAGGATTGGTTGGTATGAAAAAAGGATAAAGTCAAATTAGGAGTGGTATCCCGCATTAAAGTGAATTAGGACAATTGTACAGTTAATAAAAAACAAGGTCTAACTGATCCAGCAGCATGAAGTTGAAAAATAACATGAATTTCGAATCAAAAACCAAAATAACTCACATTGAAGTTCTATCTAACATGAATGTCGTGGGCTTTTCAGTTGTCACCTTTTAGTACAATCTGAAGAAAGGGATCAGGACATATGAATATCTCGTCTGTTCGCTCGCTGCTCTAGCTCGTTCTCTGTATATATCTGGGCCCAAGAGAATTTGGAAGGACGGACTTTTTTCAATACACAAGAAGCAAAATCATAAAGCTCATGTAGTGGCTGGAGGCGCCTTTGCTTAGAGCATTAGTCAGAGGAACTGGCGAAAGTGTAGTCGCTGGAGGAAGCCATCTTCGGAGCAGCCATGGTAGTCGGGGAAAGGGAGAGAGGCGTGTTGCGATCATAAATTTCATAAATAAGAAAGAACGAAGGACAAAAGAAGAAGAAAATAAGGAGAAGGGAGAAGAAAAAGTGTCTCTGCAGGACGGGACCCATGTGGGTTGGAAATATAACGACGCGAGAGACGGAAGAACATGACTTTGAGACACTGAGCAAGGGGACCCAGTGCGAAGTAAGGGAAATGGAAGACGTCGAGCAGACAACAGATAGGCTGAAGAAGAGGGACCCGCTCGTAAGGTTTAATGAGACCCAAAGGACACAGAGGAGCATGACCCACTCGTCATAAATGGAGGCACCAGTGAACTTCAAAAGAGAAGAAACCAAAGAGAAATAACGAACTTAAGATCCACATAAGCATCTTCCCTCAACGAGAAGTCTGACGTGTCGCGATCTCTTCTCTTTCAATCTAGCTGAATTCTCAGTGAATTCTGATTATGGTTTTTTGAATAGAGAGCAGATCTTTTGTAAAGTAAATTCCAATTATGTTGCAAATGTTAGAAATTTATCTTCCCTTTTCACTACTGTCCCATATCGTCATTGTAGAGCTTCAAGCTTTTCTCGTTAATGAAATGATAAATTCTCGGTCCTGTTTCTAAGATTAGAATGGTGACAAGGCGAAAGAGCAAAATGATCTGGAAGTGGTTCCCGCTAGCCTCTACGACCTTGACGCGGCTGAGCCAGATTTGGATGTAAAAAAAAAGAAAAAGTCTTTTAGAAATCAAGTGGTTTTAGAGCGAAAATAGAAAGATAGAGAGGAAGTAATGTTCGCTTGTGGAGACGTTACTACGAGGAAGTGCGGTGCATGCAACGAGAAGGTCTTTCTCAGGAGGGTGACATCTATCTCTTTCTGTTTTGACCTTGATTTTATGTCCTTTATATCTTTTTGGTGTCCCACTAAATCACACTTTCTTAGGGTTAGTCAAGTCTATACTTAATGAATTTTTAAGTAAATTGACTCAACGTTTCACTCTTGTTTACTTCATTGATTTATCTTATTCGAATTAATTTCTTTAGATTTCTGCATATGAGTTTAATTAGACTTGTGGTATCAACTTCGGAATTAGCTACCCGGATTAAACATAGGATAATTAGGGTTTATATGTATAGAAACTTAGGTTATAATCAACACTTGTCAAAGGGAGAACCGGAACAAAATAAAACTTCATCTTTTGGGAAAGAACAAGTCTAATCTGAAAAGAAACGTTTTGGCTAGTCATAAATAAAAAAGGGTTTGGTTTAGGAAAGTATGGCGCGCGGATGCTAGAAGAAATTGAACACGGACCGCGCGAAAGCGGACGAATCCGTTGATAGGACTCGAAACCCTCAAGAGGAAAATAAGGAAAGTGAAACTCAAGTCAATTTGCATCAACTAGTTATTAAGTATAGTAGTTATACCGAAACCCTAGGATTCTTCCTTTATCAACTAAATCACTTCAATCTGAGTTTTGAAGACGGAACGAAAACACTCCAAACTTGTTTGCAACGATAATTGAATAGTGTAGAATCGATAATTGAGGCTCGCTCCCAGTGGACCGACACCCTAACTATACTCATCGGTTATTTGTACGCTTGCAACTACCTTGATCTGGGTGAAAAATATGAGTGAGTCTGCCCGTTGCATTTAATTTGTTTGAATAAATCAAAACCGAGGGGACGGTATTTATATTCTCTGTGATGCTTTCCGTTAGTTGCTCCGTTCTATCAGTTTTCTCTGACAAGGGAAGAGTAGAAAGAAATGAAAGAGAGACTTGGTTGGTTAGTTTCTCTCGGAGTCCCTTATTATATTATCAAATCGAGCCCAGTTCAAGAATTAAGCGCTCATTCTCCCGACCTCTCTCTCTAAAAACTAGAAATCTCCCCAGCGAGTAACTACTAACGTTACGAGCCAGGAAGCCTACAAACTCTCTCCACAACACACGGAAATTTATCTCTGTACAACGACCTACCGTCATTTTGTGAGGCAGTGCGAATCTGGTGCTCACATTCATAAAGATGGATCTGATCAACAAGGAGCGAGAGGATGTCATTAATAATGCAGTAGATATGGTATGCAATTGCATTTTCCTTTGATGGACATTTCAGTTTGAAATTTCATTGAATTTGGTACCGGTCTCTCTCTTTTGTAGAAGTTTATTTTGCAAGGGGTTTGGGTATAGATAACCATGCTAGATTTTTGGTTGTGTTGCTGTTCTTTCTCTTCATTATTTTCTAAGGGTGTATGACCTATCGTGTAAGTTCCATTAAGGATGTATGGCAAGCTCCCTGTGGCCTTCTCCCGACAGTTTTGCAGTTCGAACCCTTGAAGATGATATCCCTTCCTTAGTATATATTCTTCAGGTCTATACTATCTTGTGTCCCATACTTATTCATCATGTGCCGGGTTGATCAACAAAAAAGAAACAAACCTCCTTTTAGACATAACAGGAAGCACCTTATGATATGCCAAATTTAAATTCAATGCATATTATAAATATTTTAGTACTTTTTTTTTTGTTCACAATCATGAATCAGTTTGACGCCAGAGATGTCCAGGTTATGTGGTGTGCAGGTTTGCTACGCACTGCTAAATTACCAGTATATACCACAGTTTATATCAGTGACCTAGCATACTGATACCGACTCTTTAATATGATTGTCTATCTGGCATGGGTACACATGTAATTCTTCTCCATGCAGGAGTAGATATCATGCCTCTGTTTTTCCTTCTATTTGTATCGTGTTTCTATTATGCAGAGTACAACATGAATTAGAAGTTTCAACAAAGCAGGCTATTTTGGTGGATTCTAGCATCAGTGACACTATCAGGACATGTATTGTGCTGAGAAACCATCGGGCCGCCCTGAAGATTAAGAGTGAATTCTAGGTTAGTACTTGGCATCCCTGTGACCTGTTCATGGTTGTACGTCAGTATGGTAATACTTAGAATTTGCAAGTAAGTAAAGGGGTGGGTTCTTTTAACCGTACATATATTGACCGCCCTTGGTAATCCTGACTAAACAATAACTATTTCAAATCAAACTATTTTCCCTGTCTATTTTGTTGACTTAATGATAGATAAAGAGACACAAGCGGCACTACTTAAAATTGATCTGCCAGGCCGTAAGACTTTCTGCTTTCTGCGTTGGATTGGAACCCGAAAAGAAAATAATGAATTGCAATCTGTGCGTGTGAGCAAAAAGGTGCATGATTAACAATGTAACAGTTTTTTCTCTTTGAAGGAGAGGAAGATTAAAATAGTGAGAGGCAAAATGAGTCCCAACAAATGTCAAGCGAGAATTCTGACAATCCGCCCGCCCCAGTGCAATAGCAACAGAAACAAGGAAACAGATGGTGTGGGCTCTACTTCTTGCGGTGAAAGGCAAGGTATGCACACTGAAGATTAATATCTTATTAGTGTAGTACTGGTCTGTTTTGCAGTCATGATTGCTGGTACAGTATTTCTTTCTTTTTCTTAGTGTGCTAGAGGATTCCTTTAAGTGCTTTTGTGTACCCACCAAAACCATTTTAGCGGTTGGTACCAGTGAAACCCTTTTTTTCATGTTTGTCTGTTAGAGTGTTACTTTTGAACTGCCTTGTTGAGGCTTATTAAAGCACAGTAGAAAATATACAGCCGAGTGACTAGCACTTCCACAAAGGAAATGGGAAAAGAAGCCATGCTATATTTTCTCTTTTCCAACCGATCTCACGACGAGGAGTCACCCACATACTATACTTCATCAACTGAATCAAGCTCAGAGTGTTACAACTCACTAAAAATTAAGAATTCAGATATATATAGCTTGTGTCTTCTTTAACTGCTTCAGCACCGAATCTTCTTCCGGGCTATTATTCCTGGTAATACATCAGACTCATTAAGATTAAAAAGTTCTTGGGGGTTAGCTGCTTTGAATACTCTACCACTCCTTGTCACATGATTTAGGTCAGTCAAGAGTTTCCATTTCTTCAATCAAATCATCTAAATGAAGCACATTACATGACTCCTGGAACTTGGAATGATAAGTAGAAGGAAGGGCTCAATACCAATATATGGACCTCCAATGAAATTCACTTGATTGTCCTCTTTCTTTGGTGCAGAAAACAAGGGGTTAGTGAAAGGCGAAAGCTTAAGAAGTAAGATTCCGAATGAGCAGTTTACTCTTGACCATGTAGTGTATTATCCAGAATCCGTAGATTACTTATTTGTTGAATCGATAGTAACTCTTACAATTTACTTCTTCCGAAATATCGGTGTTCTGTTCCAAAAATCCGATAGAGCGGAGCAGCAGAGTGGTGAGTTACCTACTTTGTATCTTTCCTATACATTTGCGTTTCTTATAGAGTATTGCCGTTTCGTTCTACTTTACTTGTAACAAGTGCTATCTTTTCTAGTCCCAAGCCATACATATTTTACTTCAAAGAATGAACTTCACTTTATTTTTTCCTTTACTTGACTACTGCTAAGAACTTTCCTATGTGTACTAATACCAATCTAGGACCACTGTCAAAGCTCTAGTCTACCTAGTTAGTCCGAAGTAATGCCTATTATACTTTGCTCCCAAGCCCTATTATACCCTCGTAAGCTGCAAGTCAAGGTCGGTCTTGAAGGGGGGGGGAGGAATGGATGTGGTCCTTCTTCTCAGTAAATGTCTGCCTCTGTGAGAGCCTATAAAGATATTGATTGAACAGAGGAAGAAGTCAGGCAAGGGAGCTAGGTGCAGAAGAAGGTGTAAGCGTGGGGCAAGCGGAATAAAACTCATCCGCCGAAAGAAAGGATGGCTGCCTTAGAGCACTCCAAGATATAAGGTTGTGGCCAAGGAATATACAGAAGCCGGATGTAGATCGTCTATCATCCGTTGACCCGGCCCAATCTGCGTCACTATAGGCATGTAAGGATAGTGATGAGTCGGGGGAAAGGAACAAGCCGTGACTGATAGTGCCATGTAAGTACCTCAGAATTCGTTTCACCGCGGTCCAATGAGTCATGGAGGGGTTGTGCATAAATTGGGATTGTTAACGGCGAAAGAGATATCGGGCCGAGTAAGAGTGGCGTATTGGAGTGCACCAACAACACTTCGATACAAGTGAGGATCCTCGAAAGAGGGGCTGTCATGCATTGATAAGGATGAGCTCGTGGTCATTGGTGTGGTACACGGTTTGGATTTGTGCATGTTAGTGCGAACGAGTAGATTGTGCACATATTTGGTTTGGGAAAGGTGCATGTCACTTGAAGAAGCTTGAACTTCGATGCCCAAAAAGAAGTGTAAATACCCGAGATCCTTGAGAGCAAATTGGCTTTGGAGATGAGCAATGCACGAGGTGACCCATTGAGAGTTGCTCCCGGTGATGATGATATCGTCAACATAGACCAACATAATCGTAATGTGGCCATGTTGGTGTGATATAAAGAGAGAGGGATCATATTGAGAACCACAAAAACCGAATTCAAGCAAAACCGTGCTCAATTTATGGAACCAAGCTCTAGATGATTGCTTAAGTCCATAGAGAGCCTTGGAAAGTAGGCAAACATGATTCGGGTGGTCGGGATCAAGAAATCCGGGGGGTTGGTAGGAAAAACCTGGCTTATTTGCTTGCAAGAGGAATTTTGCAGAAAAATCATCGTTTCTAATATCATTATACGGTTAGCCATCTTTCTTAAACTATAACTATGTTTTTCACTTCTTCTCTTTATTTTAATTCTTTATTTTATCGAATAGCTTTTCTTACTAACTTCACATCGTGTGGTAAAATGAAATCCACGATTTGGGGTCTTCGATCGATATCCCGAACTTCACCTTGAAGAGATTTCAATACTAAAGGCCCTTAACCAAAGATATGATAACTTGAAGAATTTGATAACCATTAAGAAAAATACTCACTCTTCTTATTGATACCACATTAGTGAAAAGTTAGGGAAGCAAGCGCTTAGTATCCACTTTGAGGATCAGTGGTATATGCATTCAATAAAATGTGACTTCACCACAATATTCTATTCCTCACATACATATCACTTGCAAAGGTTTTAACACATTTGAGGAAAACGAAGGCCGTGACACCGCATCCCAGTGCTCACATCCTTGGTCAGGTATTTCATGCTGAAAAGAACATGGTTTGAACCATTTCACCAAATTTGATAAGCACATATCTTTGCATGTTGGCATTGCATGCCGGGCTCGGTGTAGTTACTCTAGTATGAACCTTATCATGTAGTTTTTTCATGTACTGCTGCCAATCCCTCCTTACGCCTTATCCCTCTCTCTTTCTCTGGTACGAGCGATAGCTGAATTGGGATGAGAAGAAGAAGGGGTCGGTCTATCTGAAATTGAAACTATTTCAATATTAAATGGGTCAAGTCATAGTCTCCACATAGTTATCTTTCAACCACCACAGGGCCTGCTAGCCAACTCGTCACAAAATGGTGGAAACATAAAAAAGCACAACGTGCAGTAACTGATGGGAAGGCCCTCATGAAACTGGGATCACAAGGTCAGGGGTCTTATTGAAGAAAATTCAATAGTAAAGGGGCCATTTCCATATTTCTTCCCCTAAGCTATTCTTTTTAATGAAATTTGGGTTCTTTGGCATCAACTAGCTGTTTTTGCAAATGACAACAAATACTTCTCTTCTCCTACTTAAAAAAAAAGTAAAAAATACTTATATTCTAATATTTGCAAGCAATAGCAACTACTTTCTTTTTTTTGCTAGTAACACATGGCTGTGTTAACGTGTTTCCAAGGAGCAAAAAATTCCAAAATTCCTTTGGACTTTTTTCTTACCTGGCTGACTAGTTTGTACAAACTTCGATCCGGGCGGGGAAAAAAAGACTTCTTCTAGGTATTGGGAAGATTTGTAAACATTGTTCCGAATTCAGATTTTCCATCTCAGTAATCGTTAGGTTGGTTATTAGCTTCAAATATCTCCCCATATTGGGTACTGTTGCAAATTGATCAAATTCGGTAAATGGAAAAAGGAGAAAAAAAAGCTGAGAGACACATTTTAAAAATAATCGCTTATTTAAATGTTGTAAACGGGTGATGGTGGTACCACTGATAGATGGTCTAATTGGTGCATCTATTCCTCCTCAACCTAGTGCGTGCAATTGCATCTCTTTTTGGTGTTGCTTTCTTGCCAGTGGCCCACCTTTTGAAATCCGCATCTACATAAGGATTGCAATATAAAAAATATCACGTTAGTCTGCATAGTTGGTGAGAGCGGCATCGGCAAGACCAGTATGGTTCATCTTGGTTCCAATGAAGAAAGAGTATCAGATGCCTGCCTTTGATGCTCGTATATTCATATCCATGCCCGAGAAGTCATTAGAAACGAGACTAATGAAGGAACTAATTTAGTCTGCTACAAGCTTGCCTTTTCCCGTGACAGAACCAGATTGACTTGAGGATTTGTTGATGGATGAATTAACAGGTACGAAAGTGTTTTTTCTGATGCTGAGAGTAAGGAGGTACCCGGTGCATGATAAAGAGATGACCGCGATCATTCACTGTTTGCGGGTGTGGAGGCACTTACTTCTTTAGGTTGTTTGGCATAAGTTCATAGCACCACTCTTAGAGCTGGCAAAGGTTCCCCATAAAACCCATCCATATCCCACAGATAAGTTTTTCAAATTTAAATCCAAGATTCTTTATTTATTTTTTTAACGCACAAGAAGTCCCGCGATAACCTTTATAAAGAGGGGGGTTGTGCCGGCACTTTGAAACAAGTTGCTTGCTCTCTCAGCCTCAGAATACTAATAAATATTCAAGTACTTTATGCTCAATTCTGTATAGCAATCAATGTCTGAGGGCATAGAGAACCTTAAGAGGATAGGAAAGAAAGTCTATTTATTTGAGACCTGTGAGGTCAGAAATTCAAGCATTCGGGTAAAGACTATAAGGCGCTAGAAGGCCATACCTCAAAAGGCTCGCTACCTTCTCTAGATACTTTATTGGAAGAGAGGGTAGATGTCAGAGAGTTCAAGCACTTCGCTGGAAGAAGGGTATAATGGAAAGTCAATCAATATTTCATCCTGAACTAAATAGGTCATTTACGACTCAATGGTTTAGAAATCAAATACATCAGCATTCCTCAATACTACCCTTATAACCTCACTCTTTGACTTAGAGGGCCCCACCTTGACTTATATCTTATCCGTATACTCTTCCTTACTTCCCTTCTCCGGCCATGCGGTTGAGGATATTTTCAAATAAGAAGAAATTTACAATACCCACTATCGATGCCTAAGAGTAGGTCTTTACCAGCTTTTCTGCCAAAGATTAGGTCTTTACCGGCTTGCCTAATAAGAGTAGTTTAATACCGGCTGACTTGTACAAGCTTATATTCTAAGAGTGAGTACGCTACCTTCTTGATTATTAGAATAAGAAAGATATTTATTTTGAAACCTTCCTGGTGTCATTTACTTGAATAAAGAAAATCTTAGTAAATAAATGTGGGTGATCCTACTTAGAATAATACTTATTTTTTGGTGCGAGGTACTAATATAACTCAACTTTATGCGTATAGGAAGGCGGCTGCTTAGAATGCTAAACAGGCCTACTAAATGGCTTATGCTAGAACAAGTCAAGCTCAACAATGCTTAAGCCCAAGGAATGGATGCGTTAAAGACTGGAAATAGAGAGTTTATCTCAACCTAACCTATGCAAGCACTTATCCCCTTGCCTTGGATTAGGCACAACAACTATATGTTACTTATAATCTGACCAGTAACTATACCTTATGAAAAGTAAGCACTAGCTATATTAAGAACTATATAGTCTCGAGTAAGTAAATAGATCAAGGTAGGAAGGATTGCAATAAAGCAATAGAGAGTTAGCTACATATAATGAAGTTGAATCTATGCTCTTTGCAAGGAAAAAAGCTATCCAAGATAGTACTCGGCGGTATACTCCTTACGCTCCTTGATTCCTTACGCTAGACAGAGCCTTATGAAAGTGGGTAGGAAAATCAAGGTTATTAATAGGCGACTTCTCTTTATCCATATCCACTGGTACTGCTACAAGAGGGAATGCAGCATGGGCCCTATAACCTGCTTTTCTATTTCATAACCTGCTTGCTTGCTATCAAAGCGCGTGCGTCTATCCGTTTTTCATTTCGATAAGAATAAAGAAGGAATAAGGCCGGGTAGTATAGATAATATAAGGCAGAGCTTTCCCTCAGGCAAACCTCTAAGCAGGCGAAACCTAAGCAGAATGGTGTTTCCTTTGATCCTCTTTTGGATTTCACTTTTTCTTTTTCTACGGGTCTTTTATTCTTCACAAACTATATATTATATTGGGTGAAACTTTTCTTCCCTCTGGGTGCTCTTTTTCCTATATTGGGTGCTATCGGATGCCAAAACGTTCTCTTTGCTTCAAAACAACTAGTACTTCCTTTGTCGAACAACCTTCCTTTTCTCGATTCCTTTCCAGCGAGTAACTACTAACGAGCTCGTAACTACTAATGTTACGAGCCAAAAAGAGCAAAAAGAGGCCGGCTTTTCTTCCTTCCGGTTGAGGTATAGATTTTCGATCTGACAGTGACACGTTTATAAATAGTTGTGGTCAAAGCATCTACCCAGGGAGGGACTACACTGACTCTGCTCTCTACTCGACCTTTACCGACAAAGAAAATGTCATGCTTCGTGCTTCGCACACAGTTTATTCTTACCAACTTCGAGAGTGAGATTGATCCGACTAAGCAAGCAAGGCTGCCGTTGTGCGCTAGCCTAAAGGGTGCGATAGCAATAGGAAAAAGAATAAGAAAAGGAGGAAGGAACAGATGGAAGCGTTATATAAGTATGCATTAGAGGGAGTAGTTTAAAAAACAAGCTCATAGGCATTTTGGAGTTGGCGAAGCATGGGCTAGAGAGTAGCACCAGAAAGATAGGCGTATAGGTGCAAGTTAGTAGTAGGAAGTAGGTATCAAAATAATAGCTTATATAAAAAAAAGGTTTATTATACTTTGAAAAGATAGGCAACTAGGCCGCCAAGGATTGAAGGCCAGCAATGCAGCACAGAGATAGGTATTTTGGAATGTAAAGGAAGAGCTAAAGAGAGCTAGAGGCAGCTAGACCTGCCAGAAAAGAGCCTCACATAAGTAACGTAATTATTCAGTTCAGAGTTAGTCAAGAAGGTAGCAGCAGCCCTGGAAAGAAAGATGAGCAAGAGTAGTTTATACGCAGATTATTGCCATTTATCCCGACCTTTATTAAAAATCCTTGCATCAAGATGTCACCATAGTAAGGAGCAACAAGCTTTTAAGAAAGAGAAAGACTAGTATAAATGAAAGAAAAAATCACTATTTACTTCTTCTACGAGGGCACATATCAACCTTAATTCAGTAGTATGGCAGGTCTAAGTAGAAACTCTTGTTCAGCTAAGCACACCACCAATCTTCAGATTCATTTTTATGACACATGCTTTTCACAGCAGATCAGTTAAGAATCTTTACACTATTGGCATTCTTTACTTATTACTAAGCTGTACGTAATTTAGAGCTTACTTTAAACCAACCAATAAGAGTCCTCAAGTAGAATGTACCAATCTAGTTAAGTATGCCAGGAATAGTAAGATAGGGGTATCTGGTAGCCGGGACTAGCACCTACCTGTATAGCAAGTAAAGGTTGATAAGTATGCATTTTTGAGTCAGAAATATGTCTCTGGATTGGGAAAGGAAGGGCGGCTTATCGCAACGGCTTGATAGGCAAGAATAAGCAAGGGATGTCATGTCACTACTTGTCTTCTTCTTTGATTCTTGAAAGCAATATGTGGTCGTAGATAGAAGTATTTTTCTTTGATTGAATTATTTTCTGCTGTAAAAAACTACTTGACTAGCTTGGATGTGCAACTACTTTCAGCAATCAAAGAAGCGTTCGCCGGCTAACAAACAGATTAAACTCAACTTCTTATTTCCAGATTGCTATTGCGCAGAAGATTAGGACTAAATGCATATTGCTATTCTTTTCTTCTGTTAAGTTAGTTAGCTTCTGTTTGACTTTACCTCCTAGGAAGGACTTTCTTATTGAATTTCTCGTAAGTAGTGGTTGAGTGTTCGTGCAATACTTCTTCCCTTTCTTTCCGTGATTATATTCTACTTGCTTTTCTTAAGAAGATGTCTCGTAGCAATTACTTATATTATAGTAGACTACTCTATGACGTATAGACAAAGATTGAGGTGGCTTCGTTCTGTTAGAGCTCTCTTCAACCAGATCCATAAAGCGGGGGTAAGGCATTTCTATTGGACCGGAATGTGAGCAAATATATCATTTCGAGCTTAGCGCCAGTCACCTTTCCTTCACTTGTTCACGCGTACCTTTCGGCTATTTCTTATATGGCTGGTTCAGGGTACGTACGCAAGCATGCTAGAGTTCATGAACGACCAAAGGAACACTTTTTTCCATGGCATGCATAAAGAAGAAGCTTGTAAGGAGCCTAAAATTAATAATGAAAATGGGAAAGTGAAAGAATAGAACGAGTGGAAGAAACGTGTTCAGCATGCGGAAGCTAGAAAGACATTACAAGAGCAAGCGTAAGTGAATACCAAAAGGAAGCTGCGAGCCCTGCGATGTAGACAATAAAGTCATTACGCGAAGGGGAAATCCATGGAGGTGCGTGCCTCTTTGGTTCGTGTCTCACTCGGTTAGGCTCTTGTCTAGGTGCCGGCAACCCTCATTTTATTCATCTCAGCTGGCTCCTTTAATTAAGTAATTAAAAAACTCTGACTTTTCATTTCAGCAGAAGGAAAAATACCATTAAAGGCATGCATAAAGAACTGGAACTCAGATGGCACGCGTAAAGCTGCTAGTCTTGGATGTATTTCCTAGCGAACTTTCTTTCCTCATTCAAAAACAGAGATTTTTATATCCGCAATTTATTACCGCTTTTTAAGCGTAATGAACAAAGAAAAAAGCTACTTCCTGGCACGCACGCTACAAGTTAGTTTCCTTCCCTCCTTTAATTAAACGCTTCTTCCTGAACCACATCACATTGAAGGAATTCATGCTACGCCTTGTGGAATGGTATTCTGTACCTTCTCGCGTAATGCTTTATATAGAGCCACTCGCTTCATTCCTTGCGCCATTCCAGGGGAAGGAGAGTTCATTCTTCTTTAACGCCTTTGACCCCGTTCAAGTTATTCACCTTATCGCCCCTAAACTAGTGAAGTTCCCTTGCCATGAACCTGGCGCCTTGGATCGCTTTACCATTCACTTCGTGGAACTCGCTTGTCTGTCGCGTCGTATTCCTGAACCAAACCTGGAATGAAGCTTTAGCAGGCTCCTCTCATGTCTTCCACGTCACCCAGCTACTAGATAGAAAACTCTTTACGCCGTTCCAAGCTAGCTTTTGAATGAAGGATTTCCCACGCAGTCGGAATATTCAAATACGCTATTGCTTTTTCAGCATATACGCATGATTAAAAAGATTTGAAACGCAGACCTCTTAGCTTACATACAGACTTCGCCAAATCAGGTATTGCTGGCACCTTTTGAGCTTGCTTTGCTCGCTTTCGGGTAGGTATCTTCCTTTATTTACTCGCTTTCTTTCGGGAAACTCACTCAAAACCTTCACATCGCAGGAGCAGATTCGACATATCTATCTGCCTTCCGCAGCCTTTCCTTATGGCTCGTTCCGCATGCTTTAATTCTAAAAGTCTTACTTTTCAGCGTCAATTTCATTATTCATTTCATTGCTCGTAGCCGCCTCCTCGAAGCTGGCTCGTTCATCCGGATTGGAAACCTCTTGTTTGGAAGGTGTTAGTATACACGTCTGTGCTTTACTTTTTAATGCAGCTGGTGATTCAGCCACAGTAAGAGCCGCTACCCATCATCTCAGTTATTATGTAAGATTTCATAACGAGGTGTTTGAACGTAGGGCGGAAGGAATAGACAGGGTGACTAACGCTAATAAAACTGCCGAAAAGAATTAGTTCAAAGCGTTAAGCAGTGGAAAAAAAGGGTAGTGCAATGAAAGTGGCGAGCGTATAATACACTATTTAAGCCCACTTGGTCGATTTTCTAATAGAAATAAAAGTAAATCGATTAAGCTCGGACCTGGAGCAGAAGCGGTTAGGAAAGTAAAAACCGGGCTATATACGAAATAGAGGAGCCTTTATGTGAAGTGTCTCTTCGATCCAAAGATACTACAAATTAAGAGGAACCTTCCCATGGTCTACGGGTGTGAAAGAAGGTTCCGATTTGAGAGATGGAGGTGTTCCTACAAACCAACGCATGTGTTACGCATATGGGAAGTTTACGTGAAAGAGAATCAAACTGACAGATGGCTCGAATAAAACGAGTTGCCAATGAAGAAGAGAAAGAGTAGCTCGTGCATCTTTTCTTCTTTTAGACAAGTCGAGTAGGCAAGGGAATTTTGAATGCTACCGGTGGTACCGTATAGCAACAAGAGTTAGTTAAGGTCTGTCTCTAATACGAAAATAGTTACTCCAACATCTCAACAGTCCATTTCGGGTCGAAGGGATCAATCAACATCAGGTCATATGCCCCAAAGTCTACTCACAGGCTGATGCCGAAGCGAAGGTAGAAAGGAATGGAACCACAATGCTGAGCTAGGGCATACTTGGAGAAGGCAGCGAAGAAGATGAATAAGTGGGCGGACTTAAAGAGGAGGCCAAGGGAGGATGATCTGCTTCTTGTAAAGCTCCATTTTATCTTTGAAGTTTGTGCACAAGGTTCAACTTGGTCAGGAAGAAGGCCCTTTCCCAGTCCTTAAGAAGGAGGAGGAGGAAAATGTGTGTAAATGGCCTGCCTATCAACATCTGCGACTTGAGCTTGTTGCACTGTTCATTCCATAACTTATTTTGAACATAAATATAACTCCATATCTGTCCATCTCTATACCAATCCGTCAATCGCTCTCATCCTAAATAGCTGCTCTCTAAATAATGTCAGTCCTCTAAGAAGTGCAAAATGACTTGGCATATAGAAGTCAGTGTTCTATACAAGAACCGAAGAATATGTTGTGTCGATGAACAGCTCTTTCTTCTGACTCTAATTCTGGGTATCATTCATCTTGTAGCAAATTAACCTCATCATAGCGATACAAAGAATAGACTATGTAGTCGTTCTGATCGTATTGGCAGAAAAAGGCAATCACTCGACAGAGCACAGCTTTCCTTCCTGCTTGCTTTCAGTTCATACTTCGTGACAAAGTGAAAGTTCTATGATATCCAATCTTCAGTGGCATTTCTTTCTCTTCCCCGGGTGAAATTGAGGAGGATATCGTCTGCGATCACCTCAAGAGCTATTGAAAAAAGGAGTCAAATCATACATACATATCTCGAATGTTCAATCTTTTGTCCAGAAGAGAACAGACTAAGTATCGAGCTTCGCCCTTCCGTACTAGATTGTCCTTCGACAAGTAGCTTAGTAGTTCTGATTGTATTGGCTTTCCTTGTCTACTTTAAGTTCATACTTTTTGTTGGTGTTAAAAGCGGAGTTGTTGATCGCTGAGTGAGTGGAATTTGGATTCTAGCCGGATTGCGGGTGAAATTCATTCCTATGCCCTGCTGGCTGCTGGTACTCGTAAGAAAGTTATCCCAGCTTTAGTAATGCCAGATGTAGCGAGCTTATGGAATTGTCTGGAGCGAGCCAGAGAGGGAAGATAGGTCAAAATAAATCGTAGAAGAACCGGGCAATCTTGTATTGTTCCTTTTGTTCGTTGGAAAAGGTTTTCTATGAAATGCAATAGAATCCTTTTCTACAAGTAATAGATTTGTAGTCTCCACAATCAAGCTTTTTTTTCATTTTTTAATTTAACAATGCATTGTTATAGTGCTGGCACACACTTTTCTCCGCCTACGGCCCCTCACTCAAGCTTCCAGCAGTCAAAGAATGAAGTGAAGACAGTGTCAAATGTCAGTGGTAATCATCCCAGGGAAGCTTTGCTAGCAGTAGCACTAGTACCAGCACTGGCACCAGTACTGGCACTAATACCAGCACAGGGACCAGTACCCACTTTGGTATTTAGTATTAACACTTTGACCAGTATAAATTGAAATGTTCACTGAATCACTGTTCTGTATAATTTGACCATCCAATTACAATATTTTTAGATTTTAATATGAGGTGTTTAATGGTGGTTTCATTTATCTATCATGGCAAAACTGATGCCTATACATCATGCATGGCCAAAAAAACCCTTAAAAGCAAGTGAACTGGTCCGTAAAACAACAATTTTGGACAACCCATTGGTTTATATCCTTCTTTGGTGGTTGCCAACAATTAAGAAGACTCTCTATTTATTTGAGCAATATCTTATAAAGAAATTCTGGTGGGCAATTTCGACCTGGACTCTGGCGTGATTTCTTTTAGTTTTGTCTTTCAAAAAGAAGCATATGTTATTATCATTAGAGATTTTTTAAAAGAGAAAAAAAAGAGAAGATGTTAAGGTACTTGGGTACCATATCTGACAACTTACAAGCCAGTCCATAGGTTTGACCTGAGAAATCTCTGTGTTTATTTGTGGTTTCAGTACTTCAGTCAGTAGCGCCTGAATTTTGTCACAGGAATACATAAATAAGATAAGAGAGAATTATAAAAAGGAACTTCACAAGCAAGGACTTCACAGGAATACATTCATATTTCATGAGTCCACACAGTTTTTTCTTTCCTTTCTTTTTGTGTGCTGTTTACTAAATCAAGATAAAAAGTGCTGCTGCGTAAATTCTGGGACGGTATAGCTGTTTACTAAAACTAGAATTTTGGGAAATAAATACAAAGGAAAAAGCGCCAGACTACAATTTTGATGCAAGCTAGCCTGTTATAGTTATCTTATGTTTTCTCATACAGTTCTTTTGAAAGTAATTGTTCTCTTTACTATATTAAGATATAATAAAAATAGATAAAAATAAATGGGTGAGATTTTCAACTGTTACAAGAGCTTGCGTGCACAAACAAGTGAGCATGGCAGATTCGTACTCATTAAAACGTGTTATGTAAAAATTACTCCACTTTTTTCACGAGACGATGTGTCCTTTTAATCGGTCTAATTATGCAGCCAACCTACAAAGCATTAATGGGTTTGGTAATATAATAAAGAGTACTCTCTATGTGCAAATTTCTTTTATTGGGTGGGTGGTAGGGTGATGGAGTAATCTCTTTTGTGCAATACCTCTTCTGCAACTGCACAATAACTGACCTTTGAATTGAGCTATATATGGAAACTAATCTCAAAGTCATTCACAACAAGCATTATGCTGACAAGGTAAACAATAAAGGAAATAAAATGAAAAAAGATTTATCCCAAATGCGCCAATCCACAGCATACTGAACGTGTTAAAAAAAGATAAGGATAGAAGAAGTTTCTATCCAGAAGATTTTCTGCTTTGCACCAAAAACCAAATAACTTTTTTTTAGTGGCTTCCAAACTTTCCAAGAGCCGTATCCCGTGGTACCTGAAAATCACTGAACGGAGTTAGCTCCATCCTACAGTTCAATATTCGAATAAAAATGTTTCACCTTAGAGCATAGTATGGAAGAACCCCGTTGTAGAACATATTTCTAATTTTGACCATGTCGGTCCCTGATGTCATCTTGCAGTCAAAACATCTAATCCTTTCAATTTGAACATGACAAGAGTCATTTGTTAAGTCAAACATATCCTACCAAATAAGGACCATTCCGGCATTAATGCTAGTAAGTAATCTATATAGTATAATGGTTGGAACCAAGTGTATAATTTGGAATATGGAAGAAATGGGAATTTTGGAACTTTAGAGACCAAAACCAAAAATGTGTTATAGTGAAATTGCTGTCCATACTTGTATTGAGTTCACCATTAGCTATTAAGCTAAGAAGATAGTCTGACATACCTTGACACTCTTCCACCTTTTATGATGCTGCCCAGTATTGTAGCCAAAGCCCTCGCGGAGAAAGATCCTAGAAAAAAGAAAATGAATTCCACATTCGAACAACTATTGGTTCTCTAAAACAAATCCAAATCTCTGAGTAAGTAAGCAAATTCCATCCAGAGAAAGGAAGGTTTTGATACAAGCCATAGCAATACCATTGGATAAACTGTCGTCAACAAAGCAAAAAACATAAAATTCAGAAATATAGATTGAATTCAATATTCCCCGAAAACTAGCATGAATAGTAGGAATAATAACTTTCATAAGCAGCAACGAAACATAATCATATAGATACGATACCGGATAAAGTGCACCCGAGTAATGCAAAGAGGGGCCGCCTTCCTTCGGGATGAAACTCTAGGATGGCCACCTCACATAAAGTAGTGGATTTCTTTCTTCAATGCATTCAATCATAGGAAAGGTTCAGGCCTGAACCTTTCATTTCAGCCTTGCGCGCTAGCTTGTAGTGGAGGAAAACGGCTTTCTTTTGCCCCCAGCGAGTAACTACTAACGTTACGAGCCAGGAAGCCTTTAAGCTACCCACTTCGATCAATTAGCCTAGCCTATTATGTCAAGTTAAACTAGCTGTCCGTCTTCTTTTTTCCCAGTGCATTTTCCTCCCTTCAATTCAAGCTGTAGAACCCCATAGGATCGATGGAACTTATCTAGAACAAGACGGAGAATGTCTGCATAAAGTTTCTTGGTAAGGCAGTGGCGACTGAATTCAAAGAAGAGGCTCTCCCTGAAAGTATCTTATAAAGTTAAGCGGTCTTCCGCCAGACAACCTTTTCAAGTCTTTCTTTTTACTCCGCCTTACATACATATAGAAGAAGGACTTTTGTGCAGGTTGTCCGGGTTTTTGGGGAATTCGTGGGATAGATAACTCAATCCGTTGCTTGTTGCGACTCACCCTTGTTCTTCTTTCTTCTAAATGCCTTCAAACTGAAGCTTGCCGAATCTTGAACTTGACCACCCAAGAATCCAACGCACCGGGACGAAGCCAATTTTTCTGGTAATAAGAAAAAACTATATTAAGTTTAGACTTTTGAGAAAGATAAAGATATAGACTGCTCTCTTCCCTTGCTCTAGCTTCCACATCCTAAATCCTTGCTTTATTCAAGGTCCTTTGCATAGCCAAGCCCAGTCTTTTCCAGAACCCGATTCTTTTACCCAAGTAAAGTATGTTAGGCAGCGTAGGCACATCCCTAAGGTATCCCTGAATTTATACCTTTAGAAAGAAGTTCTTTTTGGGATTTTTCTTACTAGGGAATTGGGAAGATCCCCATCAGTCATCTCAACATTGTTTTTATCTAAGAGCCCAAATAGGCCTGATCTACTAATATCCGGGTTGTGACCCTTTTGCTTGATTATTATACTGTAATGGTAGAGTTTGTGCAGGTATCAAACTGGTGTATGCTAGCTGGATGGGCGTGTGTACCATTTAGTTCTCAGTTGTGTTGGTGTGATTTAAGTTGTATGCATGGAATGAGGATCAATTGTGGTGAAAGCGTCCTGGTAAAGAGAACTCCAAAATAACTATATCGACATAGAGCTGGTACTGTACCATAGAGATTTGGTATGGTGGGTTGATACATACCTGAACAATACGTACGGGAATAAATCAGCCAATTGAATTTTCTTATTGGCGCGACCCTTGAATTTATCTTTCCTTTTTAATCACGCAGACACCAGAGAAAACATTAGGCCAGATCTAGTAGACGACTAACTACCTTAACCTGCTAGATTGGGGGAGTTCTAATGTGCTATCAATCGCACTCTATGACACTGTCTACTTGTGGAATGCTACAAACGGGTCTACCTCTGAATTGGTGACACTAGATGACAGGGCCCGGTTACCAGTGTCAGCTGGGCCCCAGACGGCTGTCACCTTGCCATTGGTCTCGACTCGATCAATCGAAGAGGTTGGCTGCGGGCTCTGGTGAGCCAAGAGGATGAGAAGAGTCATGGATTGGCTGAATCTCTAGTGAATGCTTTACAGACGGGAAGGGAATTCTTTAGTTCTCTGATCTATGGATTAGCTTGTGGGAAGTACTATTTCCCCTGGAAACAAGCAATAGTTTGCATACAGTTATTCAGATGAAGTTCCGAGCATCATACAGTTCGTTCGTTGCGGATGTCGCAGGAAGTGCGTGCAGAATTTCGAGAACTCTCTCTTTTTAGAGTATCCTCTCAACTATATGGGTTTTTTCAATAATAGCTACGCCGAGGGCAAGGCTAGCCGGATGCTATTCACATGCATGGGATGTATTCCTGCTCTGCACTTTGATGCCGAGAATCATATGCTATTTCTCTTTCACCAGTCTCTTATCTGCTTTCTTCTTCAAGGCCCAAAGCGGAAGCATCAAGTCCACCATTGGTTTTTAGGAGCACCGAAGCTCAAACGTTTTGGTCTATCCAAACGAGCAACTTACTGATGGAAAAAAGAAAGTCCCTTCCGATATGGAAGATTGCTGTTGGGCCAATATGCTTATTTTTAGGAGTTTTGTGTGTATTCATCCTCTTATGTGCTCATTTCCTTCGTTCGGAGAGGTAAGTATTTATACTGTTTCTGTATGAAAAAAAGAGAAGAAATTGGGAAGGGAACCGGTGGCCTAGCCGGTATATTATATGTCACGGCTCAAAGTCTGTGAATCCCTTTCCATTAGCTAAAAATAGTTAGATCTGGTTCAGCCCAACATCCCTTCCCATAGCTCCTCATCTGAGCAAGGTAACCTCATCCTATTCTTTTTTCTCGATTTTTTGAAAATTAGCATCTCACTTATAGCTTATTAGAAAAGCCTTCCATCTGATAACCTTTTGGTATGTATTGCCCCCTCACTATAGATCAGATCCACCGGACGAGAAGAAAGCCCATTCCGCACTGCTGCTGAGTCGTCGGACTTATCCACCTCAGGGATTCGTGGAATTTCTTTTTTTTAATTGCGTTGGGGGAAATCTACCAAAGCTAGGCAGATAGATAAACTCCTTTCCCGCTGCTAAGGGGGAGCAAGAAACTTCATCATTTTCTTTTTTTTTTACCAGCGCCCTTTTTTTCGGGTACTCAGAGTCCTCTCACTACCAACCAGCATACATCATTATCTGGCTGGGTCTTGCCGGTATCAACAACGAGAAAGAAAAACCAAATAGAAACAGCAACTCACTATGGCTCTTGGCCCAGACAACGTCCTAGGCGTAGGGGAGATCAGAACAAGAGGTCACGCCTAGACGACGTGGGCTGCAGTAAGTAGATCGAGAGGTCGTTCCGCCCCTTGTCCCCGAAAATGGGTAATATGTTCTCATACAATCTTGCTCCAACTTGATTGATTCTAGAGGGCCTAGCTGGCGAGCGATCCCAGTCCGCGGCAGAGAACAAGACAGCAAGCGAGCGTACCTTTGTTCGCTTCTTTTCCACCAAGCGCAGAAGTTTAAGGATAACTGTAGGTCGGTGGCTACCTAAGGAAACTCTGATTCGATCCGCCCCCCGGCTGGGGGGCATCTACCTCATCCCGATCACAAGGAGAGGTTCACCATGATGGGGGGTAAGGTACTTGAATTCTTTCTGTTCCGGAAAGAATTCAATGCATAGGGGACCATCCTTTTTTTTTGCGGCATGCTCTCAGATTTACGGATTCCCAGGGAGGGTCGTAGGCTGACAATGAAAAAGGCTTGCGAAAAAAAGTAGCGGGGAGCGAAAGATTATACCTTTCTTTGGTTGTGAACAGCGGTTTCTTCTATGTGGGGTATTTCCCCTTACTTACTCTCTGAACGCCGAGCGTTGTGACTTTACTTAACGTAGTAGAATGAAGGCTACGTACGCACTGACGCTCTCGCTACGCCCTCAGCCTTTTTGTCGCTAACTCGCTCGCCTAATAGTAGGCGAGGCTAGGCTAAGGCAGCCGCTTACTTCGACTGTACTGTAGTGGGCCTTGCCTTTTCCTTTAAATTCTTTCATTTATCAAGTAGGCCGTCAGGTCAAACGTTTAGTAGTAGCGTTGACAAAGAAGAACAGCCGGTCAAAAGAAAGCTATAATTGGAGTTAGACGAGACAAGCTACCTTGACTCTGGATCTGAGGTGCGAAGATAAACATCTCTTTTTTATGACTTACACTTATCGATCCCTAGGCCCGGAAACGTGACCGACCGGATGAATGAAAGAAAGGATGAGCCCTAGCCCTGTAAGCCCACACCTGTGTAGAGTAGATCGTTCAACACCCGCGGCACAAACCCATTTTGGACCAATTGGTCCGTCTATCATAGGCGACCGAACGGCCGCCCCCCGTCTTACTAGACCAACCTGCTATAATAATTCCATAAACACCTAACGAAGATATGGCAAACAAATAAAGTAGCCCTATGTTCAAATCGGACAATACCATACCATAATCAAAAGGTATAACGGCCCAAGCGACCAGACTTAACATAAAAGTAGCCACTGGAGCCATTCTAAAAAGGAAGAAAGACGCACTACTTGGTGAAATGGGTTCTTTTAGAATCAATTTCAAACCATCTGCTATAGGTTGTAACAATCCGAACGCTCCCACTACATCAGGACCCTTTCGACGCTGCACAAAAGCCATTACTTTACGTTCAGCTAGCACTAAAAAGGCTACTCCTAGTAAAAGTGGTATAATTAAACAAAGTATTTCCGCTGGAACAGCAATGTACATTTTATATTTTCTATTCACTCTAGATCGGGCCGTCGACCCAATCATGGAAGGAAGGGACCTTTTCTCAAAAAAAAGCCAGCGAGTGAGGCCAGCGAGCTACAGGAGCGAGCCAGCAACATTTGTCAAACAGGCAGATTTATAAAGTGCTTTTAGGTTATTATCAACGATTCATTCTAAGGTGATATTTTAGATTTGATTTGGAAAAGAATTACTTAGCGTTTTTTGTCTCCTTGATAGCAGGGAGTTCTCCAAAAGTATGAAAGGCTGGAGGACTTTGTACCATCCATTCTAGTGTGGTTGAATTCTGTTCAAGAGCCCAAGGGCTTGGAGCACATTTTTGGTTTTTTCCACTGCTTAAAGTGATGGCGACGACCAAGAAGAAACAACAAATCCCAACTACGGATATATAAGAACCGAAACTGCTTATAGCATTCCATCCGGCGTAAGCATCTGGATAATCAGGAATGCGACGTGGCATACCCGAAAGCCCTAAGAAATGCATAGGAAAGAAGGTCAGATTCACCCCGAAAAAAGTGATCCAAAAATGTATTTGGCCTAAAGTTTCAGGGTAAGTCCGACCAAAGATTTTACCTACCCAATAGTAAAATCCTGCAAATAAAGCAAAGACGGCTCCCATAGAAAGTACATAATGGAAATGTGCAACCACATAATAAGTATCATGTAGAGCAATGTCTAGTCCAGAATTTGCTAGAACTATTCCAGTGAGTCCTCCTATGGTGAACAAAAAGATGAACCCTACAGCAAATAACATAGGTGTTTTGAAGTGTATCGAACCCCCCCACATGGTAGCAATCCAACTAAAGATTTTAATTCCAGTGGGTACAGCTATGATCATGGTAGCTGCGGTGAAGTAGGCACGCGTATCAACGTCTAAGCCCACAGTAAACATATGATGAGCCCAAACAAGAAATCCAAGAACACCTATACTGATCATGGCATAAACCATTCCTAGATAGCCAAAGACGGGTTTTCTCGAAAAGGTAGAGACGATATGACTAATAATACCAAATCCAGGCAGAATGAGAATATAAACCTCTGGGTGACCGAAGAACCAAAAGAGATGCTGGTATAAGATGGGGTCTCCTCCTCCAGCAGGATCAAAAAAGGTTGTATTAAAGTTTCGATCGGTTAATAACATTGTAATTGCCC
>Ga0265324_10000494_pt1 | contig 27384 bp, 14 predicted proteins | sample 41419metaG_FD_198634 | JGI IMG/M metagenome (GOLD analysis project Ga0265324, IMG submission 198634) | Rhizosphere microbial communities from Carex aquatilis grown in University of Washington, Seatle, WA, United States - 4-14-19 metaG | ecosystem: Host-associated > Plants > Roots > Rhizosphere...
ATTTCCACTAAAAAACGAATCCAATCCCGCAAAGGATTGTACATGGAACTACTATCGAGATAATTTGGACCATCTTTCCAAGTATCATCCTGATGTTCATTGCTATACCGTCCTTTGTTCTCTTATACTCAATGGACGAGGTAGTAGTAGATTACTCCTCAATGGACGAGGTAGTAGTAGATCCAGCCGTTACTATAAAAGCTATTGGGCATCAATGGTATTGGACTTATGAGTATAAGAGTTCATCAGAAGCCTTTCTGCCTATCATTGTAGAAGGTGTTTCTTTAAAGGATTATGGTTCTTGGGTTTCCCTTATGCTCCGGGAGAACGAGGGCGGCGGCCCGAGTGAGGGGGGAAGCAGCCGTGGTGGATTGGACCTTAATAAGTCGGCCGATCCGGAAATCACCTTCAACTGCGCCTTTAAAAGGAGTGTCGAGGTTTTATCGGATCTACTTAGCCGCATGAAACTCTCTGAAAAAGAGAGGGTTATCCCTAATTACAAGGGTCGGGTCCCCATCAAGATGGATCAGGAGATCCAAGAAACCATAGCAGACTTTATAAAACAGCGCGATGCTAGCACTCTAGGTACTGATTCTGCCGAACTGGTTGCTTTCAGGAAAAATTCCCAAATGTACAAAAATTTTCTTGAATGGCTAGTAAAAAAGCAGAACAGAGCCGTCGAGTAGGATCAGTTCGCGTTCCATTCGGATATTGTCTGATTTTTCTTTTTTTGTTTGAATTCAACTATACTCTAGATTATGTATCTACTTATTGTCTTTTTGCCTCTGCTCGGTAGTTCCGTCGCCGGGTTTTGCGGACGTTTTCTAGGATCAGAAGGAACCGCTATAATTACCACTACGTGCGTTTTATTTTCTTCGATCTTCTCTTTTATTGCTTTTTATGAAGTTGCACCGGGAGCTAGTGCTTGCTATCTCAGAATAGCTCCATGGATTTCATCGGAAATGTTTGATGCTTCTTGGGGCTTCTTTGGCGACCGTGAAGTCACCGGATGAATTGCCGAGTAGATAGATCTTATTCGGACGCTGCAGTTGCTCCGCGGCGATACGGACTCGACCCAGGTATCATAGCATGTCGGGAATCGAGGGGGTACATACTGGACGTCAAAACTCCCATCGGTTGGGGGCTCTGCCACCCAGCCTTTCGATCGATACAAAGTTGAGGAGGCCGATCACGAACGCTACAGGTGTGGGAGCGATCCTGGGAAGGCAAGGCTAAGACGGCGCCTTGCATATGGGTAGCAAGAGGGCACTTATGCCCCGACGATGGGGCCTTATGGGGGAGGGCCCAGCCCAATAGGGGCAGCACACCCCCCACTTTCAGCGCACCTCTGTATCGACATAATAACTCTATCTAAGGGTTAGTTAGGCCGGTGGAACCGGTGAACCGCGCGAGCTGCTTAGATGCGTGGGGCAGAGGGCTCGTAGTACCCCCCTTTTCTTGATCCAGCCTTTTCTTCGCTTCGGTAGTGAATCACTGATCATCCAAGGGAGGCGGGCTGGCCTGCACGCCATACCTATACCCATACAGTGCCGGGCGGCAGGCGGTGGACTCATTTGTGGATTAGGGAAGGGAAGAAGGGGCCTAAAAAGACACGGCAGATGCCGTAAACTTGAGTAAAAGGAAAGCGAGACCTGACCTCTTTTTCCAGGCCAGTTCGAATAGTGGTAAGGTTCCCGCATAAGATCAAGTTGGTGAGCCGTGTGATGGGAAACCTTCCCGCACGGTTCGGAGAGCACTGAAGACGAATGAGAGGAAGACCACCACATCATAGCAAGGGGAGCTAGCTAGATTCGCAGATTGGTCCGACTCGTAATTCACTTTTGACTCCGTGTTTGATAGCCTGACCGTAGTAATGTTAATTGTGGTTACATTCATAAGTAGCTTGGTCCATCTTTATTCCATTTCATATATGTCTTCGGATCCGCATAGCCCTCGATTTATGTGTTATTTATCCATTTTTACTTTTTTTATGCTAATGTTGGTGACTGGAGATAACTTTATTCAATTATTCCTGGGATGGGAGGGAGTAGGTCTTGCTTCATATTTGTTAATTCATTTCTGGTTCACACGACTTCAGGCGGATAAAGCAGCTATCAAAGCTATGCTTGTCAATCGAGTAGGTGATTTTGGATTAGCTCTTGGTATTTTTGGTTGTTTTACTCTCTTTCAAACAGTAGACTTTTCAACCATTTTTGCTTGTGCTAGTGCCCCCATAAAGAATTCATGGATTTTTTGCAATATGAGATTGAATGCCATCACTCTGATTTGTATTTTACTTTTTATTGGTGCTGTTGGTAAATCCGCACAGATAGGATTGCATACTTGGTTACCCGATGCAATGGAGGGTCCCACTCCAGTATCTGCTTTGATTCATGCAGCTACTATGGTCACAGCTGGCGTTTTCATGATAGCAAGGTGCTCCCCTTTATTTGAATACTCACCTACGGCTTTGATTGTTATTACTTTTGCAGGAGCTATGACGTCATTCCTTGCGGCAACCACTGGAATCTTACAGAATGATCTCAAGAGGGTCATAGCTTATTCAACTTGCAGTCAATTAGGCTATATGATCTTTGCTTGCGGCATCTCTAACTATTCGGTTAGCGTCTTTCACTTAATGAATCACGCCTTTTTCAAAGCTTTACTCTTCCTCAGTGCTGGTTCGGTCATTCATGCCATGTCGGATGAGCAAGATATGCGCAAGATGGGGGGGCTTGTTTCCTCCTTGCCTTTGACTTATGCCATGATGCTCATAGGAAGCTTAGCTCTTATTGGATTTCCTTTTCTTACTGGATTTTATTCAAAAGATGTGATCTTAGAGCTCGCTTACACTAAGTATACCATCAGTGGGAACTTTGCTTTCTGGTTGGGAAGTGTTTCTGTCCTTTTCACTTCGTATTACTCTTTTCGTTTACTCTTTTTAACATTTTTAGTACCAACTAATTCATTCGGGCGAGACAGATTACGATGTCATGATGCGCCCATTCCTATGGCCATTCCTTCAATTCTTTTGGCTATCGGGAGTCTCTTTGTAGGATACTTGGCCAAAGTGTGACCCGTTAGCCCATAAGTCAGCAGTACTGTGACGAAGCGGCTCTTGCTCACCCGATACGATCGTACGAGGTCACAATTCACCCAACACGATTAGATGGGGTGAACAAGAATTGGGGATCGGATGCGGGCGAAATTCCCGCCAATGGCTGAGATGTGAAGTCGACTCCCTCCCCCTTTGTGGGGGTAAGGACCCCTACGAGTGAGCAGAAAAGGGAGGAGGAAAGCGGCCCTGGTGAACCGTCATAATAAGTGAACAAGTGTAAGCTTTGCTGCCCGACAGTATGGAGTACTGACCACACCGAGGGACAGGCCCTTAAGCGAAGGACAGGAACGAGCGGATTCAATGTGTTCCAATTTCTGGCCTTGCACCGAACATCCAACGGACCATGGACTAAACGGCCACTGCCTGAAAGAAAGAAAGGACTATGTCCAGGGGACCGCCGCCCCCCACAAGGTACATCTCGCGCCTATGGGCCGCTATAACTATCCAAGAAGACACTCGAAAAAGGAAGGATAAAAAAAACCTACCCGGTGGACTGCCGAGCTACAAGTCCATAGACACAGGAAGGGGATTCTCCAAAAAGCCGACGGTCATGGGTGGCCAACCAATAGGGCCCACTTGGAGACGTCGGGATCTCAGCAGGAAATGCGAAGGTTGCGCTGGTCAATAGGCCAATATAGAATAAAAAAGTGAAGTTCTTATCTGAGTAGGCTCAACATAGGGAATACCCTAACCCTGGGACCCGGGGCATGGACATCCCATACCGGTCGACGTTCTAGCAAAGTTTGTCCACAGCTTCATCTTTTCTTTTGACCTGGTTGAACAACGGATCTAAAATATTAGGTAGGGCAAAAAAGGAATCCGCGTCGGATCACAGCTAGACAAATAGAAGCAGGGCGAAGAGCAATGACACGAGAGGTGGGTCTGGTGGTCTCGTAGAGTTTCTAAAAGACCAGCGTCCTTACCCGATGTATGGTATGTCTAGAGTGAAATATCTATTATAGCCGTCCTTGCTAGCTGCTTAGGGGTATGAACTCTTCCCTAGAAACTGCCTGCCTCATAAAATCGCCTAGATGTAGATGTGCTTCGGTGACAAGGAGCTTTTGAGTCAGAAAGAAGTTTCTAGTTTGAGAGTGGGGTTTTTTATAGATATGTCTTTCTGAGTAAAAGAGGTATGGAGCTGGGTCTGATTGAGCATACATACATATGAGAATAAAATGGGTATTACGTTGGGTCTATAAACAAAGAATCCAATCTTCCTCCGTCAACTGGTAGCAGGCCATTCATTGAATTAGCTGGGTATATTTCTTTGGCATCAAGTTAATATATAAACTCCGCTATTAAATCAATCTACTACGAGCCGTAATGCTTCTTTCACTCGTCGGGCATAGCATCTCACAGAGAAAAGAGAAGTGTGCATAGATTACTTATTTAATTTTCGAATTTAGGGTTGGTCCGTATTTCCGATTCGTACATATTTAAGATTATTGGAGATAAGGAAGATTCTGAGGCTAGAGATAGGGTTTGTGCCTGTGTTAGATAGAGCATCTGCTTCTGTTTCAACAAATAATAGAGCATCTAGAGAAAACAAATGATATAAAATGCAGCTTTTAATAAGTTTCTGATCCGTGCATTTATTGATAAAAAGGATCAGTGCCTATCAAAATCTCAGTAATTGGCTTTATGGGGTGGACCGCCCTCTGGGTTCTGAGCTTTTACAAGATGGACGGACTTGAGGCTTCCTGGCTCGTAACGTTAGTAGTTACTCGCTGGGTATCAATCACAGCTTCTAAGCTTGGGTACTGCCTTATAAACACTTGCATTTTGGAAGCAGCTCGCATCACATTCAAAAGTCTCCTTGAGGAGTCTTTGATAATTGATTGTTCATATTTTATTATATTTTTATGTAATAAATATAAGTTAGAATTTGTGCCTATATAAAGTTGAGTTCAAATGCCGAATATTATCGTCTAGAAGCAGCAGCTTTTGAGTCCCTACTTGAGTTGTGTTTTATTGGGAATATAATACATACATATTCTAGGTATTGAGCTAGGTTGGTTGATGAAAAAACCTGCTTCGTGTCACTACCTCTGTGTCTGAAAATAACTGACTCAAATCCTCGCACTTGACCAAATCTTAGTAGTAAAAAAGAGACTGGCCTAGAATATTACTTACCCGCGGACTCTACGATAGATGACTTTCCTTAGACAGGTAGCTCAGGTTCTTCTATGCAAAAAGAAAGACTACTCCACCACTTCTGGAAAGCCAGCCCTTACCTCGAAGGAGAGAGATTTTCCTTTTTATTTCAAAAATTTAGTATTGCCAGTTATTCATTTATTTTTAAACTCTTTTTTCCTGCTATTCAAACCAACTCTTCTTTTTAAATCAAAGTCGTCGTCGTGTATCTTTTCTCTCAAATCATAGCTATCAAATCGTATATCATAATCTATAATCTCTTCTTTTACCAGCTAAGCTTGTTAAAGATAAATATATGTAGCTGTGAGTCTTGTTACAGATGAAATATCTGTAGCTCGTTCAAAGCATACAAATCTATCTGCTGTTGAGTCCCAATTGTCATATATAGTTTGAGTGAGTCTACTCGGTTTGTTCTTAATACGTGGTGCGCCTTAGAATAAAACAACTTCATACGAAAATTCATGTGTCAAAAATGAGTCAAAAAGGATTGATTGATAAAATTAGATTTCCAATATTGTTCTCTGCCTCGACTTTTTCAACCTGCCTACCGAGTCGAGTCAAACGATTAAGTATATAATTTCTCTTATTTTATGAACTTAGTTAGAAGAGCCACCTTCTTCTAGAAATGGATCTACTGCTCAAAGAGGGCTTTGGTGAGCCATGCCATAACTTGCCTGTGTTAAGCATATAGCTAGAGGATCAAGTCGGAACAGACGACGAGAGAATCACCGAATGCATTCTTTCCGCTTTCATTTCTATATAAGAAATAATGAGAGAGTTCTGACGATTCATCCCCAGTATACTAAGGTGAGGCACAGCACATTAGTTACAGTTCTAAAATTAAGTAAGGAGTCTTACGCTTTTCCCAACACTCATACTTGACTGACTACTCTTTCCTTAGTCACAAGACATTCTAAGACATCCACTACTATTTCCGGCTTGACCTACTACCTAGTTACTAGTCTGATCTGCTTCCCCTGCTACTCACGAATACCTACTTACTTGATCGATCTAGTCACATCACTGCCCTACTTTCCTTTCCTCATTTTCACTACTTTCCCTAGTCCGTCCTTCTCAATAAACTAAATAGTAGCTTACACTTACATATTACCCATCTTTACTTAATTACCAAACTGTAAGAAATGCCAATACGTCGGTCCTATGTTGACTTCCCATAGCCCTCCGTAGAAGAAGCCTTATACCGCGGAGTAAGAATGGAATGCTAGAAGAGGAGAAAACACATATTCGAACAGTTTGCTTGCTTAGACTTGCCCTACACTCTTACTTATTAAACATTTGCTGATAACAGTTTCGTTAGACTAGAAAAGATTTTCACTCCTGGTGAGACATGCCTATTTTACTTAGCTCCCAAGCCCCACCTACTTGACCTAGTTCCAATCAATCATCTACTTAAGCAGCTTATTGGTTCACTTCATAATTACACCCTCCTTTACTTTCATTTGTTAAGCATTTCCATTACTTTTTAGTAGGAAAGCCCGCTAGCTCCACTTGGCATACTTAAGTTTTCATAAGTTTAAGTTTAGGAAATCCCGTGTTTTTTGTCCTACTTGTAATTTTACTTAAGAGCAAGTCTCCAAAAATGAAAAAAAGGTAGGATGGATTAGGCTAATGATTGATCAGTACAAGGCTAAGCAAAGCACATAGTTATATCAAGTGATCTGGTGGTATATTGACATGTAGCTATGAGTAGTTATTCTAGTGTTTTGTGTGGAAAAAGATTTTTATTATTATTTCTGAAATCATCTTTTGTATTTGATAGCATAAAGTTTTCTTATTTGTATAGGATTGAATGCTCTACGATCTTTTGTATGCATGTATTTTTCTAGCTTTTTCTTTCATGCTCTTTTTTTTCTAGTCAACATGTGCTCTAGATCAATACATCAGTAGATTCACTTGCTGTACCAGTGGGTGAACATAGCCATACAATGAGTTTACTAGCTCTAGTGCTATACCAGTAACTATACTAGCTGTTAATAGAGTATGTAGAATTTGACTAATTGATTGACTGATCGTACCAGTCCCTTTAGTAGCAGTGGATTTCATTGTTTTCCCAATTTACTAGCTGTATCAATGTCTATTATAGTAAGTACAGAGAACTGGCGCTTTTTGTCCGGTGAAATTACTAGCTGTACCAATGCAACGAGATCTCGCTCCACTACACTTTCAATTTTGCTTGCAATTGCTTATGCAAGTCTGAGTCCTTATTTCTATAAGGTCAATTTCTCTATCACTTGAAGACTTCTTTTATTTCGCTCTTTATTTTATCAAACTACTACTTATAGTTTTTCTGTTTTGTCAACAAGAGACTTAATTTATTCTTGATTTTCTCATAGCCATTTTTAAAAATACACACATTTTGGCAAGCGCAGACACAAGGCTAACATAAGTTTTCTATGGGGCAACTCTGATTTTTTGAAAGGTTCACCGTTGGACACGAGCGTACCCAAAATATATGTAATTATCTAAAACTAGAAAACTAGAGTTTTCTCAAAATTATCCAAATTTACGAGCTTTCACACTTTCATCCAAAATTCTAGAAGCTTTGTTCCTAAAAATTCTTTGATTTGATTTCTTAGTCAAACACTCATTGTCCAGCTAATATCATTTTCGCACTTTTTAGTGCCTCTGCAAATACATGAAGAGAAAGGACAATCTCACCTTCAGCCTCTTAACTTGTATATCCAAACTCGGCCCGGCAAAAACTTCAATTGGTTTGAATTATGCATAAATCAAAAAACACTAATGCGCCGCATAATAGTTCAGAAAAGGTAATTGGGAGAGGAAATATATAACACCAGTCAAACTGTAAGTCGACAACAAGACACTAAGCCTGCCAGAAATAACAACTGAACAATCGTTGGTCACTGTGTTGTCAAACTAATACCAATACTCTATCTGACCGAAACCAACAGAATAAGAAACAACAGTTGGTATCACGCCTAAGTAAACCCTAAACATGCAATTAGCCCTCAGTTTCATCAAATATTTCCTAAATCTACTTTGTGGTTTCAAAGCAAAAAGAACCTCTAGCATTTGTTGTCCCGGATGGGAAAGCGAGCACAGTCTAAGATAAAGCAAGCGGAAACCCATATTTCGTTTATAGTATAGATCCGCCCATGGGCGTCTCGATCGGCAGTGGAATCACGAAATGGAAAATGAACTACTGGCTTAAAAGAACTATTAACTGGAAAGGAAGCCTTTGGTTCACCGATCCCAAGTGCTAGGCGAAAGTGAAGAGAATCACAAAAGGCACTCGAAGGAGTCATATGCTCCGCTTCGACCTTTGAATCACGTGCATATTCTTTGATCGGAGACTAGAAAGAAGTATTTTGTCCTGGCTCCTTTCTTCCTCGAGTTACTATAGACCTATGAAGAGATAAATAAGCAAAAGAGCAGAAAGCGTAGAAAGGCAATCCGCAATCAAAGAAACTAACTGTACTAATTAAGTAAGACCAAGACCGGAATCAAGAATATGGCAAATCAAGCAAATGCTTAAAAAGTTATCAATGACCTGCTCAGAACAACTATTTATTGACTCTGATTAGGAATTTTTCCAAAATGTAGCTTTATCATCGTTCTATCTATCTATGAGTTTATGAGGGCTGGGTGGAAGGGAATGCTAGATAGAGAAAGACTCACGAGTTCAACAGCTATCTTCAATCAAAATGGGAAAGCCGCCTATGACTAAGAGAATTCCAAGCAAATAGGTCGTTAGATCATCTTTTTTCATCTCCACATCTAGCTAGTTGGACTTATTAAATAAAGAGAATGCCAGTTCAGAACACATTCTGGGCAATTTCATGATCCTTCCTTTCCATGAGATTCTTTCCATTCGGCTTCGTCTCCCCCAAAAAAACTAGAATCTTGGTCGACCAGTGAGCTAGGCAGCAAAAAGAACTCAAATCACCATCACTTTTGTCTTTTTTTGAACCTTTCTCGACTTGACTTTTCTTCCGCACCTAGGCTTGATTGGCCACCTGAACTTCTTTCTGGATCGTGCCCTTTCTTTCTATCTATAAGGTGACCTTCGCCCTTACTTGCCAACTACGATACACCTTTCCCAACACCAATATCAAAAGGAGTAGGGCATTTTTCCCGGGCTTTCCTACTGGGTCCCTTGGAGTTGCATAAACTCATATATAGTGTATAGTATGATTTGTCTTTTTGTATTTGGAATTTATTTTTTTGATTGCTATTTTAATCATTATTACCTTATTCTTACTTTCAGATTGCTTCTTTTCTTTGGAGATAATAGGCTACGGCACCGTAAAGAGCATATGCTCGGACATACATCCAATTGTTGAATATGAAGGAAATTACCTTCCAGCAGAGAATCTAATAATACCTTAGCGGGTGCTAAGATGTACAGTACAAGAGTACACCTATCATGACCTACAGGAGAAGTACTTTGTCGTGGACTGGCGAACACACCTATCTATTTGCAAAAGAAAATTGGAAAAAAAAGAATGGAAATCCCGTGTTTTTTGCTAAAACTCTCTTTTCCAGCGAGTGAAGGAACTCGCCTTATGTCCTTAACGAGTTTAGTAGCGAGCTCTAGTTCCTTTTCTTACTCAGTCGTAGCTCTTATAAAAATCCAATAGTTGTAGCTTGCTTCTCGTATTAGGAGAGTTTTAGACTTCCTCTCCCTGCTTTATTCGATAAGGCGAGTAGCTTTGCTTCCTCTTTTTTCCGGAAAGAGGGTCTTGGCATTGATCCGGCCTGCTTTGTTTTAGGGCTAAAGATAACTCTCCACCGGTAATAAAGCAAGGAAAAGAGAAGAGAGAGACTAGATAAAGAGGTATTGGTTAATTCCAGAATAGTAATATTAAGGCGCAAGGGCTTTTGCGCTAGGCGCTCAGTCCTTTTTTGTTCTCTCTTCATTCTTTCTTTAGATCTCCTTTTATGTTGATCCAGGAAAGGTTCAATCAAGGAAGGTGGCAAGCCAATGACGGATGGAATTAATATCCATAATTTGTGCTCAACAAGTTTTGAGACTTCGGCTATGCGGAATGGAACTGAAAGCCTTAGAGTCAAGGATCAGCTATGAGGTGGTACACGGGAAGGACAATTTCAAAGCAGTAGCTACTCAAATTAAAACAAACAAATGGAAAAGATCAAACTACTTTTTATATTTAAATAGGATAATATGTTAAAATAAAATGAAAAAACAGTACTAACCAACTAACCATCTCTTATAGGACCCATACATAGCCTTACCATTCCACTTACCAAACATGATCATACTTTCCCAAACCCTGTCAAGTGCCGACCAGACTCAACGTATCATGTCGTTCGGAGGTCGGTCAAAGCAAAAGAATTCGATCTCGGAAAAGTGGAAATTCTTCTTGATGATGCTTTGGCTTGTGCTTCTACTCTGAACCCTACAAACAGGCTTGTGGAAACTACTCTGCACCCGGGAATGGTTTCTTTACAGGAAGCATTCCTATTTGTTGAAGAAAGCAGCTAGTTCGATAGTGGACTCAACTTTTGCTATAGAGAAACGATTCTGACATAGTAGGTAGGATGATCTAACAACTTCTATTTTAGCTTTATCAGGAACGAAGTGAAAAAGTGGATTGTTGGCAAGTAAGAGTAGAGGTTTCCTTTTTATATTTCGAGAACTTGGAAAAATAAGAGCTGTGAACGTAGGAACTGTTGGCAATAACCGTTGGTAGAGTTCATGTTTCCGGTGTAGATGTTATCAACTCGGTAAGGCGAAGAACAACCAAAAATCCCGCCCGATAAAATGAAAGATTTCGATTTCTTAATGAAATCGGATTGATGGACAGAGAATGGCATTTTTTCCATAGATACTGGTGGTTCAGTCAGGTAATCAGTAACCGTTGCTACCCAGCAAGAAAACGGGGCAAGAAAATGGATGCGCGTGCTAACGCGCAACGGCTTTCGCGCAGTGCAGCCGTTGCTTGTTTGCGCGTGCTAACGGCTTTCGCGCTAGCGCTAGTGTGCTCAATCCGTTGCTTGTTGGGTAATTGTTAAATAATCCACTGCTCTCGTAACCCTTGCTTGGCTCTCCCCTGTTGATTATGCCTAATCTGATGGAAGAAGAACCGCGCTTAGAAAGGTGAACGTAACCTTCGCTATTTCATCTCCGGCTATTGAGCCAAGTGGAAGAACTGATTGCACAATGGAAAGAATAGGCTCTGGTACTAATGACTTAACTGTTGATGGAAGGAACTGAACTTCAAGCTAAGCTGGGGAAGGGAAGGAAGTAACTGATAGCACTAGTCTCGTATCAGGGACATGGCCAGAAAATGACAAGAGTTTCTTGTATGGGTTAAACCATAGGTGAAAGATAGCCTACACAAGCTAGACCTAACACAAGGCCCCATATAGATTCAGCTTAGGGGTTTCTGAGAGATTGATTGATGGACCTAAGCTAAACTTAGAAGATTGAACCTGCCTATATACTGAATTAGGAGAGCAGAGGTTTCATCCAAGACCTGGAAAGCAAAAGCAAGCTATATCGAAGCCCAATGCCAAGCAAAGCCCTAGACTACAAGTGAAGAAATGTGGGTTCAACCCCCAACGCCCTTAACCCAACATGAGGTGGAGCCTTAACCCGACACAGGACCCTTTTAGGATAGTGGGCTTAGTCAGCCGGTTGTCAACCAAAAAGGAGAAGTTCCCGTGATTTAAGGTTTATGGATATCCTAAGACGAGAGGATTGGGCTTAGAACAAGACCCATCAGTGGATAAGATCACATCTTCTTGCACAAGCGATTCTATTAGCAAATGACTTTCCCTAATGAGTACGAGCTCCGCCCCCAAACAAGACAAAATGCAGAAGAGGCCGAACAAGCAAAAAAGGAAGGAAAATTCCACTCACCTTACCGGCTACTTAAATCACTCGCTGCCTATAACTAGCTAGACGCATTGTTTACCAAGCCATCGCCAACCAAGAAAGGGAAGCCAAGTATCCAGGCTGAAACAATCGCTCTGCTCTTTTTGATATATCTCACTAGCACTAAATTGAGAGATGCCGGAAGGAAAGAAAGCAAGTTTGTGACTTTGAATAAAGCTTCAATAGAACATCAACATTTCCAGAGCTACCTGAATCAGTCTTTCTGCAATTAAGAGAATCGATATTCTCACCAATCAAATAAGAAGAACTACGAGGAAAAGCATCATTTGAATAAGCTTCGATGACTGCTTAAGCGCGAGCTTATGAGCGCGCGGAAAAAGGGGGAATACTATGGGGTAGGTGGTACCATATTAACCATTTGGGTGCTTACGTAGGAGGTGGTGAGGCTTCCTGGCTCGTAACGTTAGTAGTTACTCGCTGGCAAGGAAGGGCAGTTTTTTACTATTACCCCAAAGATAGATTTATTTTGGATGTGCTGGCTTGGATCAACTCTTTATTCTTCTCATGGCTTTTATGCTTTGTTTTTGAGAATGAGCACTTTTAACTATCCGCTTCAAAAAGAATAGTTGATCGAATGGGTCAATTCCATACAATTGAGGCGCAGCTGTTTTGGCTCGCAATAAAGCAGCTAGGGTCCTGAGCAAGACGTAGTCCTATCTATCTACCTCTCCAAACACAATATCTTGAGTACCTATGATGGTGACTACATCTGCTAGCATGTGATGTTTGGACATAGAATCGAGTCCTTGTAAATGGGCAAAGCCAGGTGATCTTATTTTACAACGGTAAGGACGATTGCTTCCATTACTGACAAGAAAGACACCAAATTCTCCTTTAGGAGCTTCTACTGCGGTATAGGTAGAAGAAGCTGGTACAGAAAAACCTTCTGTATAAAGTTCGAAATGGTGAATTAAAGATTCCATAGATAGTTTCATTCGAGATCGTGATGGAGGACATAGCTTACGATCATCGGCTTTGATCATGCCACTAGGCATTTGATTAAGACATTGCACAATGATCCGAACACTTTGTCGCATCTCTTCGATACGGATACAGTAACGATCATAGCAATCCCCTCTGGTACCTACTGGTACGTCAAAATCCAATTGGTCATACACATCGTAAGGTGCTGCTCTTCGCAAATCCCAGCATACCCCAGAACCTCTTAACATTACACCACTGAATCCCCAATCCTTTGCTTGCTGTGCAGTGACAGTACCAATATCCACTAATCGTTGTTTCCAGATACGGTTGCCGGTTAACATCTCTTCTAATTCGTCGATACGAGAAGCAAATTGTTGTGTGAAGGAATCTATATCTTGACATAAGCCAAGAGGCAGATCTTGTGCCACTCCACCAGGTCGTATGAAACTGGCATGCATCCTGGCTCCCGAGACTCTTTCATAGAATTCCATCAATTTCTCTCGCTCCTCAAAAGCCCAAAGGAAGGGAGTTAATGCTCCCACATCCATAGCATGAGTAGTTAAAGCAAGTAAATGATTTAAAATTCGAGTTATTTCACAAAATAACACTCGTATATATTGAGCTCGTAAAGGTACCTCGCAATTCAAAAGTTTCTCTACGGCTAAAGAATAAGCATGTTCTTGGGCCATCATAGAAACATAGTCTAAACGATCAAAATAAGGTAAAGCTTGAAGATAAGTTTTGTACTCTATTAATTTCTCAGTCCCTCTATGGAGTAATCCAATATGGGGTTCCGCACGTTCCACCACTTCTCCGTTCATTTCCAATACTAATCGTAAAACACCATGAGCAGCAGGATGTTGAGGTCCGAAATTCAAAGTGAAATTCTTTATTTGCCCGTTCCTAGTCGTCATGGGAAAGGAAGAAATCAATCAGAAAGATATTATGACCCACTTGGACAGTACCACCAAGCAGTACTCAAAATGCATCTCCTTCTTCGCTCGCCCTTTAAGGGCTTCTTCATATGGTTGCTCACTGATCCCACTCCACCTTTGACACCGATGTCTCGTACTCTCTCGACCAGGTCATCATAAGAAAAGACTGCTCAATCTTTCCGAAATGAGAGAAGCGGGGAAGGCGCGCTAGCGCGCTACAACGTTCAGCCTGCTTAAAAACGCAAGAGTAGCGCTGAGAAGCAACCCTAGTTTAAGTACTAGCGTCCTACCTCTTCGATACGCCCGCCCTGGCGCTCTTCCTCCCACAACTCAAAAACAGAAAATGAATTGAAGACACACTTTCGTCTTTTCTGCTTCATTCTTTATCTGCGGGCTTTTACCATGTCTCCCAAACAATTTCAGTACATATGGCGCAAGACGATTTCACATACATATCGAGGTCGGAAAGGGATCGGGTGTTTTCACGTCTCACCATAGTGCCCGTTGTTTTGTTCTTACTAGTTCTTTCACCTTTCGGTGGGTCAACCTAACCTAAACGTAACTACACGTTCAACTAGTTAATCAAAACTAGATTCGTATATGATTGTGATCATACACTATATATGAGAAAAACCAAACCAATGAATGAAATCAAGATATATACTATGAAATGTTCAATAACACACTATATATGATACTATGAAATGTTCAAAAAGACACTATATATGAGAAAAAAAGAGAAAAGCAATCTACACGGCTATATGAGTTTATGGGAGGAAATTGACTAACGTTTTGGGTGTAAGACCGGTTGGACTAGGCAAGACTAGCATTAATGTTCGTCAGCCTGCTTGGTTTTCGCTCTTCCTGACATGGTATCTATGAGAGAACGGTCAGCCACCAACGGGTGGTAGCCACAGCCGGAGTCTCATTCATAAGTTATCCCTTTCCAACTCAGTCAGTGTTTACGCTTTATGTATTGGGCTCTAGAAGCTTCAACAATGCTTTGCTTTCCGCTAGCTTGCCTGCCTCGAAGTAATGATGAACAACCAAGACCACAAGTTCAAAACAGAGATCTGAACAAGGGATGTTTCACACTTTTCACTAGGTGTGTGTTGGCATAGTTCCTCTGAAATCAATGAATTTTTCTAAATTCTTTATACTTCAGAGAAATGTATCATTCGAACACTGGCGCACCTTACTATGAGGGTCGCGTTTGACCAGGGATATACCCGTAGGTCAGGATTGACTACTGTGAACCAAGTCCTTACCTCAAGTAGGCGGCTTTTCTGATAGCCCAATCTCCCCCTATGTCACTCTTTTTTACTGATTAGGATAGTTTGAAGTGATGGGAAAAACGAAAGGTTAATACGTTGAGTATATTTAAAGGAGTAAGAGCTGATTGAACTATTAACACATACGTAGGGAATAAAATTCTATGATCGATATGAAACTTTGAGCCTTTGATCTTCATTTCATCTACTAAAAGAGAGCATCGATGATATCCCTGCTACCTACAGACATTCATAAACATTGTTCATCCGTTCCTAGCAAAAGATACTTACGAAACATATGTCAAAGTAATCATACACCATGAGAATAAGTCTTTCATTACCATCACTTATTTGAAAAGTCAATCAGAATTGAAACTTAACATAGAATTTGATGATGTCCAAGAACAACTAACAAATTTTCATACTGCCAGTTTGATGTCTCCATCATCTGACTCAATTCGAATAAAGTTGAGAAGGTACTGGAAACTTTGAAGATCTCTTCCACTATCAAATGCGCCCCCATATGTACTGGGAACGTCTCGGTTTTCATGGTCAAAGTCTGGCAAAGTAGCTAAAGTAAAGTCTAGCTTTATGCATTAAAATATATAGGTAGGAAGGACCTTTATTTTTAACCTGAAAAGATACCCGAGCAGATTCAATAGCAAATGGTCGCTTCCTTTCTTCATTCAGCCCTTTCAGTTAAGTAAATAGCCCCAGTATGAGATCAGACCAAACTGAGCCGGGCTCTCTTTTGCAGTACCAGAGTCTCCATGTACAAAATAGTAAAATAATTTACAATCAACTGCGGCAAATCTCTATTCTCATCCTCGTCTACCATATCTACTAGCTACTCTCCAGTAAGACCAGTTTTATACATAGACTCATTTGGTTTTTGAGTAGAAGGACTCTGAAAACTCTATAAATAGGTACGTACTCCTTTATTTAAAAGATTCAATTGCCTTCGAAAAGATCTATTTCGAACATTCGTAGCTAAGATAAAAGAGAATAAAAACTTGCTTTCATCAGGACTTCCAGTCCGACACGCACGAACTGTTTGTTGAGAGCCTTCCTGCTGAAGTTACTTTCAAGCAAGTAGAAACAAAAGCTAGTGGAGAGAAGGGCCTGCGTCACAAAATGGATTGGCCCAAAGAGATGTGATTGGCATTTTTTTATGGCTAAGCCCCATGAGTCTGGGTAGATGGAGGTGGGTGGGCGGAATTCCTTATTTTCCCTATTATTTCAAGTAGGAATTCTCCCATCAAAATTCTCGATTTGATGAATAGGCATGTACTTTTATACCTGTACAGCACTATCCATTCTCAGCACATAACATACCATCCAACCCATACTACTATAATAAAATAAAAAGGGGACTTCTAATAACTTTTATGTACGCAAGGGGGTACCAAACCATATAATCCATACACCTATAGAGAGATAGAGTACACTATACAGACTAACCGATAGCGACGGATAGGAAAAATAGACTGGAGATTTCGATTGCCAAACTTGTTGATTTCGCGGAGGTTTCTTGATCAAGGCCTCTTTATATGTACTCGGGCCTGGAACTACAGACTCCATTGCTGGGCCTACATATTGATCTGTTTGCTTCATGCATCAACTTGATCTTTGTTCGTCTCAGATGGGCTTTGATCTGTACTTGGCCTTTCAAATCGAATTCGCACCTCGTTGTCGTTGAAAAGATTGCGACATAATCTAGGATTTTCTTCTTCTATCTCTTGTCGGACAACCTTTTGTTTTTCTTCTTTTTTCCAAGAAAAATCGCCTAAAATCGCCTAGAGAATCGCCCCTGCGCTCAGCAGACCATTTATTCTACCACATAATTTCAACATAAAGATATCTTACTAGTAGCAGCCGTTGTTTAGCTTGTTGGAGCGTGCGTACTCTCTAGCTCCAAGGCGGAAGGGTAATATAATAAAGAAGGAATTTCACTAGAAAAGAGGATGAAATTGTACAGGTCCATCCCGTAAAGAACTAATTTTCCCAGGAACAAGATTTCCACTTAGTAGCCCTATTCGTTCCATTTCCAACACTATTTGACCACAACTAATACAGTTACGTCCGTGCCACGTCAAAAATATGCATACCTTGCCTATTTGACTGACCCAGCTACCTTGTAAACAACTATACCTTGACTTGTTGACCCATACCTTGAACGCTTACCTTTGTATACTTTGACTTTACTTGGCTATGCATCTCTTTCTAGTTACGCATTCGGTGACAACTACTTGAATCCTAGCTGCTCCTTTACTCCACGCTCCTGGTTGTTGACCTATCTATCCCGTGCCATCTCTTGGTTATTCCTCCCTAGGTTGTCTAGCTCGTTAACACCTATACGTTCATGTCTTTCCAACTACTATACCTAAACCTTGAAACCTTGCCAACTCGTTCAAGCAAATGCATATCTTGGTTATCTGTGATGACCGATCTCTTGTGACGTAACTATCACACAGAAAGGCCTTTTCCAAGCTACCGATACTACCCAAATAAATGCGGACCCTATACTTGGATAACTCAAACACCTATTAAACCTACTCAGGGTACTTATGAACAATCAAGCTACCGATATAGTCCTATTCCTGGCTATCCGTGGGTGGTGAATATCCAACTACTACTTATCTTTCTAGTAGCCCTTGCACAAATGTCTATCAGCTATTCCCATGCCTATCCTTTAAAGAAACGTATCTTGACTAAACGCTTATCAGCTATTGATAACTACCAACTACTACTTGCTTCGCCCCAGAAAAAGAGCTCTTTTAGTATACTATGAGTTGGGTGAGGGAAAGGACCACTATTGATGCCTTGAACTCTACTCCTCTAGAGAGTCCTCCTTACAAGGGGCTATGCTCTGTTAAGGCTTTTGTGACATAGATCGATCGGGTGCTGACTGAGTATATAAAGGAAGAAGCAGAGAATCTCCTTTTCGGTACCTTATGAAGCTAGACCGAGTGGGGCAAGGGATAGGGCAGGTGTGTACGCAGCGATTGCCGGTGAAGAAGGAATGAATCCTGCCAGCCAGGGAGGGAGAAAGTCAAGTCAAAACAAAGCAAGACGCGCAGCTCTTCCGCAGCTGTGGCATATCTTGAAGTTGGTGCATCTGCCTGGCCCCGCCCAGTTGAAGTGAGAATTGCCAGCCATAGAATATAGTTTAATAAAAAAGGGAATCTCCTCTAGTTTAAGTGCCTGCCAGTTTCCTGCCCGAACATAGTAGCTTCGAGGAATTCCTTTTCTTTGAAAGTGTTTACAGCGGAGCACAGTGCTTTAGGCAAGCCCGAGCGAGGAGTGAGTGTCAAAATGCTTCCAAATTCCATAATGTGACCTAGCCAATTTGCTGAATAATTAATGGTGTTAAAATGAAGGAAACTCACCGCCATCATATCATTTTCCTCGTCATGTGAAGATGAGGTCACCACATTCCTTTGCACCAGCTCATTTTTTCGCTGAACTCTTTACTCATCATACAGATTGTCAAGAGTGCCACGGATATACTCAATGTTATCTCGGGCATGAACCCGTATCAAAAGCCAATTCCACCACCTTCATCTTCAATCTTGGATCTAACACCACTGCTATGGCAAATATTGGACTGAAATAACCCCCCTACTTTTCCATATTGGAGTTGCATCTTCGAGACAATGGGGCCCGCTGTGAAAGCATCGAATTGGGAATTGCAAAAAGGCATGAGAGAGTAAATAAGCTGACATAATTATCATTAATGGGGTAGCTTCATAAAAGCTTTTGAGAACTTCACCCGCTTTATCAACAATGGCTAATTGGCCTAGAACACCACCACCATAAGGCATCACACTATCCATCATTATCAATGTGGAATTCCACCGGCACATCCTGACACAACCCTTCACTTCCACATCAAATGGTTGTGCACACTAAAAAAACTTCTTCTTCCTACTAGGGGCAGTGAAAAGCATAGGAACTGGTTAGACTTTTTTATTCAAGTTGACCTAGCTCAGAAGAATAATCATTTCCGGGAACAGGTGAACCCCGTGCATAAAGATATGGATAGGGATGCCATTACCAACCAATAGTAGTAAGTAGCCTGTAGATACGCTCAAGCAAGAAGGAATAATTTTGACAAAGTTGAAAGTAGTTTATGAATACATGGACAAGGACGCAGGTCAAACAGATGTTTTCTATTTCTTATATAAAAATGGCAGATGATTCATATTTTGCATGTCAGTTTCCATTTCTGTTCTATTCCAAAAAGCCACAGTGGTAATAAATAAGAGCATCTTCTAGAACGTACAATAGTAAGACATGCCCATTGTGAAGTGAAAATTAACTGGAACTATTGGAATTGCAGATACTGGGAGGCTGGTATGCTGCGCAAGTACCTTGTCGAGCCTGCTTCAATGTGGGTGGTGCCCTTCTAATATAGCTAAGGTTTCTCTTTTCAGGTAATTTGGCCTTTGCCCAAGCGGAGTTGGTATAAAATTTCTATTTAGGTTTCCCTTTTTGGTCTTTCTCAGAGAGAGGTCCATTCTTCTCTTAGTAACTCGTAGACTTTGTCAGCATTAACTCTAGCCAGGAAGGAGGGCATTATAAGCCAGCCGCTTCCATTCAAAGAGTATGAGATTGGGCCATGTCAAGTGCCTCACCTATTGCCAGTGCTTTGGAAGACCCAATTATGTTCCAGGCTAATTTCGAGTAACCTTCCAGCACTCACTTTAGACGTCAGGCGCGTAGCGGCGACCTATCCTTCCGTTCAAGCAGGTTTGTCTTTCTCACCCCGCCAACAAGTTCCATACTTTCATCGATTTGGCATATTATCATCAAAGAAGAAGAAAGGATCATAGCTTTCTGAAGTTGACTCTGGAAAATCTTATATAGACTTTGCTTTAGTCAAATATGTTTCAGCGCCTTCTCTTTATGGTAGTTAGGCACTTTTTAACTTTCTCCCGTTTTCAAGAACTTATATCCCATACCCGCAAGTAGTTGTAGTTAATGATAGCCCGGTAGGAAGACTTAGCCAGCCGATTAAGTTCAGTTCCGGAAGACAGCTCATAGTACGAAAGCAGGCCCCAGGCTCAACGCTTCGCGCCTCACATTTCTTTTGGTCTTTTCTTTATCCATCAGGAGGGCCTTGGCGAAAGACTTGATGATTTAAAGAGGTAGGGCTCAAAGAAGCATTTCCAAGATTGCGCGCATCCTTGCTTGCAACTTTATTCAACAAGCTCATTTCAATTCAAGCTTTTTAAAGCCGGCCTGAGATTCACTGCTCCAGTCACTCTACCTCTTCTTCCAAGAAGGAAGTACTTTAGGCTTTCATGATCGGTTCTTATGAAAAAGGGGGAACCGCAGATGTAGTTTCTCCATTGAAAGACTGCCTCCAGTAAAGCAGGAAAGTGCTTATCATAGCATAGGTAGATAACCCAAGGCTCAACGGTCCTAATGCTTTACTGAGGTAAGCTATAGCCTGCATCAAAACAGCTCCGATTCCCTAAGTTTCCAGCTAAAAAGGTTTTGTAAAGTCCGGCATTGCCAATACCGGTGCACTAGCCATGGCCTTCTTTAATTGTTCAAACGCTAGGGTTGCATTCTGGTCCCACCTTAACCCATTTTTTGGAAGTAGGTTGGAACGTGGCTTGCTACTGACTCCATACTTTCGCACAAACTGCTTATAGTACCCAGAAAGCCCGTAATTCTTTATTTAACATCGCGGCCAATTCAACATGGCACCGGTCGAAAGCCCTTGCCCTGAAATCGCATGCCCAAGATATTCCACCCGCACCATTCCAAAATCACACTTACTCTCCTTTGCATAAAAGTTATGCTCCTTCAGTCATGCTAGCACAGTAGTGAAATGCTTCACATGCGTTTCCATATCCATACACCAATATCTCGTCATATAAAAACTAACACAAACTTCCGATCATACTCTTTCAAGACTTCATTCATACAAGATTGGAACGTGGCGGGGGGCGGCGGGATGACGTCGTCTTAGACCGAATCACTTTTTTAATGAAAAGATGGATCTGAGCGAATTTGGCATCCTACACATTCCATTCTTTGAGAATCCGACTCCATAACTCAACGTGTTATACCCCACCACAGGATATATAAGAGAAGTGCGTATGAAACTACGGCCCCGGCTACAGAGGATGAAAAACCACCTCATAAACCTACCCTATTCCCGCCTATCCGACGACATAGAAGAGAACTTAAAATGTATTCAATACACCAAACGTCCAGGTAAGTTTTCTTTGCTTTCGGATATGCTTTTTAATATCTTTACTTGTGAAAATAGAAAAACTTGTACTTTATCGCTTGGAAAAGAAAGACTATCCTCGAAGTAAATCAATCTATCTCGTATTGCCCAATCTGGATGCGCTCGTCACCCCGGGAACTCGCAGCCCATCACAACTACTCATACTAGGAGCAATGGCCACTAGGAGGACTGAAACTCAGACTTCTATACGTAAGAAAAATACTGAAACGGAAAGTCAATCCCTCCGTAATGACTTACTTCCTCCGTGAGCTCATGTTCGGTCGGTAGAAAAAGGCTTAAGAGCTAAATAGAGAAAGTCAGTTTGAAGTGTAACGGTGAGTACCACAGGAACGTAAGTGTGACGAGTTTAAAAGCTGGCTAATGCAACGAATGTGGAAGGAATGTAGAACTAGCAAGTGGAACGAGGAAGAAAAAAGGATGTTGAAATGAAGAGGAGGATGAACCGAAATGCATTTTTCCACCTAACCTAATATGAGTTTTTTTCAAAGTAGAAGGAGAAGTCAATTAGTTAGCAGTCCTTTCGCAGAACATCAATTAGGAGTCACGCTTGACATCTGTCTCGCTACAAAGAATTCCATAAGCAAGCTACATCCAATACTCTACCATACCTCCTTAACCTCTGCCAAGAAGGAATGGAATGGGTTGCTGAACCAAGAGGAAAAGGAATATAAATAGGCGAACTTGAGTCTAGAGGAACGAGTCTTTCTTCATATCTAAGAAGAACTGGCTGCCGGTTCCCTATACCTATATATAGTAAGGATTCTATCTACTTATATGATATTATTTAATTCTTCGGAAAGGCTTACCTATAAGATTACTTTATTCTTCATATTATCTTATAGCTTGATTCTTTCTATTATCTTCTAGATATAAGAAGAAGGAAAAGAGGGTGTGATCGTTCATTCAATAAGAATAAGGAAAAGAGGAGTGTCTGAACAAAGAGTAGTGGTACCTTCTCTTGTCTGCTCTTCGATATGAAGAGTTACGCTCAACGTTGAGGGTCATGTGAAAGTCATAGTAAGAAGCGGTAGAGAGAAGGCCTGCTTGCTAGAAGAAGTGTCTGGGTCTACTACGGTTAGCTAGATCAAGTAGGGCCTCTGCGGTAAAATACGGATTGTAACTCTGGCGAGAGGAAAAATACTATATATAAAGGACTAACTGTAGCTTATAGACCTTAGGTTCCAAGTCTGAACCTAATAAATCTGAAAAGAACTCATAAGTGAGCTTTCTCGGGTACCTTACTCTTACATCTGGCGACAGGAAAGGTCTGCACTTCATCAACTAGGCAAGGGTAAAAATACCCTACTTTGGAATAGGCTCTAAAAAAACATACCTAGAGTTCCTAGGGATTCTACGGGAGAGTAATCCACTAGCTCTCTCTGATGGATGGGGCGAACTAACCGTACAGAGTTCTCAGGAGTTTGACTTTCGCTCGTGAATGAACTTACTTGGGTGCCTTGGAATATCGAGTAGAATACCAGACTTTGGGACAGTATATATAGCTAGGGTAATAGATTTGGAATAGTAAGTATAGCTCGGGGAATCCTTTCCCTCGTGAAAGAGTGGGTTGTCATCGGCTTGGAAAAGAAAAGTACTCTATGTCAGGGGAGAGAGCCGGAGAAAGCTTACATTTTGTTGGAATGAATAGCTAGAGTAAAGTAAAGTTACCTAGCCAAACCCAAAATAAAGCCCAGGCAATTTCCATAAATGATCATATAGAGGAGAGGGCCCTTCTGCGCCTACCTTTTTGTATCAGTATCCGAGGGGAGAACGCTTCTGCCCCGGAAACACATATACAAGAACGCTTCGTAACATATCATTTTTGACATATAAAAACAACGCTGCTGACCCGGAAGGACACTTCTGACCGAGGGGTAGTTCCTCGATTCTCTCTTATAAGAGAACGCCCCAGCCAATTCAAATCATCATACAGAGGCTGGCTTATAACCATATAAATAAACATATCAAATATTTATAGAATCTCAACAGTCAAAAAAGAACGCTTACGCACCTTACCAATAGAAAACTTCTGCTTAGTACGCTTCTGAACCTTACTATCATCTAATAAAGAGGCACACCTATCTACCAACCATATATGCTGATCGAAGGATCCCTTGTTCTTGTGCAGGCAAGAATCCCTACCGAAGTAAATCGACTTACCAATATTTAGTTAGGACAGGAGCGTAGGACTTTGATTTCTCATCCGATTTTATCCTTTTATTCATACAAAGCTTGACGATGCTAATGGATGGGCTTTGGCTTTACGATGCTAATGGAATTGGTCATCATCTACTCACCCAAGGAAGGAAAGATGGGCGGCTGTACTTGACTTTACCTTATGCCTTCAAAGTAGATCCTTCTCTCTTTCTCTATGGCTGTTCCACGCTTTCATCTTCCGGACAGAAGAGCCAAATTCTCAGAAGAAGAAAAAGTAAGGACTGTGCGTGCTCGATTCACAGCTTTGTTTACGCTATCGAGGTTAGTAACTGATTCAAAAAGTAGGGTCAATTCAAAGAGTCGTACCTCGCTACACGGAGCAGTACAGGGGCACCGATTCGGAATAGTGTTAGCCAAAATCTACCTTTACCATCAACGATTCGGTTTAGTAACCCGCAGTCAACAGTGAAGTCAAGAGTGACGTGAGCCGGAATGATAAGCATATAACTACTAAAAAAAGGCAGTACTAAAAAAGTGTTTCAAGCCCTCTCTCTTGCTTCTAAGGAGCTGCAGTGGTTATCGGACCGTTGAACGGCATGTTCTCGAAGAGGGTGATGGTAATATCTTGATAAGTCTCTTCGGAGGGTGTAGTGTCAGGGGGAGACTCAAAGGGGGTGGTTTTCTGTTCACTTTGAATCAGCCTACGTCGTCTCTCTTCCCTCACAATCATCAGTGTCTGAAGTTTCATGATGAATATAGGTTTCACATTTTATTGCTTACGTGAGGAAATATCCATTTTGAACTAGAATTTGTATTTTAGTTCTGATGAGGAGTGAGGTAGATTCGCATTGTTGAAGAAAGCGAAGAAAAAGGATGCTGCTATGGCTTGCTTGTGGCTCTTTCTTCTATTGGCTAGTCTCAGGCATGAGAGTTTCAATTTCTTTTGAAAATAAGTGCGGCTCAGTCATAAGTGTTAGTAATAGCATGAAGTAAGTTGTCGGTTCCAAGAGAGCATAAAAAGATCCGGTCACAAGGAGTAGATAAGTTTCGTAATCAAAACTTTGTATCAAGTCAAAATAAAGTTACGGTTACGGTAATAATAAAAGAGCAAATCCGATAAATCAAACTAAAAAGACTATGATCAGTTCCCCAAGGAAATGCGCCAGTTCGTCACAATCAATCTTCGAAAAAGTCGAGAAAAAAGAAATGCCGGCGGACTCAACATCTAATCTTTTCTAGGCTTTCTGTCTTTTACTATTACTATTCTATTTTAGAGAAAGGCATCCTCTCTATACTCTAAACCCTTATCGGGGAGAAGTCACTCCTCTAAGTGCTATATACGAGCAAAGGGAGGAGGTCTCTATGGATAGAGTTCTATCAGAACCCAACCCTGAAAGCTATGACATGGAGGGCCACAACTGATGAAGTGGCGGCTGCTAAAAGATCGGAGAAAGCGGAAAAACTCAGTAAGTAAAGAAGACTCGGTCCTATAATGCCGAGTTCCTAGTTCAAGTTATGGTTACTACCCGAAGAGGAAAGTGATTCAGATTATGAAGTTTCCGAGAGGCGCCTAAGGCTAAGATAAGGTTAACATGGGAAAGAAGAAGACAACAAGCTTATGGCTGGCAGCCTTATCATCGAATTCGATTTCCACCGAAAAAAACTGGTTGGTGAGAGGAATTGATGCTCAGTCAACTCCAAACGTAGTGAAGGATTTTCCGGTGGGATTGGAAGAATACGAATGTGGACAGAAGTAGCTGTCAGGCTTGGAACCTCATTCACATAGAGATAAAAAGACTGAAACCAAAAAGAATTACTAAACAGAATGCAACAAAGAATCCAAAGGTAGGACCATAGGGGAATGAAAGGAGTTCTCAGAAATGGAGAAATGTACGCCCACACCAAGAAGTAGTTACCAGAGACTCCCCACAAATTATGTAAGGTAAAACCATAATCGATGTTGATGGTTGAGTTGGGTAATTATGGTATTCCATCCCAGCTTACTCTCGGGAGCAACAATTGGGCTCTTCTTATAAAGGCAATGTCAATTGAAGAATCAGTTACGTACGAGGGCAAAACCTTTAGGGGAAAAGGACGGTTACGGTATTTTTTATCTAGGATCTTGTGATCTATCAAACCCCATGTTTGAATACTCTTGTACTCGGCCCGGGACCAGCAACTCAAGCTTCAGACAGACGTCCTATTGACGAAGGAAGCCGATTGACTCGTATATGAAAGAAAGGCGGGGAAGATCCAAAGACAGAGAGGGAATGCAAGCAAGAGTACACCTCTCTGAAATGCATCCAACAAGGTTTTTATCATTTTGAATAGAATAGGGTTTAGGAAGATCAGCAATTCGGAACTTGCTGGATAGTCGTAAATTATTCAATTGTCAATTTTGCACTTAAAAAACTGAAACTATTCACTTTATTGATTAGGCGTATCAGAGTGAAAGGTGGTATTCAAGCTTTCGAGTAGCGGCTTCCATCCCCAAAGGTGTGTCAGCACCTCGTTATCCCGAATGAATCACACGAAGACTTGTTAGCCACCGAGCAGAGCTAACTCACAAATCCCGAAAAAAAATACATGTTTCCTCTTGTTTACCCTTCTCCCATTTTGCATGGTTAGCAAAACAAGTAATAGTACTAATAGCATGTCACAGAAAATAAGAATTCACCTGGAGCATATTGAATATCTAAATAGCAATATCCCTCTGACACTCTTTCCTAGAATCAATTTTCGAAACTGGAAAAAGCCTTTCCAGATTCTAGTTGAGCGGCATCCACATGATCAGAAAGCAGTGACGAAGGCTCAGGTCAAAGTGCGTTCATGCAAAGAGCGGAAATGCCGACAACAGCTTTTTATGAACCTGAATGGAATACCCCAGGTCAATAGAGCGTCGGGAATCTCATCTCTTGATCAACTCTATCTAGAAGTAGGCCGCGTTGGTTTGTTTTTTTTTGGGAGTAGTAAATTGAAACTTGACTTCAAAAAGTCCATTGTTTGGAAATGTGTCAAGAAAGAGATAGGAACATCTGAGTTTGGTAGACAAAGCGAACCAAGTAGATAAACAGTTTGAAATCAACGCCCTTGTTTATTCAAAAAGAACAGACTCTGGCGCACAACTATGGCTTCGATTGACGGATTCCAACCAGGGAGTTTAAATTCCACCAGGTGCCAAGCAAGCCCTCTCTTCTATATGGGCACGGAAAAAGGCTACCCAGCTACTTCTTTTGAGCAAACCGAATGTTCTATCCCTACTTCCCAGCCAACTTTCTTTGGAGAGGGGCCGAGGTGAGACTTTTCCCGCTATTCATATTAGTAAACGGTTGATAGGGCTAGTCCACGCAAGAAAAGCTTTTTCAGTTAGTATGAGGGCTTTTATTTCTACGATTACAGGCCACACGTAGGTGATCAGAATTTCGTTTACTTGCTTATATCCGCTTACTTACGCCGACTCCTTTTTGAGTCAACCATCCTTCCTTGGATCAGTCAGGGTCAAGTCAAACCCTGGAGCCAAATCGTTATTGCCACCCCCCAGTATGCGCTAAGGCATGTTATGTATGAAAGCACAAATGTGCGTTGGGCACTTATTCATAATAATAAGAAAAGTGCCCTTCCTCCCTGTGTAGTAAGGTTTTTCAATCCCTCCC
>Ga0265324_10000495_pt1 | contig 27383 bp, 28 predicted proteins | sample 41419metaG_FD_198634 | JGI IMG/M metagenome (GOLD analysis project Ga0265324, IMG submission 198634) | Rhizosphere microbial communities from Carex aquatilis grown in University of Washington, Seatle, WA, United States - 4-14-19 metaG | ecosystem: Host-associated > Plants > Roots > Rhizosphere...
AGTATCTCGTCCGCATGTAATGGAAAAGATACTGCTGCGCATAGCCGGCGTGTGGCCCGAAATGCGTGTCGGCAAACCGCCGCAGCCGTTTCTCACTCGCGTGGCGTTTTGGAAAATAGAGCTCCTGCAAGGCGCGCTCAATCCACACGTCCACCGGGAATGCCGTATCAAACCCGTAGCCGAAGAGCAGCACGCAGTCGGCGATCTTCCCGCCGACGCCGCGCAACGTCATCAGTTCGGCGCGGGCGGCGGCGTAATCAAGCGTGCGGATTTTTTCCAAGTCAAAACTGCCCTCGGCAATCTGCCGCGCGGCATGCAACAGACTCGTCGCGCGAAACCCCATTTTGCACGCGCGCAGTTCGGCTTCCGAACACGCGGCGATTTTTTCCGCCGTGGGAAAGGTGACGGGCAAGGTCGGCGTAGCGGCTTTCGGTAGAAAGCCGCATTTATCACTTTGCAAGGATTTGCGGCGCTCTGCCGAGACGCCGCTACAAGGCTCCCCGAATCGTTCGCAGAGCAGAGCGACGATCTGGCGAATTTGGACAATCTGCTTCGTCGAAGACAGGATGAACGACGCCAGACATTCCCACGGTTCCTGCCGCAGCAGCCGCAGCCCGCGACACGCGGCGGCGGCGGCCCGCATCGGTTCGTCGTCAGGAAAAGTTTTCAGTATGTCGGCGAGCACCACGTCGGTCTGGAGAAATTCGCGGAGGAAACTCCAGTCATTGACGGGCGCGGCGGCACAGGCGTGAAGGCCAGCTTCCGTTTGCGTGAGCTGGAGAAAATGTTGGCCGACGACGCCCGACCAACTCTCGCCGTCGCGTTGCCAGCGGAAGACCTGGCCGGAATCCAGCGTGGCAGTGAGGTCGTAATTGGTGACCGGCAGCAGGATTTCGGACGCGGCCATTTATTTTTCCGTTTTCCGTTTTCCGCTTTCCGGTTGCAACAGATTCGGCAGGCGGGCGTAGGCTCTGGGAAAATATTTTTTGCCAACCACGTTCCACAGCATCTGCAACAGCACCACCAGCGCCACGGCGTAGCCCGCACCAAGAATCGCGCCCGCCGTGACATCGGCAGGATAATGCACGCCGTTGTAAATGCGCGAGAACGCCACCAGCGCCGCCAGCAACAACAGCCAGAGCGCGCGGCGGCGGTAAAATAAAAACCCGACGGTGGCGAGGGCGAACCAGTTCGCCGAATGTGCGGAAGGAAAACTGTGGCGGTTGGCGTTCGCCGGCAGCGAGCCGTCCGGCAACGGCGTGACGTAGCCGATGCCGTGGGTGTCGAACCGGCGCAGTTGCGGCACATACAGCCGCGCATCCTTGAGCACCACGAACGGACGCGGGCGCAGCACGCTGTCCTTCACCGTGCCTATGACCAGCGGGTCGCCGAGCGTGACGACCAGCACCATCAAGGCAAGACAAACGCGGAGCCGCACAGAGCCAAACCACAACAGCAACGGCACGCCGATGATGGCGACGGCAAGCCAGGGAACGTGGTAGCCGCTCAACTTGGGCATGAGCCAGTCGAAGACGGGGTTCACGAAACTGACGTTCAGGAAACGGAACAGTTCGGTGTCGGTTTGCAGCAGCCAATCCATGTTGGCGAAGTCAGTTGGCGGCGCGCCGGAAGGAGTTTTCCATGCGCGTCAGTAATTGATGAGCGAACGGATGGGAATGCCGGCCAGCTTCTCACGGCCATTGAGAAAATCCAGTTCGATGAGGAAGCCGGCTTCGAGAATTTTCCCGCCGAGTTTCTGCACCAGCGCAACGGCGGCAGCGGACGTGCCGCCCGTGGCGAGCAGATCATCAATCAGCAGCACGCGCGCACCGGGCTTGAGGGCGTCGGTGTGCATCGCCACGGTGGCGTGGCCGTATTCCAGCGCGTAATCCTGCTCGATGGTCGAGAACGGCAGCTTGCCCTTCTTGCGCACCGGCACAAAGCCGGCGTGCAACCGGGTCGCGGCGGCGGCGGCGAAGATAAAACCGCGCGCGTCAATCCCCACCACGGCATCCACGCTGCCGGGAGAAAACTTGGCGGTGAGCAGTTCGATGGCCCCGGCGAACAGCCGCGCATCGGCCAGCACGGGCGTGATGTCCTTGAACTGGATGCCCGGCTTGGGAAAGTCCGGGACATTGCGGATGGCGGCGGCGATTTCAGCGGCGGTGACGGAGGACGGCATGGTTCAATCTTCCTTGTGCTTGGTCTTTTCGAGCTTCTCAATCATCTTGCGGAGCTTGCGTAGTGCAAGATTTTGGATCTGGCGGACGCGTTCGCGCGTGACGCCGAACTTTTCACCGACCTCTTCCAAAGTTTTTTCATTCCCGCCGTCGAGGCCGAAGCGATAGCGCAAAATCGTCGCCTCGCGGTCATCGAGGTGCTTGACCATGTCCTGCAACATCCCGGTGACGGTCTTGTCCTCCAGCTCGTCGTAGGGGTTCACGGCGCGGTCGTCCTCGACGATCTCGGAATAAGTGTTGGAATCGTCATCGCCCACCGGCGCGTCCAGCGACGCGGGCCGGATGGACGCGGTGCGCATCATAGAAACGCGCGCGGCGGTGGTGCCGAGTTCGGCAGCCAGTTCCTCATCGGTCGGTTCGCGCCCAAAAAGTTCCTGCAGCTTGATCGCCATGCGCCGCATCTTGGAAATTTTGTCCACCAGATGCACCGGCAAGCGGATGGTCTTGGATTGGTTGGCCAGCGCGCGCTTGATGGACTGCTTGATCCACCACGAACCGTAGGTCGAAAGCTTGCCGCCCTTCGCCGGGTCGAACCGCTCGACGGCCTTCATCAAACCGATGTTGCCCTCGGAAATCAAATCCAGCAGCGGCAAACCGATGCCGTCATAGTCGCGCGCGATTTTCACGACGAGCCGGAGGTTGGCCTTGATCATGTGCTCGCGCGCCTTCTTGTCGCCCTTCTTGATGCGCGCGGCCAGCTCAATTTCCTCCTGCGGCGTGAGGAGTTTCACCTGGCCGATTTCGCGGAGATAAAGCTTGATGGCGCTTTCGCTGTCCTGCCGCTCGACTTCGCGTCGGAGAAATCGGGTGGTGTCGCCCTCGGTGGGCGGCTTGATGGGCGCGTCGGCGGGAATGACGTAGGGAGCTGGCGCGGGCGCGACGACGGCAGGTTTGGCCGGGGCGGAAACTTTTTTCTTCCGTTTCGCCGGCGCGGGCTTGCGTTGGATTATTTTGGCCACCATGAGTTCGCAAAATTAAGCGTTCACCGCCCAGCGGCAAGCAAATAACTTCAATTCCGGCTGCCGCGCGCGGCGGAAATGTAATACAGCAGCATCAAAACCGAGCTGACCAGCGCGGCGACGTAGGTAAGCGCGGCGGCGTTCAAGACTTTCGCCACACCGGCGCGCTCGCTCTCGCGCACGAGGCCAAGGCGGAAAAGCTGCTCCTTGGCGCGGGCGCTGGCATCGTATTCCACCGGCAGCGTGATGAGCTGGAACAAGGTGATGACGGAGAATAGGACGATGACGATCGGCAGCGCGAATTTCATTCCGTGCATGATCCAGCCGAGAAACAAAATAATTCCGTAGGCCGAGCTGGAAAACTGCGTGACCGGCACCAGCGCCATGCGCAAATTGAGCATCGCATAGGCCGCCTGATGTTGCAGCGCGTGGCCAGACTCGTGCGCCGCCACACCGACTGCCGCGATGGAGTTGCCGTGGAAATTGTCCGACGACAAAAACAGCGCGCGCTTCGTCGGGTCGTAATGGTCGCTCAAATGGCCTTCGACTTCCTCGACCGGCACATCGGTGAGACCGGCGTTGTCGAGGATGCGCCGCGCCGCCTGCGCACCGGTCAGGCCGGATTCCACCGGCACCTGGCTGTATTTGCCAAAGGCGGAATGCAGTTTCATCTGCGCCCAAATGCCGATGAGCATTCCGGGCAGCATCACGAACGCGAGATATTTCCAGTCGAGCCACATAAAATTATTTCAATCAGTGAATGGACAAGGCCGGCGGAGAATCATTCAAACTGTCCGCCTCCCGACGGACGAAATTAAAGCATAAAAACCGGCACGGCGCAACCAGCTCACATTCTGATTTGGAGTGCGGCGACTTGTCGCCGCTTTCCGACTGGGAGACATGTCTACCAGTTCCAAAGCGCTGACCTGTCCGCGCACTCCAAATGCGGACGCAACTCACTCCTCCGGTCTGTCGAGGTGTTCGCCCGGCGGCAGGTCGGCGAACTTTTCAAAATGCTCCGGACGGAGCGGTTCGGAGATGGCGTGTTCACCGCCAAGCCACTTGCCCAGGTCCACCAGCTTGCAGCGGTGTGAGCAGAACGGCCCATATTTTCCCGCGAACCAGTCGCCGGATTTTTTGCACGTCGGGCATTTGACGGCACGCATGGCTACTGCGTTTCGGTGGCGACCTGCTTGAGAATGGCGACCAACTGGCTCGCGTCTTCCGCCGGCACGCCGGCCTCGGTGAGAACTTTTTTCACGCCGGCGAGCAGCGTCTCCTGCTGCGTGGCGGAAAGATGCGCGCCGTTGAACAGCGCGTGCAGACTGCGCGCCAGCTTGGTGTTTTGCGCGGCCAGGCTTTTTCTTCCGCTCACGGTGGCGATGAGCTGATCCGCCAGTTTTTTGATCGAGGCCGTCGTGGCCTTCTTGCCGGTCGCAGCGGCGGATGAAAGATGATTCAACAGCGACACGCGTTGCGCGGCGCCGGCGGTCGCGTCCGCCGCCTGGTTGAGCGCGTCCAGATCCGTCTTGAGATCGGCGATGTTTTGCAGTGTGGCGGCCAGCACCGGATCCATCGGCGGCGCAGCCGGGACGTTTGGAGCCTTCGGCGACTGCTGCTGCCCGCCGCCGGCTTCCCGGCCGATTCGGTTTTGCTCGGCATTGTTCTGATCCGCCGCGCGCCGTGCCTGTTTCGTGGCCAGATCATAATTCACATCGGCCAGCGCCTGCCCGGCCAAGGCAAACGTGACGGCGAGGAGAAAAAGGTTTTTCATAAATCTCACTGGTTGACCATCAGCGGGCTATTTTTGCCGAGCAGCGAAATGTAGTCCTGCAAAATGCGCTCCGTCTCGTCCAGCATCGGGTCAAACGGCGGCGGCGTTTTTTTGCCGGCGACCGGCTGGTCAGCGGCGGCCGCATTGGTTTCCGCACCTGCCACGGTGAGCCCGGGCAGCTCGGCATTTTTCACCGTGATGTCATAAACCTTCACGCCGTCCGTCGGGCGGGCGGTGCGCTCGGCGTCGCGCGCCTTGCTTTTCAGGAAATTGTTTTCCCGCTCCTTCAACGCGTCGTGCTCGTTGATGGTCGCGGTCTTGTCCGCCTGCAATTTCTGGAACTGCGCGATGTCCTCTTTGACGTAGAGAAAATCCTGATTCGTCGCGATGCGCCCGTCGGAACGCGTCTTGAGCGGGGCCAGATACGGCTGGACAAGATTCAGTTTCTCATAGCTCGCCGGCTGGATGGTGTCCCACGGCAGTGGATTGTCGAGCGAGGCTTCGCCGACCTGCGTCGAATAATTGAACACGTCTGGCAGCACGATGTCCGGCTCCACTCCTTTGAGTTGCGTGGACGCGCCGCTGACGCGGTAAAATTTGCGGATCGTGATTTTCAGGTTGCCGGGATCGTTCGTCGCGTTTTTATCGGAAGACCAGACGAACGGCTTGAGCGGATTCAGGCTTTGCACCGTGCCCTTGCCGTGCGTGGAAATATCGCCAACCACCAGCGCGCGGCCATAATCCTGCAACGCGGCGGCGGCGATTTCCGCCGCCGAGGCGCTGAATCGGTTGATCATCACCGCCAGCGGGCCGTCGTAAAGCTCCGACGGGTCGGGGTCGGAATCCACCTGCACCCGGCCGTCGGGGTCGCGGGCGAGCACCACCGGGCCATCCTTGATGAACAGGCCGGTGAACTTGATCGCCTCCTCCAGCGAACCGCCGGGATTCGTGCGCAGGTCGAGGATGATGCCGGAAACTTTTTCCTGCTTCAGCCGCCTCACCAGTTTCGCCACGTCCACGGAGGTTGACTTCGGCGTGGTGTTGTCGCCGCCGAGGTTGACGGTCGCGTAAAATGACGGCAGGTCAATCACGCCAATGCGCTTGCCGCCGGGCAGTTCGATTAGCTTCGCCTTCGCCTCGGAATCCTCCAGCTTGATTTCGTCGCGGACGAGCTTGACGATTTTGCGCGCGCTGCGGTCGGCGGCGGGGCTGATGGTCAGGCGCACTTCCGTCCCTTTCGCCCCGCGGATTTGCTGGACGACTTTTTCCAGCTCCATATCCACCACGTCCACCGGCGCAGCGTTGCCCTGTGCCACGGCGACAATCCGGTCCTTTTCATTCAGCGATTTGCTTTTCGCCGCCGGCCCGCCGGTCACCAGCGAGCGGATGGTGCAATAGCCGTCGTCCTCGGACAATTGCGCGCCGATGCCGAACAGCGAGAGGTTCATGCCGATGGAAAAATCCTGCGCGTGCGGCGCGCTGAAATAATCCGTGTGCGGATCGTAGGCGTGCGCGAGGCCGTTGAGGTAAGCCTGCAACACCCCGTCGCTGTCCCAGTTCGTCGTCATGTGCAGGTTCCAGCGGTAATGCCGTTCCAGCGTGGCGGGAATGTCCTTGGTCGCGTCCGCCGGCAGGCGCACTTGGAACGTGCCGTTCGTCTCGATGATTTCGCGCGACAATTTTTCCTGCAAATATTCATAGCGCAGCCGCTGCCGCCAGAGCGCCTTGGCCGCGTCCAAATCTTTCGGGAACGCCTCATGCCGGCGGTCGAGTGTGATTTTCTCATCCACCGTGAACTTGAATTTCTCGTGTTCCAACAAGTCCGCGACGAAGGCGTCGTGCTGCTGGATGCGCTTGGAATAACAGTCATAAACTGCAAACGCCGGCGTCAAATCCGCCTTGCCGCCTTCGAGCGTCAGCTTGTCGAGGTTCGTCCGGTAGATTTCAAAACCCGCGAGGTCGCTCTGGAGGAAATTCTCGTGGCGCGGGTCGAGCGAATCAATGTAGCCGTCGAAAAACCTCTTCGACAGCTCGGTGTCCAGCGGGCGTTGCAGGTAATGGTATTCCTCCAGCAACCGCGCGGCGACGTGTGCAATGCGCGGGTCGTTCGGGCCGGGCTTCAGGCTCGTGGCCGGCAGTGCGGGCAGCGTGGGCACGTCGGACTTGCTCGTTTCGCAGCCCGCCCAGATGGCCAGCGCAATCGTCGGAACCAGCAAGACCACGGAAAAATTTTTCATTCGATGCATGATGTGTCGCGTAAGCACGATTTGACCGAACATAACCCAAAGCGTTCACCGGGGAAAACATTTTGACGGAAAAATCGAACAAAAAGCAGATTGCCTTTGTCTGCTGAATCCAGAATTATTCCCGTTCTTAAATTTTATGACCAACCGCATGAACAAACTTGTCCTCGGAACCATCGCCATCCTCGGCCTGGCCGCCAGCGCCACCGCCGGCGACACCAACTCGCTGCCGGACACCAAATCCCGCGTCAGCTACGCCATCGGCATGATGCTCGGCCACAACTGGCAGCAGCAGGGCCTCGAAGTGAACCCGGACATCGCCGCCCGCGCCATCAAGGACGTGCAGGCCGGCGGCGCGACCCTGCTCTCGCAGGAGGAAATGCAGCAGACGCTCACCAGCTACCAGCAGGAATTTCGCGCCATTCAGATGAAGAAAAAGGCCGAGCTGACCATCAAGAACAAGGCCGAGGGCGAAGCCTTCCTCGCCGCCAACAAAACCAAGCCCGGCGTGGAAACTTTGCCCGACGGCTTGCAATACACCGTCCTCACCGCCGGCACCGGCGCGACGCCCGCCAGCAGCGACATCGTCTCCGTCAACTATCGCGGCACGTTTCTGGACGGCACCGTGTTCGACAGCGGCAAGCATGAATTCCCGGTGACCGGTGTCATCCACGGCTGGACCGAGGCGCTTTTGAAAATGCCGGTTGGCTCGAAGTGGAAATTGTTCATCCCGTCCGAACTGGCCTACGGCGAACAAGGCAACCGTGGCATCCCGCCGAATTCCACGCTCATTTTTGAAGTCGAGCTGCTCGACGCCAAGGCCGCCGCGCCCGTCACGCCCCCTGCCCCGGCGCAACCGCTCACCAGCGACATCATCAAGGTGCCCAGTGCCGAGGAATTGAAGAAAGGCGCGAAGATCGAAGTCATCAAGTCCGAAGACGCCGCCAAGGCGGCGGCAGCGGCGAAATGATCTGTCGGCTGTAATTTTTCCGGCGGCGCACCGCGATGGTGCGCCGCCTTTTTGTTTTTGGTTGAACACCAGTACGGCTTTTGTGTCAATTCCAACATGATGAAATTGAATCCCGTTTTTGGCTTCTTCGCCGTCGTCACCGTGGCGGCGGGCATTCTTTCCGTTTCGCATTTCACCAGTTGGGGCAAGGACGGCCAGCCGGCCTTCACCGTTTCCACCACGCCGGTCAACCGCGACGCCCGCGCCGGCACCAGCTACGCGCCCATCGTCAAGAAAGTCGCGCCGAGCGTCGTAAATATTTACTCCACGCGCTTCGTCAAGGAACGGCCCATGCAGAATCCGTTGATGAATGATCCCTTCTTCCGCCAGTTCTTCGGCAACCCGCCGCAAGGCGACGACCGCGAACGCACGCGCAAGGAACAGAGCCTCGGCTCCGGCGTCATCATCTCGCCCGACGGCTATATTTTGACGGCCAACCACGTTGTCGCCGACGCCGACGAGGTGAAGGTTTCCATCGCCGACGGGAAAACCGAATACACCGCGAAAGTCATCGGCAAAGACCGCGCCACGGACATCGCCGTGTTGAAAATTTCGGCCAGCAACCTTTCCGCCGTCACGCTGGCGGACAGCGACCAGCTTGAAGTCGGCGACGTGGTGCTCGCGCTCGGCAATCCCTTCGGCGTCGGTCAGACCGTGACGATGGGCATTGTCAGCGCGCTCGGCCGCAGCGGTTTTGGTTTCAACGGCTACGAAAATTTCATCCAGACCGATGCCGCCATCAATCCCGGCAATTCCGGCGGCGCACTCGTGGACGTGGAAGGCCGGCTCGTCGGCATCAACACCGCCATCATCAGCCGCAGCGGCGGCAACCAGGGCATCGGTTTTGCCGTGCCGATCAACATGGCGCGCAATGTCCTCGAACGGCTCGTCAGCGGCGGCTCGCTCGCGCGCGGCTACCTCGGCATCAGCCCGCAGGACATTAACGCTGATCTCGCCAAACAGTTCGGCCTCGCCGACCAGTCCGGCGCGCTCGTCGGCGATGTGGTGGCCGGCACGCCCGCCGCCAAGTCCGGCATCCGGCCTGGCGACGTGATTATCGCCATCAACGGCAAACCCATCACCGACGCGAACAGCCTGAAGCTCACGGTGTCGCAGTTCGCACCCGGCACGTCCGTCGCGGTGAAAATAATTCGCAACGGCTTCGGCAAAACCGTCAACGTCACGCTCACCGAATTGCCCGGCGGCGAAGTTGCCGCCAATGACGATGACAATGCCACCGCCGGTCCCGCCACCGCTGACGCACTTGACGGCGTGACCGTGGCCGATCTCGAACCGACGGTACGCGAACAGCTCCGCGTGCCGGCCAGCGTCAACGGCGCGCTCGTGACCGAGGTGAACCCGGATTCCAATTCCGCCGACGCCGGCTTGCAGCCGAACGACCTGATCGCCGAAATCAACCGCCAGCCCGTCGCCAGCGCCAACGACGCCGTGCGGCTGTGCAAGGCCGCGCGCGGCGAGCACATCCTCGTGAAAATCTGGCGGCGCACCGGCAACTTCGCTGGCACGCGCTTCCTGAGCGTGGACAACGCCAAGCGCGCCAAGTGATTTACGATTGCCGATTTACGATTTACGATTGGGAAAACTGTCCATGCCGTCCACTTTTCGACACCCATCGTAAATCGTAATTCGTAAATCGCCAATTCCCGGTTCCTTCCGGCTTTGACAAATCGCCGCTGACAGGCAAATTCTTCCCCGATGGCTGTTCAATACAAAGATTATTACCAGAGCCTCGGCGTGCCGCGCACCGCGAGTGCGGACGAGATCAAAAAATCCTTTCGCAAGCTCGCACGCGAATTCCATCCCGACGTGGCCAAGGACAAGAAGAGGGCCGAGGAGAAATTCAAGGAGATCAACGAGGCCTACGAGGTCCTCGGCGACGCGGACAAGCGCAAGAAATACGACGAGCTCGGCGCAGACTGGAAGTCTGGCGCGGAATTCCGTCCACCGCCCGGCGCGGGCGGTTTCGGTGGCGGCGGCCAGGGTTTTCGCGGACGCCCGATGAGCCGCGAAGATTTCTCCACGCATTTCGGCGGCACCGGCTTCAGCGATTTCTTTGAACAAATGTTCGGCGGACAGCGGCGCGGCAATGGCTTTGGTGGACAAGGCGGTTTTACCGAAGAACCGGTTGCCGAAGAAAGCCGCGACATCGAGGGCGATATTCTCGTCACGCTCGAAGAGGCCAAGCGCGGCTCCGTCCGCACCGTCACCGTGCGGCGCGAGAACCGCACCGACTCGCATCAGGTCAAGATTCCCGCCGGCATCACCGAGGGGCAGAAGCTGCGCATCGCCGGGCGCGGCGAGCATGGCGGCGACCTCTATCTCCGCATCCGCCTGGCGAAGCATCCCGACTTCGAGGTGGACGGACACAATCTCATCCACGAGCTCGAACTCGCGCCGTGGGAAGCCGCGCTCGGCGCGGAGATCGCCGTGCCCACGCTTGCCGGCAAGGTGAACATCAAGATTCCCGCCGGCACCGCCAGCGGCCAGAAGTTCCGCGTGCGCGGCCACGGCCTCGGCAAGACCGGCGACCTCCACATCACCGTCAAAATCGTCGTGCCGGCCAAAATCACCGACGCGCAGAAGAAACTGTGGGAACAGCTTGCCAAGGAATCGCACTTCCATCCGCACGATTGATTTTTAACGCAAAGACGCCAAGGCGCAAAGTTTCTGGTGGGGCGAGCGTCCTCGCGAGCCGAAATGAGCGAAACTGTATATGCTTCCGAGTTAATGAAAGATGTCCGACAAGCCGCATTTCAAACGCTGCATGATCTGCTGCAGGCGGCCCAAGGTGATGCTCTGCTGGCATTGCTCCAGACGATGAAGTGTTGAAGCGGGAAGGCCGAGCTTTTTGGAAAATTGGGCAAACGTCATATCGCCACCTTTCTTGCGCAGAAACGCCGCGAGTTGTTTTTCCAAAGTGTCACGCACCCGGCCATGCTGGCCAACAAACTTATTCCGTTTGCGGAATAAGTATGTTGACAGCTGCGTGCGAACTTGGAAGATTAAATTAATTTCCATTAAGGGCTTGTCTTATGAAAATATCTGCACAATGGGTTCTGGTTTTGGTTGCAATCGTTCTTAGCTTCAACGCTTGCGCGACGACGTTTTATGTGGATGCGGGCAACCTCTCGCCCGCCGCGCCATTCACCAACTGGCCGACGGCATCGAAGGACATCCAAAGCGCCGTTGATGTGGCCACGGATGGAGACCTGATTCTCGTCACCAACGGCCTTTACAACACCGGCGGAAGGGTGGTGAACAGTTCCCATACTGGTGGAGGCGTGGGTTATGCCACCCCCATCACCAATCGTGCGGCCATTAACAAGGCCGTGACTGTCTGCAGCGTCAATGGTCCGGCGGTGACAGTGATTCAAGGTTATCACTACAATTTCGTTCAAACCAATTCGGCCAGCGCCACCAATTACAATAACGATTTGAGGGGCGTTTATCTGACCAACAATGCCACGCTGGATGGCTTCACCGTCACTGGCGGCGGAGGGACTGGCTCCGGCAGCGGGGTAAATTGCGAATCCACCAATTGCTTTCTGACCAACTGTGTGTTAACCGGCAATGTTTGTGCGGGGAGTGGCGCGGCGTATGGCGGTGCCGGAGTTTACCAAGGAACTTTGAACAACTGTGTTATCTCAAACAACCTTGTACCGATCACTCAATGGAATTATGCCGTGAGAGGCGGTGCTTTTGACAGTGTTTTGAATAATTGTTTAATCATCAGCAACAGCGCCAGCTTCGGCGGTGGGGCGGCTTATTGCCTATTAAATTATTGCCAAGTAATCGGGAACATAGCCCCATTCTATGGCTCCACCTCTTGGGGCGGCGGAACCTATATGTGCACCGCAAATTACTGCCTGATTGCGGGAAATCTTTCGACAACTTCAGGTGGGGGAGATTGCTTTGGAATTTTGAACTACTGCATTTTAAGCAACAACGTCTGTATGCTTCCTGTGGTTGGAGGAATTGGAATTGGAAGTGGCGGGGGAAGCTACCAGCAACCGCCTAATGGAAGTTATATTCCGATGCTAAACAACTGCCTTGTTATCAGCAATGTTGTCTATGGCAATGGCGGCGGCGTTTATACAGTCAACAATACTGGTATTTTGCCGATTTTAACTAATTGTACGATCGTCGGAAATACGGCAACCAATCAAGGCGGCGGCGTTTATGGCGGAACATTGAAAAACTGCATCATCTATGGCAACTACTGCACTTCCGTTTTCGTCGCCACATCCAATGTTTACAATGCAAAATTAACCAACTGTTGGACAAGCGATCCGCTGTTCGTAAATCCAGCGCTGGGAAATTATTCTCTGCAATCAAACTCTCCCTGCATCAACGCTGGAAATAACGCTTACGTTTCTGGAACTAATGATCTCGACGGCAACCATCGCATCGTTGGAGGCACGGTGGACATCGGCGCTTATGAATATCAAACGCCGGCCTCGCTGCTCTCCTACGCTTGGGCGCAACAATACGGCCTGCCCACAGATGGCACGGCTGACACGATTGATTCCGATGGTGACGGCATGAACAACTGGCAGGAGTGGATTGCTGGCACCATTCCCACCAACGCGGCCTCGGTGCTGCAATTGTCATCACCGTCCAACAGTCTTTCCGGCATGAAGGTGACTTGGCAAAGCGTGAGCGGCGTGTCTTATTATCTCCAACGCAGCACCAACCTCGCCGTGCAACCGCCGTTCTCCTCCATCGTCAGCAATCTCACCGGCCATGCGGTTTCGACCAGCTACACGGACACCTCGACCACGAACGGCGGCCCATATTTCTACCGCGTCGGCGTGCAGTGAAAATTCCGTGCCGTCCTTGACCCGTCTGCTGGCGGGCTTTACGTTTTGGGCATGGCGAACGCCAAAAAAAACAAACGCAAGGCCGCGCTGCTCGGCGTCGGGCTGGATTCCGACGGCCACAAGCGCATCACCAAGGGCGACAATTTTCTCCTCATCGGTGGCACGCAGGAGACGCACGAGGTGATGACGGAGAAGACCATCAAGCTCAACGAAAAACTCAAGGCGCGCGGCCAGCGCCTCGAAACCGTCAGCAAAGAGGAGTTCGACGACATTGCCCAAGAGGTCGGCCTGAAAAAGTTTCCCGCCAAATGATGCGCTGGTTCATTCTGGTTCTAATGGCAGCGTGGGTTTGTCCGCTGGCTGTTTCCGCACCGTTCAACCCGACCGATCTGCCGCCATCACCCATATCATTGCCCGCCTCGACGGTGCCGCAATCAGTCTCATATCACCGAGATGCTGAACGGGCGCTCGAACTGCACGCGACGTCCACCAATGCTGCGGTCATACAATTGCTGGGTGAAATCCGGGAGCTGAAACAAAATCTGTCCGCGCTGGAAACCAACGCCTGGCAAAAAGACCCGCTGCTGCTGACGTGCGACCAATTCATCGAAAAAACACACGATTGGGTCATGGCAAAACATCACGCTGAAATGGAGGCGGAGTCAGCTTATTTCCACTCAACCAATCCAGCCGAAGCCGGTACGCGCCGGAAATTAGAAAGCGACCTGACGCGTATGATGGAATTGATCCTGTTCCACGAGCTCGACGGCAACACGAATTTTGCGCCGCTGCAAAAATCGCTTTACGCAATCGTGGAGCAGTTTTCCAAACCGACTACCAACGCCAGAAGCCGGCAGGACATTTGCCGCTACTGGTGGTTCGACCGTTTTATCGGCTTTCCGGACACGAACCGCCCGGCCGGAGATTGTTCGTTCACCAATCTGGAAATCCAAATCGGCCGCCGCTACGAATGGCTTGTGGCGGGTCTGGCGAAAATGCAACGGGACAAAAACATTCCACCCGAAGCCGTGGCCGGCCTGAAATACGGCCATCTCTACCGGACGCTGGACGACATGTGCGAAGTCTATCTGGAAGTCCGCACGCCAGCGGACATTCAAAAACTGCGAGAAGAACTGCGCCGTAAAATGATTGACCTTTCCTGGGCGGACAGACAACGAAACTAAACCAGCCTAGGCGTTTGTCAGTTTCTCAAAGTTCTTCAGCAGTTGCAGGCCAACTTATTGGGAATGGCTTTTTCCACCCCCGAACACATGGAAGAAAGGCTGGGAAAAGCAAATTTCTTCGGGTCGCATATGGCAATAATTGTTGGCGGTCTCATGCTAATTTTCAGGCATGGTGGAAAGACTGACGCGGGTTTTGTGCTGACGAAACAATATTTTGCCGGGAACAATTTCAGGGTTCACTCCTCTTAACTGTTGAAACGCTTGGTTTAAACCAAAAATTCAAAAATCTATGAAAAACACATGCAATCGAAATCTGTCATGCAGCCAGGTTTGCTGTTTCGTTCTCGCCGCTGTTGGCGTTCTTGCGTTAGCAGGCACCGTGTCGGCAGACAGCATGAAATCTCGTCACGACTTTAATAAGGCTGGCAATATTCTGATTGCCGATCAGTTCAACAACCGCGTCATCGAGATCAACCCGAACGGGGATATTGTCTGGTCATTCGGCCTTGGACCGAATGACTTTTCAGCCCGTTCCGTCATCGGCGTCAATGATGTGCAGCGCGTCGGGCCGCTCACCTTGATGGCCGGCACCGGCACGCCCGCCGGCGTAATTCCACAGGCTCCCGACGGTGCGGCCGATAATCGCGTCCTGCTGGTGAACCCCGCCGGCCAGATTGTCTGGCAATACGGGCAGTTCGGCCAAACGGGATCAGGGCCAAACTTGTTGAACACGTCGGTGCAAAGCACCTTCCTGCCGAACTTCCATGTGCTCATCACCGATCAGGCGAACAACCGCATCATCGAGGTGAATTTGCAGAAGAAAATTGTCTGGCAATACCCGGGATCGAACACGAATGAGGCTGACCAACTCAATGGTCCAAACTCCGCCGAACTGCTGAAGAACGGCCACATCCTGATTGCTGACCAGGGCAACAACCGGGCGATTGAAGTCACCCGGAACGATCAGATTGTCAAAACCTTCAGTGCCGGTGGCACGGTTGACATCATGGCGTTTGCCAGCCGTCTTGAAAACGGCGACACGTTGCTGACCGATGCCGGTAATTCCCGCGCCGTCGAAGTGGACACCAATGACAATGTCATCTGGCAATACTTCACAGATACCGACCCGAACAGTGTTCCCGCCCCGCTGCCCACCCGTGCCGTGCGGCTCAAAAACGGCGACACGATGATCAGCGACCAATTTAACAACCGCGTCATCCGGGTCAGTCTGGCTGGCGAAATTGTTGCCAGCTATGGTTTGCCATTGGCCGGGGGCGATCCGATCGGAAACAATGTCGGTTATGACCCCCATACTTCACAGAACGGTTTGTATGCACCATATGACGCAAAAGTGGTTGGTGATTATACCGGCTTGACGCCGCCGAAGGGTTTCGGCCATGGCGTACTTTAAAGGAACCCGGTAAACGGATTGCATCAGCCAAGCCCGGTCGGCACTAGCGTGCCGCCTGGGTTTGGTCTTTTTCCCGCCGCTTTGGTTTCGCCACTTTGGTTTTGCAGCTATTGACAAAGATTGATAATGGAATTAATTAGTGTTTAAAATCTTTCAAAGTCGGCGGTTGTCGCCAAAAACATGAACCATACGCGCCCCGCGAACAGCCCGTCATGCCCATGCTGGTGGGGTGGTGTTGGTTTTACCTTGATCGAGCTGCTGGTGGTGATTGCCATCATCTCGATTCTGTCGGCGATTTTGTTGCCGGCGCTTTCCAAGGCCCAGGAGCGCGCTCGGGGCGTCGTCTGCCTGAACAACACCAAACAGCTTGAGCTGGCGTGCCAGCTTTACACCGATGATCACGAAAGTTTCCTGCCGTATAATCTGGTGATGTCGGACAACTCCCCCCGAAACAATATCAACTGGGTCAACAACGTCATGACTTGGAGTTTAAGTCCCGATAACACCAATCCCGCAACCATCACCGAGGCGAGCCTGGGCTTATACAATGGTGGCGGCACGGCCATTTACCGCTGTCCGTCTGACCACGCCTTAAGCTCGATTCAAAGCGGTGCCGGCTGGGATCATCGCATCCGCAGCTATTCGATGAATGCCATGCTGGGAAATGCGGGACCGGCGATTGTCGGCGGCGCAAACACCAATAATCCCGGCTACCAGCAGTTTTTAAAGACGACGCAGATTCCGCACCCGGCGGACATTTTTGTGTTTCTGGATGAACACCCGGACAGCATTGGTGACGGCTATTTTCTCAACAAGGATGCGCCGGCGGCCAGCGGCGCTTACGCGGCCACGGATGACGAATGGCACGACCTGCCGGCCACCTACCATAACCGCTCCACCGCCTTCACTTTTGCCGACGGCCACGCCACGCTCCATCACTGGTTGAAAGCCAGCACCTTCCGCCCGCCCGCCGCGCACGCCGCGAACCTGCCCATCGAGATTCCCGCCACGCCGGCCGATGAACACGCTGACTTCGACTGGGTGCTGACACACATGAGCATTGAAAACTGACGCGCACAAACATGGAAAGCGGGATTTTCATCAGAGATATTGCCGGAGGGTCAGCACATCGCCCGCCGTTCCGATCAGGTAAGTTTTTCCTCCCTGCGTCCAAGTGGCGGTCATGAGCCGGTTGACTTTGGTAAATTGCGGGGCAGCTCCAGCCGGCGCATTTTTTACCGAAGTCCGGTCAACCACAAACAGCCAGAGGTCGCTCGCGACGCCCGGTGCCAGCGGCTTGCCGGTACGAAAACAGATCATGGAGACCTTCACGCCCTGCCAGTCTTCCACCGCACACCCCACCAGGGCCGCCTGCTGAAGCGGTGCCGGCAAAACAAAATCCGCCGGCGCATGGTTTTGCACAAGATAGGCGCGGATCGCGGCCGCGTCATTTGTTTGCACATCCATCGCATAGCCACGCAACGCCACGCCCACCATTTGATTTTGATAAACGGCCAGCGTGTCATCCGACGCCTGCGGCAAAAAACGGAAGACCGCCAGGACAGCGAACAGCAGGATGGCCGCCGCCGCCGCGAACTGGATTGTTCGCCGCGTCGAAATCATTTTTTCACTCGCCGCCTGTTCGGAGATGATTTGCTCCTTCAGCCCGGCGGGCACGGTGATCTGGCGGAATTTCTCGCGAATGACAAATTGGCGGGCGCAATGCACTTCCAGCCAGCGACCCAGGTCCGGGTCAACTTTAGCCAACGCCAACGCCTCGGCGATTTCAGAGTCTTCCGCATCCGCCATTCCGGGGCGGTAAAGCAATAAGATATTTTTCGCTTCGTTGACGTTCACAAAATGGCTGGTGGTTGACCGGCGGCGATGTCGCGTGCCAGCAAATGTTGCAATTGACCGATGCCGCGCGCGAGGCGTGACTTGACCGTGCCCAACGGCACGCCCAGGATTTCAGCCATTTCGTTATAGGAGCAATCCTGCAAATAGAACAGCGCCACGGGAGCCTGATAGACATCATCCACTTGGGTGAGGGCGTCGAGCACTTGCGCGGTGTCGAGCCGGCTGACGGTTGCCGGGGAAACGACTGGTAATTCAACGGCCACCGTATCGAGTTCCAAATGCGGGAAACGAGTTTGCCGCCGCCGGGAATTCAGAAACTCGCGGTGGAGGGTGGTAAATAGCCAAGTTTTCACTTTTGACATATCACGCAATTGATGACCTTTCGTGGCCCAAACCGTGAACGTCTGTTGCGTCAAATCACAGGCATCCGCCTCCGCGCGCGTGAGACTGAACGCAAATTGATACAGGGGAGCGTAAAACCGCTCCACCAAGCTTTCAAATTCGTTATTGTCAGCCATGCCAAGTCATCAAGGATAAGACGGTTCAGTGCAACATTTGTTCCCCAAAAAGGCGAGCGCGATTTTATATCGCGGCGTTTTCGTGGTTTCAGCCTGATAAACACCTTCATTCAAAAGGGTTCCCTTCTTAGACAGGTTTTGCCTGTGGCGTTTGCCCATCCGTATTTTGATTTTGATCGGCTTTTTCCGTCCGCGCCGCGCCGACCTCACCGGCGGTGATTTTATTTTCCAGAATTGCCCATGGAATTGAAGACATAGGTGAGGATATTTGCGATGTCCTGATCACTGAGCGGGAATCTGGGTATGCTGTTGTTGAATTTTTTGCCGTTGACGACCAGTTCACCTTGCAACCCATTGAGGACGACTCTGATTGCCCGGTACTTGTCGGCATTCAAAAAATCTGACCGCGCCAAGGGCGGAAATCGGGAAGCAATACCTTGCCCGGCTGGCTGGTGACAAATGCCACAGACTGTGCCAAAGAGCCGTTTTCCAAGCTCGGTTTTTTCCGCTTTGGAGTGAATGGCGGCATCGGTCGGCGGCACACCGCAGGGCGCGCCGGCCTCGACCCAGCGCTTGATGATCTGGCGTTCGTCTGCCGTCATGCTCTGGGCTTCCACACTATTTCCGGCAGGCATCGGCTGCTTGTAATAGGAACGATTCCAGCTCTGCCACACCCGCCGTTTTATTTCCACGCGGTCGTTGAATGCCGTCCGATAATCCAGCCAATCCGACAGAACGCTGTTGGGATCGCCATGGCACCGGGCGCACTTGCTCATCATGATCGGCAACACATCACTAAGGTAGGTTGGGGAACCCGGCTCGCCGCTGGGAGACGGGTTGGCGAATTCAGCCCCTGCGCTGCGTATTTTGATGGCGGCATTCGGTTCAGCTTCAGCGCGACCGACACCCGCACCGACAAATAGGAAGGTGCTGGCGGCACATAGCAGGGAGCTAACGATGCGGAACATTTTCATGGAAACAGAAACTCCACCTGGCATCAGCGCGGCGCGGCATCTGGTTTCGGCCACATGAAATGGCAATGTTCGCAGTAGAGATGTTCGCGGATCGGCTCAGCCGCCGCCCGGTCATTAAAAAGGGCCACTCGAATTCGATTCATAATTTTGAGGCGATGTCGCCGGTGCAAATTTCACCTTTGGCTGGCGCAAGCATTGCGCCGTTCGCTGGTATGAGGGATGAAGCGGTGAATAGGTTCCCGCCGAGAATCCGGATTCGAAAAATAAATTTACAAATTGCGGGGAACAAAATGCCGGCCCGTCACTCTTACCTAGCAACCGCCACCCGTTCGCCATGCTAGTGGGTGGCCGTGAAGCGAAGCGAAATTTGCGGGAACAATATCACACTAAAACGCCTCTTACTAACAAAGCAAACAGCCATGATTTTTTTCAAGAAATACTTTTTGCCGGTCATCGCAGTGGCAACACTGCCAAGCCTCGGCCTGGTGCCTTCCAGCTTTGCGGCCACGGCTAATGTCTCCGTGGGAAGCACGTTTGACCGGTTCACACCCGCGGTGGTCACCATCGCCGTCGGGGATCAGGTGGTGTGGACTTGGGCGTCCACCTTCCACTCCACGACCAGCGGCACCAACGGTGTGGCGGGCGATGATAATGGTGTGCCCAGCGGACTTTGGAATTCAGGCACCATTACCACCCTGCCGCAAACTTTCACCAACACGTTCCCCGTGGCGGGCAATTTTTCATATTATTGCCAGGTGCATTTTAACTTTGGGATGACTGGCGCGGTCGTGGTGATATCTGCCGCACTGCCGCCAACCATCGCCATCACCAACCCGGTGTCGGGCGCGGTCTTCGCCGCCCCCGCGAATGTGACCATTCAAGCGGCGGTCACGAACGGCAGCGGCGCGGTTACCAATGTGCAATTCCTCGTGGGTGCCGGCGTATTGACCAACGAAACCGCCGCGCCCTATTCCGCCACAACCAATAATCTGGCGGCGGGCAGCTACACCCTTTCCGCCATCGCCACGGACAACAATGGATTAAAGGCGACGAACACGGCCAGCATCAACATCGTCACGCCGGTGCCGGTCACCCTCAGCTCACTTTCACGGACAGCACCAACCAACTTTCAGTTCAGCTATTCGGCGAATGTCGGGTTACGCTACTTCGTCCAACGTTCAACCAATTTGCTGACGACCAACTGGTTTGCGCTCATCACCAACACCGCGGCCAGCAGTCCGGTGACGTTTACCGATTTCAACGCGACGGCGAATGCCGGTTTCTACCGGGTCGGACGCCTGCCCAACCCGTGACGGCCGGAAAAACTGAAATGAAAATGTCGAGACAGACAAACAAAATGTTGGTATGCCAATCCATCCTCAACGTATTGCCATTCGGTATTTCGCTGCTGATTTTATTCAGTGCCCCATCCGCCAAATCGCAGCCGCCCGCCGACACCGAGGCCGCCCGCCCACGGAGTTTCGCGGCCCAAGGCGTGGTCTTGTCCGTCAACCGCGACGAGCGGCAGATTGTCATCCAGCACGAAGCCATCTCCAATTACATGACGGCGATGACCATGCCATTCACAACACAAAACCCGGGCGAACTCGCCGGACTTGAACGTGGCGACCGCCTCACTTTTCAACTTCATGTGACCGCCACCGAAAGCTGGGTGGACCACCTCGCCAAGCATGGAATCATGGCTCTGCCGCCGCCCGCCCCGGCCATGGCACCAGCCATGCAACCTTTGCGCGACTATCATTTCACCAACGAACTTGGCCAGCCCGTCAGCTTGAACTTTTTTCGAGGACAGGCGGTGGCCATCACTTTTTTTTACACGCGCTGTCCCCTGCCAGAGTTTTGCCCGCGGCTTTCAAAAAATTTCCAGTTGGTTGCGCAAAAATTAGCGGCCCTCCATGAGGCGCCAAAAAACTGGCACCTGCTCTCCGTCTCGCTGGATCCGCAGTTCGATTCTCCGCAGATGTTGAAAGCCTATGGCGAGAACTATCATTACAATCCGGCGCAGTGGAGTTTTCTGACCGGACCGGCCGACAAAATCAGCGAGTTGGCCCGCCAGTCCGGCGTCAGCTATGAATCCGATGGAACCACCATCAACCATAATTTCCGCACGCTGATTGTGGATGCCTCCGGCCATCTACAGACCATGTTCCCGGTCAGCGGCGATCTTTCCGATTCCATTGTCAGCGAAATTGTCAAGGCAGCGGCGGTGACGAACCATCCGGTTTCAACCGATCACTCCCGGTGAAAACCAAGGAAATGAGAAGTTATGCCGGCCCCGGTGGCGACTGGCGATGTGAAGCGCGCGGCACGCCGAAAAATGCTTCAAGAGATTTGGAGAAACCGGAGTGCCCAAACCTTTGGGGGGGATTTGGTTTGATTTAGTGTCTGGACAGTAAAGATTCTGAGCAGCCACGCTCAAACTGGCGGGTGGCGTGATGATTAAGGCGGTGCTGACTAAACGGAATGGGTTAATTCGCAAAGATTGGAAGAACTTCGTGGGTTTTTCTGCAACATTGATGGCTCAAAAATGATTCTATATGTCCCAAATTGGCATTGTATTTAGAATTAGTGTTTGGTTGCATTAAATAGCGGGGAAACCATAATTAATAATGATGTCGTTATGAAAAGAATCTCGTTCGGTTTATCCTTGGGCTTTGTTTTGATGCAGACAGCCGGTGCCTCGCTGATCACGTTTGATGATATTACGCCTGCGGATTTGATTCATTCTTCAGGTGGGGTTCCCCAGGGTTATGGCGGTCTGCAATGGAATCGATTCAGCGTCAGTGTTGATCCATCGGGCGAATACGCAGCAGGGATTGCCAGTGATTACACCGTACCGGCGTTTACAAGCGGGCCCGCTTCTTTCACTTTGAATTCGGCTTATCTAACTTGGTTTGGTGGTGACGCTCAAATTGAAGTCGTTGGCAAATCCGGGGGCGCTGTTTTGTATGATAATACATATATTCTGAGCAGCACCGCTCCAACTTGGTGCGATTTCAATTACACCGGAATTGATACGGTTTTGTTTTTTACTCCCGTCTCCTCTTGTTCCTTCGCAATGGATAATCTGGTTGTGAATGAGAGTTCGGCCGCTATCCCTGAATCAGGAACTTGGTTTGCTGGTGCATTGTTGTTGTTTCCGCTGGGCGTGAGCGTTGTTCGGAAGCTGCGCAAGGCATGAGCGGATGGCAAACGTGGAGTACGGACACCGTTCCGCGTGCATCGGCCATCTCATCATCGCGTTGTGCACAGGCTTGAAACTGCGATGAAATCAGGAAAGAATATCTTCACCAACGACGGCAGGGCGGCGCTGGATATATACTTTGCCCGCGAAGCGACTGCCGGTTTGTGGCGTAACGATGGTCAGGCTTTCGTCAGCTCCACGAAGTTCTTGAGCAGTTGCAATCCGACCTTCTGGCTTTTCTCCGGGTGGAACTGCGTGGCAAACACATTGTTGCGCCAGACGGACGAGGCAAAGTTGTCGCCGTAATCCGTGCGCGTGGCGACGATACTGGCGTCCACCGGCTGCGGATAAAAGCTGTGCACGAAATAAACATAGCTGCCGCTCACGATGCCGCGATAGAGCGGGCAATCGGTCTTCACAATCTCCAATTGGTTCCAGCCGATCTGCGGAATCTTGTGGCCGGGCTTTTCGGTGAAGCGGACGACTTTGCCCTGGAAGACGCCGAGGCCGGCGGCGCAGGAATTAAATTCCTCGCTCTTCTCAAACAGCGCCTGATAGCCGACGCAGATGCCGAGAAACGGTTTGCCGGTCTGGATGAAATTCTTCGCGGCACCGAGCAGTTCCTGTTTTTGAAGCGCGTGGATGCAGTCGTCGAACGCGCCAACGCCGGGCAACACCAAGCCGCGGGCGTCGCCGATCTCGTCGGGGCGCTGCACGAGACGCACGTCCGCGCCGACCTTGAGCAGCGACTTGTGGACGCTGCGGAGGTTGCCGGAACCGTAATCAAGCAAAGCAATCACGCGACTATTCTAGCCACAGATGAAACCCGGATGAAACACAGAATTTAATCAGGCCGGCAGCGACACCTTGCGCACGCGGGCGGCGAAGTCGTCCACTTCCTCGATCTTCTCGAAGCCGACGTCCAGGACGTCCACGCAGCCGAGGTTGAGTGCGAACTTCACCGATTCATCGCGGCGTGCATCGTCGTTGCGCAGGCGGCCTTCGCCGATGATCTTCATGCCGATGACGCCCTTGCCGGCGGCGTGAAGTTTTTTCAGCACGGGCACGACCGTGTCCGGCGGGCCGTCCATGCTCATGCCGTAGGGATTGATGCGGGCGTGGACGGATTCCACCCATGGTTCCGCCGCGGCGGCTTCGAGTGCTTCGATGGAATGGCACGAGACGCCGAGCGCGCGGATTTTGCCCTGCGCCTTGAGCTTGCTCATAGCCTCCATCTGCGAACGCAGTTGCTGCGGCCAGTTGGCATCCATGACGCAATGCAGCAACAGCAGGTCAATGTAATCCGTCTTCAGTTCCTTGAGAAAGCGTGTCACGACGATGTCGGCGGCGGGCCGTTCCGGTTCGGGCAGGCTGCCGCCCATCCACCAGATTTTGCTGATGAGATTGTATTTCTCGCGGGGAATCCCGTCCAGCGCCGGCGGCAGATAGGTGTGCGAGCCGTAAAGATCAGCGAGGTCGTAAGTCCGCACGCCGCGCTCGTAGGCGTCGCGCAGGAGTTTCTGAAAGGCGGTGCGGCCCTTGCGGGTCTGATTGGACTGGCGGCCTCCGCCGTTGCTGCCGGTGCCCATGCAGACGCGGGAAAATTTCAACCCCGATTTGCCCAACGGCACCAGTTCGTAAGGATCAAACGTTTTTGGGGCCGCATTCTCCACCGCGCCAAGTTGCGCACCGGCCAGGACGCAGCCGGTGGCGAGCGCAGTTTTTTTCAGGAATTCGCGGCGTTGGATTTTCATGGATTATTTGGATTCTGCCAATTCGCGCTCCGTCTTCAAGCGTAATTGGCCGCAGGCGGCGTCAATGTCGTGGCCTTTTTCACGGCGCAGTGTGCAGACGACTTTCTGCGCCTTGAGCGCGCGCAGGAACTGTTCGCACGTTTCCTCGTCGGGACGTTGCCACGGCAGATCCTCCACGGTGTTGTAGGGAATCAGGTTCACCTTCGCGTTGAGCCGCCGGGCGAGCGCACCAAGGGGACGCGCCTGCTCCAGCGAATCGTTGACGCCGGCGATGAGAATGTATTCAAACGTGATGAAGCGGCCGCGCTTGTCCCGGTAATACTCCAGCGCCGCCGTGAGTTCGGCCAGCGGATATTTTTTGTTCACCGGCATGATCTTGCCGCGCACGGCATCCGTCGCGCCGTGGAGCGAGATGGCGAGGGAAAATTGTTCCGGCTCGTCGGCGAACTTCCGGATTTGCAGCGCGAGGCCGCTCGTGGAAACGGTGATCTTGCGCGCGCCGATGCGTCCGCCCCACGGCGAATTGAGCAGGCGCAGCGCCTTGAGCAGGTTGTCGTAGTTGGCCATCGGCTCGCCCATGCCCATGACCACAACATTGTCCACGATGCGCGTGCCGGGAAAACTCGTGGCCGTCTTGCCGCCGTTCGCGGCTTCCTCGGCGGCGCAGTGGCGTTCCACGCACATCACCTGCTCGATAATTTCATGCGGCAGCAAATTCCGCTTCCAGCCGTCGAGTCCGCTCGCGCAGAACTTGCAACCATAGGCGCAGCCGACCTGCGTGGAGATGCACAGCGTGTGGCGGTCGCTGACTTCGCCGTAGAGCGACGGGTTGGCGGGAATCAAAACACTTTCAATGAACGCCCCGTCGGCGAGCTGCCAGAGAAATTTCCGCGTGGTGTCGCGGCTGCCCTGTTGCCGGACAAGCTTGAGCGTGCCGAGCGAAAAGTTTTCGCGCAGCTTTTCGCGCAGCGGCTTGGCGAGATTGCTCATCGCGTCCCAATCCGTCACGCGCTGGACGTAAAGCCAGTCCATGAGTTGCTTCACGCGATAGATGGGTTCGCCCCAAGCTTTGAACTGGGCTTCGAGTTCCTCGCGGGTCAGGGATTTGATGTCAGTCGGCACGAGGGCAGGATAACGTACCGGCGGCGGGGGAAAAGCCAAACCATGAGGTCCTACTGGTTTGGCGGTGGCGCGACGAATCAATCGTTCAGGCCGCCGTGCTTCCAGCCTTGGTTCGCTAGGATTTGCCGGAGGACAATAGTGATCTTCGTGGCGCGCTCGGTGAGCGGCCAGGGCGTGGCCGTATCCGCGCCGCCCGACACCTTGACCATGTTAAATTCCGCGAGGAGCAAGGTGGCTTTTACTGCCAACGGCACGACCACGACGGCCGGCAGGAGACTGGGGAGCGGGTTCATATGCGTGAACGTAGCACACAAATCAGGCGGCACGGTTTATATCGTCATATATTTTTCGGGCCGGAAGGCCGCCGCCTGTCGCCCGTTTCCAACCGCATGCCATTAAACACAACCGCCGTCGCGCGTCCAAAAACGCGACGGCGGCGGTTGTTCAAAAACGGCTTTGGCTTTATTTCACACCCTGATACTCCGCGCTCCCAAAGCCGAGGATCGGATAGAATATGGGGCCCAGCAGGCCGAGGCCGATGCCAAAGGCGTCGCTCTTGCCGAAGTTCCGGGCGACAGCGATGCTGACGATGATACCCATGACGATATTCACGACCGGGATCAGGAACAGCACGATCCACCACAGCGGTTTGCCGGCAATCTCCAGCAGCACGACGATGTTGTAGATAGGCACGATGGCCGCCCAACCGGGCTTGCCGGCCTTGGTGAACACTTTCCAGAAGCCCGCGACGATGGCGATGATGACGACAAGCTCGACCGCCAGAACGAAGAGTCCGATGATTAATCCCATAGTTTTATCAGTTTGTTGATTAGTTGCCGCCGCACCGGTCAGCATCTGCTGATTGATGCCAGCGACGAAGTTCGAGCGCGACTCTAGGAAAGGGGCCGGCGGATGTCAAACGTCAATTGCCCGAAACTGCGGATGCGCGCGCAGCCGCTCCCAGGTTTCGGGTGAAAGCTTTTGCCGGCGGTAAACCGGTTCATGCAGCGGTTCCGCGCTGTCCGAACGCACGGCGCGTTCCAGCCAGCGGACGTTGAGCGGCTCGGTAATCAAATCCAGCCGGTTCGCGGCGATGGTCGTCTCCTCCTTCATTCCGGTCGCGTGCCCCACGCCGACAAAAAACCCCGCCAGCAGCAGCGTCGCGCGCAGCAGCGTGCTGCGGGAATACGTCGTCAGCGCACAGGGTTGCGCCGAATCCAGCGCGCGGAACAGATTCTCAAACACCGGCAACGTCCACATCGCCGGATTCTTCGCCGGCGAAAAGGCGTCGTAAAAGATGGCGTGCGGCGCGGGAGCGCCGAGCACCGTCTCGGCTCGTTGAGACTCAATTGCATCAACTGGCCGGGACGGTGCCCGGCGCTCCAGCCACGCCGGAAAGTCACCGAGGTGAAATTCCCATTCCACCGAACAATTGCCGTTTTGAAATTGAGCGCTGCGTAAATCTAGCAATTCCGCCAGTTGGTTTTCATAGCCGACGGGATAATTCAGCGCCGCCGCATTGTTCAGCGCGAACGCCAGCGGCTCGGCGGTATTGTCGAAGCTGACGATCCGCAGTTGACCGGGGATCTCCCGCGTGGCGCGCAACAGCGCCGTGGCGTTGGCCGCGCCGCCGAGGCCGATGTCCCAGACGACAAACTCCCCTGCCCCGCTTTGCAGCCGCTCGCGGATTTGCAACTGCCGGACGTAAAGCAACTCCGCCTCCGCCGCCGGGCCGAGGCCGGGATGCATCTTCTCGCCGTAGCTGGCGGAAAACAAAGTCTGCGCGCCGCTGCGCAGTTGCACGAGTTGGTAGTCGCCGGACATGACAAATATTTTTTTACCATGAAAGACACGAAACACACGAAAGGAAATTTCATCGGTGGCCGCGTTTGGAGTGCGGCGACAGGTCGCTGCTTTCCGACTGGGAGACATGTCTCCCAGTTCCAAAGCACGGACGTGTCCGTGTACTCCCAAAAAAACCGGCGACAGCTTGCGCCATCGCCGGTTTCAGATTTTCACTTTTTCGCTTTTCGACTTTCGCTTTTACAACTGCGCCATCGCCTTGTCGAGCGCGGCGTAGAGCTGGTTCATCGTGGCCTCGGTCTCGTCGCCCATGTTCGAGAGACGGAACGTCGTACCCTTGATCTTGCCGTAGCCACCGTCGATCAGGAAACCCTCATCCTTGACGAGCTTTTGCAGCTTCGCCACGTCCACCGTGCGGCCGCCAGGACGCGCGCCGTTGCTGACACAGGTGAGCGTGATGGACTCGAAACCTTTTTCCGGGAACAGATT
>Ga0265324_10000497_pt1 | contig 27319 bp, 11 predicted proteins | sample 41419metaG_FD_198634 | JGI IMG/M metagenome (GOLD analysis project Ga0265324, IMG submission 198634) | Rhizosphere microbial communities from Carex aquatilis grown in University of Washington, Seatle, WA, United States - 4-14-19 metaG | ecosystem: Host-associated > Plants > Roots > Rhizosphere...
CGTGTCGAAGGCTAGCGACGACTTGCCGCTGCCGCTCAGGCCGGTGACGACGACCAGCTTGTCGCGCGGGATCGAGAGCGAGAGGTTCTTGAGGTTGTGCTCGCGCGCGCCGCCGATCTTGATGAATTCCTTGCTCATGCTGTGAATTTCTCGTCGAACCGAAAAATCACACTACGCCACGCGGCGGAAAAAGCAAAGCCAGGAACAAAAAAGTTTACCGATTTTTACCGTTTTTTTACCAGCTACCGACCTTTAACTTTAACCAAATTTGACCTTTTCTACCGGCATGGGTTAATCACGACCGGCTTTTATTTGAGCCTCCTTACGTCGGCTGCTACACCTTGGCGATTGCCGGGTAACAACACAAAACCCAATGTCACTTTTTGGCCCTTTTTGTCACCCCGTTTTACATGTCGTTTGGGTGCCATTCCGCTTTACCGTTTTCTTTACCAGCCACCGATCTTCACCCCGCTTCGCCTCGCCCCCACTGCTGCCGGCGAAAACCAGTCTAAAACCGGTCGTTTTCCGGTCTGGCACCGACCCATTTCAGGGCAGCAGGATCAGCCGGTAGAATTTTACACTATACGGCGCATTGGTATCGGTGAAGAAAAAGGCACCGGTGGTCGAGGTGACGTCGTTGGGGAAGGTGAACCAATTGATGACCGGATTGAGATTGGTTGCCCACTGCACTTGGAACGCCTCGTAAACCGGCGCGCTCCATTGCAACGTCAGGCCGTTGGTGGCCGAGAGCGGAGCGCCGTTGGTTCCCGCACTGACGCTGGTGATGGTTGGAACAACCAGCGGAGCCGAGGAAGCGGACTGGATGGCCAGACTGTGCGAATTGCCGGCGGCGATGGCGATGACGTTGGTAAGGCCGGCCGGCAGATTTGTTTCAACGGGATTGTCACCCCAAACGTGCACCGAACCGCTAAAATCCAAAGCCATGCCGCAATCGCCGCTGGCGGCCACGGTCTCAAAATTTGTGCCGGTCGGCGGGACGGACGCGTAACTGGAGAAACTGAAATTGGTCCAGTCGAGAATCGTGCCGTTGCCTTGCAAGCCGACCATGTGATTATTGAAGGCCATCGAGAGAGCGACCATGTTGGTCCATGGCGGCGGCACAGTGTTGGTGTAGGCGGGGATTTGGAAAATACTGCCGTCATTGGCAACTCCTTCGTTGAAATAGAATCCGCTGGTGATCGCGACGGCGTTGATGCCAGTCGCCGACGAATTGGTCAAAGCCGAATCATAGAGCAACACCCGGCCATCTCGCGTCAAAGCGGCGGCGTTATCCCATGAGCCAAGGCTGATGTCCGCGATATTGGTCAAACCGGCATAATAGGCATAGCGCACCGAATTGCCCAAGGTCCCCCAACCCGTCACGGTGCCATCCGCTTTCAATGCCAGGGCATAGGCGTTACCAGCCGCGATGGCGACGACATTGCTCAAGCCCACAGGCACATTCGTCTCGCCATTCAAATTGCTGCCCCACGCGATGACCGTGCCGTCGGCCTTGAGAGCCACACTCAAATTCTGGCCACCGGCCACGGCCACGGCGTTGGTCAAGCCGGACGGAACATTGGTGTCGCCCAACGAACCATCGCCCCAGGCGATGACGGAACCAACGCCAAAAACATGATCGTAGCCACGCACAATTCCCACCGCGTTACTGACCACCAAGCGAAAGTGATAGGGCAACGCCGGCGCCAGACCAATAATGGAGTTGGTCACAAACACCACGTTGCTGCCACTGCCCACGCTGACCGGCGCGGTTGCACTGCCGTAATAGCGGCTTGCGCCCCACTCAAACCACGCGGTCGTCGGCGCACCGTTCGGCGTGGCAAAGCCATTCAATATCGCGCTCGTCCCAGTAACCGCCTTCGCCGTCAGCGTCGCGGCATACGGCAGGATTGACACACTGGGCACGACTGGCGCATTCGTCAGAAGCAAGAGCCGGTAGAAACGGTTTGTGCCGAAGCTGCCGCCGGTCTGCGAGGCATCGTCAAAGAAGTTGAACTGCGCGTTCGTGGCGCTGGCCGGGAAGTTGGGGTTGAAACTGACGCTCGGCGGATTGGTGAACGTCGTCCAGACCGGCGGGAGCGACGGCGCCCATTGCACCTGGAACAGGTCATTGCTCGGCGCGAACCAGGTCAGCAGGAAGCCATTCGTGCCGGCGATGTTCGTGTAGATGATGCTGGTAAAAGTCACCGGGCTGACGACCAACGGCGTGAGATGGAAATCCACTTCAATCCCGTAGAACACGGTTGAGCTATTCGTGTTTTGCACGCCGAGATAATACGTCGCGCCGGGCACGATGTTCGTCGGCGCACTGGTGGGGCTCAGGATGGCAAGGCCATTCGTGGCTCCGGCGAACAGCAATGAATCATTGATGGCGGCAATGGTGGGCGGGGTATTGGTGGTGAACCAAACATTCAACCGGGCGTCGGCAAACAGCAAAAGATTAGTGGCGAAATCCGCATTGACCGGCACGCCGATCCGGTAATAAGTGATGCCGCCGGGCAAAATACTATTCGTCTGCGCCACACCATTGGTCAGGCTCAAGACGACGTTGGTCAGACTGGCAATGGACTGAGGCGTCAAGGCCAAGCTGTGAAGATTGCCGGCAGCGATGGCCACAAAATTGGTCAATCCGGCCGGCACGTCTTTCTGACCAGCGGAGCCATCGCCCCAAGTCACCACCGTGCCGTCGCTTTTCAGGGCCACACTGTGAAAGCCACCGGCGGCGATGGCCACCACATGGTTCAAGGCGGCGGGCACGTTCGTCTGGCCAGAGCTGTTATCACCCCACGCCACGACCGTGCCGTCGCTTTTCAAGGCGAGACTGTGAAAACTCCCGCCCGAAACAGCCACCACGTTGGTCAGATCTGCGGGCACGTCGGTCTGGCCCGCGCTGTCATCCCCCCAAGCCACCACCGTGCCATCGTTCCTGATCGCCAGGTTGTGAAAACTCCCGCCCGCGATGGCCACCGCGCTGTTGTTCAAGCCCACCGGCACGGTCGTCAAACCAGAAATGTTCGCGCCCCAAGCCACGATCGATCCGGTATTTTTCAGGGCCGTGCTGGAATATTGCCCGCTGGCAATCAGCACCACACCATTCAAAGCCGCCGCCGGCACATTCGTCTCGCCGGGGAAAATATTCGCGCCCCACGCAACCACGGCGCCGGTGTTTTTCAAGGCCAGGCTGTAAGATTGCCCCCCCGCCACCGCCACCAGATTATTGTTCAAACCGGCCGGCACCGCCATCTGGCCAAAAGTATTATCGCCCCAGCCCACCGCCGTGCCATTATTTTTCAACGCGAGGTTGTGATCATAAGCACCGGCGATGGCGGTCACATTGCTCAAACCCAATTGCGCATAATCGGCCTGGCCAAGAAAGTTGGCGCCCCAGACCACCACGTTGGCTTCATCCAAGATCTGGTCGAAGCCGTAATTGGTTCCGGCGGCATTGGCCGCCACCAGACGGAAATGATACGCCACATTCGCCAACAATCCGCCGATGGCACTGTTCGTATAAAACACATTGAAGGCCGCCCCCAGGTTCGCCACCGGCGTGACGTTTCCGTAGTTGGTGGTGGTGCCCCATTCAAACCAGGCCGTGGTGGGCAACCCGTTGGGCGTGACCATGCCCGGCAACAGCGCACCGGCTCCCGTGACCAATTGGGCTGGCTGCGAGAACACAAATGGCAGGGCAACCGGACGCACCAACACGGTGAAGACATTGGTCGCACTCAATGATTTCGCGTTGACGGCGGGTGGGTTGGTGTCCGTCACAATGGTTGTGAAAGTGAACAGGCCGAGCTGCGCCGGATTGGGCGTCCAAGTAAAGATGCCATTCGTGGAGATCACGGCACCGATGGCGACCGGCGAACTCAACAGAGTATAAGTCAGCGCGTTGTTCGGAACATCCAAGTCTTGCGCCGTATTAGTCACGCTGAGCGTGGTCGTCACGACGATGGTGTAGTTCGTCGGGCCCGGCACATTCGGCGGCCAGAACGGCGCGGTGTTCGTTTCATTCACCGTTACTTTAAAAGTGTTGACCGCCGTCTTTGGCGGCACTCCGTTATCCGAAACCGTGGTGGTGAGGAGGTAAACGCCCGGTCCCTGCGCCTCACTCGGCGTCCAAGTGATGACGCCATTGGTGTTAATGGCGGGCGGCGGGTTGGTGACGTTGGCAAAAGCGTTCACCCAACCCAGCAGGTTCATCGCATTGGTGTCAATCGTCGTCGTCAGCGAATAAGTCAACATCACGTTGGTATTGGCATCCACGGCGGAGTTCGTCACGGTCAGCGGCACCAATTCGTTAATGGTTTGATCCGGCGGAGTGTTCGTTAAGAACGTTGGCGGCGGATTGGTGTTGAGACCGAAAGTTATCGGCACGGCGCTGACCACGACACTGACCGTGACCGGGCCGAAATAGCCCTCGGTGTCGGTGTTGGTGACGTAATAATCAAACGACGCGTAACCGGAATAATTCGGGTTCGGCGTGAACACCGCGAAGCTGTTGCTCAACGGCCCGGTATTGGTGACGGAGCCGAGGACGTTGGTGAGATACACCGTGCCGTTGACCGCGTTGGTCACGAAGAAACCGAGGCTGCCGGAATTGCCGGACATCTGGTAGAGGTCCACGCCGACCGGCGTGTTGGTGACGGCCACCGCATGCGGCACGGCGAGCCAGTTGATATATTCCTCCAGCGTGGTGTAGCCGATGGCGGCGGCGTTGGTCGAAAAGTCATTACTGCTCGGCACCAGCGGATTCTGGCCGAACGTCTTTTCCCAGAAATCAGGAATACCGTCCTGATCGCTGTCGAGGTAGGGCTGCACCGCCGTTAGCGAAGCGAACTTGCCGGCACTGCCGGCGCTGTAAATGGCGGCGATTTCAGTGGAAGAAAGAGCACGCTTGTAAAGCGAAACCTCGTCAATCAAGCCATTGAAAAACGCCCCCACGGGAGAGGGGTATTCGGCATTTGCCCCAATGCATAAGGGATAATTGTTCTGGGTAATAGCACCAGTAGCCGGAGCGGAGACATCAAGAACGCCGTCAACATAAATACATAGCTTAGCTCCATCGTAAGTGGCGGCCACATGATGCCACTGACCGTCGTCCACAACCTTGCTGCCCTCCACGTGGAAGTTGCTGAGGCCAGAAGCGCCAAACTGAAGCGTGTGACCGCCATGACTTGCAATGTAACTGTCGCGCTGCAGTCGCCAGGACGAATTACCCTTGTTAACAATAGCTTGATATGGCTGGTCAAACAGATTCACCTTGATCCAAGTTTCTATTGTGATGGCTGAAACAAATGAATTCAACGAAGGCGAGTTTGGAATTAAAACGTAGGCGTTTGTCCCGTTCAAATTAAATGCGCGCCCAACCACGCCATTGGTATAACCGCCGCCACCCATCAATGTGCCGTTATTCGCGCCCACACTATCAAGAGCGTTATTTTCACCTTTCCACCAGTCCACCATACCGGACAACGGCGGGGTGGAGATGACCGTGCCGGTCTGCTGGCGCACGCCCGTGACGATGCTCGTGTCCGCCGCGTCGCGCTGACTCAGGTTGACGCCGGCAAAATCCAGCACCTTTTCGTAGGCCATGAACGCCTCGTCCGTCGGCACAGAAATCACCGGGAACGGCTGGTTGAACTTGGTGTATTGGTTGGTGAACATCCCCCATTTCGTGTTGCCGCCGTTCAGCACCCGGTTCGTGTCGGAGTCTATGAAGTTGTTCGTCTGGAAAACCCAGTTGGCAAACTGGCTGTTCGTCACGCCACCAAAGAAGGCGATGTTGGTGATGGCGTAGTTCGTCGCAAACCGCGACGTGTCCGGGCCGGCGATGAGATAGTTGCAGACATAATTCAACTGGTTGGTGCAACCGTTGGGATTCGCCACCAAATCGTTCGTGCCGCCGGACAGGCCGGAGAAGAGGCCCCAGTTGTAAATGACGTTGTTGACGAAATCCAAGGTGAGATTGTCGCCGAGCCGCGGGCTGCCGCTGTAATTATCGGCATACAGGTTGTGGTTGAAGCTCAAGACACCGGAGCCGTAGCGCAGCAACGAGCCCAGTGGCGGCGGATTGTTGGTCTGGTAAAGACTGTCGGCCATAATGGACCACTGCACGGTGACGTTGGTTGAATTCAGAACTGACACCAAATTAGCCGGACTCCATTCGGCGGACACATGGTCGGCTATTACATTGGATGCGTTCAAGAATTGCAGTGAATCACCCGGATTGCCAATTCCGGCAGCAGAGGATTGAACCATCTGCAATCCATTGATGGGGGCCAAATTGGAGACGACGGGAGCCACCGTCACGTGAACAACATCCGTCAGCGACGATACGACAACTCCGGAAAACACCACATACTGCTGACCTTGCTGCCATACCTGTGGATTACTCCAAACGGCCCCCGCCGCAGTAGTCTTCACCCCATAATTGACCGCGCCTACTTGAACATTAAGCGAACCGTTTTCTGTCGATCCTCCATGAGAATACAAATACAGATCATACTTGCCCGGAGGAACATTGCTCAAAGTAAAGACGATGTTGCCATTTCCGTTTGGAAGCGGATACAAGTAGTTATTAAACATGTAATCCCCCGACCCATTTCCCCAGGCTCCCGGCGCATTCGTAATGTATAGGTTAATTCCCGAAGCCGTCCCGTCGGACCACAAAAGATTCGTGGCGGTTCCGGGATTTTTCCAAACGCCAGACACAGCAGTGTCCCGGGTATACAAGTTCCACAAATCATTCGTTGTGTATCCGATTGCGGCCGTCCCCCGCTTGGGACTAATCACCCCTGTTCCTCCATTAAAGTCCAGATTGAGCAGATTCGGCAAAGCCGCACTGCCGCCCGGACGGAAACGCACGTCGCGAATAATCACGTCGTGCGCGGATTGCAGCGCCGTCATCTGGCCGGCAACGGTGATGCCGCCGCCCGGCGCGGTCTGGCCGGCGATGGTCAGGTAGGAATTCGTGATGACCAGCGGCGTGACCAGGTTAATGCTGCCCGAAACGTCAAACACCACCACGCGGTTGGTGGAACTCACCGCGTCGCGCAAGCTGCCGACGCCGGAATCGTTCAGATTGAAGACGTGATAAACCGTGCTGTTGGTGCCATGCCAGCCCAACACGGCCGGCCCGCCGCCACCCAGGGCGCCACCGCCGGCACCAGCGGCACCGGGGAACGCCGGGAAATAGCCGTTCGTGTCAATCATGGCCACGATGGTGTAGCTGAGGTTCGTCACCTCGTGGTTCGGCACGCCGAGATACCAGTTGGCCGCAAGGTTCGTCAGCGCACCATTGGTGTTGACCCAGATCATCTCCGGGTTGCGGCCGACATTCTGACTGCTCTCAAAGAACGGCGGCGCGAGCGGCAGCGCGTTGGTCTGCACGGTCAGGTCGCCGTTGCCCGACAAATTGTAAAGCGCGAAGCGCAGGCTGTGGGCATTGGTCAGCGCCGGATTATTCGTGATGCTGAAGCGGAAGAAATTCGTCAGCGCCGCGCCTGGCCCGGCGTTGAAGCTGAACGGCACGGCGTTCGTCAAATCAATGATCGTCGGCGCGTTGGTGTCGAGTTCCTTCGCCAGCACGGTGTAATTGACCGCGCCGCTGTCGCGCTTGATGACGCCGAGATACCACGTGCCCGCCGACAGCGGCACGGGCGAGTAGCTGGCATTGGTCAGCACGAAGATGTTTTCGTCGGCGCTGCCCGCGTTGAAGCTGCCATAGTCGGTGTTCGCCAGGTTCGGCAGCGGCACGCCCTTGCGCAACACGAGGTCGGCGTTGCCGCTCAATTGCAGCAACTGGAACGTCGCCGCGTAAGCGTTGCTGGTGACGACGAACGAGAAGTAGCGGACGGAATCATTCGTCGCCAGCGTGTTGGTGAACGGCAGCCCGTTGGTCAGTGCCATGATGTCGTAATCCACCTCCAGCACGACGGAAGCCGCCTGCGCGCCGTTGTTTTGAACGCCGAGATAATAGCTCGTGCCGGCCTGGTAAGGAGCAAACGGCGCGTTCGTGTTGACCGCCAATGCGGTTGAAACGCCAGCGGGGATGCCACCCAAAGACCCCGTCAACAAAGTTAGGTCGCCCGGATTAGCACCGGTCGGCAGATTCGTCGGATTGAAGAACAGATTCACCGGGAGCGTGGAGGAGACCAGAACATTGGTCGCCCATTTCGCCCACGCGGGCACATCCACCTCATAATAGACCGTCTGGCCCGGCCCCACGGTGCTGGGCGTCGGCGTCTGCGGCGCGAGCGCGGCGGCGACCAGCGCGTTGGACTGCAAAATGAAATTCAACTGCCAGCTCACCAAGTCATTGTTGGTCACATACGCGCCGACACGGTTGTCCCAGACCTGCATCGTCCAGGTGCCGCTGGCCGTGTTGCCGACGAGCGCGTCGTTCAACGACTGTTCCGGCAGGTAATAAATATTCGTCAGCGGCGCCTGCGAAACGGAGAAGTCATCCAGCAACATTCCCGGCTGCAGGCCGGTGATGCGCAGCGGCATCGTGTTGGACGTGGCGGTGAACGTGTAGCTGTTCACCTCCCACTGGTTGTTGACGCCGAAGATAAGGTTGCTGGTGGAGCCGAATATCACCGTCGCCTCGGCGAGGCCGGGTTCGGGCACGACCGTCGGGTCGAACTTGCCGGTCAGCCCGTTCGTCGCCGTCGCGGAGACGCGCCAGATGCCAGCGATTTCCGCGTCGGACAACGCGCGGCTGTAAATGCTCATCTCGTCCATGCGCCCGCTAAAATAATTATTCGTGTAAAGCGTCAGGTCGCGGCCGAGCAACAAATCGCCGCCGGTCTTCGGCACGAACGGCACAATCGGCGTGGCCGGCCCGCCCGGCTGGAAGAGGTTGGTCGTCGCGACGTTGGTGCCGTTGAAATACAGCTTGGCGAGGCCGCTGTTCGTGTCGAAGGTGAGCGCGACGTGCTGGAAGACATTGCTCTGGAGCAAACCGGGCGCGGACCAGATTTCGTGCCAGACGTTGCTGGTGTCAATGAGGTTCGCATACAGGCAGCCATTGCTGTTGACGAGCGTGTTGGTGCCGCCGGGCATGGAGTTGGTGACGGACACCCAGAACTGCACGCCATTGGTCTGGATCTGATCCACCTCGGCCACGCCATAGACGATGTTCGTCAAGGTCGGCGCAGTCTGGGTAAAGCCTTTGTTGTCCGCGCAGACCCAGAGGCCGGACGGCGAATTGGTCACGCCCCGGATGAAGGTGTAATTCCGCACGGTGCCGTTGTTGTTCAGCGGCTGGCCGGAAAGCCAGTTCGTGTAGGCGATGTTCGTCAGGCCGCTAGACCAGCCAAATTTGAGCGTAGGCGCGGCTACTCCCCCCACCGTATTCGTCAAACCGATCCATAAATTATGGTTCGTGCCGCCGAGGCTGGCGAAGTTGTCAAAAATCCAGTTCTGCTCGTTGGCGGTGTTGACGGTCGCCAGATGGCCGCCGAGCGATTTCGCCCACGCTTCGGAAACCGTCCAGTTCGTCGCGCCGAGCAGGTAATAATAGTGCCCGGTGGCGGGATCAAGATACGGGCCGGCCACGATGTTGAAATTCGTGTCCGCCGCATTGGTCGGCACCTTGGCGAGCCACTCGGCGAGCGGCTGCGGACGGAACAGATTCGTCGGGTTGATCCAGCCTTCCACGGTGAAGCCGCCGCCCGCGCCGACATCCAGCGAAGTGCTTTGCGGAATCTGGACGTAGGTGTTCGTGCCGGCAAATTCAAACTGCTCGCCGGAATCCTCGAAGCCGAACGCCTGCCCGACCTCGCCCGCCGGGAAATTGAAGCGCCCGACCAGCCGGCCGTTGTTCGCATTTTTCTCCGGATCGGAACTGTCCAGGGCGTCGCCCTCGCCGCGCCACCAGCCGTTGATGCCGGGGCCGCGATACCAGAACGTGACGTTGTAAATCCGGCCCGGCACCGTGGCGATGGTGCGTGTGATGGTGCCATAGGCGAGCGCGAGCAGGTTCGTGCCGAGGTTGTCGCCGATGGAGTCAGACGGATCGGCAACGACGCTCACCTGGTTGTTGGTCATCACGGCCACGTTCGTGACTTGCACAAACACCTGGTTGGTGAGGTCGAAGACGGTGCTGACCGTCACGAGATTGGTCGGCACGGTCCAGCCGCCGAAGGCGTCGGGGATGTTCGTCGGGCCGTGATACAGGCCGTTCGTCGCCAATTCAAAATTGCAGAGCGTGTAGTTGGACGACAATTCTGCGAGGCTGAACGGCGGCGGCGCGAACTTGATGGGCACGTTGGACAGGTTCGTGTCGTCGGTGAAGACCATGTATTCGTAATTCGTGATCGGCGCGCCGGCGGTGTAAGTCCACGCATCACCATTCACGGAATACGGATTGCCAAACTGGTTCATGATAATGGTGACATTGCTCACGCCCGGCGGATAGCTGACGCTCAATGTTTCTGGCGTCCAAGGGCCATTTGGCCCACCGGGATTGTTGGTAAAGCCGGTATTCAAAAGTAAATCCGTGCCGTTTGGGTCGAACAAACTTGAGTTGGTGGTGTCATAAACCGTCATTTGATCCATTACATAATAGAAATTATATGTGATTGGAAACGTCCCGCCAATTGGGTCAACCTGAAGATGGTTCGTTTGGGGACTACCATCGCCGGTGGCGGTGGAGTTGATGACGTTGGTATAGACGAATTCCATGCCCGCGCCGTTGGTGTCCGTGCCGCCGCGGTTTTCCATCAGCAGCACGCGCTGGCCGGTCGGGCTGACCAGCGTGAACGTGTAGTCCGAGATGCGCGGCGTTTTGACCACCATGCCCACGCTCACCGAGGCGACGAGCTGGGTGACGGTGTTCGGCACCACAATGCTGGAACTCGAAACCGCGTCATCCAGCAGCGCCGCTGGCGCAGCGCTGGCGAAGCTGAAGTTGTTGTCCGCGCCCGAACCGAAGCCGAGCGTGGCGGAGAGCAGCACCGAGACATCGCTGCCGCTGGGATTGTAAAGCCCGATGAAGTAGCGTCCCAGGTTGAGCGGCGGCCCGACGGAAATGGAATTGCCGGGCGGCACGCCGTTCGTCAAATCCGCGCGCTGGTCGAAATCCGCCGTCGTCGGCTCGTTGCCGAGTTTTTCATACATTTGGATCGCCGGCACGGCGGTGGGCGGCAGGTTGGTGCCGTAAAAAGTCAGGTTGGTGTAGCCGGGCGGCACGTCCACATAATCAATGAACCAGCCGTGCGCCGGCACAGAAACGATGACCCCGCCGCCGGTCAGATTGCGGTGCGGCTGAATCTTCATGGTCAGCACGCTGACGCGGCCGGTGCTGTTCAACTTGTTGTCCGTCTCGTTCAGAATGAACAAGCCCGGCGTGGACTTGCCCCGGAGATCCACGAGGCTGCCCGGCCCATCGGTATGTTGTGAGCCGGCGATGGGATTGCGGCTGTCGTCATAAACCAGCGGCGCCGTGCCAAAGGTATTGCGCGAACCGTCATGGCTGTGGCTGTTCAACACGACGTAATTCTTGTCAAAAGAAAGAATGTCATACAGGTCACCGATATTCTCGTGCTCGTTCAAATTCGTCACGGTCACCTTTTCCATCTGCATCGGATACAGAGCCAGCGCAAGGACATTGGTCACGCCGGGCTTCGGATTGCTGCCGTCGGGAATGTTGACCGGCAACAGCATGCCGTTGACGATCTGGTTGCCGTTCGCGTCCAGCGAGCTGAACGGCACGGAGGTGAACACCGCCAGGAACGTGTATTCCGCCGCCATATGATCCTCGGATTTCACGCCGACGTAATAGACCTGGCCGGGCTGCGAGTTGGGGAAGGCCACAAACTCCGTGCCGCCCCGGCCGAGCGAGGCGCCGAAGCTGTTCGCCGTGGCGGTGACCGTGCCGGCGAGGCAGTTGGAGATGACCGCTGGATTCAGGTTGGTCAGCGACGGGTCGGTGCTGACATACAGGTCAATGTCCGCCTCCGGCCGGGTGGCGTTAGCGGTGCTGCCGGCCAGCGTGCCCAGGCGCGGAATCGAGAGCGTGTCTGAATTGAACACGATGACCGCGGCGTTGGTCACATCCGCACTGCTGCCGGCGGCGTCGAGCGCGTTGTTGGTGACGACATAGAAATGCCACTGGTTCGTCATGCCGAGAGTGACCACGCCGCTGGAACCCCAAACGGTGTTGGTGCCGATGGGCAGATTGTTCGTGCCGAGCAGCGGCGTGTTCTCGCCGGCGAACTGATTGAACAGCGGTGTATTGGTGGAGGTCACGAACGTGATGTTCTGGCCGGACGTCGGCTGACTGACCAAGCCGGCATCCGTCACCGAACTGATGGCCGCCGGTTCCTCGCCTGCGCCAATGGAAACCACGAGGGCAAAATCCTGCACGGTGTCATTGGTGTGCGCGGTCACAGCATTCACATTCACCGAACGGCCCAGCACGGTGACCGAGTAACTGCCCGCCAGCAGCGGCGGCAGGATGACTTGTTTGACATTGTTGATGTTATCGAGGTTGGGCGGGGCATTGGTGCTCGCGGGCTGGCTGTAGCCGAGATTGGGCGGAATGTCGTTGCCGTAATAAACCGCACCCGTATCGAGGTTGGTGACAACCAGGTCGAGGTTGTTGACGAGTTTGATCGCGGCGTTCGGGTCGCCCGGCGGATCCGTCCAAACGAGCGTCGCGCGCAGCGGCAGGTAATCCGCATTGGTGGCAAGATTCAGGGTGTAAGTATGGCGGTCGCCGGTCGCCAGCGCACTGGCGGGGCTTTGATCCACGAAGAACATTGGTGACGGACTCGCGCCGTTGGGCAAGACATTCAGGTTGCTCGTCGTCAGCGGCAGTGAATTCGGCAGGTTCGCCAGCCCCCAGCCGTCATAACTAATCTGGTTGGTGATGCCCAGCTTGTTGCCGCCGACCTGCCGCGCGCCGTTGATGAGCAGCGCCTTGAGCAACGCCGGGCTGGGCGTGAGGCTCAACTTGTTTGTGAAGTAATCCTGCATCAGCGCCAGCACGCCGGACACCGCCGCCGCCGACATACTCGTGCCGGTCTCGTAGCGGTAATACGGCCCCAACTGATTGTCCATGCCCAACAGGACTTGATAATAATCACTCGTGGTGCTGTTGGTCGTGTAAATCCTCACCGTCAGGTCAAAGTTCACCGGAAAGTTCGTGCTGTCGGCCACCGCAAAATAAAAGCCGTTGTTCTGGATCGCCTGGATGCCGGTGATAGCCCCGCCGCTATCCGGCGGAATGGAAAGGCTGTTGTTATGCGTGGTGATGTCAATGCTGCCCGGCGCGTTGACCGGATCCGGATAGTCCGACAATTGGGCGTAAATAATCAGGTTCGTCGGGAACGGATTCGGGGAAGCGGCATTCGGCGTGATGCTGATGGAAACCGCAACGGCCTCCGCCGGCACCGACACGCTGTAATAGCTGATCAGGTTGGTCAGCACCAGTTGCCCGGGAGACGGGATCACGGTCACGTTGGTGGTCGGGCCCATAAACACGTTGGTGTTCCACTGGCTGGAACGCGTGGAAATGACGAATGTCCCCGGTGCCACCACGTCCGGCTTGAACCGGCCGTTGGCACCCTCCGTGCCGATGCCCACGTTGCCGCGCGAGGAATAGGCCGCCACCTGCGTGCCCGAATCCGTCCCCGCCAGCCAGACGGCAACCGAGTTGCTGGTGCCGTCAGAATAGAACGTCGTCACCTTATTCGTGATGTTGCGCAACTGCTCAATGGCCCCCACGGTGATGACATTCTTCGCGGTGCCGGGCGACATGACGGTATCCCCCGCGCCGCCCGAACCATTGTCACTGCCACCCCCCCTATTGCCCGCCGCAAAAACAAACAAAACCGGCTGCGAACCGGTCGTGAACGGCAGCGCGTCGCGCGTCGCCGCGTCATAGCTGGACGCCGCCAAGTCGTAAGCCGCGTCGCCGTTATCCCAACTGTTGTTGGAAATCAGCGCGCCGATGACGGCGGCGTTGGTCTGCAACACATAGTCCGAGTTTCCGTAGTTCAGTGAGAACAGGTTCGCCGCCGGTGCCTTGCCGCGAAAATCCGCGTTCGTGATCGAGCCTTCCGCGTTCGCCCCCACATTCACCGGCGACAGACTTTGGGAACCGTTGCCCGCGATGATGCCCGCGACGTGCGTGCCGTGGCCGTCCGTGTCCACAAGGTCGTTTGTTCCCAAACCAACGACCCGCCCCGTGGCGAAATCCGGATGCGTGGCATCAATACCCGAATCATTCACCGCCACCAGCACGTTCAAGCCCGTCAAACCCAGCCAGTCGTTGGTGCTGCCCGAAGTCGTGTCCGGCGAAACGCCCAGCGTCACGCGGGATAAATCGTTCGCCGTCTCACGCCGGAACGCCGGTTCCACCGCCTGCACGCCGGGCAGTTGCGCCAGCGCCGTCCAATTGGCCGGCGGCGTCACACGCAGCACCGGGCCGAACGCCGAACGGTCGCGGCCGATGATGGTCGCGCCGGTTTTGCGCACCTGCGCTTCCGCCGTGGCGTCGGACGCGAAGAGGCCGACGTTCAGCGCCGTGCCGGGCGGCAGCGGTGACTGCGTCACGGCCAAACCGAGCAGCGACGGCTGCAATTTGTAATACGGCTCAAACGGCAGCACCACCTGCACCAGAGGACTGCCCGCCAGCGCGCCCGCCTGCGCCACGGTGGCGTTGACGAGATAGGCATTGTTCGGGATGTAGGAAACCACCTGTGCGCCCGCCGAAGCGATGAGGCTGCGGAACGCCGCGTTCAACTGGCCGCGCGCCTGCACCAGATACGCGCCGGGACGGCCGGTGGATTTCAAATGCGCCGGGATGGCCAGGTCCAGCCGCGCGTCCGTATCCACCAGCGCGTTTTGGAGCAGGATCGCGTGCGGCTTGAGCGCGAGTTCGCGGAGCGTCAGCACCGTGTTCGTCAGCCGGAACGCCAGCGGGTTGGTGAAATTGAGCGAGGAAATTTTCCGGGGCGCGACGGGCGTGGTGGAGCCAGCGGCAGACGCCACGGCATTCGCGCGCGGCGCGGACGCTTTCAACGGCGACGAGGCGTCGCCGCCACGCGGCCACAACCACCAAACGGCTGCCAGTGACAGCAGGCACAGAACTAAAACTGTCTTACGCATAAAAAAAGTCCTTCACTATAAATCTAAAAACTGAAATCGCCAAACCGCCATCGGCATATTCTTTTAACGCCAAGACGCAAAGGCGCAAAGATTTTCAAACCTTTTGCCGTCCGACTTACCACGACGGCGCGCACGGAGTGACGCGCCCTACCAACCCGGGGAAGCTGTCCGGCGGAAGACGGGGAAGCGCCGGACAGCGGACGGCGCAGCGCTCCGTCCCTACCCTGCAAGAACCGGGTCAAGATGTCAGAACCCAATTCCGACCCCTTTCCTGCCGAAAACTGGAACTGTTGAAATGACCGCATGTCACTTTTTGGCACGTTTTGGCACGTTTTGTCCCTTTTTGTCACCCTGTTTTGAAAATGCCAAAAAGGGACAAAAGGTGACATGGCCAAGCGGTGGAGTTCTGGATATTGTTGTGGGCTAGAGACATTCATGGACTGGCCGGGTGCGGGGTGGTGGCGATTTACCACGACGGCGCGCACGGAGTGACGCGCCCTACCGTCCCGGGGAGGCTGTCCGGCGGAAGACGGGGAAGTGCCGGACAGCGGACGGCGCAGCGCTCCGTCCCTACCAAACAATTGCGCCTCATTACCCCGGCTCCGGCAAAATGGCTGATTCGTCTTCATGGTCAGTTCGGCGGCAGCGGGTTGTAACTTTCAATCACCGGCGTGTAATTCGTGCCAGTGGCCGTGATGTGCCGCTCCAGGCGGATGACCGCGCGGGCGGCGCTTTCCGCCGTAACCTGGTAATTCGTGCACAAGCCGAACTCCCCGGTGCCGTTATCCAGCACCAGCGAGTCGCGCGCAGGCTTGAGCGTCTGGCCGAAACAGTAGACCACAAAGCGCGGCGTGTCGCCCACGCGCAGCAGGCCGAGCGTCTGCTGCGGGAGCCATTCATACATTTCGTCCGAGATGCCGTATTTTTTTTGCGGGAGATCTTCCACCCAGGCATTGTTCACATAATTGCTCAAATGGAGGAACGGCGACCACTCCGTCAGCGCCGGCGTGTTAAGGATGTCACCGACGTGTTCAAACACGCCCTTCAATCCGTCCACATTGGCGTAACCTGACTGGGCATTGGTGATTCCAGCCACAATCTGCCCCAACTGCGAGCCACCACCCGCCGCACCGGCCGGATCAATCACCAAAGGCGTGGTTGAGGCGTTTAGGACGCTCAGACTGGAGTCCGGCAAATTGTTGGAAAGCACCACCAGGCCGCTGAATACCGCCGACCAGGCGGCCAGATTCTTCTGGTTGACGGACAAGGCGCCGTGCACCGCATTATCATTGAAGCGCGTGGTGAACAGATCAAACAACTGCCGGTCCTGCACCGGCACGCTGTTGGCGGCGTCGATGTTGTTATCGCCCGTCCACGCCGCCCAGGTATTAGCGCCGCGCTGGGCATTGCCAACGAGGTTGTCGGTCTGCACATCGCGGTCTTTGAGATAGACCGACTGCCACGGCGAGCCGCGGTGGACGCGCCCCAGCCAGCCGACGGTCGGCAACGTATTCGTCGGAAAATCCCAATAGTCCGAATCCCAGACCAGCGGATCCTTGTAAATCAGATTGTAGGGGTTGGAAAAATTATGATTGTTGTCGTTGACCGTTCCAGAAGCCGGCTGACCCCACGGCTGGTAACGGCTGTTGGCGGACTTATTGGGATCCATCCCACTGGCAGCGATGCCAGGATTGAGAACATTCGGCACGGTCGGCACAGGATTGTAAGTTGTGTCGGTTAATCCACCGCTAATATCCTTTTGCCAAATTCCGTTCGCCCGAGTTTGGCTATCAGCCCAGATAGCACCATCGCCGGCATTCAGGTCACTGGCCAGATAATGCACCAACGGATCATTGACCTGATAAAGATACGGCACATAAACCGTCCGCACGGGCGTGAACGGCGCCTGCGACACCAACTGGTTTGTATTGTAGTAAATTTTGCCATCAAGCGTAAAGGAGTGGGGAGCCGGCTTCCAGGCCGCATCAAAATAGGCCCGTGACCACGCTATGGGATCCGTCCCCGCAGGGGCACCCGCCATATTCCAGATCCCCTTGATGACAGTAAGGTTTTTGCGTGAATATTCCAATTGATCCACGATCCCCCAGCTCGGCCACGTGTTGTTATAGTTGGTCGTCGCCCACATATAATAATTGGGCGCCCCGCCGATGGACGGATCATTGAGCACGCTGTTCACGTTGACAGCGGCAATCGGGTCGCGCAACTGGACATAATCCAGCACATGGGTGCCGTCCACGATGTAGGCCTGAAGCTGGTTGGTGACGAGCAGCCCCAACTGCGGCAGCGGCGACAGCGTGGGATCCCACGCGCTTTGGATGTCGGAGGTGAATCGTTTGGTCGCAAAATTATAAGCCTCGTTGGTCGTAGCCCAACTGTTGGTCCAAACGACCGACGCAAACGACCCCACCGCCGGCTGGCCGCTGCCGCCAGCCCCCCACATCGACCCCGGCCAACGGTTGTTGGCAAACGGAAAATACCAGTTGGCGGTGAAGTTGGTCGTGGCCAGCGCTGTCCAATCCGAATTCGTCAAAGCCATCTGCACCGTGCTGACCACCGTGGCCGAGAGCAGACCGCTGCCGACATAATCATTGGAATACGAGTTCCAAAAGGAAACCCCCATCCCGCTATGAATGTCCATTTGCACCAACTGGTTCGTGGCCACCGGCCGGCCGGCCACCGTGGCCCGCACCACCTCCAGCGCACGCTGAACCTGGGCGGCGTTGAGCATGGAAAACTGGTTGAGGCCCGGCATATTTTTCTTCGCCCCGATGACCCACGGCACGCCATAGGCGTTCACAAGGTTCCCGCCGGCGTCCACAATAGGCGTATTCTGCGGGAGGGAACCCGAACCCGCCAAAGCCTCGACGTTATACGGCTTGGTAAACACCAAATCATTCGGCCCAATAACACTGACAACCTGCTTAAAGCCGGCAATAAAAATATTGGTGCCGGTGCGTTCCAATATGGGCCGGAACACGGACGGGTAAAAATTCGTGGTGGTGGCGTCATACATGTTGGCCGCAAGTTGCAACAACCGGTTAACCGCCGGCGTATAGACGAACTGGCCGTTGACATAGACCGGGATGTTGGTCGCACCAAATGTCGGGATTTCGTTGAGCTGGCCGAGATATTGCAGGTTGGTCACGCCCACGCCGTTCGCGGCCAGATAACCGGGCAGGTTGGTGCCGTAGTAAGTGGCGACGTAATTGCGCGGGGCGGACTGAAACCATGTCGCCGTATAGGCGCGCAGCAGCTGGTTGGCGGCGGCATGGAAAAAATTCGTGGCACTCCACGACACCAGATTGGTCTCCGCGCCGGGAACGATGGCGATATTCGTCACCACGCCCAGGCTGTTATAGCTCACGACGGCGTTGGAGTAATTAAGGTTCAGCTTGCCGCTGTCCGCTGCGGAGCCGGTGCCCAACTGGTCAAACAGCCGGTAATAGGTGTAGCGGTCGTAGGTGGCGTTGCCGCTGCCCGCCGCCGCGAGATGGCCGGAAAAATAATTGCCGGCGGCCACCGCGACAGGCGAAACACCGGTCGCGGTCTTGCTGGAATCAAACAAATCCGAAGCCAGATTAAAAAAACGATTCGTATTGTCGGCCCCCGACCAAGAAACAGCGATCGGGTCAGACGGAAAGGCCGCATTGGTGTTCACCGTGGTCTGCAACGGCCCGTCGCTGTAGCCGTCAATGTTGAAGGGATAATTCGCGGTGTTGAAAAAGGTGTTGTTCACGCTGGCGAGATTGCCGTAGTTACCGCCATAGCGGTAGTTCAACAAGGCCAGCGACTCGTCAAACGCGCGGTTTTGGGAAATGGGGCCGGAAATATAAAACGGCTCGTAGTCGTAGTAAGATGGCAGGCCGGACGGATCCTCAAACCACTGGTTCGTGTTCAAATCGGCTAGGAACGCCGCCAAGTTTAATTCCCACGAACCAACACCTTGGTTGCGCAAATAACCGTCATTCGCCCCGCCCAGCGAACGCCGGGCATTGTTGTGAATATAATTCAAGTCGAGTGAATTGCCGATGGGCTGGGCGATGAAGGCGTAGCGCGCCACGAAATGATTGTTGGGGCTGTGCGGCTGGTCGGGCCGCTCCAGCACACCGATCCATTCGGGGTCGCCCACCATGAAATTGGTCGCCACGTTGACCGGATTAGCGCTGTCCACCGTGCCATCGGTGTGGATGAAGAAGCCGGCGGCGTCAATCTGCGGCTGCGGGCCGTTGCCTTCAAAACGGCGGTTCTGGTTCAAATCGAGCCAGAAGCGGAAATCATAGCCGGGGCCGTTGTTGGTCGGCACAAACACCGGCGCGCGCGGCAGCAGCCAGAGATTCGCGATGTTCTGTTCCAGATCGGCGGCATTAAGCGCGCCGCCGCCGAAACGGTTGTCGTAATTGACATTCGTCGGGCTTTGACTGCCCGGCACATAGCCGAGCGGGTTGATGTAATTCGTCGAGACGAGGAGGCCGTAGTTGTAGGCACCCTGGTTCGCGGTGGCGAAGACGTTCGCGGCCATCTGCGCCTCCGCCGCCGCGAGGGCGGAATCGGTGGCGAGCCGCGCGATGGCGGTGTCCGTGGTGGTGGACACGGCGTTGCGCTCGCGCCGCGCGATGGCGAGGAACGCCACCGCCATGATGAGGGTGACCGAGAGCAGGATGAGCGTGATGATCAGCGCCATGCCTAAACGCGCGTGACGGGTGACGGGTGACGGGTGACGGAATTGCGTGCCATGCCACCTGTCACTTGCCACTTGCCACTTGCCACTTGTTTGTTTCGTCTTCATTAGTAGGCCGAGGGGTCAACGTTCGGGATGTTCACGCGCTGGCGGAACACATGCACCGCGCCGGACTGCTGCGCCAGGTAATTGCTCTGCGCCGTGGGATTTTGCGAAAGCGATTCCGCGCGCGCGAGGATGCGGTCTTCCAGCACGCCCAGTTCCAGTTCCACGGAGGCGGGAACGGTGTTGCTGAAGAAACAGAAACCGACCTCGCCATTCGCCGGCGCGGAATACCAGACATTGGCCGGAAGTTTTTGATTCAACATATAACCGTTGGTCTGCCAATAACCATTGGGATCATAGGCGCGCACCGTCAAATGCACCACGCCGTCCATGACGTGGCTGAGACTGGCGTTGGTCCACTGGCCGTTGTTGATGATGGCCGTAAAATTGGTGAACAGCGTGAGCGGTGGCACCGAAAGGCTGACGCTCGCGTAATACCGGTAAAGCGGATACAGCGGGGCGTTGTTCGTGCAGTTCACGGCATAGCCGATGCCGGTCCAACTATCGCGGCCATTGATATTGTCCCGGCCCAGCAGGAAGAAATAATTCAACACGTTCGTCCGCAACGTGCCGCTGCCCGGCAACGTTTGCAGCAACGGAAAATAATACAATGCCGGAGAATAGTTGTTGTCGAGGGCGAAGAAATTCACCGGAACATAGCTGGTCACCCAACCATTGACCGTCACCGGGCCGTTGCTCACGCCGCCGCTTGGGGTCATGGTGCGCAAATCAGCGGTCATCAGTTCCATCGTCGCGCGGCTGCCCTCCAGCACGTCGGTCTGGGTGACGGCGGCGCGGAACGCCCGCTGCGTGCTGCTGAACACCGCCATCAGCGCCAGCACGATGAGCGAGAGCAGCGAGACGACCACAAGGATCTCCACCAACGAGAAGGCGGAGCGGGTGACGGGTGACGCGTGACGGATGACGGGATGAGCCGCCGGCGCGCACGGAGTGACGCGCCCTACCACCGTCAATTGGCCATTGGCCATTGGCAAATTTGTGTTCATGGCGCGTTGGTGAACTGCGGCTGGTAAAAATAGACTGACTGGATGTTGTTAAACTGAGGCACCAATTGCCCGGCCACCGTCGTGCGGAACGTCTGGCGGCCATTGCCCAAATTGCCGTTGGGCAGTTGCGGCCAGAGGAACGTCAGGCGCAGCTCGCGCTGGTTGACGCCCAGCTCCAACGGATAAAAGGGAACCTTCGCCCAGAGCGCCGCCTGGCCGGGGATGTCGGCGGCAAGAGTGTTGGCGGCCGCCTGCCAGTAGGACCAGTTATAAAAAACCTTGTCGCCCTTGTTGTAGGCCTGAGTCTGCCACTGGGGATAGAGGTAGAACAGATTGGTATCCACCGCCAGTGGCGCGTTCACGCACAAAACACGGTAGCCAAAACTGTCGCCGAGCATGAGGTCATTGTTTTGAGGTGGCCGGTCCGCCGCCAGCCCGCTGAGGGAGCGGACATAGGCGGTGATGTGGTTGCTGTAACCGCCAAAGCTCAGGCTGGGCACCGGACGGACGCCATCGGTGAATTCCGGGACGCTCAACCGACCGATGATGTTCACGCCGTTGGTGAGGCTATAATAGTTATTGGCGACACCGTCAAACGTAGCCGCACTGTAAGTGAAGCCATCGGTGCCGGCCTTGATCACCCCGCCCTTGTCATCATAGTGGGTCCAGTAGTTCGTGATGGCATAGACGTAGTTGGTCAGGTAATCCGCGCCGCGCGCGGCGTCGCGGATGGCGCCGAGCAGCACGGTGGCGTCCTGGTTGATGACGGTCTCCTCGCGGGTGTCGCGCTGGGTGTTCAGGCCCAGCGGCAGCACGCCGATGATGGCCACGAGCGCAAACCCGATGATGGCGAGGCAGATCGCAATCTCGATCATCGTAAAACCGCGACGCGTGACGCGTGACGCGTGACGCGAGCCAAAATTTTCCGCGCGGCCGGTTCCTGTCACCCGCCACCCGTCACCCGTCACGTGGTTTGGAAATTTCATTGGATTTTCTGGTGCAACGACACGGCGCGGCCGGTGAGGTGATCAATGCGGATGACGTTGAACATGGAGTTGGTGCTGTTGCCGGGCGGATTTTCCGAGACGTCGGGCGCGGAAAGCAGCAGCGCCTTGGTCGTGGGGTCGGCGGCATAAAACACCGTGCCTTGCGCGAGCGGAATATATTCGTCCTGCTGCGCCATGTTCACGCCGTCCACCGTCAACTGGCCGAGATAGTTGAAAGCGATGTAAGGCAGCGCCGGTTGCCCGGCGACATAGTTGGTCTGGAGCGGGAACGGAAACAGGTTCGTGTAATTGAACGCGTAAATCGGATAGGTCGCGTTCGCCACATAGTCGTTGATGACGGAATAGGCGGTGTAAAATTTGTTGCTGGCGATGAACGCGCCGTCCGGCAGCGATTTCCATTCGCTGAGATAATTGGTCGTGCCCTGCCCCGGCTGGTCGCCGATGGAGCGCAGCGAGACAAAAGTGTAGCCGGTGAACTGCTTGTCCAGCAGGTTCATGCCGGCAGCGCGCGCAGCGGGCGACAGGCTGTTCCACCACACCATGCTGCCGCCCGGCGTCCAGAAATATTGCGGCACGAAGACCATATAGACCGTGGTGTGCTGACTGATGGCCATCTGCCGCGCGTGGCCAACATCATCGAGCAACTGGCGCGAGGCGCTGACCTGGACGTTGGACTTGCCGAGGTTCTTGAGCGCCGGCACGGACAGGGCGGCGAGGATGCCGATGATGGAGATGACGACGAGCAGCTCCAGCAGGGTGAAGCCGGGCGGGTGACGGGTGGCGGGTGACGAGTGGCACGAATTATTTTCGCACGGCACCACCGTTGGCTTGTCACCTGTCACTTGTCTCGTGTCACTTTTCATACTACTGCCAGCTCATCACGTTGTCCCGGTTTTCGCGGTCGGTGGCCGGATCGCCAGAGTCAATTTTTTTGTTGGGGCCGGCGGACCAGACCATGACTTTGCCGTGATAGAGAAAATGATCGCCATTGCCGCCCGCATCCAGCGGATTAGAGAGACCGTTATAACCGCTCGCTCCGTTCTGCTGCGAAACTTTTTGCTGGCAGAAAAACAGATCGCTGGTGCCTTGGGCGGTTTGAGAGCTTTCCATGGAGTAACTCGTGTTCATCGTGATGACATAGGGGTTGCCCCACGGGTCGCGGTAAATGCCGTTGTTATCCACGCCGCCGGGCGGTTGCTCGCCTGTCCCCGGATCACCGGACAGCTTGGCGTTGAGAAATTTTATCTGCTTAGGATTTTTGACATGGTTGGTGTTGCAAGTCGGCGCGCTATTGGGATAAGCCGTCAAATCCATGAGGATGGCCACGACGTTGCTGTTGTTATTCAGGCTGTAACCCGAATCCGCCACCGAGGCGTGGCTGGTCGCACCGGGTGACCAGGTAATCCCCGATTGGGGAGATGGCATTAAACCGCAGGTGTAATCATAAGCGCCTTTTCGGGTGCTGTCATTGAGCCAGCTTTGCTCGTCCGTCGAAATGGGAAACCGCCCATAGTCGGTGTCGTAGGCATTGATGGCGTTCACAATGTCGGCCATCTCCATCTTGGCCTTGGCCTTTTTGGCGGCATCCTTGACATGAGTCAACGCCGGCATGAGCATCGCGGCGAGGATGCCGATGATGGCGATGACGGTGAGCAGTTCAACGAGGGTGAAGGCTTGGGAAGTGCGGAGTGCGGAGTGCGGAGTGCGGAGTGCAGTTGGCCGATTGGCGATTTTTTTCATAGGTTTGAACAGGTTTTGGCGACGGTCAGGATGCGGCAGCAGCGCCGGTGCGGGCAATGGTTTGGTGGCGGTGCCGCGCCGCGCCGTGATGCCCGACCGCAGGTTGATGGAAGGACACCACGAGCAATCATGCCACTCGACCGCCAGGGAGCATTTCCAGCAGTCGGGACCGTTGATGGCGGAGTCGGAAAACATAGTCAGGGCAGCGGGCTGTTGATGATGACCGACCGGCTCCAGTTGCAGAGGAGATTGGTCTTGCCGCTGATGACCAACTGCACCCACAGGTCGTAGGAATTGGGATTGTTCACGCCGGGATAAACGTAGCGAATCGGATTCAAGCCGGAGGCGCTCAACGGCTGGTAGTTGTCATCCGGGCCGCCGACAGAGGTGACAAGGATGGTGGTGGCAACGCCGTTGTTCGTCACCGGGCTGTAAACATCCTTTTGCCGGATGCCGGACAAAAAGTTTTTTGCCTTGAGGTCGTCCTCGCCGGTGCCTTTGGTGCAGTTCACAAAACCGCCGACTTTGTAGGCGGTGTTCACGTCAACCGACTGAATGGTTGAATTGCCGTCCAAAGTCTGAAAGGCACTGTTGTTGTTAATTTGAACGGTGCCGGCCAGTTCGTAATAAAGCTGGTTGAACTGCGCGGGGGCATAAGTGGCGGTGGCAGTAAGCTGGTTGCCCGGCGGATACGCGCCATACTTGGCCTTGTAATTTTCCAGCGCGGTCTCGAGGAACTCCATTTCGGCGCGCGCCGTCTTGAGATACTGCTGCTTCTTGATCATGCCCAGCGCGGGGATGGTAAGGCCCGCCAGCACGCCGATGATGGAGATAACGACGAGCAGCTCAATGAGGGTGAAAGCAAACGCGTGACGGGTGACGGGTGACAGGTGACGGGATTTATTTCCGCGCGGTGCCGCCAGCTGGTCACTGGTCACCCGCCACTGGTCACATTTGATGTTCAAAGTTGTTTTCATGTTCATTTGAGTTCCTGTTCCATCCGTTCGCTCAACCATTGCTTGATCATGCTCTGGTAGTTCAAATACCGCGAGCGCGCCATGCGCTTGATGCGCGCCAGCATCCGCGGGTCAATCCGCAGCGTGATGGTCACGGACTCGGAACCTTCCGCGCCTCCCGCCACCGCCGTCTCCATGAGCCGCAGGTCGGGCCGGCTCTCCAGCCAGAACGCCGCCTCGGCCGATTCGCTGTCGAAAATCGGCACGTCTTCCCAGTTGGCAAAAGTTTGCACGGCTAAAATTTCAATTGTGTCACTCTGATCACGGCGGCCCACCAACATCCGATATTGCCGGACCCGCGAAACCCACCGGTTTCGACCACGTCCAAAGCCGGCGGGAAGCCGGCGCTCCAGTCCATTCCCAGGGCCGCAACTTCAGTTTTCCGGCCGGCCGAGATGACCGAACCAGACCAAACCAGACCGAACCAGACCGAACCAGACCCAATTTTGATTCCATGGCTTCATTAGAGCATTTCCATAAATCCTGTAGCGTGGCGGAATCAGATCCGTGGCAGCGGTCTTTTTGGTTTTGGGCTTCGTTTCGGCTCAGTTGCAGGGTTTTCAAACCTGCGCCTTCGCCAAAGCCTCGCCCATAACCAAAAATCCTCGCTCCGCCGCGCTTCATCATTTCTGTCAATGCTCTAGGCCAGGGTCTGGTCCATTTTCCGCTGGTAGAAGAAGCGTTCCTCCGGCTCGAACGGCCGCGCCAGCAGCACGCGCACCTGCTTGCCGTTGGTGCGATAGACGCTGTAAATCCCGATGCCGCCGGCGGACATTCCCAAGTTGAAGAACCGCGCCTGCACGCCAAATCGCGGCGTGTCCGGCATCAGCCGCACGGCAAACGGATCCTCAAACGACTCTTCTATTTCCCGATGGCTCAAAGAACCAAGCTCAAATGGCGGATTATTCCAATCGAACTCCATAATGGGTCAGATGTAAATAATTCGGCCATGCAATGTGAATACAATGTATTTACTCGCAGTGCCGGGTTTTGTCAAGTTTGAGGTCAAAATTCTGATTAAGCCCCGTTTCAGGGGTTATTCGCCTTTTTTGCCTTCGCCTTCACCGCTCAAGTTGGTGATCATGGCAATCAGGGGCAAAAACATCGCGATGACGATGCTGCCGACGAGCACGGCCAGAAACACGATCATGATCGGCTCCAGCAGCGAGGTCATGGCGGCGACGGCGTTGTCCACCTCTTCGTCATAGTTGTCGGCGATTTTCAGCAACATTTCCGGCAAGGCGCCGGTCTGCTCGCCGACGTCCACCATGCTGATGACCATCGGCGGAAACACGCGCGAGGCCTCGAGCGGCGCGGTGATGGTTTCGCCTTCCTTCACGCTTTCGTGAACCTTCTGGACGGCGTTGGCAATGATAACGTTGCCGGCGGTTTCCTTGACGATGTTGAGGGCCTGCAAAATCGGCACGCCGCTGCTGACGAGCGTGCCCAGCGTGCGGGTGAAGCGCGAGATGGCCACCTTGGTCACCACCGGACCGGTCGGCGGCACCGTCAATTTCACCTTGTCCCAGAAGTGCCGGCCAAACTTGGTCTTGATGAAGAGCAAAAACAAAACCACAAACACGGCGACGCCGCCCATGGTCGGCAGGATGTGGTGCAAAATCACGTCGCTGACGCCGAGCACAAACAGGGTGAAACCGGGCATCGTGATGTTCATGCCGGCAAACACGTCCTTGAACTTGGGGACCACGAAGCACATCAGCAAAATCATGATGCCGACGGCGACGATCAAAACCGCCACGGGATAAAACAGCGCCGCCTTGACCTTGCCCTTGATCTTCTGGGCCTTTTCGGAAAATTCCGAGAGCCGCTTCAGGACGACTTCCAGCACGCCGCCCAGTTCGCCGGCCTTGACCATGTTGACGAAGAGCTTGTTAAAAACCTTCGGGTGCTGTGCCAGCGCCTCGGAGAACGTGCTGCCGCCCTCGATGGAGGTGGCCAGCTCGGCCAAAATTCTTTTGAGGTTGCCGTTGCGCTCCTGCTTTTCCAGCACGCGCAGACCGCGCAGCAACGGCAGGCCGGCGTCCACCAGCGTCGCGAGCTGGCGCGTGAACGTGGTCAGCACCTTCGCCTTCACGCCGCCGCCGAGGCCGGGAATCTTGATGTTGATGTTCATCGCCCCGCCCTTTTTGCCACCGGCCTTGGGCCGGGCGGCCGGCTTGCCCTTGGCTTTTTTCCCGGCGGATTTGTCCTCCTTGTCGGCCTCGGTGATCTTGGTCGGGAACAAGCCCATGTCCTTCACGCGCCCGATGGCCTCGTTCTGGCTGCCCACTTCGATGGTGCCCTTGGTTTCATTGCCACGGGCGTCGAGAGCTACATAATTATATCTTGGCATAACTCAATCGAAACCTAAAACGCTGAAATGCTGACAGGCTGAAACGCTGAAATCATTTCCCAAGTTCAGTATTTCAGTTTTCAGTATTTCAGTTTTTTTCATGTGTATTTGACGACTTCGTCAATGGTGGTGTCACCGTCGAATATGCCGCGCAAACCGTCTTCGCGCAAGGTGACCATGCCCAGCTCGACGGCTTTCTGGCGCAGCACCACCGTCGGCGCGCGCTCGTTGATGAGGTTGCGGATGGCGTC
>Ga0265324_10000500_pt1 | contig 27131 bp, 42 predicted proteins | sample 41419metaG_FD_198634 | JGI IMG/M metagenome (GOLD analysis project Ga0265324, IMG submission 198634) | Rhizosphere microbial communities from Carex aquatilis grown in University of Washington, Seatle, WA, United States - 4-14-19 metaG | ecosystem: Host-associated > Plants > Roots > Rhizosphere...
CGCCAATACGCGTGCTTCAAGTTTGAATTGTTGTTGCGCCAGCTCTTGCACGCGCTCGAACTCATCCGTCAGCAAAGCGGCGGTCGCCTTGCCGTAGAGTTTTTGCGCGGCCTTGAGCGCGAGGTAGGCCACACCGGTTTCAATGAGCTGCGGCATCTTTGCTCTCTTCATCGTCATAGATACGCGTCGCTTCCAGCGCCGCCTCGGGCACTTGCAATACCTGATCGTGAAAGATCACGTGGTACTGCACGCCGTTGCTTTCATCGCGGAAGACTTTCAGTATCTCGCCTTCCATTCCCGGCGTGACGCGCACTTCGCCGCGCACTGCCAGCGTGATCTTGCTGCGCACCTTTTCGCGACTCTCATATTTGCTGGGTATCCACGGCTCGTCTATACCGATCAGCTCTTCTTCGCGGAAGCCGACGATCTTGTTCTGTTCAAGGATGTTGACGGTGTAGATCAACTGGTCCTGTAAAAATGTGCCAACGTTGGTGACAAAACCCGTGGAGCCGCGACGGATCAGCAGCGTGCCGACAGGCACGCCGGGATAGGTGCCGTCATTGCGCACATTGCGAATGATGCGGACTTCGTCGCCGAATTCGTATTTAGGCAGCATCTTTCTTTGTCACCGTGATGGAACTGATCGGCACGAACTTCACTTGCGGTTCGTGCATGTGAAACACCTTGAACACTTTTTCGGTGAGGGCGTCTGACTTCACGAAATCCTGATAGGCCTGTTGCAGCAGAGTGGTGTAGACCACACGGCGTGCCGCTTCGTCTTCCGACAGGGTGGACTTGGCAAGGTAGTTGTGAAAACGCTGCAGGATATGCAGGCGGTTCACTTGCACCACGGCGGTGTCAAATTCGATGCCGAAATAATTGAGGAAATCCTCGGCCGAGGCCAGCTCTTCCATGGCTTCGTCTAGTGTAAGTTCGTCCATCTTGCGCTCCTTTCAAAATCACTTTCATTGGTCATCGACTGGTACAGCACATCCAGCAGTGCCTTGCCGCCCATTCGGTCATGGCTGTCCAGCTCGACCAGTTTTTCCAGCATGGCCTGCCCGATCTCGAAATTGCCCAGGCGCAGGTGGATGTAGCCGGTCGCCTTGAGCACCATCAGGTAGAACCGCACCAGCCCCATCGAATGCAGCACGCCTTCACCGAGATTCGCCTGATTCAGGTACATCCAACTCTCGGGGAAGTTCAGCCGCCGACCGACCACGGCCAGGGTGCTCTCACCCACCAGCAGTGCATCTTCAAAACGGTGCTGGTAAAAGTAGTAGCGGTACAGCGCCACCAACACCATGAGGTGTTGCGGCGCAAGCAGGCTGGCGCGCAGCAAGAGGCTCTCTGCCTCTTCGCTGCCATATCTGTCCGCAGCAGTCATAAGCAAGCGTGCGACGTCCTGTGCCAGCGGCTCGTCGAAATACAATTCGGATTGTTCGAAATCAAGGAGATCCATGTCTCACTCCTTCCTGATAATGCGTGCCACTTCGGTGCCGCACAGCTCATCCGCGTCACAGGTGCGGCATTGGCCGTCTACCGGTTCGCCCTTCTTGCGCAACTGTCCTTCCAGCACTTCGATGCGTTCCATCAGGCAGGCGATGGCGCGGCCCACCGGGTCGGGAATGAGGTGATGATCGAGGTTGATGCCGTAGATGTTGTCGGCACCCGCCTCTTCGGTGCGCAACACGACCTTGGCCGGGATTCCAACCACGGTGCGGTGTGCCGGCACGTCCTTGACCACGACCGAATTCGCGCCGACGCGCACTTGCGCGCCCAGTGTGATTGCGCCCAAAATCTTCGCCCCCGCTCCGACCACCACGCCATCGCCCAGCGTGGGATGGCGCTTGCCTTTGTTCCAGGTAGTACCGCCCAGTGTGACGCCGTGATACAGCGTGACATCATTGCCGATCTCGGCAGTCTCGCCGATCACCACGCCTGCGCCATGATCGATGAAGAAGCGACGCCCAATGGTGGCGCCGGGATGGATGTCGATGTTGGTGAGGAAGCGCACAAACCAGGCCAACAGGCGCGCCGGATAGCGCAGGCCGAACTTCCACATCCTGTGCGCGATGCGTTGCAGCAGGATGGCATGCACGCCGGGATAGGTGGTCAGAACTTCGAAGCGCGAACGTGCAGCCGGGTCGCGTTGGAACACGCAGTTCACGTCTTCGCGCAGCAGTTGCAGCAGCGACGGTTGCACCGGTTTGGGTATCACGTTCACATTGCCGATCACCTCTTCCATGATGCTCTCCTAGTACGCCGCACTGGGCTGGCGCCCGATGTAGCGTTGATAGAGGAACAGCAGTTCCTGATCTGCAGGCGAGCGTTTGGCACGCTCGGCAAAGCTGCGGATATCCGGCAGCAATGCACGCGCTTCGGCCTGGCTCAGGTTGAGGCCCATGGTGGCGTAAGCGGCGATGATGCCGTGCGCACCTGAATGTTTTCCGACCACCAGCTTGTGCTGGCGTCCGACTTCGACCGGGTCAAAGCCCTGATAGGTGTCGGGATCTTTGAGCAGACCGTCGACATGGATGCCTGCCTCATGTGTGAATACGCCCTCACCCACCACGCTCTTCTGCCAATGCACGGGACGACCCGATGCGGCAGCGACCAGTTTCGACAGGTCGGTGAAATGCGTGAGGTCAAGGCCGGTGTCCATGCCATAGAGTTTTTTCAGGCCGAGCGCGACTTCTTCCAGCGGCGCGTTGCCAGCACGTTCGCCCAGTCCGTTCACCGTGGTGTTGATGTGCGTCGCGCCTGCCACGGCTGCGGCCAGACTGTTGGCCGTGGCGAGGCCGAGATCGTCGTGGGCATGCATCTCGATCTCGAGGTCGCAGGCAGCACGCAAGGATGAAATGACCTTGTGCACTCCGAACGGCTCCATCACGCCCAGTGTATCGGCATAGCGAATCCGGATCGCACCCGCAGCTTGCGCAGCATCGGCCACTTGCAACAGAAAATCGGGATCGGCTCGCGAAGCATCCTCACAGCCGACGATGATGCCCATGCCCTGCTCGCAGGCGAACGGCACCAGATCGTAGATGGTGTCGAGCACCCAGGCGCGGTCTTTGCCCAGCTTTTTCTTTATTTGAATGTCAGAAACAGGAATCGACAGATCGACGAGATGCACATCGACCAGTTCTGCCGCGAGGATGTCCGGTTTGCACATGCGGCACCAAGCCACCAGTTTTGCATTCAGGTCGAGCGAAGCCACTGCGTTGATACTGTCGCGTTCTTCCTCGCCCATGGACGGGATGCCGACTTCCAGTTCCTGCACGCCCAGCGCATCGAGCTGGCGCGCTATGTCCAGCTTCTCCTCCAGCGTGAACGCCACCCCGGCGGTCTGTTCGCCGTCGCGCAGGGTGGTATCGTCGATGATGATGGTACGGGCCATGGTGAATGCCTTATGCGTAAGTCGGCGCAAACGCCTTCTCCGGTTCAGCCGCTGGGCCATCTCCTTCCCAGTACGGCGACAGCTTGCGCAGTTGCGCAATGATCTCCGGCACAACCGCGATCACGCGATCCACTTCCGCCTCGGTGCTGTAGCGCGACAGTGAGAAGCGCACCGTGCCGTGTGCTGCGGTGTAGGGAATGCCCATTGCGCGCATCACGTGCGAAGGTTCCAGCGAGCCGGAAGTACAGGCGGAACCCGAACTCGCGGCGATACCGAACTTGTTGAGCAATAGCAGAATCGCTTCCCCCTCGATGAATTCGAAAGCGATGTTGCTGGTGTTTGGCAGACGGTTGCTAGGGTCGCCGGTCACGAAGGAGCGAGGAACCTTGGACAGGATGCCCGCTTCCAGTTTGTTGCGCAGACGTGCGACTTCGGTGTTCTCGAAGGCCATCGCCTCCAGTGCCATTTCGGCGGCTTTGCCCAGGCCAACGATGGAGGTGGAGTTCTCGGTTCCCGCACGGCGACCGCGCTCCTGATGTCCGCCGCGCAACAGCGGGCGGAAGCGTGTGCCGCGCTTGAGGTACAACACGCCGATGCCCTTGGGAGCATGCAGCTTGTGGCCGGACACGGAAAGCATGTCGATCTTGGTGTCCTTCAAGTTCAGCGGCACTTTCCCCACTGCTTGCACAGCGTCGGTGTGGAACATGGCACCGGCAGCGTTCGCCAGCTCGGCCATCTCGACCACCGGGAAGAAGGTACCGGTCTCGTTGTTCGCCCACATCACCGACACTACGGCGGTCTGGTCGCTGAGCAGCTTCTTGTACTGGTCGAGGTCGAGGCGGCCTTTGCCGTCGACCTTGAGGTAATGCACCTTGTAGCCGTCCTTTTCCAGCCAGGCGCACAGCGTGAGGATCGCCGGATGCTCGACGACAGTGGTGATGATCTCTTTGCGCTCGGGCTGCGCCTTTAACGCAGAGATGAGGGCGGTGGAATCCGACTCGGTGCCGCAGGAAGTGAAGATGATCTCTGAATCGTGTTCCGCACCCAGCAGTTCCTGCACTTGCATACGCGCCTTCTTGATGGCGAGGCCGACCTTGTTGCCGAAGCTGTGCATAGACGATGGGTTGCCGAACTGCTCGGTGAAATACGGCAACATGACTTCCACCACGGCGGGGTCTACCCGTGTCGTTGCGTTGTTGTCAAAATAGATGCCTTCCATGTCGATCTCCTCAGGGGTGACAGCTGGCGCGACTTAGCGCACCTGCCTTGGTGGGCACGATCTTGATGAACTCTTTCAATTCTTCCATCAGTTTCTGCTGGATGCCTTGCAGCGTGAGCGCTTCCATCTGACATCCGGAACACGCGCCTTTCATGTTGACGTAGATGGTCTTGCCATCCACATCCACCAGCTCTATGTCACCGCCATCGCGTTTCAGTTGCGGGCGCACGGTTTCCAGCACGGCCTCTATCTTGCGGATGCGTTGCAGGTTGGTCATGCCGGCCGGCTTGGCTTCTTCCTTGGCCGGTGTACCGGGCTTGAAGCTTTCGCCGCGCTCTGCCATCACCTTCACCAGAATTTCTTCGATGCCTTCGTGGCAGGACGAACAACCGCCGCCCGCCTTGGTGTAGTTGGTCACGTCCTGTACCGAGCTCAGGTCGTTGGCGCGTATGGTCTCTTCGATCAGCACTGCGTCGATGGCAAAACATTTGCACACCAGTGCGCCCTCTTCATGGTCGTCGCTCCACACTTCGCCGCGATAATTGGCAACGGCGGCTTGCAGCGCTTCGCGCCCCATCACCGAACAGTGCATCTTTTCCGGCGGCAAGCCGTCGAGGTAATCAGCGATGTCCTGGTTACTCACCTTGAGTGCTTCATCCAGTGTCTTGCCCTTGATCATTTCGGTGAGTGCGGACGACGAGGCGATGGCCGAGCCGCAACCGAAGGTCTGGAAATGCGCGTCGAGGATGGTGTCGGTCTCCGGTTCCACCTTGAGCATCAGGCGCAGCGCATCGCCGCACGAGATCGAGCCGACATCACCCACACCGTTCGCGCCTTCCAGTACACCGGCGTTGCGCGGTTGAAAGAAGTGTTCTTTGACTTTGTCCGAGTAGTCCCACATGGCGCTCTCCTTATGCCGAGAAAGATGAACCGCATGCGCAACTGGAGCTGGCATTCGGATTTTCGAATTTGAAGCCGCTGCCGTTCAGGCTATCGACGAAGTCGACCGTGACGCCTTCCAGCAACGGTGCAGACAAGGGATCGACCAGCAAGGTGACAGCGCCGTATTCCAGCACGGTGTCGTCTTCCTGCTTGGCCTCTTCCAGCGACATGCCGTACTGGAAACCGGAACAACCGCCGCCGGAGATGGCGATGCGCAGTCCGACTACGGGCGTGGCCGAGCCTTTGATGAACTTATCTACGGCAGAGACGGCGTTGGGTGTCAGGGTGATCATGGTTCGCTCCTATCAGGTGGTCTGTGCCTGAGTATTCGCAAACTACGTGCCAGCCACAATGCAGCTGGCTAACTTATTGTTTTATTGAATGACTGATGAGAATCATCGCTCAACTCGCGTGTGTGGAACAAGACGGGGGTGGGGGGTTGTAGGGTTTGTGACAAGGAATGAAAATTCCGCGTGTCAGGCAATCGCTGGCTTTCGGACCTGTCTATTCATATCCATGCTTTCCCCATCCTGCCTTTGTGAGAATGGACGAAAGATGTCCCGATGCTTGTAACGCAAAACTCAGGCAGAACGCCTTGGAATCAGTGAGCGAACATTAACTCTTGAATTTTGGTGCGACCAAGCCCGCACGCGAGATGAAGGACAACGACATAGACAACAACAGCAAGTGAAGCTAGGATTGAATGACTATCCCAAAGGAACGCACATCATGAAATACTTGCTCCACAAATATTTCATTCTGACCGCCATGTCCGTGACCTTGCTCGCGGCATGTGGTGGTGGCAATGACAATTACTACTACCCTCCTGTTCATGTCTACCCTGAGACAGCCTTCATCGGCCTGGCTTTAGACAACACAAGCAGTCCCACGCGGCTTTACGTTGCCAACGTGAACAAGCGAGTAATCCAAAGCCTTGACCTCAGCACCAATGCCGTGACCATTGTGGCAGGGAGTGCGGGAAACATGGGATCACTCGACGGAACGGGTAGCGCGGCGCTATTTGGCGGTGCTTACGGCATCACGCTGTCGGGAAGCAACCTGTATGTGGCGGACACCTTTAATCAGACGATACGCAAACTCACGACGGCAGGCGCAGTCACGACGTTGGCCGGCGGCACTGGAGAATGGGGATCGCTGGATGGTATTGGCAGCGCCGCTCGTTTTTTCAGTCCGGAGGGATTGGTTGGCGACAGTACGGGTACCTATCTGTATGTCGCAGACACCGGCAATAATACGGTACGCCAGGTCGATATCGGTAGCGGTACCGTGCTCACCATTGCCGGATCATCCATGTCCGCCGGATACATCGATGGAGACGGAGCAACCGCACGCTTTTACGCCCCCTTTGCCGCCACGCTGGATACCGGAGGCAATCTTTATGTTACCGACATTCGCAATCAAAGCATCCGTATGATCTCGACGACATCGCCATATACCGTGACGACGATCGCTGGTAGTACGTCAGGGGCTGTCGGCTCCGCTGATGGGAATGGAAACAGTGCTACCTTCTATAGTCCGGCAGGTATCGTGAACGATGGCACCTACCTTTACGTGGCCGATTACGGCAATCATGTGATTCGCAAAATCCTCATGGTCTCGCCTTACACCGTCACCACGCTGGCTGGTTCGGCTGGAAGTTCGGGGCTGGTGGATGGTACCGGCTCGGCCGCCCGGTTCTTCTGGCCGGTCGGGCTGGCGCTCGACGCCAGCGGGAATCTTTATGTATCCGACCAGAATTTCCAGACCATCCGCAAGGTAAACACTAGTACGGGTGCGGTCACGACATTGGCCGCCACGTTCTAAACACTTCGCTATACACCAAAGGAAACGACCGCCGCGGCGGTCGTTTCTTTTCGATCTGAGCTATTTCCAATCAGAACGGAATGTCGTCGTCAAAGTTGTCGAAGTTGCCTTTGGCAGCGGGCTTTGCTGCGGATTCTGCACCAGGCTTGGCTGCCGGAGCGCTGCGAGCAGGCGCGGCAGACTGATCATCGACCACTTCAAAACTGCCTCCGCCGGACTTGCTGCCGAGCATCTTCATCTCGTTGACGATGATCTCGGTCGTATAACGGTCCTTGCCTTCCTTGTCCTGCCACTTGCGCGTCTGGATGCGGCCTTCGACATAGACCTGCGAACCCTTCTTCAAGTATTCGCCAGCGATCTCGGCCAAGCGGCGGTAGAACACCAGGTTATGCCACTCGGTGCGTTCCTGCTTTTCGCCACTCTTGTCCTTGTAGTTCTCCGAAGTCGCCAGCGAGACGTTGGTCACCGCCTCGCCGTTGGTCATGAAACGGGTCTCCGGATCTTTGCCCAGACGCCCCACCAGGATCGCTTTATTCACCGACATCTCATGCCCCTTTCACTAGTTCTTCAACCGCTTGTTCATCGAATCCTGTCATTTCCACCTTGAGACAGGCGATCTGTTCGTTCCCCACTACCAGCACTTCGCGTACACCCCGTAATTGTGCCAGAGACTGCCGTAACTTGCCTGCCGCATCTTCCCCCAGTTCCGGCAGGTGGTACATCTTCGTCATCAACGCTTGCGGCGCGCGCATGCCGGAGGCCACCACCAGCCACAGCAACAGCATCACCACGGCAAAGACGAACACTGCGTTGCCGCCGTAAAGCTGGATCACCAAGCCGCCCATGGCCGAGCCGAAGAACGCCCCGAGGAACTGCACACTGCTGAATACGCCCATCGCCGTACCTTTGGCGGCCAGTGGCGCAATTTTGCTGACGATGGAAGGCTGCGTCGCCTCCAGCACGTTAAAGGCGGTAAAGAACACCAGCAAAGCGATCGCCACACCCCACACGCTGCTCTGCAAAAACAGGATCGCCAGTTGTGCCACGGCGGCCATGGCAATGGAGATCATGAACACCTGTTTCATCTTCGCCCTTTTCTCGGCGAATATGATGGGCGGAACCATGAGGATGAAAGCGATGAGCATCACCGGCAGATACACCTGCCACTGGTGCTGCGCATCCAACCCGTCGGTACGCAGGATAAACGGCACCTGCATGAACACCGACATCAGGATGGCATGCAAGGTGAACACGCCGAAGTCCATGCGCAGCAGATCGTGGTTAGCGAGAACCTCGGCCAGCTTGCTGGTATTGGCTTCGGTATCGGAATGAAAACGCGTGATGGCGGGATTGGGTATGAACCACAACACCACTGCGATGCACGCAAAGGCCAGCATGCCGATCAGCGAGAACATGCCGGACATGCCGATGTAGTGATAGAGGATCGGCGACAACACCATCGAGATGGAGAACGTGATGCCGATGGTGATACCTATCATCGCCATCGCCTTTGTGCGGTGCTCTTCGCGCGTCAAGTCGGCAGTCAGCGCCATCACCGCCGCATTGATCGCGCCCGCGCCCTGGATCACGCGTCCCGCGATGATCCAGTAGATGTCGTCCGCCGACGCCGCGATGAAGCTGCCAGCCGCGAACAACAGCAAGCCGATGATGATGACGGGTTTGCGTCCATAGCGGTCGGACAACCATCCGGCCGGGATCTGCAAGATCGCCTGTGTCAGTCCATATGCACCAAGCGCGACCCCGATCAGAAAATGGCTTTGCCCGCCCGGCAATGTTTCGGCATACAGTGCGAAGATGGGAAGGATGATGAACAGGCCCAGCATGCGCAAGCCATAGATGCCCGCCAGACCAATACTGGCGCGGCGTTCGAGGGGGGTCATTACAGAGGATGAGGCTGACATGAATGCGCTTTGGAATCTTTTTCGAAGTCGCGTATATTAGCAGGTCGCCCAACCTGACGCATGGCTCATGGAATACATAAAAATACGCGGTGCCCGCACCCACAACCTGAAAAACATCAGTCTCGATCTGCCACGCAATCAGCTGGTGGTGATCACCGGTTTGTCCGGATCCGGCAAATCATCACTTGCCTTTGACACCCTGTATGCAGAGGGACAGCGGCGTTATGTGGAGTCGCTTTCGGCCTACGCGCGGCAGTTCCTGCAACTGATGGAGAAGCCGGATGTCGATCTGATCGAGGGGCTTTCTCCCGCCATCGCCATCGAGCAGAAGGCTACTTCGCATAACCCGCGCTCGACTGTGGGTACGGTCACCGAGATCCACGATTATTTGCGACTGTTGTTCGCCCGCGCCGGCGATCCGTATTGTCCACAGCATGACATCGTGTTGCAGGCCCAATCAGTCGGGCAGATGGTGGATGCGGTGCTGGCACTGCCGGAGGGCACGAAGGTGATGATCCTCTCGCCGACCGTGGTGGAGCGCAAGGGAGAACAGGAGGATCTGTTCGACGAATTGCGTGCGCAGGGTTTTGTGCGGCTGCGCGTGAACGGCAAGGTGTGCGAGATGGACAACCTGCCAAAACTGGAGAAGAACAAGAAGCACACCATCGAGATCGTGGTGGACAGACTGAAAGTCTCGCCCGATATCAAACAGCGCCTGGCAGAATCCTTCGAGACGGCGTTGCGCCACGCAGATGGCCGCGCGTTGGCAGTGGAGATGGATACGGGCAAAGAGTACTTGTTCTCAGCCAAGTTCGCCTGCCCCATTTGCAATTATTCGTTACAGGAACTGGAACCGCGCTTGTTCTCGTTCAACAGCCCGATGGGTGCGTGCCCGAAGTGCGACGGCCTTGGCGTGATCAGCTTTTTCGATCCTCAGCGCATCGTGGGCTTTCCAAACCTTTCGTTGAGTGGCGGCGCGATCAAGGGTTGGGATAGACGCAATCAGTTCTATTACCAGATGCTGGATAGTCTGGCGAAGCATTACGATTTCGACCTGGAGCGACCGTTCGAGAGCTTGCCGGAGAAGATTCAAAAAGTGGTGCTGTACGGCAGCGGGCGCGAGGAGATCTCCTTTACCTATCTGAACGAGCGCGGCAAGAAGATGTTGCGCGAGCATGCCTTCGAGGGCATCGTGAATAATCTGGAACGGCGCTACAACGAAACGGATTCACCCACGGTGCGCGAGGAGCTGGCGAAGTACCTGAATTCCTGCTCGTGCCCGGATTGCAAAGGCACGCGCTTGCGCGAAGAGGCGCGCCATGTGCGTGTGGCCGACCACACCATCTATCAGCTCAGCGCGCTGCCGCTGAAGCAGGCGCTGACTTTTTTCCAGGGCGTCTCACTGCCGGGCAACAAGCAGGCCATCGCCGAAAAGATCGTGCAGGAGATCGCCAGCCGCCTGACTTTCCTCAACAATGTCGGGCTTGATTACCTGTCGCTGGAACGCTCGGCGGAGACGCTATCCGGCGGCGAGGCGCAGCGCATTCGTTTGGCATCACAGATCGGCTCCGGTCTCACCGGTGTGATGTATGTGTTGGACGAACCTTCCATCGGTTTGCACCAGCGCGACAATGACCGTTTGCTGGATACGCTGAAACGCCTGCGCGACATGGGCAACAGTGTGATCGTGGTGGAGCATGACGAGGATGCCATCCTTACCGCCGACTATGTGGTGGATATGGGCCCGGGTGCGGGCGAGCATGGCGGTACGGTGGTGGCACAAGGCACGCCGCAGGAAGTGATCGCCAACCCGCAGTCGCTCACGGGTGACTACCTTTCAGGACGGCGCTGTATCGAAGCACCGAAGAAATACCGCAAACCCGATCCGGAGCGCCGTTTGAAAATCATTGGCGCATGCGGCAACAACCTCAAGGATGTCACGCTCGATCTTCCGATCGGCCTGCTCACCAGCATCACAGGTGTGTCTGGTTCGGGCAAATCCACACTCATCAACGACACGCTTTATAACGCCGTGGCGAAACACCTGTACGGCAGCAATGCCGAGCCTGCGCCATATCGCGAGATCGAAGGTCTGGAATTCTTTGACAAGGTCATCAACGTCGACCAATCACCCATCGGACGCACGCCGCGCTCCAATCCGGCGACTTACACCGGACTGTTCACACCGATTCGCGACCTGTTCTCGGGCGTGCCGATGTCGCGCGAACGCGGCTACGGGCCTGGGCGCTTCTCCTTCAACGTGAAAGGCGGGCGCTGCGAGTCCTGCCAGGGCGACGGTGTGATCAAGGTTGAGATGCACTTCCTGCCAGACGTCTACGTGCCGTGCGACGTGTGCCATGGCCAGCGCTACAACCGCGAGACGCTGGAGGTACAGTACAAAGGGGCAAATATTCACAAAGTGCTGAACATGACGGTGGAACATGCGTATGAATTCTTTAAACCGGTGCCTGTCATCGCACGCAAACTTCAGACGCTGCTCGAAGTCGGCCTGGGCTACATCACGTTGGGCCAAAGTGCGACCACGCTCTCCGGCGGTGAGGCTCAGCGCGTAAAATTATCGCTGGAGCTTTCCAAGCGCGACACCGGCCGCACGCTCTACATCCTCGACGAACCGACTACCGGCCTGCATTTCCACGACATCGACATGTTGCTCAAGGTCATCCACAAGTTACGCGACCAAGGCAACACGGTGGTGGTCATCGAGCACAATCTGGATGTGATCAAGACCGCAGATTGGGTCATCGACCTGGGGCCGGAGGGCGGAGACGGCGGCGGTCGCATCGTCGCCCAAGGCTCCCCCAAAGACATCGCTACGAACAAGGACAGCGTTACCGGACCGTACCTGAAGAAGCTCTTGAAGTCTTGAAACATTGTTTGAACTTCCCTATCACGGGCGATCATCATACTTGACTTTATTTCTTGGTTATTGTTAGATGGCAGTGCGTTTATTCCGGCAACTCTTCCAAGGAGAACGATCATGAAAATCAAGCTATTGATTCCCCTCTTTCTGGCACTCGCTTATGGCCAGGTTCTGGCAGCAGACGGCAAGATCACCATCAACTCACCCTCCAACGGCGCCATGCTCGGCGCAAATGCAAAGATCATGGTGAACTATGAGGCCATGCTCGGCGCAAATGGCGATCACCTGCATTTGAATGTCGACGACAAACGCATCGATGTCTTGCGGCAGTTGAAGGGAAGCGCCGAACTCGATGCATTGAAGCCCGGCAAACACAAGATATGCCTGACTGAGAATACCAAGGCACATATGGCGACGGGATTGGAAAGTTGTGTTGAAGTGACCTCACAATGAGCGCCGCACAAAACCTGAGCTATGCAGCGATTCAGGTGGTGCACAACTTCGGGGCCGTTGCCGTAGTTAGCGGTTCGCTATTGGGGCTGCGCCTGATTGAGCAAGCGACTCGAAGAAAGCTGGCTTATCTCGCGTTGGCTGGCTGGATGACGCAAGCGGCAAGTGGCGCCACCTTCGGCATGGTCAGCTACTATTACTACCATAAGTTTCCGGATATTTCCGGGATAGCGACCTTCGCCCTGGGCATCAAGATGAGTTGCGTGGCAGCGGGGATTTTGTTGCTCGCAGCTTACCTCTGGCGCGGAGAACGCTGGCCCGAACAACAGGTGAACATGGTATGGGTCGCTGCCTCGGCGCTGGCAGTGACGGCGATCTCCGCCGCCGCGTTTTTGCGCTGGTTCTCCTGATTTGCACTACTGAATAGACAAGGCCGGGATAACCCGGCCTTGTCTATTCCAGCTACAACATATGTGGCTTATTCGCCTGCGTCAACTGGCTCTGCATCAGCCGGGCGGTCCAGCAGTTCAACCAATGCCATCGGAGCGTTATCGCCCTTGCGGAAGCCGAACTTCAGGATGCGCGAATAGCCGCCATTGCGGGCTGCATAACGCGGGCCGAGTTCGTCGAACAGCTTGGTGACGATATCGCGGTCGCGCAGACGCGCAAATGCCAAACGGCGATTGGCCAGGCTTGGGTTCTTGCCCAGCGTAAGGATAGGCTCGGCGACGCGGCGCAGCTCCTTTGCCTTTGGCAGGGTGGTCTTGATGACTTCGTGACGCAGCAGCGAAACGGTCATGTTGCGCAACATCGCCAAACGATGGCTGCTGGTGCGGTTAAGTTTTCTAAGTCCTAAACGGTGACGCATGATTTTCCTCTCTTGCAGCCCAGCCTAGCGGCTGGATCAGCTTATTTCTCGGACAGTGCCGTCCAGTTTTCCAACTTCATGCCCAGCGACAAGCCGTGTTCGGCCAGCACTTGCTTGATCTCGTTGAGCGACTTGCGACCCAGATTCGGGGTGCGCAACAGATCTGCTTCGGTATTCTGAATCAGGTCGCCGATGTAATGGATGCTCTGTGCCTTGAGGCAGTTGGAAGAACGCGGTGTCAGTTCCAGATCATCAACCGGACGCAACAGCATCGGATCGACTCTCGGTGCTTGCGGCTTCTCGACCGGCGCCGGAGTGCCTTCCAGAGCTGCGAATACGGAAAGTTGATCCATCAACACGCGTGCCGAGTAACGAATGGCTTCTTCAGGATCGATGGCGCTGTTGGTCTCGATGTCCATAATGAGCTTGTCGAGGTCGGTGCGCTGTTCGACACGAGCGCTTTCAACGGCGTAACTCACGCGGGAAACCGGGCTGAACGATGCGTCCAGGGCGATATGTCCAACCGGGCGGGTCGCGCCGGGTTGCATACGCGAGATAGCGGAAACGTAGCCGCGACCTTGCTCGACCTTGATCTCGATTTCCAGCTTGCCTCCAGCAGCCAGGTGGGCGATGACATGATTCGGATTGATCACTTCGGTGTCGGCACCCACTTCGATGTCGGCTGCCGTCACCACGCCCGCGCCGGACTTGCGCAGATGCAAAGTCGCCTCGCGCGAGTTGTGCAGCTTGAGCACCAGACCCTTCAGATTCAGCAGGATCTCGACCACATCTTCCTGCACGCCGTCGATGGATGAATATTCGTGCAACACGCCGGCGATCTTGACTTCCGTCACGGCATAGCCGGGCATGGAAGAAAGCAGGACACGACGCAGGGCATTGCCCAGCGTGTGGCCGTAACCGCGTTCGAACGGTTCCATCACCACCCGCGCCTGAGTGGCGGAGGTACGCTGTACGTCGATGATGCGAGGTTTCAACAGATTATTGTTAGACATATGCTACTCCGCGTGGATTACTTGGAATACAACTCGACCACGAGATGCTCGTTGATCGTTGCAGGCAATTCGGAACGCTGCGGAACTGCTTTAAAAGTCCCCTTGAACGCCTTGGCATCTACCTCTATCCATTCCGGAAAACCGCGCTGTTCGGCTGCTTGCAAAGCGGCCTTCACGCGCAACTGGTTCCTGGATTTTTCCGCCACTTCAACCACGTCACCGGGACGCACTTGGAAGGATGGAATATTGACGCGCTTACCATTCACCAGGATGGCATTGTGACGCACCACTTGACGTGCTTCCGAACGCGATGCACCGAAACCCATGCGATAGGAAACGTTGTCCAAGCGCGACTCAAGGTTCTGCAACAGGCTTTCGCCGGTGATGCCGCGAGATTGCTCAGCGCGCTTGTAAGTCAGGCGGAACTGGCCTTCCATCAGGCCGTAGATACGACGAAGCTTTTGCTTTTCGCGCAACTGGCCGCCATATTCTGACTGGCGTTGGTTCTTCTTCTGACCATGCTGACCGGGCGGATAGGCGCGGCGCTCGACCGAGCACTTGTCGGTAAAACATTTCTCTGCCTTGAGGAACAGCTTCTCGCCTTCACGGCGGCACTGACGGCACTTTGCATCAAGATTTCTAGCCAAGATCTATGCTCCTTAGATACGACGCTTTTTCGGAGGGCGGCAACCGTTGTGCGGTACCGGCGTGATATCCGAAATGCTTGTTATTTTGAAACCAGCGGCGTTCAACGCGCGCACTGCGGATTCGCGACCGGGGCCGGGGCCCTTGATGCGCACTTCCAGATTCTTGACGCCGCATTCAACAGCGGACTTACCCACTGTCTCGGCAGCGATCTGCGCCGCAAACGGGGTACTTTTGCGCGAACCCTTGAAACCCTGCGCGCCACTGGTAGACCAGGCCAAAGTATTTCCTTGACGATCCGTGATGGTCACGATGGTGTTGTTGAAGGAGGCGTGAACATGCGCGATACCTTCGGCAACGTTCTTCTTAACTTTCTTGCGCACTCTCGTGCTGGGCTTTGCCATGTCTTCGATCCTCTACTAGATTACTTCTTTGCGCCGGCGATGGACTTGCGCGGACCTTTACGGGTACGCGCATTGGTGCGGGTACGCTGACCACGGCACGGCAAACCGCGACGATGGCGCAGGCCGCGATAGCAGCCCAAGTCCATCAGACGCTTGATGTTCATGGATATCTCGCGACGCAGATCGCCTTCCACCGTGAACTTGGCGACTTCGTCGCGCAGCTTTTCCATATCGGAATCGCTGATGTCCTTGACCTTGGTGGAGGTGACGACTCCGGCGGCAGCACAGATATGCTGCGCACGAGTGCGCCCGATGCCATAAATCGCAGTCAATGCGATTTCGGCATGTTGATGATTTGGAATGTTTACACCGGCAATACGAGCCATGCAGCTACCCTATTTATTCAAAAGTCGTAAATTGTACCATCCAGCGGCGATCTTACTCAATCAACCCTGGCGCTGTTTGTGACGTGGATCGCTGCTGCAGATCACACGAACCACGCGATTGCGCCGCACGATCTTGCAATTACGGCACACCTTCTTCACGGACGCTTGCACTTTCATTTGCTTCTCCTTGCTTCTCTCAACTCACTTGGCGCGGAACACGATGCGCGCCCTGCTCAAATCGTAAGGTGAAACTTCCACCGTCACCTTGTCACCAGGCAGTATACGTATGTAATGCATACGCATCTTGCCGGAAATATGGCCCAGCACGACAAAACCATTTTCCAACTTCACCCGGAAAGTCGCATTGGGCAGGGACTCTTCAACCTCACCCTGCATCTGGATGACGTCTTCCTTTGCCATCTATCGCGTTATCCCGGCCTTAAAATTGGCCTTCTTCAACAGATTCTCATACTGGTGCGTCATCATGTAGGACTGCACCTGCGCCATGAAGTCCATGGTCACCACCACCAAGATCAGCAGCGATGTACCGCCGAAGTAGAATGGAACGTTCCACTTCACCACCAAAAACTCGGGCAGCAAACACACCAAAGTGATGTATATCGCGCCAATCAAAGTCAGGCGCAACATGATCTTCTCTACATACTTCGCAGTCTGCTCGCCGGGACGTATCCCAGGCAAGAACGCACCACTCTTTTTCAGGTTATCAGCCGTTTCCTTCGGGCTGAATACCAGCGCCGTATAAAAGAAACAGAAGAAAACAATCGCTGATGCGTAGAACAGCACATAGATCGGCTGCCCAGGCGATAACTTTTCACTTGCATCTTTCAGCCAGGTCATGTTCTGACCGGAACCGAACCAACCCGCCAACGTCGCCGGGAACAAAATAATGCTGGAAGCGAAGATCGGCGGAATGACACCGGCCATATTCAGCTTCAACGGCAAGTGAGAACTTTGCCCGCCATATATCTTGTTTCCCACCTGACGCTTGGCGTAATTCACCAAAATCTTGCGCTGTCCGCGTTCGACGAACACCACCAATGCCGTAACCAGAATCGCACCTACAAACAACGCCAACACCAGAGTGATCGAAAACGCTCCCGTACGCGCCATTTCAAGAGTATTGCCAAGCGCATTTGGCAATCCCGCAGCAATACCTGCAAAGATGATCAGCGAGATACCGTTACCCAATCCGCGCTCGGTGATCTGCTCCCCCAACCACATCAGGAACATCGTTCCGGTAACCAGCGTGACCACAGTCGTCATCTGGAACAACGAGCCGGGATGCAAAACCAAACCGGCCTGCGATTGCAACGCCACCGAGATACCGAACGCCTGGAACAACGCCAATACCAGCGTGCCGTAACGGGTGTACTGCGTGATCTTGCGGCGTCCCGCCTCGCCTTCTTTCTTAAGTTGCTCCAGCTGCGGCACGGCAATCGCAGCCAACTGCATGATGATGGAGGCCGAAATGTACGGCATGATGCCCAACGCAAATATAGTGAAGCGCGATAACGCGCCGCCCGAGAACATGTTGAACATGCCCAAGATGCCGCTCTTTTGCGTCTTGAACAGGTCAGCCAGCACATTCGGGTCGATTCCCGGCACCGGGATATGCGCTCCGATACGGTAAACGATCAACGCCCCCAGCAAGAACCACAGGCGCTGCCCCAGATCACCGTACTTACCTTTGCTCACAGCTTTGTTCACAGACTACCCTTACTCCGAGATGCTGCCGCCGGCAGCTTCCACTGCAGCACGCGCACCCTTGGTCAATTGCAGTCCTTGCAGCTTTACAGCACGCTTGATCTCGCCAGCCAGCACGACCTTCGCAAACAATGCAGTGGCAGGCACCACACCAGCTTGCTTCAAAGCCAGCAGATCGATGTTGTCGACCGGCAGCTTTTGCAGATCGGACAAGCGCACTTGCGCTGTATCGTTACGCGTCAAGGACACAAAGCCACGCTTGGGCAGACGGCGTTGCAGCGGCATTTGGCCGCCTTCAAAACCGACCTTGTGGAAACCGCCTGAACGCGATTTCTGACCTTTGTGACCGCGACCTGCAGTCTTGCCCAGACCCGAGCCAATGCCGCGACCGACGCGACGTTTCGAATGTTTGGAACCATCAGCAGGTTTAATTTGATTGAGTTGCATTTACGCCTCGCACTTGACCAGGTAATACACTTTGTTAATCATGCCGCGAACTGCCGGAGTGTCTTCCACCTCAACAGTATGGTGCATGCGACGCAGCCCCAAGCCGCGCACAGTGGCGCGATGAGATTCCTTGGTACCGATGATGCTTCGCACCAACGTCACCTTCAATGTTTTGGCTTGCGCCGTTTTAGCTTTTGCCATGACTTACCCCGTGATTTCTTCTACGCTCTTGCCGCGCTTGGCAGCGATCTCAGCCGGCGAATTCAGCGCTTTCAGACCGTTCAGCGTGGCACGCACCACGTTGTAAGGATTGCTGGAGCCGATACACTTGGCCAACACGTTACGCACACCAACCGCCTCGAATACAGCGCGCATCGCGCCGCCCGCGATAATGCCGGTGCCTTCGGACGCCGGTTGCATGTAAACCTTGGCAGCACCATGACGACCGATCACCGCATGGTGCAACGTACCGTCCTTCAAATTCACCTTGAGCAACTTGCGGCGAGATTCTTCCATCGCCTTCTGGACAGCAACCGGCACTTCCTTGGACTTGCCTTTGCCCATGCCGATACGGCCATCGCCATCGCCTACCACGGTCAGTGCGGCGAAGCCCATGATGCGTCCGCCCTTCACCACCTTGGTCACGCGGTTGACATGTATCATCTTTTCGATGAGGCCGTCGCCCTTGTCTTCTTGTTGCTGATTCTTGCCTTGTTTAGCTTGTGCCATGATTCACCCCAGATTAGAACTGCAAGCCATGTTCGCGCGCGGCATCGGCCAGCGCCTTGATGCGACCATGGTACTTGTTGCCGGAACGGTCGAATGCCACGGCAGTCACTCCCGCGCTCTTGGCTTTCTCGGCAATTCGCTTGCCCACTGCTGCTGCTGCTGCTGCATTGCCGCCGTTACCGACGGTCTTGCGCACTTCAGCTTCCAGCGTGGAGGCGCTTGCCAGCACCTTGCCGCCGTCGGCAGAGATCACTTGCGCATAGATGTGCAGGTTCGTGCGGTGTATCGCCAGACGGACAGTCTTTTGTTCAGCGATTCTTGCACGGGTTTTGCGTGCTCTGCGCTGACGCGCTTCATTCTTATTCAACATATCAACCTCGATTATTTCTTCTTGGTTTCTTTCAGGATCACCACTTCGTCGGAATAACGCACACCCTTACCCTTGTAGGGTTCAGGTTCGCGATATGCACGAATCTCAGCGGCGACTTGTCCGACTTGTTGCTTGTCCGAACCGGTCAATACGATCTCGGTTTGGGTAGGTGTTGCCACCTTCACACCCTTGGGCATCTTGTGCACCACGGGATGCGAATAACCCAGCGTCAGGTTCAATGCATCTCCCGCTGCTTGTGCGCGGTAACCCACGCCAACCAGCGTCAATTTGCGCTCGAAGCCTTTGCTTACGCCGACGATCATATTCGCCAACAAGGCGCGAATCGTGCCGGATTGTGCATCGGCTTGGGCGGATTCATCAGTGGCCTTGCACAGCAGGGCATCGCCCTCGCGTACAACAGCAACATCCCCCTTCAGCGCTTGTGTCAGGGTACCCAACGGGCCCTTCACGGAAATTTTGTCGGCTGCGACCGTTACTTCAATACCGGACGGAACCACGATAGGATTTTTAGCGACTCTGGACATATCCCCCCCTTACGCCACGATGCAGAGCACTTCGCCGCCGATGCCATTGGCGCGTGCCTTGCGGTCCGTCATCAGACCCTTGGAGGTGGAAACGATCGCAATACCCAAGTTGTTCATCACACGGGGTATATCTTCGCTGCCCTTGTACACACGCAGGCCTGGACGGCTCACGCGCTGGATCTTTTCGATCACAGGACGGTCGGCATAATACTTGAGACCGATTTCCAATGTGGGCTTGCCATCATGGTCGATGACTTTGAAGCCGTCCACATAACCTTCGTCCTGCAACACTTTGGCAATCGCCACCTTGATCTTGGAAGAAGGCATCGACACCGTTACTTTTTCCGCCATTTGCGCGTTGCGAATACGCGTCAACATGTCGGAGATAGGATCACTCATACTCATAGATTCACCCTTACCAGCTTGCCTTGACTACACCTGGGATTTCGCCACGCATCGCGTATTCACGCAACTTGATACGCCCCAAACCGAATTTGCTGAACACGCCACGCGGACGACCGGTCAACGCGCAGCGGTTACGCAAGCGTACCGGGCTGGAGTCGCGCGGCAGTGCTTGCAATTTTTGACGAGCCGCCGAGCGCTCTTCTTCGCTCAACGACACATTGGTCATGATCGCATTCAGTTCAGCGCGCTTGGCAGCGAATTTCTTCACTGTATCGCGGCGCTTCTGTTCGCGGTTAATCAAAGCAATCTTTGCCATATCGCCCTCAGTTCTTCAATGGGAATTTGAATGCCAACAGAAGCGCCCTGGCTTCTTCGTCGGTCTTCGCCGTGGTCGTGATCGTGATGTTCATACCACGCAACGCGTCGATCTTGTCGTACTCGATTTCCGGGAAAATGATCTGCTCCTTGACGCCCATGTTGTAGTTGCCACGACCATCAAAAGACTTGCCGGAAATACCGCGAAAATCGCGAATGCGGGGAATTGCAACCGTCACCAGACGATCCAGGAATTCATACATACGCTCACGACGCAGCGTCACTTTGCAGCCAACCGGATAGTTTTCGCGAATCTTGAAACCCGCGATGGACTTCTTGGACTTGGTCACCACCGGCTTTTGACCGGCGATCTTCTGCATATCGCTAACCGCGTGATCCATCACCTTCTTGTCGGCAACCGCTTCGCCCACACCCATGTTCAGGGTGATCTTCTCGATGCGCGGTACTTCCATGACGGATTTGTAACCGAACTGCTTCATCAGCTGCTCTGTCACGTTCTTTTTGTAGTAGTCGTATAAACGAGCCATGCTCTTACCCCTTACGCAATCACTTCGCCGTTGGACTTGAACACGCGCACTTTGCGACCGTCCTCCAACTGCTTGACGCCGACACGATCCGCCTTCTTGGTGGCCGCGTTGTAAATGGCGATATTGGAAATATGGATAGGCTTCTCGATTTCCACGATGCCACCCGAAGTACCCTTTACCGGATTCGGCTTCTGGTGCTTCTTAACCTTGTTGATACCAGCCACCAGAACACGGTCATTGTCCAGCACGCTCAGCACGTTGCCGCGATTACCCTTGTCCTTGCCGGTGATGACGATCACGTCATCGTTTTTCTTGATCTTGTTCATGATTTATCCTCGACTGCCGCTTACAGCACTTCCGGTGCCAGAGAAACGATCTTCATGAACTTTTCATTTCGCAGTTCACGAGTGACCGGTCCAAAAATACGGGTTCCGATCGGCTCCAGCTTGTTATTCAGCAACACTGCTGCATTGCCATCAAATTTGATCAGCGAACCGTCGGAACGGCGCACACCCTTGGCGGTACGCACCACCACGGCGCTGTATACTTCGCCCTTCTTGACGCGAGAACGCGGGGCCGCATCACGGATGCTGACCTTGATCACATCGCCCACGCCGGCGTAGCGGCGCTTGGAACCGCCCAGCACCTTGATGCACATGACGGAACGAGCGCCGGTGTTATCAGCAACATTCAAAACAGACTGCATTTGTATCATTTTTCAATCTCCAACTTTTTCCGCCTGCGGCGGCTAGTTTTGGAACCCGTTCGGGTTAGGCCGCCGCAAAGCGACGGTGAAACGAAGCCGCGCATTCTATTCAAACTTGCCATAATGCACAAGCTTTAATTGATTAATTATGCTTCGCCAGCCTTTTCCAGCAACTTGGACACGCGCCAAGTCTTGGTTTTGGACAGCGGACGGGTCTCTTCGATAGTGACCACATCGCCCTGATTGAACTCGTTGTTCTCATCATGTGCGTGGTATTTCTTGGAAACACGAACCACCTTGCCCAGCACCGGGTGCTTGACTTTGCGTTCGACCAAGACGGTGACCGTCTTGTCCATCTTGTTGCTGACCACAGTCCCGGTCAGCGCACGTTTCAGATTCGTTGCGCTCATTGCTGCACACCCTTCTCGGTCAAAACCGTTTTCACTCGTGCGATGTTGCGGCGCACCTTGCTCAATTGGCTGGTATTGCTCAATTGCTGGGTTGCCACTTGCATACGCAGGCCGAATTGTTCCTTGCTCAGGGACAACAGCTCTTGTTGCAGATCGGCCACCGATTTAGTTTTCAGTTCGCTTGACTTCATGATCATGCCCCTACCTGTCTAACGACGAATGTTGTTTCGATCGGCAACTTGGCAGAAGCCAGTTTGAATGCCTCACGCGCCAACACCTCATCCACGCCATCCATCTCGTACAACATCTTGCCCGGCTGAATCTCGGCGACGTAGTACTCTGGACTCCCCTTACCATTACCCATACGAACTTCGGCCGGCTTCTTGGAAATCGGCTTGTCCGGGAAAATACGGATCCAGATACGACCACCGCGCTTGATGTGACGCGTCATGGCGCGACGTGCGGCTTCGATCTGGCGTGCTGTCAGGCGACCGCGACCGACGGCCTTGAGACCGAATTCACCGAAACTCACCTTGTTTCCGCGGGTTGCGACGCCGGTGTTACGGCCCTTCTGTTCCTTGCGGTACTTTCTTCTAGCTGGCTGTAGCATGCTTAGCTCCCGACGACTTTCTTACTTTCTTTTCCGGCTCAGCAACAACGGGTGCCGCGGCTTCCTGCGGTCCTGTCTGATGATCGCCCTTATAGACCCAAACCTTGACACCGATCAGACCGTAGGTGGTCAGTGCTTCAGAGGTGCCGTAGTCGATATCCGCACGCAGGGTATGCAATGGCACACGGCCTTCGCGATACCATTCGGTACGTGCGATTTCGATCCCGTTCAAACGACCCGAACTCATGATCTTGATGCCTTGCGCGCCCAGGCGCATCGCATTCTGCATCGCGCGTTTCATGGCGCGGCGGAACATGATGCGTTTTTCGAGCTGCTGGGTGATGGAGTCGGCGATCAGTTGCGCGTCCACTTCGGGCTTACGTACTTCCTCGATATTCAGACCCACATCGGGCAAACCCATGCGTTTCTTCAGTTCGTTGCGCAGGGATTCGATATCTTCGCCCTTCTTGCCGATCACCACGCCAGGACGAGCCGTGTAAATCGTGATCTTGGCGTTCTTGGCCGGACGCTCGATAATGATCTTGGAAACACCGGCACCAGCCAGTTTTTTCTTCAGATAGTCGCGCACTTCAATATCTTTCAGCAGCAACTCGGAAAAGTGCTTGCTGTTGGAATACCACTTCGAGGTCCAGTTCTTCTGAACGCTCAGGCGGAATCCAATTGGATGAATTTTCTGACCCATGCTTTAGCTCCCGACGACGATCGTTATGTGGCAGGTTTGCTTCTCGATGCCGGTACCACGGCCTTTGGCGCGCGGAATCATGCGCTTCAGAGAAGTACCTTTATCCACGTAGATGGTAGCAACCTTCAATTCGTCGATATCGGCGCCGTCGTTATGCTCGGCGTTGGCAATCGCGGAATCCAGTGCCTTCTTGATGATGCCACCGCCCTTTTTCGGGCTGAAAGCCAAGATGTTCAAAGCTTGTGCGACAGGCAGACCACGGATCTGGTCAGCGACCAGACGTGCCTTTTGTGCCGACAGGCGAACACCACGGATGACTGCTTTTGTACTCATCATGTCTCCTTATTTCTTGGCGACTGCTTTTTTATCAGCAGCGTGACCTTTGAAGGTGCGGGTCAAAGAAAATTCGCCAAGCTTGTGTCCAACCATGTTCTCGGAAACGTATACCGGGACATGCTGCTTGCCGTTGTGCACCGCGATCGTCAAGCCAACGAACTCGGGCAATACGGTGGAGCGACGCGACCAAGTCTTCACCGGACGCTTGTCGCTGGTTGCGCGCACTGCATCTACCTTTTTCAGCAGATGCAGATCAACGAACGGGCCTTTTTTAACTGAACGTGCCATATCTAGTTACCCCTTAAACCTGAAAGCGACGGCGCACGATCATGCCGCTAGTACGCTTGTTGCGACGCGTGCGGAAGCCCTTGGCTGGCACACCCCATGGGCTGACCGGATGACGGCCCGCCGCTGTCTTGCCTTCGCCACCACCGTGCGGGTGATCGACCGGGTTCATGGCCACACCACGCACTGTCGGACGGATACCGCGCCAACGATTTGCACCGGCTTTTCCGATGGAACGCAGCGAGTGTTCGCCGTTGCCGACTTCACCGATGGTTGCACGGCAATCCACGTGCACCTTGCGGATTTCGCCGGAGCGCAGACGCAATTGAGCGTAGCTGCCTTCACGTGCCAGTAACTGTACGGAAGCACCTGCGGAACGTGCCAGCTGTGCACCCTTGTTTGGCAACATCTCGATAGCGTGGATCGTGGAACCAACCGGGATGTTGCGCAAAGGCAAGGCATTGCCAGGCTTGATCGGCGCTTCCGGACCGCTCATCAATTGAGCGCCTGCATAAATGCCCTTGGGAGCGATGATGTAGCGGCGCTCACCGTCTGCATACACCAGTAACGCCAAGTGCGCAGTGCGATTCGGATCGTATTCCAGACGTTCTACTTTGGCTGGAACACCATCCTTGTCACGCTTGAAGTCCACCAGACGGTAATGCTTTTTGTGCCCGCCGCCCATGTGACGCGTGGTGATGTGACCGTTATGGTTACGCCCTGCGGTTCTGGTCTTCTTCTCCAGCAACGACGCTTCGGGCTTGCCCTTGTGCAACTCCGGAGTCACCACGCGCACTACGGCACGAGTTCCCGGGGATGTCGGTTTGAGTTTGATCAGTGCCATGTTTTACCCCTGCTCGCTTGCAGCAAAGTTGATTTCCTGACCGGGAGCCAGACATACATAGGCCTTCTTCCAGTCCTTGCGGGCGCCCATATAGCGACCGAAACGTTTTTGCTTGCCCTTGACGTTGCTGATCTGCACGCTGTCAACGGTAACGTTGAACAGCTTCTCGACCGCCGCCTTGACTTCCGGCTTGGTGGCATCGGAAACCACGCGGAAAATAACTTGCTCGTTCAGTTCGGCAACATATGTCGCTTTTTCGGAAATCTGCGGAGCCAGCAAGATATTCAGCAAACGCTCTTCATTGAATTTTTGTACGCTCATGCCAGCATCTCCTCGATTTTTGCAATCGCGCCGCGCGTCACCAGCACTTGCGGGAAACGCACCAGGCTGACCGGGTCGGCTTGATGTGCTTCAACCACCAGAACGTTCGGCAGGTTGCGCGACGACAGATACAGGTTCTCGTCCAGGCTGTCGGTGATGATCAGCACACGATCCAACCCCAAAGCCTTGATCTTCTCGGCCAGCAACTTGGTCTTGGGTGCATCAACAGACAATGTGTCAATCACGCTCAGGCGATCATCGCGCACCAGTTGCGAGAATATGGAAGCCATGCCCGCACGATGCATCTTGCGGTTGATCTTCTGGGTGTAGTTTTGATCCGGGCTGTTCGGGAATATCTTGCCACCGCCACGCCACAACGGGCTGGATGCCATACCGGCACGTGCACGACCGGTACCCTTTTGGGCGAACGGCTTGCGAGTGGACTTGGCGATCTCGCTACGTCCCTTTTGCTTGCTGTTGGCAGAGCGGGCATTGGCTTGATAAGCCGTTACCAGTTGATGCACCAGCGTCTCGTTGTACTCGCGACCAAACAAATCGTCGGACGCATTCATGCTCGGCGCAGCCTTGCCGTTTTCGTTAATGACCTTCAGTTCCATTATGCCCCCGCTTTCACTGCCGGACGCACGATCACGTCGCCGCCGGGCGCGCCCGGAACAGCACCGCGCACCAGCAACAGCTGGCGCTCGGCATCGATACGAACGATTTGGAGATTTTGTACGGTGCGCTGCACGTCACCGAGGTGACCAGTCATGCGCTTACCCGGGAACACGCGACCCGGATCCTGCGCCATACCGATAGAACCCGGAACGTTGTGCGACTTGGAGTTACCGTGAGTGGCACGGCCAGATTTGAAGTGGTGACGCTTGATGGTACCGGCGTAACCCTTACCGATGGTGACGCCTGTCACATCGACTTTCTGACCTACCTGAAACAGATCCACGCCGACTTTGCCGCCGAGAGTCAGGCTGGCAAGTTGTTCCGGGGTGGCAGTAAATTCTTTCAGAACGCTACCGGCTTCGACACCGGCTTTGGCGAAATGACCCGCTGCGGCTTTGGTCACACGGCTGGCACGGCGCGTACCGTACGCGACCTGCACTGCACTGTAACCGTCCGTAGAAGCGGATTTGATCTGGGTGACACGATTGTTGGACACGTCCAGTACTGTTACAGGCAACGAAGTTCCGTCATCTGTAAATATACGGGTCATGCCAATCTTGCGACCGACAAGTCCTAAACTCATTATATTTTCCTTTTATTAAGGGGCTGACTTCAATTGGTCAGCCGATTATGTATTGCAACAACAATCTTACTTAAACTGCTTGAACAACAATTACTGCAACTTGATTTCCACATCCACGCCAGCCGGCAGATCCAGTTTCATCAGCGCATCCACGGTCTTGTCCGTCGGATCCACGATGTCCATCAGGCGCAGATGGGTGCGAATTTCGAATTGATCGCGCGAAGTCTTGTTCACATGAGGCGAACGCAGCACATCGAAACGTTCGATCTTGGTTGGCAGCGGAACCGGGCCCTTGACCACAGCACCGGTACGTTTGGCCGTATCCACGATTTGCAGCGCGGATTGGTCGATCAAACGATAGTCGAACGCCTTCAGGCGGATGCGAATTTTTTGACTTTGCATAATCTTCTCTAGCTTCTACGCGGCATTGCCGCTGGTTTAAAGAACGAAATCGCGTGGCCGCAGCCACGCGAGGGGGCGCATTGTATGCTTACTCGATGATCTTGGCAACCACACCCGCGCCGACGGTACGACCGCCTTCGCGAATCGCGAAGCGCAGACCTTCTTCCATCGCGATCGGGTTGATCAGGTTCACGGTGATGCTGACGTTGTCGCCG